>ENA-OXQB01000299-OXQB01000299.1-human-gut-metagenome-genome-assembly--contig:-NODE-299-length-14096-cov-5.76213_pt1 | contig 14096 bp, 10 predicted proteins | sample MGYA00249577_ERZ652553 | MGnify/ENA primary metagenome ERZ652553 (study PRJEB26925, sample SAMN05826609) | human gut metagenome | biome: ENVO:2100002; feature: ENVO:00000062; material: ENVO:00002003... | reverse complement strand
GGCGGGACCGAGACCCGTCGAACTTCAATGAGGAAAGCGCCGGCCGACCCTTTTCCGGAAAACGCGAACCGTCGGCATGCCCCGCTGAAGCGACGCCGACGATGGTTTCGGATGGTGGGCGGTCCCGATCGCCCGATCCTTCTCGATCCGCCGCCCGGCGATCGCCGAACGCCCGTGGCGGCTCACGATGGTTGCAGGCCCATGCCCATCCAAGGCGTTGGCCGCATCCTGCAAAAAACCGGGTCCATCGTACGCCCGAACATGCGAATCTCCGTACGCCGGCGTGGATATCCCGCATAGGCGGGATATCCGTCGGGGAGTTTCCACTGACATCGTGACCGGTCACTCATGCGCCGGCGGGAGACGCTACCATGAAGACGCGAATCATGTGAATCATCACGCAAAGGAGCATGACGTGAACTATCTGGAACATCGCCGACAGCACAAGGACGCGCTATGGGAACAGCTACGGGAACCACATCAAGCCCCACATAGGAAGCGTACCGATAAAGCGGCTGACGGCATCGCAGGTGCAGGCCGCGTTCAAGTCGTACATAATTCCTGAAGCGGAATAGCCACATCGCACACTGGTTTTCTCTGAATTCCGAGATTCTTTCTCTGAATTCAGAGATAAATCTCGGGATTCAGAGAAAACCGTTCAAGAATGATCTGCGTATCTCATTCAACGTACTGCCGCATACCGCACGTTGCGTCCACTGCCGACCTTCTTAGCGCGTCCTTCAAGGACTAGTTTTCGCAACTGGTAGTACGCCTGATTCCCCTCAAGATGCAGCAATTCCATCACATCGTTTTTGCTCACTGATTTCTGTTCATGCATTAACTTGATGATCAGTTCGGGATACCGTACCCTATCGATGTCTGATTGGCGAACGTAATCCATCGCCCTACCGCTGCGCCGATACACTTTCGCACCCAACATATACGTGCGGCGAGCTCCAACGCCAGCGCTTTCAACAAGCCCCGCCTCCGTCAGCTGCCCCAATACGGTGCGCAGACGCTGGTCACTCATGTCCAGGGAGCCCGACAACACATCAAAGCCACAACGACGTTCACTCTTGAGCTTGTCCAAAATAAGCAGACCATCGAGAAACATGGACTTGCCGCTGCGTTCACGTTCCTCGGCCAGCAGTTCCACAAACGCCTTGTCGGGCACACTACGAGGCAACAGCACCGACACTCCACGCCTGTTGGACCTCGAATAATCAGGCAGAGGACGACCATAGTTCAAAGCACCCTCGAATATACGGTCGATGCCGCGTCCCGTACGCTCGGCCAATCCGGTTCGTTTCAGAGCATCCATCAGGCAGGGATTGCGACCATACGGTTCGGCGGTAAGCAGATTATGGATGTTGATGCCCTCCACGAACCCGCCGGGATTGGCGATGGTAAGCCCCGCATCATCCAACTGCACGCGCACACGTCCCAGCAGGGTGTAGTCACGATGGCCGAAGGCGTTCACCAGCGCCTCTCGGAACGCCCGATGGTCGAATTCCGGCACCATCATTGAGAACAGACCGACGGATAGCTCGGCGCTTGGATTCCAAGGAGAGAACATGTCGTTGATTTGCTCGATGGTCTTCAGCAACGGTCCGGCATAGTCTTGGTTGACTTTGATATCCGTACCAGACATGACTTAGAAAGACGCCCGATGAGTCGGAACGAAGCGTTTCAGAGACTCCCCCTTGCCCAGCAGCAGCAAACCGGTCAGCGTCGGCATGGTCTTGCCATCGACGGTCACCGTCAATTGCAGGGATTTCTCCAGCTCCTCATCGGTCAGTTCCAACAAATTACGGTCACTGGATTGGTAGGTGCCGATAATCCGGCGCAGACAGTCGCGTTCAAGGGGATCGAAATCATCACGGATCGCATCCGGCACCGGCTGCGCGGAAAAGTCCAAACGTCCCAAATCGGACAGGCGCGTGGCGATCTCGTACGGGTACATCGGCACGCTCTCCGGCGTACCATCCACCTTCATACGGCGTCGCAACACCTTGCCCGACTTGGTCGAGACCACGCTGCGGGATTTCGGCACATCGATCTGCATCACCAGCGTCTTCTCCGTCCCGACGATCTGCGCACGAGCGGAAACCGGAGGAACCGTACGGTTGGCAATTATCGCCGACAAACCGACCGCATCCTGATGCACTTTGTCGATGCCGGTCGGCGTGCCGTCATCCTCGACGCCCAGATACACCGTACCGCCATCCGAGTTCGCCAACGCCACGACGGCATCAAGTAGATCGTCATCTGGCAGACGCTTCAAATCGCTTTTGAACTCGAGCGACAACGTTTCCTTGCCATATTCATGTGCCATAAAGGGATCCAACCCAACGCATTCTTCTTGATACACTGAATTTTACACTGAATTCAATGTCTAATAACTGAATTCAGTGTATTCAGTGAAACATTCAGCGAAAGCCGCACTACGACGACAGCGTCGAAGCAAACGGCTTGAGCGCAGCCCGCCCCAGGCAATGATGCGAAGCCCCATCGCGGTGGCGAGCGGGAGGAACGCCTCCGGGAAGCCATCGGTTTGGCTCAGCTGCACGGTATGCTCCGGGTTGACGTACAGGCTACCGGCACCTCCAACCACGATCAGTCGCGCGTCGACGACCACATCGAATCCGGCGAGATCTGCTGCGGTCAGGTCGAACAGATCCTTGATGATGGCGTGCCGGGCGACGGTTTTGTTCTCCCCGCGCACAACAGCGGTCACGTCAAGTCCGCGACCAACGGCCTCCCTGACGATGAGCTGGCCGGACTTGCCGTTGGCCGCGATAACTGCGATGTTCTGGGTCATGATGGGCTCCTATGTGGTAATCCATTGCGCCTGTCACACGCTGTGCCCAATTGATTTCAACGGCGGAACCTGGTGCTTCCGCCGTTGAAACAGTACGATATTGAAGTACTTACTTCTTGGGAAGAAGGCACTTTAAAGTGCTATAGTCACCTAAAAGGAACCATTGCATGATTCCAACGATTACACGAGGTGATGCTATGATCGATGTCGACACGCTCCCGGCGTGTCCCGTGGAGACGACGCTCACACTGATTTCCGACAAATGGAAAATCCTCATCGTGCGCGACCTGCTGACCGGCACCAAGCGCTTCAGCGAACTGCGTCGCTCAATCGGGCACATCTCGCAGAAGGTGCTCACCTCGAACCTGCGACAGATGGAAGCCGACGGACTTGTGCATCGCAAGGTTTACCCCGAAGTGCCGCCGCGCGTCGAATACTCTCTGACCGACACCGGCCACAGCCTCAAAACCGTCATCGACGCTCTATGGAACTGGGGCGAAGACTACAAGGCCAAGCTCGCCGCCTGACACGCCGCCCAATGCGGTTAAACGCAATCGAGAACCCCGCATAAGAGTGGGACGCAACTGCAATATGGGCCAATTCGCAGTTGCATCCCACAGCCCTCCCAGCACCTCATCACAAGAATGGCGGAATTCCAACAATCCACACTGTCCCGCAACTGCAAAAAAGGGCGATTTTGCGCTTGCGGGACGCAACAACGTGGGACGCAAATACAAATCATGCCATATCGCAGTTGCGTCCCACTACTAAGACCGCAATGACGCTTGAATGCATCACCGGATTGACAACAAACCTCGCCATCGCTATCCGAGCCAGTTCTCGACGGCCTGCGCAGTGGCGTCAGCGTCGTTCTGCGCGACTTTGGCTGTATTACCGACTTCGATCTCACCGACTGAGTAATTCTCTCCAGTACGAGAGAAGTACACCACTACCGCGTTATTGCTGAGCATTATCGTTGTTCTTTCGCTGAAATCACTGGATAACAGCGGGCGAAAGTCACGCTGTGATTCTTCACCCGCTATCGCGCCCGCATCTGTTGCCTCAACAGTAAAGTCAGCCAAACAGTATTACAGATGCAAAAGTAGAACATGAATACATGCAATAATCGGATATAAAATAAGCGGGGAGGCACACATGGAACTACGAATCCTACGTAACTTCATTGCCGTGGTCGAGGAGGAAGGCGTGAGCGCTGCGGCAGATGCGCTGCGCATCAGTCAGCCAGCGCTCTCCCGGCAAATCAAAGATTTGGAAGACGAGGTCGGCGCAACATTGTTCGTTCGCGGTAACCGGTCCCGCTCGCTCGAACTTACTGAGAAGGGCCGCTTGATGTACCGCCGAGCGCAGGAGATCGTCGAGCTCGCCGATCGCACGCAAAAAGAGATGACCGCCGACGAAGACATCGCCGGCGATGTACATATCGCGGCGGCACAAAGCGCAGCGATGCGCATCGTGGCACGAGCCATGACACGACTGCGGCACAAGCATCCGCAAGTCCGCGTGCGGCTGCACGACGACTATGGGCAGAATATCATTGAACGGCTTGACAATGGCCTGGCCGACTTCGGTGTGCTTGTGCAACCCACCGACATGAGCCGTTATGATTTCCTGCCACTGCCAACAGGAGATCCGATGGGCCTGCTCATGAGGTACGACCACCCGCTCGCCACGCGCGAATCCATTCATCCCAAGGATCTCGCGGATGTGCCGGTCATCGTCCCCCAAGGCGTGCTCAATCGCCGTGATCTTTCCGGCTGGTACAAATCAGGCAACAAAGAACTCAATATTGTCGGCACGATGAACCTGTTGTATAACGCCAGCTGCTTCGTGCAGGAAGGCTACGGTTGTGCGATCTGCCCGCAAGGTCTCGTGGATACGTCGTGGGAGTCGGGGCTTGTGTTCCAGCCGCTCGACCCGCCCATGCAAACCCATCTGGCCATCGCTTGGAAGAAGAGCCAGCCGCCAACTCCGGCAGCCGACGCATTTCTTACCGAACTCCGCTCCGTCATCGCCGACATCAATCGAGACAACAAGGAGTCTGTGCCGTCACCTCGAAACGGCGCACAACGATGAGTTACGTTTCGCCCCACATACTTGCGCGATACGCAAAGCCATGCCATGATGTTCATGGTTGCCATAACGCAGCATGCCCCGATAGCTCAGTGGTAGAGCACTTCCTTGGTAAGGAAGAGGTCATGAGTCCAATTGAACCGCACCCCGATTGTTGGACTGAAGTAATTCAGATTCGATGATCGGAGGTGCGGTTTCTCATGTGTAGGGATCGCAGGCGTCATTACGATAACGGTTTCATGCGGGTCGTCGCCGACCTGATCCGGGGCGGGGCTGGGAGGCGTTCTCTCGCCCGCCGGCTTGGCGTGCCCGTCAGTACCGCGGGAAAATGGGTGTTGTCATACCGGTTTGGCGGGGAGGCGGCGCTCATGGGAGAACGCGAAGGCAACAGGAGATACGACTACGAGACGAAGCTCGCGGCGGTGCGCGACCATGTGGAGCATGGGCTGACGAAGGCCGAAGTCATGGAGAAGTACAGGATCGCGAGTCTCACCCCGTTGGAGCGTTGGTGCCGCGAGTACCGGTCCGGCGGCCCGGACGCGCTGCGTCCGAAACCGAAGGGCAGGCCCAAGGGCGCGAAATCCAAGCCGAGGCCGGCTCCCACAAGGGAACAGCTCCTTGAGGAGGAGAACGCGTACCTCAAGGCGAGGGTCGCGTACCTGGAAAAAGTCGACGCCCTGCTGGCGTGGAGATCGGCAACCGGGACAGAACGGTGATCGTCTCCATGCTGGCGGGGCTGGGACATCAGCTCCGGCACCTGCTCAGGGCGGCCGGACTGGCGAAAAGCACGTATTACCATCTTCTGTCGCATCCGGCCGCCGTGACCCGGCCGGACATCGAGCCGATGGTCGCCGAGATATTCGCGCGCACGCCCAACGGGTGCGGCCACCGGCAGATACGCATGTGCCTCGTGCACGAGTTCGGGGTGCGGGCGAGCCACAAGAGCGTGCTGAAGGTCATGAGGCGCATGGGCCTGGAATGCCGGACACGCAGGCCGAACCCGTACCGGAAATACAGCTCGTACCGGGGCGAGACGGACGCGAGGGTGGAGAACCTGCTGAACCGCGACTTCACGGCCGACCGGCCGTGGGTGAAGCTGGGCACGGACGTCACCGAGTTCAGGGTCGCCGACGGCAAGGCGTATCTGGCTCCCGTATACGATATGGGATCCAAGGAGATCGTGGCCTGGGACGTCAGCCGGCATCCCGACATGGCCCAGCAGTGGCGCCTGCTCGCCATGCTCGAGGAGAAGCTGCCCGAAGACGCCAACCCGATCCTGCACTCCGACATGGGCTGGCAGTACCGGCACCGGTGGTGGCGCGACCGGCTCGCGGGACTGAACATCCGCCAGTCCATGAGCAGGAAGGGCAACTGCATCGACAACGCCGCGACCGAGCAGGTGTTCGGCCACCTCAAGGACGAGTTCTACGCCGGACGCGAGTTCGCCTCATACGAACAGTTCAAGAACGAACTGGACGCGTACATCATCCACTGGAACACCAAACGCCGCCAGATACGACTGGAGGGACACACCCCGGAGGAATTCCGGAACATGTCCCTCACAGCCTAATCAGGTACCCTTAATAAACCACGTCCAACAATCGGGGCGCAGTTCAAATTCTCACTCGGGGCTCTCTTTATTCGTGTTTGCCTGCAATCACCACTCGATGCCATACTCGGCATACATATAAACATCGTATTGGTAGTCGTTGCTGTAGCTCATATCGTTGTGATGCGATTCATGATGGTTGTTGTCAGACTGCATAATCGTCCCTTTTCCTAGCCTCATCGGTATTACAGTCAGATATAACGTCAGCATGTAACCGGGGCATGCTCACCCAACGAACCGAGGGTGAATTCATGGCGAACTGTTGCGCCCTATGCTTGCGGCCAGTGAGGCTGAACTGCAGCGACTCAAGCGCGACGATCCGGAACTCGTCAGCGAGTACCAATCCGCCAAAGGATTCACTGCGAATTACGAATCATTCGATGACCGCACATATTTGCGATTCATCGCCTAGCAGCGACATCGCGTGCGTATTCCGATGTCTGCCGGGTGACTGGAGAACACTGATACATACGAAAGCGGCCGGCGCTAGGCATTGCTGCCCGGCGCCGGCCGAGAGGATAAGGATTATTCCTTATTTATTACTGCTTAGGCTATAACCTCGCTTTCACAGTTGCTCGCGATTGCGACGGTAGGCGATAGCGGCGCCAGCACCTGCCAGCAGCAGTCCAGCCAGAGCGATCGTGGCGACATTGGAGCCCGTGTTGGAAACAACGTTGCCATCACCCTTGGCAGCGGGACGCTTCACCAGAGCGGCAATTGCCTTCTCCAGGGCTTCACGAGCCGCGTCGACCTGCTTCTGCGTTGCATCGTTGTCTGCGGAGACCTCACGGGCCTTCTTCAGTGCTGCACGCAGTGCATTGGCGGAATCATCGGTGTAGAGACCTAGGTTGATCGCGGCGGCCTTGTTGATGGTCGCGTTCAAAGCAGCCTTGTCAACCACGCCCGGTTCCGGCTTCGGCTTGGTTGCAGCCTCCAGCTTGGAGATGGCGTCCTGAAGCGTCTTCAGCGCGTCATCCACCTGCTGCTGGGTGGCGTTCTCATTGCCGAGCACCTGCTTGGCATCCTTCAGCGCCTTGGCGAAGACATCCCACGATCCAGCCGTGTAATCGGCCTTCTCGAGCTTGTCTGCCTTGTTCACTGCGGCCTGCAGATCGGTCTTGTTCACCTCAACCGGGCCAGGGCCAGGCTCCTCACCGGCCTGCTCAAGACCAGCGATGGCGGATTCGAGGTTCGCCAGAGCCAGAGCCACATCGTAAGCGGAAGCCTTTTCGTCATCCGCCACGGTCTGCGCGGCTTCACGCGCCTTGACCAGTGCAGCCCAGCTTTCAGCCGTGTAATCGGATTCCTTCAGACCATTCGCCTGAGCGATGGCGTCGTTGAGATCGGTCTTGTCGGGGGCGACAGTCTCTTCCTCAACTTCGCGGTTCGTGGTCAGGCGCAGTTCGGCAGCGGAGGCGAACTTGTTGGCCTGGGAATCGCTCTGGCCTGCGGAAGACAGGACGGTCAGGCGCACGGCGGTCACGTTCTTGACGGCGTCGAAGCTGGCCTTCTGCCACATGGTGGAGGTGGAGAATTCAGCATCGGTGACGACATCCTCGGTGGTGCCGTCCGCCAGGGTGAGCGTGATCTGGTAGCCCTTGATCTTGCCGTTGGCGTTCATGCCACCGGAGCGAGGCAGGGAGCGCAGACCGTTGATGGTGGTCGGTTTGTTGAGGTTGAACTGATACCATGCGGTGCCGTCGCTGACTGCATTGGCGCTCCAGCTGGTGTGCCAGTGCGTGCTGCCGTTGCTGTCCTGAGCCAGATTGGCCGGGCCTTCGTTCGGCAGGCCTGCGGAAGGCTCCTCGCTACCGACTTCCACGGTGTAGCCGCCCAGCTCCACATCGTAGGCATCGCTGCCTTCGTTGCCGGGTGCGGACTTCATGTACTCGTCGAGAGCAACGAGAATGTCGTACGCCTTGGTGTAATCCTCAGCGGTCGCGCCATCCTTGTCGATCAGTACGCGAGCCTTGACCAGGTTCGCCTGGTAGGTGTTCCATGCGTCTTCGCTGAATTCGGAGCGCTTGGAATCATACTCACCGCGGATTTCCTTGAGCTTGGCCTGAGCCTCGGCCTTGGTGCGGTTCTGGGAGTCGACGCGCTCGATCTTCAGATTATCGAGCACGAAGTCCTTGTAGCCACCGAAGTCCTGTGCCTTGCCGGTAGATCCCTGCAGGTCAGGTGCGGTTGCGGTCGAGTAGATACCGAACCAGGAATCGCCGTTGACGCCACCGGTCAGCTCGAATTCGGCCGTACCGGTCTCGCCCAGAGCCTTCTTCAGGTTGGTCAGCTTCACACTGCCTTTAGAATATTCGCCCTGGCCCACAGCGATGGCATAGGTGTCGTCGGAGCCGGACTGGTAGTCGAAGCTCACCTTGTACTTGGCGCCCGGCTCGAACTTCACGTTCTGCGGGATGGTCTGGTAGACCAGAGTGCCCTTCTGAGTCAGGCCGTTGACCTTCACCGACCAAGTGCCGTCAAGCACATCGTCCATCTTCTTGACATCCCAACCGGCCTGCGTGTACGGGGCATGCAGTTCGGAGAGGTGGATGCGGTTGTCTTCCACGCCTTCGGAGCCGGAAACCACGAACGGCCAGATGCCCTGGGCGTTGTTTTCGAATCCGTTGGTGAGGGACTTGAACTCGCCGTTCTCGTCAAGAGTGATGCCGGAGTACTTGTTTTCGACAATGCGCACATCGTCGAAGTAGGTGTGGGCTTCGTCGGTGCTCTTGTGAGACAGGGTTACCGTGGCATCGCCGTTCTCAGGCGCGGTGAAGAACACGTACATGTTCTGGAAGTAGCTGGAGCCATTTTCCGTATTGCTGTTCGTGTTGTGGCCGTATGCCTTGATGTAGTTCTTGGCGATGGACTTGCCGGTGGAGTTGGTGGCCAGTACCTTGCCGCCGCTGGTCACGGTGACGGATGCATCGCCGGTGGAGCGGTTGTCGACGCCAACATACAGCGCGTACTTCTGGCCAGCCTTGAGATCGGTCAGACGCTGGGAGACATCGACCTTGCCGGTCAGGCGCAGCATGGCGTTGTTGTCGCCTTCAACTTCGGCCTTGCCGGTTCCGGCGACGGTCCAGTTGTCGGTGAGGGTGTTGGAGCCGCCGTTGAAGCCGGCGTCTACCACATGCATGCCTTCGCTCCAGTTGACCTGGATCTGCTTGGCTTCGCCCTTGTACACCACGTACGGGGTTTCGGCATCAGCGGTAAGCGTCACCTTGCCGCCGGAGACGGCAACGGTCTGCTCGTTGGTCTTGCCCTGATCGGTGAGCTGGTACACCTTTACGCTGGAGAGGTTCTTCCAGCTGTCCGGCAGCGTCCAGGCGGTGGTGCCGCCCTTGGTGTTCCAGTGGTAGAGCTTCTGCTCGGAATCCTTGACCAGCTTGCCGGTGGAGGAATCCCACATCCACGGCAGCAGGTAGGACTCGTCGCCAGTGGCGCTGCCATCGCCTGCGGAGACCACACCGGATGCGACCGTCACGCCGTTGAGGGTGATGGTGCGCTGGCGGTAGGCCGCGCTGGAGGAGTCGTTGGAGCCACGGGAGAGCACCACAACGTTGCCGTTGCCATCTTTCAGGGGTAATCTGCTCGTTGCCGTTGTTCGCGGTCGGGTCGATCACGGCGTTGCCGTTACCATTGGCTTCGGTCAGCAGCGGGTTGTTGACCCAGCGGGTCACCTTGAAGTGCTGGATGAACTTGGTGGACACATCATGGGTGAACAGGTTCTCGATGTAGGCGGCATAGTCGTTGCGGCCCTGCCAGCCCTCGAAGTCCTTCATGTTGTAGCCACCGAGCAGCGGAGCGTTGGCAGCGCCGCCGTAGGCCGGGTAGTCGCCAACCCAGCTGTCCTTCTGGTGATTGCGCAGGAAGCGCATCACTTCGGAGTTCTCGCCCTTCAGAGCGGAGCCGCCGTAGGTCAAATCGGCCGCCCAGTGCTGGAAGGTGGAGTCATATTCGTTGCCGGAACCCCATTCGGTGGTCATGCGCCAGCCGTTGTCGTTGATCATCTTGCTCATCTTGCGGGTTTCCCAGGAATCTTCCGAACCGGAAGAAGTCAGGTTGCCCCACACATCGAGGTAGATGAAGTCCATGTTGTCGCCGACTTCCTTGCTGAGGTCAGCGAAACGGCTTACACGGGAGCCGGATGCCAGATCGTAGATGCCGTCGATGCCGACGCCCTGATCAAGCCAGTTCCAGCCATAACTCAGACCGCCTGCGGAGTTGCGACGAACCATGTCCTCGCTGAAGGCCTTGGCTTCCGGATACATTTCGGAGGCGTTGACATGCACACCGAAGCGAGCGCCATACTCGGAGCCCTCTTCCATCAGCGTGTTCATGTCGTCGGCACCGCCGAGACGCTGGCCGATGTCGCCGTAATTCCGGGTGGCCGTAGTCGTGGCCTTCATTGCCGTAGCCTTGAGCAGCACGGACTGGCCGAGGCCATCGGTGTTCAAGGCCACCTTCTTGACGTTGTCAAGCGTGGTGAGGAACGGGTTCTGGGCCTGGGAGCCGAAGTTCATGGCGATACGCCATGCCACCAGTTCGGGCACTTCCTCGGACTTGTACGGGTTGTTCATGATGTCGCGGTATGCGATCGCGCCATCCTGCCAGTTCACGGCACCGTCTTCGTTCTCGTCGCCGGCAATGGCCACGGCCATCTGCGGCATGGCGGTTTCGGCTACTGTGTACTTCTTGCCCTTGGAATCGGTGACCGTGCGGTGGTAGTACCACGGAGCGCTGGCCAGACCGAGGGAGGTGGCGTCACCAGTCTGCTGAGTGGTGGCGTACACGCGCGTGTTCTGGCTGCCGCCGCGAACACCGGCGTATGCCGCACGACCATCATGCTCGGAGTTACTCCAAAGACCTGCACTCAGGCCAGCACCGGAAATGAAACCGTACGTGTAGTCGCGGTCGGTGTAGTTGGTGTCTTCGGTCACTGCGAAATTCTCGTCACCAGGCTTCTGCGTGTTGGAAGACATCGTAGTGCCGGTGAACTGGGCGCCATCCTGGCTGGAGCGCACGGAGATGAGGCTCTGGTTCGGGAAGGACAGGGTCTGGATTGCATTCTTCTCCGCACCGTTGCCCTCGGGAATGCCGTCAGACAGGTTGTTCTTGATGTCGGTGACGTTGAAGTGCAGCTGGTTGGCCTTGACCGTGATCTGAACGGTGATCACCGCGTCAATCTTGGCCTCATCCTTGACCTTCAGCGTGTAGGTGGCCTCGGTGCCGGAAACCTTCTTGAAGGTCACGTCGTCATCGCCCAGTTCGATGTTGGTGCCGTTGATTCCAACGGTGCGCACATCCTTGGACTGGCCGTACATCACCTTGCCGTCGGTCATCGTGTACTGCAGCACAGAGGGGAAGTTCTTCTTAATCTGAACTTCCATCTTCTCGGTCTTCAGCGTTTCGGAGGCGACCTGAACGGTTTTGTTCAGGGTGATGGGATCGATGGCAAGGTCCGCGCCGGAGACCGTCACCTGCTGGGAGACGTCCTCATAGCCTTCCTTGGCAATCGAAAGCGTGTGTTCGCCTTCTTCAATGTCGGCGAAGGAGAAGGTGCCATCTGCACCGGTCTTCACCTTGGTCTTATCCAAACGCACTGTTGCGCCTTCAATGGCAGCGCCTTCAGCGTCCACAACCTTGCCGGAAACCGCGTGCTTGGCGGCTTCGACGACCTCCGGGAAGTCCTTGATGTACACGTCGGTGACCTGGTTCAGCGACTTCCAGGAGCCAGCCTTGATGGCAAGCTTGTTGGAGAGGTTCGTCATTGCGGAGTAATCAACATCGAATGCCTTCTGGCCATCCACGGTCAGTGTGGCGACCTTGGCGTCGGTCCAGGAAACCTGGATGTCATGCTCATCGTTGGCGCTTGGAGCGGCGATGCGATTGCCGCCGTACCAACCGCCGTTGCCACCACCGGTATAGGTCTGCCAGAACCAGCCGCCTGAATCATAACCGATGAACAGGCCGCTGCCCGGATCGTTGTAGCCTAGGTAGAAGCCGAAACGGTTTGCCTTGCCTTCCTGAGGGGACTTGATGGTGGCGTGGAAGGATCCGGCCTTGGAGAAGTCGTAATCCTTACCCCAAACGGCTACTGCAGGCCAATCATTGCTGGAGCTGGAGCTGGGGTTGGACGCCGCATTGCCGTGGGCTTCAGTGGATTTGAAGTGCAGCCAACCGTCTACGGTCTCCAGAATCTCGCCGCCCTTGGCGATGTTGGAATCAATCGTCCAACCTTCAGTCGCATCAGCTTGTGCGGCAGGAGTTTCGGAAGCGGTTGCGGAATCCGAAGTGTTGTTGATTTGCTGAATCTGGCTTGCCAGAGTCTGCAATTCAGCATCAGACAGAGGCACCGCGAACGCAGTCCCCCCACCGCTGCCCATGCAGGTCAGCGCCAACGCTGTTGCCAGCGCAGCGGATATAGTTTTCTTCTTTTTCATTAACTATATTTTCCTTAATCTCTTCCTCGAGTTGGAACAAATGCCCTCTTCATTGAAGAACGCGGCATTTGTAATTACGTGAAGATACTTTACAAGAAGCTTCTCTTAAGTGCAATCTCAGATAATACGCAGAATCGCCGTATATTTGACGCCGAACAACGAAGTTAGTAAAACCGTAAAACCCAATAAGCGGCTGCGTTGTTAACGTACACATCGGTGTCCGCATCATCGCGACACGCGCCTGCATAAAAATCAACCCAAAAACTATGCGCATGTCGGACGCTGCGCATCACGCGCTGCATGCAGCAATACAGCAATACAGCAATACAGAAGAAAAGCGCTGCCTTACGGATTCCGCAAGACAGCGCTTCAATAATCAGCAGGCCTTATTTCCTATTCCATAGGCCTCATTCCACGGCTACCGTGTCAGCAGCTCACTTCTTGGAGGCGTTGACGGCGTCCACTGCCTTCTGCAAGGAAGTGGTGTGGGCCTTGTACCAGTCGGTCTGCTCGTTGAGCTTATCGGTGGCGGACTTGAAGCCGGCGGTATCATCGGCCACGCAGCCTTCGTAGACTGGCAGTTCCACGCTCAGCTCCTTGTTGAGGGCATCCAGGGTGGAGGAATCCTTCACATCTTTCTCGGTAAGGGCGGCGGCATCAGCGGCATCGCCATTGACCAAGCCGTTGTAGTCGTTGGTGGCGTTGCGCACATTTTCGGAAGCGGTGGCGCAAGCGGCGACCGCATTGTTGTACTGAGCATCGGAGTAGGCGCGGAAGCCGAAAACACCGGCCACAACGATAATGGCCACGACCACCACGGCGATAATGGCGAGGGCCGCCTTAGACATGTGCTTCTTCCGAGCGCCTTCATTGCTTGCATTGTTGGCGTTGTTTGCCGGCACAGTCTGCTGCTCAGCGGACATACTTCGATCTCCTTCGTTCTCGTACTTTCATACACACGTATGCGCTCTTAGCGCTCTCATGTGCTCTCATGTGCAAGGAAGTCGCTTTTCAAGCGGCTACTTCCCTGAAAACAAAAAACCCTCGCAAATCCGCGAGGGTTATTGGCTGGGGTGCCTGGACTCGAACCAAGAATGGCTGAACCAGAATCAGCTGTGTTGCCAATTAC
>ENA-OXQB01000296-OXQB01000296.1-human-gut-metagenome-genome-assembly--contig:-NODE-296-length-14189-cov-6.03658_pt1 | contig 14189 bp, 10 predicted proteins | sample MGYA00249577_ERZ652553 | MGnify/ENA primary metagenome ERZ652553 (study PRJEB26925, sample SAMN05826609) | human gut metagenome | biome: ENVO:2100002; feature: ENVO:00000062; material: ENVO:00002003... | reverse complement strand
TCTTCACATAGTTGCCCGGCTTGTCCGGGAACAGGCCGTAGACCCATACGCACAGCTGATCCTTGGGCTGGTCGCGGAACTGCTGCTGGCGGTTCAGGGTCCAACTCATGAGCCAGTTGGAGTCCTGCACAGTGACGATGCCGCCGGTGACGACCTTGCCGGAGAACGGGTCGCGCTTGCAAATCTTCTGGATGTACGGCGGAATCTCGCCGTCCAGGGTGGTGATGGTGGCGCTCATCCACTTGGTGGCATTCGGATCGGAGCAGAACTTCTCCGGATGGCCAAAGCTCGGGTCCTGGTCGGCGATACGCTTCCACATATCCCAGCCGCCGCCGGGCTTCAGGTCTGGGTTCCATGCGGCGGGCGAGTTCTGGGAACCCATGGTGGAGTTCTCCACGCAACCGCCGTTGGTGATGAACACCAGATCGTTCTCGGTCAGGTCGATGGAGGATTTATCACCCTCGTGATCCACGTCGATGCGCACGGCAAGCTTCTTGGTGGGCGTGCTGGCAGGGTTGCGCTTGAAGAAACCGGAGGTGGCCTGAATCTTTTGGATGGTGTCCTGGCCTACGCCGGTGTGCTCGCGCTTGGGGCCGGCTCCCCCGCCAATCGCGAATTCCACGTTCTCAACCTTGGTGTTGTAGCGGAATTCGACGCCATGCGATTCCAGATACTTGACCATCGGCAGAATCATCGACTCGTACTGGTTGTAGCGGGTGAAACGCAGCGCGGAAAAGTCCGGCAGTCCGCCGATGTGATGAATGTAGCGTTTGATGTACAGCTTCATTTCCAGCGCGGAGTGCCAGTTCTCGAAGGCGAACATGGTGCGCCAGTACAGCCAGAAGTTGGAGTTCAGCACCTCATCATCGAAGAAATCGGTGATCGGCTTGTCATACAGGTCTTCGTCCGGGGTGAAGAACAGCTTCATGATTTCCATCGAAGCCTTGTCGGACAGGCCGAACTTGCCCTTGAGCCCCGCGTCCTTGCCGAGGTCCTTGGTGGCGCGGCACAGCGAGTAGTTCGGGTCCTCCTTGTTGAGCCAGTAGTACTCGTCGAGTACGCTGACGCCCTCGGTTTCGATGGAGGGGATCGAGCGGAACAGATCCCACATGACCTCGAAATGATTGTCCATCTCGCGGCCGCCACGCATCACATAGCCGAGGCCGGGAATATCAAGACCGTCACAGGCGCCGCCGGGTACCGGGTCCTTCTCAAGGATGTGGATGTTCTCGCCAGGCATCTGACCATCACGCACCAGATAACAGGCTGCAGACAATGCCGCCAGTCCGGTACCGATGATGTATGCATGCTTGTTGTCCACGTCGGCCGGCTTCTTCGGGCGTGCGAAAGCCTCATAATTGCCGCTGCTGTAGTACATATTCCGCCTCCTTGGGGTAGAGTTGACGCTTCGTCAACTCTTCTTGAATAGACATCATGTCACATTATTGCCGAACACGCCATAGGCAACGTTCGGCGTTCTGCCGTATTCGCCAATACCTTGCGTCTACGGTTTTCGAGGCCTGTGTTGGCTGTTGGCTCATAACTATTGAAGGCATGCAGGCATACTGAGGATGCTGGGTGCTTCACCGAACCGGATGATTGATAAGGTCCCGCTCAATCCATGCCATGACCAAATCGGCAAGTCGGTTTACCTCCGCTTCGGTGAGTTCACGGCCTTTGGGCAGATGATGCCATTTTTCGATGCATCCGCGGCAGCATGTGGCGGTAGCATGCTGAGCGGTGAATACCGGATGGCCGCGCCATGGCGTCTGCCTGCCGTCGTTCTTCGGTTCGGCTGCGCCTATGCGGTCTCGCAACATTTCTCGCGCATGACGATCGATGGTCGCCTTGCCTTTGGTGCGGGCATAGGCTCGTTCTTTGTCGGTCAAAGCGAATTTGGCGCGGAACTGCGAATGAGACAGCCGTTCCAGCATCGCGGCAATCCATTGTCGCTCGTCATCGTTGTTACCAGTATCCGCCATCTCCATGCCCATACGTTCCACAATAGTCGCGCACATCGTATGGTGGCACATGCCTTAGCTCCCTCTGATGAAGGAGTCCCCAGCAAAGCCAGGTGAGGGAGAGGCCAGGGGCGAAACCCGCCAATCAGGCGGCAGGCAAGCAGCTGGGGCCAAACAGAATCTTGATCTCAGCAAACAACGAAGTATCCCGCTTGACGCGGAAACGATCGCCAAACGTGAGCACCTGAGCGTTACCCTTCTCATCCAGCACCGCAAGATGTACTTCGCAGTAACCAGGATGATTAGCGAGCACCTGACCGAGTTGCATCATGCGTTGGCGCTCCAACGCCACCGGCGGCAGCGTGATGACCAACGGACGTTCATCCTCGGCTTCCAAGGTCGGAATCTGCATTTCCGTGGCTCTCAGAGAAACGGTTTCGTCGCGCAACTCCACTTGGCCACGAATCTGTACGATGGCGTCCACGGCGAGTTCGGCGGCGGCCGCTTCATAGACCTTGCCGAAGAACATGCATTGGATGGAGCTTTCCATGTCTTCGATGGTCACGATGGCCCAGGGGTTGCCCTTCTTGGATACGCGCCGGTCCACATTGGTGACCAAACCAGCCAACGTGACCTGCTGTCCTTCACCCATCGTTTTGGCTCGATCAACCAGATGCGCGATGGACATTTCACGCAAGGACGCGAGAATCGACTGCATACCGGAGAGCGGATGGTCAGACACATACAGGCCCAACATTTCGCGTTCGAAGTTAAGCTTGGTCTTCTTGTCCCATTCCTCAAGATCGGGTACGGTCACGGAAGCGTCGCCCATGGCCTCCGCTCCCCCATCCTCGGCATCGGAGAACAAATCGAACTGGCCCTCCGCCTGTTTGCGCTTCAGACTCACCACCGAGTCGATGGCGGCCTCGTGCACGGTGAACAGCGCGCGACGGTTCGGGTCAATCGAGTCGAAGGCACCGGCCTTGATCAACGATTCGACCAATCGCCGGTTCAGCGCGGTCAGGGGCACGCGGCGGATGAAGTCCATGAAGTTCACGAACTTGCCGCGCGGGCCTTCGCGTTCGGCGATGATATCGGCCACGGCCTTGTCCCCCACGTTACGGATGGCACCAAGACCGAATCGGACGACGTCGCCGACTGCCGAGTACTCGTACACCGATTCGTTGACGTCCGGCGAGAGCACCTGAATGCCCATGCGGCGGGCCTCGCCCAAGTACAGTGCGGTCTTGTCTTTGTTGGTGGCGGCACCTTGCAACAGGGCGGCCATGAATTCGACCGGGTAGTGCGTCTTCAGATATGCGGTCCAGTAGGAGATCAGACCGTATGCGGCGGAGTGCGCTTTGTTGAAAGCGTAGCCGGAGAACGGCACCAGAATATCCCACACGGCCTGGGAGGCCTCTTCGGAGTATCCATGCTCCTTCATACCGGCGAAGAACGGCACCTTCTCCTTGGCCAGCACTTCGGGCTTCTTCTTACCCATGGCTCGACGCAGCACGTCTGCCTTGCCCAGCGAATAGCCGGCGAGGATTCGGGCGGCGGACTGCACCTGCTCCTGGTAGATGATCAGACCATAGGTCTCGTCAAGCACCTGCTTCAGAGGTTCCTCAAGCTCAGGGTGGATTGGCGTGATCTTCTGCAGGCCATTCTTGCGCTTGGCGTAGTTGGTGTGCGAATCCATACTCATCGGGCCCGGTCGGTACAGAGCGATAAGTGCGGAAATATCGTTGAAGTTATCGGGCTTCAGGGTTTTCAGCAGTGAACGCATGCCGTCGGAATCGAGCTGGAACACGCCGAGCGTGTCTCCTCGGGACATGAGTTTGTAGGTTTCGGCGTCATCGAGCGGAATCTTGGTGTAGTCGATGGCGGGTTTGCCGTTGGCCTCGATGTTCTTCAGGGTGTCGTGGATGATCGTCAAGTTGGACAGGCCAAGGAAGTCCATCTTGACCAACCCCAACGTTTCGCACGTGTGGTATTCGAAGGTGGTGGTGATGGTGCCATCGGTGCGTTCCAGCAACGGCGAGGTGTCGGTGATGGGCGCGCTACCCATGATGGTGGCGCAGGCATGTACACCGGTCTGTCGGATCAGGCCTTCGATACCCTTGGCTTCTTCGGTGATGCGCTTGGCGTCCGGGTCGGAATCGTAGAGTTCTCGGAATTCCCTGGCCTCGGCGTAGCGTTTGGCTGTCGGGTCGAAGATGTCATGCAGGCTGATATCCTTGCCGCCGGTGGCCGCGGGAGGCAGCGCCTTGGTGACTTTTTCACCGACCGAGAACTCGTAGCCCATGATGCGGGCGGAGTCCTTCAAGGCCTGCTTGGTTTTGATGGTGCCATAGATCACGCACTGGGCGACCTTATCGGTGCCGTATTTTTCGCCGCAGTATTCGATGACTCGCGCACGACCTTCAGGGTCGAAGTCGACATCGATATCAGGAAGGCTCACTCGCTCAGGGTTCAGGAACCTCTCGAAAATCAGGCCATGCTTGAGCGGATCGAGCTCGGTAATGCCCATCGAATAGGCGACCATGGCGCCTGCGGCCGAGCCACGGCCCGGACCCACCATAATGCCGTGGTCCTTGGCCCACTGAATGTAGTCGGCGACCACGAGGAAGTATCCGCAGAACTGCATCTGGCAGATCACACCACATTCGTAGTCGGCCTGCTTCAATACGTCGAGCGGCGGGTTGCCGTCGTAACGCTTCTCCAGACCTTCCTCGACTTTTTTAAGGAACAGGGAGGTCTCATCCCAGCCTTCGGGGCAGGGGAATTTCGGCATGAACGCGCCGTCTTCGTGGTCGTCGAACATCACGTTGCAGCGTTCGGCGATGGCGAGGGTGTTGTCGCAGGCGTCCGGATGGTCCTTGAACAGTTCGCGCATCTCTTCGGCGGTTTTGATGTAGTAGCCGGTGCCGTCGAATTTGAATCGGTCCGGATCGTCAAGACGGGAACCGGAGTTGATGCAGAGCATGGCGTCCTGTGCCTGGGCATCTTCGGCGTGTACGTAGTGGGAATCGTTAGTGGCCAGCAGTGGTGCGTTGAGTTTCTTGGCTATGGTCAGCAGGTCACCGGTCACCTGAGTTTCGATGGGCAGACCGTGATCCATGAGTTCGATGAAGAAGTTGTCTTTGCCGAAGATGTCCTGGAATTCGCCGGCGGCGCGCAGGGCCTCCTCGAATTGACCGAGGCGCAGACGAGTCTGGATGATGCCCGAAGGGCATCCGGAGGAGGCGATCACACCTTTGGAATAGGTGGCGAGCACCTCCTTATCCATACGCGGGTAGCGCATGACGCGACCTTCGAGGTTGGCCACGGACGAGGCTTTGATGAGGTTGACCAGGCCTTCGTCGTTTTCGGCCCACATGGTCAAGTGGGTGATAAGACCACCACCGGAGACGTCGTCGCGGCGCTGGGCTTCGGTGCCCCAGTGCACACGGGACTTGTCTTGACGCGCGGTTTCCGGGGTCACGTAAGCTTCGATGCCGATGATGGGCTTGACGCCATTGGCCACGCAGTTGGTGTACATCTCGTAGGCGCCATGCATGTTGCCATGGTCGGTGATGCCGACCGCAGGCATGCCAAGTTCGGCCGCACGCTTGGCCAAATCAGGGATCTTCGACGCACCATCGAGCAGCGAATAGTGCGTGTGGTTATGCAGTTGCACAAAGTTGTTCCCGTAATCAGCCATGCGCTCCACCATACCGTGTGGTCTGGGCGGCTGTTCAGCATTCCCGTCGGCACTCCGCGATGAGGGCGGCGCACAGCATGATGACCTGGGCGACGAGATTGAACCACACCAGCGCGCCGATCAACGCCGCGAACGGTGCGAGCAGCGGATTGCGGGAGGCGCCGGTCAGCAGTCGCGCGCCGAGCAGCTGCATCACCGAAACCGTCAGGGAACCCGACGACGCGCCGATCAGCGTGAATCGTCCGGCTTTGATGTGCGCGACCACACGCAACAGCAGCATGAACAAGGCGAAGTTCAGCGCGACGCCGGTGCAGAAACCGGTCAGCTCCAGCAGCAGAATCCCCGGCAGCGAGCTGCTGGCGATGCCGCTCCACTGCAACACGCGCCGCACCATGCCACCGGACACCGTACCGGCCGCGGTCGAAAGAATGAACAGTATTGCGATGACGATGGCGGCAAGCGTATCGCGTAACCTTGCGACGACGATATTGAGCTCGTCGCCGCAGTCGTCGAACATGGACCGTACGGCGTGGCGCAGCGAGTTCATCCAGCCGGTCACCGTCCACCAGAATATGGCCAACGTGGCCAGACCGGTCCACGTCAATGTGCTTGACATGGTGTTTAGTGCGGAAGACGTCAGAAACGAGTCGGCCACACCGGGAATGACTTCACGCACCGCGTCAATCAGCATCTGCTGCCAATCAATGTTGCCGACCATGATAAGGCCGAACACGCTCACCGCAATCCAGACGCCGGCAAAAAAGGCGAATAGCAGACCATATGCCAGACCATTCGCCAGCAGGGGGCCGCGCCGCGACACATACCGGTCGAGCACGCGCCCCGGCAGCGAACGTGCCCACGCGTCCGCTCCCCTGTCAATCGCACTCTTCAACCCATGCATAGTTCAACTGTAGCCGTTGTTACCGTTGTTGAAACAGCGTGGCGCGAAATCGCATTTAGCCAGCTCAAACGATGGCAACCATCAACGCCCCCACTCAATTGTTCAGAATCGGATACCATATGAGTATTCAATTCATCCGTCGGAGTTCAATGTCAGCAGTCCTCACCAACCGATGTCTTGCTAATCCGCTGGCCGCCCTAGTATCTACTGTTTCTTGTGGACTTCGTTCAACAGCCAGGCAGAGCGTACAACATACTGCGTAGTACATGGCGCGAATCCCAATGACCACCATCGATTGATGACGGCCACGAATACTCGTACTCAGCCTTACTGCTTTGGCTCATTTCTGTTCACTTCACGCTGGAGTACCGAGACACGTTGAGCGGAAATACCGGTAATTCACGTACGGTTACCGACCATTGGCCTGAACGGTACTCAGCATCCGCAGTCACTTGGGGTATGGTCATGACGGAGAGCCATCATGACCGATCTCTCATTATTCTGGGATGAATCCGGCGAGGCTGGAACTGAATCTAAATATTAAAACGCATGATGCACACGTTGCGGAATTAGTCCACCAAAATTTCGGCATGCTCGGCAGGTTCAGCGGGTTCGATGTGACGGGCACGCATGGCATCGAGGGCGGCGGCCAGGTCGGCCGGGTACTGGGACCGGACCGTGGTCCAGACGCGGGTGCGAGGATGGCGGAATTCGAGCTTCATGGCGTGCAGCCACTGCCGGTCAAGTCCCAAAGCTTCAGACAGCACCGGATTGGCACCATACATGGGGTCGCCGCACAGAGGATGCCCAATCGAGGAGAAATGCACGCGAATCTGATGGGTACGTCCGGTCTCCAGATTCACGGATACCAGTGTGGCCTCATGGCCGAAACGCTCCAACACATCCCAATGCGTAACGGCCGGTTTGCCGGCCGGAGTCACGCAGAAGCGGAAATCGGACACTTTGGCGCGCCCGATCGGTGCCTCAATGGTCGCTTTGTTCTCTTTAAGACCGCCCTGCACGAGCGCATGATAGGTTTTCTTTACCTTATGCTCGGCGAACTGCCGACGCATCTCGGTGTACGCAAGGTCGGACTTGCACACCAACATCAAGCCGGAAGTGCCTACATCAAGGCGAGAAACAATGCCTTCACGCCCGGCCGCGCCATAGGAAGCGATATGCACGCCACGATCACGCAACGATCCCAATACCGTGGGACCGGTCCAGCCAACCGAGGCATGCGCCGCCACGCCTACAGGCTTATCGACTACGACGACATCATCATCTTCGTAGACAACAGCCATATCAGTTGCGATAGGCTCAGGCCCGGCCTGTTCCTCCGCCAAATCAAATTCGACGGTCTCCCCCGCCTGCAACGTGCTGGACCGCGCAACTTCACGCCCTAAAACGCGCGCCTGTCCGGAGTCAACCAGATAGGCGGCTTTAGATCGTGAAATACCCAGCATTTTGGCCACGGCTACGTCGAAACGCTTACCCACCAATGCATCGGGAGCAGGGACCATTCGACTCATTACTTGGCGTCCGCCTCCGGCTCAGACTGTAGGGATTCGTCGGATTGCTCGATAAGATCCTTGTGGGAGAACGGCTCCCCCATAAGAATCAGAATCACCAGGACCACACCGGCGACTACCAGATAGATATCCGCCACATTGCCAACGGACCAGCCATAGTTAAGGAAATCCACCACTTTGCCGTTGAGGAAGCCGTCAGCGTACATAACACGGTCAATCAGGTTGCCCAGAGCGCCTGCAAACGCGAAAGAAAGCGCCACCGACCATTTCATGGAGATAGTGCGCACCCCAGCCACAGCAAGGGCCACGCAAGCCACAACGGCCAACAGACTGATTACCCAAGTAGCGCCTGACCCCATGCCCAAGGACGCGCCCGGATTACGCACCAAGGTGAAGGACAGCAGTCCGGGAATCACGCGAATGGTCTGACCGTTGGATAACGCGGCCATCGCCCAAGCCTTGGTGAGCTGATCGACAATCAGCGCAGCCGCGGCCACACATGCAAAGACGGCCACGCGAGTGCGCAGCCGTCCCTGTTGGTTCGTCATACGACCTGTACCTGCCTACGCTCAGTTGGTCTTGGACGAGGTCTGGTCGACGTAGTTGTTCGACTCGGAAACCTGCGCTGCCAGCTGGCCGAGGTACTCGGTGAGGCGGGCGCGGTATTCAGTCTCGAACTGCTTGAGGCTCTGGATGTTACCCTCGACGACCTTGGACTGAGCCTGCAGGTTGTCGCGCACCTGCTCGGCATACGTATCGGCTGCAGAGCGGGTGTTCTTGTCGTACGCATCAGCTGCGGAACGAGTGTTCTTGTCGTACTCGGCGGCACGCTGCTGCACTTCGTTCTCGTAGTTGTCAGCGTCATCGTGCTGAGACTTGGAGTAGTTGTCCGCATCCTGACGAGTCTTGACGGAGTATGCGTCGGCCTCAGAACGGGTGTTCTGGGAGTAGGTCTCGGCATCCGCGTGAATCTGGTCACGGTAAGCGTCGGCCTCGGAGCGGGTACGATCCGAATAGGTGTCGGCGTCGGAACGAGTACGAGTGGAGTAGTCGTCGGCCTCGGAGCGGGTACGCTCGGAGTAGTTGTTGGCCTTGGTGACCAAATCGTTGTACTTGTTCTGGCTGGCCTCGGTGATTTCCTTGGCCTTGTTCTTGCCCTTCTCCACGTACTGATCGTGCAGCTGCATAGCCAGGGTCAGCATGGCGGTGGCGCGCTCGGGCTCGGTGCCCGGCATGGAAGCGACGCCAGCGATCTTCTGCAGAGAACCGGTCTCAGTGCTCGGCTCGACCTTGGAAACCTGGGCACGAAGCTGGTTTTCACGCTGCTTGGCTTCTTCGAGCTGACGAGACAGTTCAGCGATCTGAGCGGACTGCTGCTGAGCGGCGGAACCCTCCTGCTGAGCAGCGGCGAGCTGACGGGACAGCTCCTCGTTGGCCGCGCGGAACTGATCACGTTCCTGCTGAATGGCGGCGATCTGCTGGCCGACGGCTTCCTGGTTACCGGAGGCCTGAGCGGCCTGGGCGGTGAGCTGATCGATTTGAGCGTTCAGCTGATCGACCTGACCCTTGAGCTGCTCATTCTGGGAGGACAGCGCGCGGTTGGATTCCTCGGCTTCGCTGAGCTTGGCAGAGGCAAGCTGTGCCGCCTGATCATTGCCAGCCTGAGCGGCCTGCTGGGCCTGAGCCACAGCTTTCTTCAAACCAGCATTCTCCGACTGGAGTTGCTGCACCTGACCGGTAAGATCGGAGATCTTCGCATTAAGGTTGGTCACGTCAGGGCCCAGAGACTGAGTGGCCTGACCGCCGGCTACCGCCTGACGTCCAAGAGCCTCGACGGTTTCCGTGACCTGATCAAGGAAGTCATCGACCTCGTCGACATCATAACCTTCCTTGAATCGAACAGTCTGGAAGGTATGCTCCCTAATATCCTTCGGCGTCAACAGAGCCATAAATCTTGCACCTCGCTTTGGGGCATTGCCCGCACTTACGTTGGTCTCAAGTCAGAATGCTATCACGACCCCATCGTTTCAGAACATTCAACGTGGGTTTTTATGCCAGATATATGCCTCCGGCGGGTCAAAAACGGCCTCAGAACACTATCAGAACAACACTTTCTAGTACCACCAACGCAAAATACAGCACGATGAAGCTGACATCAAGATAAATCGAGCCGAGCGGCAATGGACGAATATAGCGACGTAGCCAGCGCAGAGGGGGTTCGGTAATGGAATACACAATGTTGATCAGCTGGGCCACCACACCACGTGGATACCAGTTTCGTGCGAGAACGGAGACCCAGTCCAGAATCATGCGCACGAACAGAACCGTGATATACGCGTTGATGAGCCATGCAAGAATGCGGCTGATCAGAGAGAACACTAAGGAAAGCATGCTGACAGACTAACAACCGCGCATGAAAAGTTTGCTCGGAGCGCAATAAGAATCGGCCGACTCCTTGCTGGGAGTCGGCCGAATACCGATATAACGTCGAATGCGAAAACTACTGAACCGGTCAGTCAGCGAACAAATCGTGTGCCGAGGTTGGTTTTGTCGGCTCTTCGACCTTGATGTTCACCTGCGCCGGGCTCAACAGGAACACGCGCGGAGTGACACGCTCGAGGGAACCACGCACGCCGAACACCACGCCGGCGGAGAAGTCCACAATGCGATATGCCACGGCTTCGGCCACACCGGTGAGATTCAGTACGACCGGAACACCGTCACGCAATGCGCGACCGACCAGCTGAGCATCCTCATATGACTTCGGATGGATGGTGGTGATTCTGTTCACGCGACCACCGGGGAACGGCTTGGTAGTCGACGATGCGGCAGGCGCGGTGGTTGATGCCAGCGGCGTGACCGTATGGTCGGAATCGAATGCGGACTTCGGAGCCGGCTTCTGCTCCTCGTCCTCTTCGATGTAGTCGTCCTCATCGTCCACAACGTCGCTCATGCCCAGATAGGACATCGCGTTTTTCATGAACCCAGCCATGGATCAGTCCTTTCAGCGCAGGAAATCAGGAATGTCGAGATCGCCGGCGGGATCGTTCACGGCGATGTTCGGATGCGAGGTAGTCGGATCGTCAAAGGGCAGGGATGCCGGGTCTGCGGTCGTCGGGGTGAATTCCGGACGCGGAGTGGCCACGGGCTGGGCGGCCGGAGCGGCGGCGGGCTGCTGCGTTTGCGTGGCAGCCGGCTGGGCGGCCGGTACGGCAATTGCCGGAGCGGCGGCAGAGGGATCCTGCGGTGTAACCGGATCGAAACCGGCCGCGATGACGGTAACACGCACTTCGTCGCCATAGGCATCGTCCAGAGCAAGACCCCAGATGATCTGGGCCTCGGGGTGAATGGCCTTGCGTACAAGCTCGGTGGCGGCGGAAGCTTCCTGCAGCTTCAGATCGGTCGGGCCGGCAATGTTGATCAACGCGCCGTGGGCACCCTCGATGCTCTCCTCGAGCAGCGGGGAGCTGATGGCGATTTCGGCGGCCTGGGTGGCGCGGTCTTCGCCCCGCGCGGAACCAATGCCGAACAGCGCAGTACCAGCGCCACGAAGAATGGAGTTCACGTCGGAGAAATCGACGTGAATGTAGGAATTCATCGAAATGAGGTCGGTGATGCCCTGCACGCCGGCGAGGAGTGCGGTATCGGCCGTCTTGAAGGCTTCGATGATGCCGATGGAACGGTCGGAAAGCTCAAGCAGGCGATCGTTCGGGATGACGATCAGCGCGTCGACTTCCTTGCGCAGGTTGTCGATGCCGTATTCGGCGGAAGCGGAACGCTGAGGACCTTCGAAGCTGAACGGACGAGTGACAACCGCGATGGTGAGAGCACCTTGCTGATGAGCCGCACGAGCGACGATCGGGCTGGCGCCGGTACCGGTGCCACCACCCTCACCGCAGGTGACGAACACCATGTCGGCACCCTTCAGGGATTCCTCGATATCAGACTGATGATCCTGTGCGGCCTTAGCACCCTTCTCCGGGTCCGCGCCAGCGCCGAGTCCGCGGCTGGACTGATCGGACAGGGAGATTTTCACGTCGGCGTCGGAGCGCAGAAGATCCTTTGCATCGGTATTTACCGCCACAAATTCAACATTCTGCAGTCCCTCGGCAATCATGCGATTGACGGCATTACCGCCGGCACCGCCGACGCCAACAACCTTGATGTTGGTCTTGTCGTTGAACTCATTCTGCGCGATCTCGCTCACGTTTGGCTCCTGTCACTTCACGGTTACACCCAAGAGTAGCGCAAACAGGCTACTCTTGGAGGGAAATTCACGCGCAGAATGGCGCGTGTTGCGTGTATTTTCAGTATTTTCTCAGTAACTGGCGTCCATTGGGTCGTCACCGAAGAGCGCCTCACGCTCTTCGTGGGTGGTGGTACGCGATTCCAACCACCCATACGGCAAGTGCACCTTCTTGGCGAAACGCACGCGGCCGCGCGGTTTGTCGACCACGCGTGGCGGGTATTCGATGGTCGGGTCGAGCTTGCCGATCTCGCGGTCCACATCGGCCAGGCTCTCGCATTCCATAAAGGCCTTGCGGGTGGACCCACCCACCGGGAACCCTTTCAGATACCAGGCGATGTGCTTGCGCAGATCGTGGACGGCCATCATCTCATCGCCCTCATAGAACTCGGTAAGCAGCTCGGCATGACGGTGAATCACCCGGCAGACCTCGCCCAGATTCGGGTTGAGCCGTTCGGGATTGCCCTCGAAGGCGTTTTTGATGTTGGCGAACAGCCACGGCCGGCCCTGACATCCGCGGCCGATGGCCACGCCGTCGCAGCCGGTCTCGCGCACCATTTCGAGCGCGTCCTCGGCACCCCAGATATCGCCATTGCCGAATACCGGAATGTTGAGGTGTTCCTTGAGCTCGCCGATGCGGGACCAGTCGGAATGACCGCCATAGTATTCGGCGGTGGTGCGGGCATGCAGGGTTACGGCCTTGCAGCCCTCCTCCTGCGCGATGTGTCCGGCTTCGAGGAAGGTCTCATGGTTATGGTCGATGCCGACGCGGATCTTCGAGGTGACGGGGATGCCCGCCGGCTCGCATACGGCGACCACGCGCTGGATGAGCTCGGTGAAGATGTCGGTTTTCCATGGCAGGGCCGAGCCTCCCCCGCGACGGGTGACCTTGGGTACCGGGCAACCGAAGTTCAGGTCCACATGGTCGGCCATGTTGCCGTCGACCACGATTTTCGCCGCCTGTTCGGTGATGGACGGATTCACGCCATACAACTGCAGCGAACGAATTTTTTCGCTTTTGGCGAAATGGCAGAGACGCAGGGCTTTCGGGTTGCGCGCCACGAGGGCCCGCGCGGTGATCATCTCGGCCACGTAAAGACCATCGGGACCGTATTCCTCGCAGATCACGCGGAACGGCCAGTTGGTCACGCCCGCCATCGGCGAAAGCACCACCGGGGTCGGCACGGTAATGTTGCCGAGCTGCACGGGGGCGATGTATACCGGAGTCTCGGGCCGTGCCGGCGCGTCCGTACGCGGGTCGAGATTGTTGGTCTCGTGAGTAGCGGTGATGGTGGTTTCGGTTTCAGATTCTGCCATGTGGTTCCTGTTCTGAAATAGTTTTTGCTCCCCTCTTTGAGGGGAGCTGTCGCCGTAGGCGACTGAGGGGAGTCGCCTCAGCAAGAGCCCCCCCCTCAGTCCACTTCGTAGACAGCTCCCCTCATAGAGGGGAGCCTCTATACAGACCCGTCTTTAGTACAGACCGCCGGCTTCCTGAACGCCGGACTCAGGCCAAGCCTCGCCGCCCATTTCCACGGGTTTCAGGGGCACGCGGGTGCGCTTCTCGCCGATGCGGGCGGCCACGTAATCGGCCACCTTGTCGAGGGCGATACGCTCCTGGGCCATGGTGTCACGCTCACGGATGGTCACGGCATGGTCTTCGAGGGTGTCGAAGTCCACGGTGATGCACAGCGGGGTGCCGATCTCGTCCTGACGACGGTAACGACGACCGATGGCACCGGACTCGTCGTAGTCGATCATCCATTCGTTGAAGCGCAGGTCGTCGGCCAGGTTCTGGGCCACGGTCTGCAGTTCGGGCTTCTTGCTCAGCGGCAGCACGGCGGCCTTG
>ENA-OXQB01000295-OXQB01000295.1-human-gut-metagenome-genome-assembly--contig:-NODE-295-length-14333-cov-6.80018_pt1 | contig 14333 bp, 9 predicted proteins | sample MGYA00249577_ERZ652553 | MGnify/ENA primary metagenome ERZ652553 (study PRJEB26925, sample SAMN05826609) | human gut metagenome | biome: ENVO:2100002; feature: ENVO:00000062; material: ENVO:00002003... | reverse complement strand
GACTTGCTAAATTATATGCTTAAATATAAAATCCCTCAGATTGTTACGTTGACCCGATAATCCTAACACAACAGGTGTTCGTCTGATTCCGTAACCCAACGGCTTAGGACATTTCTTCATGTCTTTTTTCATTTTTCTATGGTTAACAAATTAATTAATAATCCATATGATTTATCTCTAATGTAGTAAAAATACGATGTTTGAGTTTTCTCTCTTCAGATAAAGTCATTACTTCCATCGCTTCATCAGAAACCAATAATACATTCTTGGCCTCTTCAAAGACTTTCAGCAGTTCTGCATGCTCCTTTAAAAGCTTATCCCAATGAAAAGCCATTTCAGGAGCATCATCCAGAACATACTTGATAAAGTCGTCATCCTTCAAAAAGTCTTCTACCTTGCTATACACCTTTTTTGTATCCACGTTACAATCATTTTCCATTATGACGGATAGTGGTTCAAAGTTGTACTCACCTGGAAACTTAAAATATTATCCTACCAATTCCCTTAATCTTGTAATACCTCTATGCATCAAATTTCGTACCGACTGGTAATTCATATCCATAATGGTACAAATATCTTCATATTTCTTCTCTTCTATATAATATAAGGTAAGTGCCTCACGTTGGCGCGGAGATAATTGAGCCAACAAATGTTTTACTTTTATATTTTCAAAACAACTTTTTTCCTTTTCCAAATATTGATGTTCTACATCATCACCTGCTGCAACGGGATTCAGTTCCTCAACAGCGGTTTCCGACATGAACATCCGTCTGCGAAGTTCATCACATAACTTGTTTTTCAAGGAAATGAGGAGGTATGATTTGAAGTTGTCAATGATACCCAATTCAGCCTTCTTTGTATACAATTTTACAAAGACATCATGAATGCAGTCCTTCAACAATTCTTTGTCAGTAGTTAACTTACATCCATAATTAAATAGAAGATTAATATGCATATCATATAATGTAGAGAATGCACTTACATCTCCAGATTGGAAAGCGGTTACCAAGCAAGCTGTCTTATCATTTAAGTTTTGTTCCATCACAGTATACTAATTATAGGTTGTTTTGATGATGATGCAAAACTAGGGAGGATACGCTACTTTTTTAGGTAATATTTGATTATTGGACCGAAAAAACAGATAACCTGCTGAAAAACATATATGCTAAATAATACAGATTTTCATTAAAAAGGAGAACCAAAATAAGTCCGGTTCTCCTTCCATGTACTAAATTCTATGAAACCAATAAATACAATCTTTGTTCCCCTCTGCTTTAAGCATATATACATCTTTAATATTCAACCGTTTAGCAATCACCGTTATTGCTCCGGTCTTCGGATCAACAGACTTCAATATGTATTTTCCAGGTGATAAATGAACAGGAATATCTGTTGCAGAATGGGAATAAATGATACTTCCAATACCAGATTTTACCAGTTTCTGATACTTATTTGTACCAGTATCCTCCATATCCATAGCAGCTGCATCAGTTAAAAAGCTTTCATCGGCAACCGGAACAACCGGGCAAGAGCCACTTGCCATGAAGACAGCCCAAGCCATATCCGGATAATTCTGCGCATAGTAAGTAACCGCTTTTTCCGGGAACTTCTTACGATATTCACTCACCGCCCGATAAGCTTCATCAAAAGTAACCTTACCTACTTTCATTTTACGGGCATGCTGACGGGGAGCCAAGTTCTTTCCACCTTCGGGAGCATAAAGACCATCCACTTTATAGTGCCAGTAACGAATATCAATAATGTCAACTAATTTCGCACGCCGCGTATCATTCAGAATGGCATCTTGAACATCCTTTGTCGCACTTAACGCCACAGTTGCTTTCTTACCGGTTTCTTTCTCCCACTCTCCTATCACATCCAGCCAGAATTGTACAAAATGCAACGGACCGGTAAACTCCGCACTGATCAGTTGTACCACATTTGCATCATCGGCAAAATTATCCAAGCATTGGCGAATATACTTTCTATGAAGCTCACGACGTACAGGATGACTGATATCATAAAACATATCCGCTACAAAGATACGTTTGTCACCGGCAAAAGGAACAGGTTCAGGCATATCGGTCTGATTGATATTATTGGCCGACCGCCAAGGACAGTCTACCCAATGTGCTCCCGCCTCCAAGATATTATGCTGGAAGTAATTTTCATGGAAAAGCAAAAGACCTTTCTCCGCCCCTTTTTCGGCAAACTGCTTCAATTGGTTCCAATACCATGCATTGGGACGGTTCAAATCATACTTGCTCAATCCTTCCCAAGCAGTACCTTCTCCACTGCGGGCAAACGGTTGTTCGTAGAATGGCCCCCACACATCTCCATCACGGCGACGGACACGCTCATGATCGTCACGACGACGCTCATACCACAAACCGTAATTATGATCTAAAACCAAAATCTGATTCCTCACCATATAATTCACCGTAGAATCAATTCTATCCGTCAGCCCAAGTCCTTCGCGTCCCGGCACGAAACGGGTAACATGTGGCTTGGCTTTAGACAAGAAGCTGGTCCTCAGTTTCCCATTCCACCAAGGAACCTCCTGTCTGCCGCCTACCAGTAACCGGCCATCCACCTGCATACGTCCATTAATAATGGCAAACAGATGATCCTCTTTTTCCTTATATATAGGTGTCTTGAACTTCAAATCTTCTAAAGATTTCAGTTTTCCGGAAGACACACTGGCTGTATAAGGTGCTTCCTCAATCCATTTTTGCATAGTAAGACGGGGAGTATAAGCTTCCTTTGCCATCTCCATTGCCGCTTCTACGGTAGGACTGCTGGTTGCGTTGGTAGCCCTGGGAAGAATACGTGCCTGGTCAGAACAATCTTTATTCAAACGTGCCGCCAACTGTGCATAAAACAAGCTGCGGGGATGTACGTGATTATTTGATTCCGCCCATTGGCCGTCACCCGAGAATTGCGCCCAACAACCGTATGCACGGTTTACCGCATCTCTTGCCGGTGAATAACACTCTATCCCGGCAGCTGTACATTGCCAGAAAAGACTGTTGCCTGTATTCCAACCGGCACCATTTTTATCCTGTCCCAAATTCTTAAACACCAAATCATGGCCATCAATGTTTACCACATCAAATAATAACCCGCAAGCCCAGGAATCAATAGAACCGCTGAATCCTAACGACTCTTCCGAATCACACTGTACAAAAGCATTCGGACCTGCCGCACAAAATCCGGCTGAGAAATCATGAATACCCTGTTTAGAATAACAACGCTGAAAAAGTGTCTGCTGCCCCATAGTATAAAATGTACTGCGACGCATTCCACCTATCTCTGAAACAGGTTCTGTGGATACACAATCTTCTACAGTTGTTTTAGAGCCGGTACGCTGTACAATCACAGCACTTCCTGTAAAGTGCTTAAAATTTACCCTGCGCACCCAACAGTTTTCGGCATTTTCTATAGATACCCCCGTCCAGCAATGATCCTCATCTTTAGGATACTTCTTATCATAGTCAGAAGCCAATGTCAGATTCTCCAAACCTGCTTCTGCGATTCTGCCCGGCCAACTATAACGTAACACTTTGACAGTTCCCCATTTATTATCCAAAGCCATTGTCAAAGGAGCATCCAAAGTCAATTGGTTTCCATCCGCCTTACTTACCGACCTATCCCAAACCAAATCCATCTCTCCTTCTTTCCAGCCCAAAGCGGAAATACCTCCGCCAAAAATATCACAACCGACAGAAGCAATCCATTCTTTCGTAGAGGGGCGGACAATCCGGACCCGCTCTCCGGAAACCAGCTGTACATTATTGGTTACCTGAAAAGTACAAGTATTTACAGGAACGTATGATGTCAACACATCCAAGGTATCCGTAACAGCCAAATCATTCCGCCCTTCAATATAAAGCAAAGCTCCTCTGTCCACTCCCTTTTTCAACAATACGGTCTGTTCCCTGTCACTGCCGCGCAGCACGACTCCCGACACAGAAATACGCAAGCTCTCATTCAATTCAAAAGTTCCTTTATCCAGCAAAACAGCCCCACGAAAACCATTTTTATCCAAAGCCAATGAAGATACATAGTCAATGGCACGCTGAATACGAGAGGAATTATCTCCAGGCTTCCATGAAACAAAAACGGCATTCGCCACATCAGGTATAGGGTGTTCCGAGTTACGGTAACCGCAAGAAGAATAATCTAGAATACGGTTTCCGCGTTCATCAGTCACATAAGTCAGTTTTTCTTCCTTCACCTGTAAAGGAAAGGTTTGCGCAGAAATCCGCGCAAACCCCAAACTTAAAAATCCAAATAATAATAACTTATAATTCATTTTACATCAAACTTTTACGTTTTGCCAAAGTATCATGATTGTTCTTTATATCCGTCCAATCCACTTTCTTTGCAGGATCTATGCCATTAATGTATTTTTCAATATTGGTATACCCGTCACCATTACAATCTTTTACCGCATCACCCGGATCATTAGGATTGAGTCCGTATCTCACCTCCCAGACATCCGGCATACCATCACCATCCGTATCAACCACAGGAGTACCTTTATATTCGGGCAAACCACCTACCTGACGGGGATCTGTAATGATACCTTGTTTATAAGAGTCAACAGGAAGACGTCTTTTTACATAAGTACTAACGAATTCAGGAGCGTCTTTCACGTAAATAGCTTTCCCTGTCTTCACCGTCTTCATCACACGGGCATCCACCGCATCCCTTTTAGGGAAAGTAGCCCCGGCATTTTCCAATACATAATTATAGGCAGTTTTGGCATCCATAATAGTCACATGGGGCATTGAGAAAGGCTCGTTTACACGAATTTGATCTGTAAACTTCCCTGCGTCCGGCATATCGTACACCTGCACGCCGCCATCCCAATTATTCTTTGTCACACGCGCATTACCTTCCACTACATTTCCGGCTACATACGCTTTACCAAATGTATCCGGTTTCTTCTTGTCACGACTTGATTCGGGTTTCACAATCCGGTGGGCAATCGGCTTATCTTTCGGAGTGATAGGCCCCGGTTTAAAATAATTATTAATAATATTCAAACGGCTGGTTTCATCTCCCCCGTCAACAGAACGATTCCACCAATTAAAAGTCACATTGTTTACCAGATTAAAATCCTCATTCATGCCAATGGAACAGTTACGGCTGATATTGGATGCGAACAAGTTACGGCAAAACATACTGTTATGCCCACCTATAGTCGCCCCGAAAGCATGATTGTAACAATCCAAAGCTTCCGAAAAAATAGAGTTCTGAATAGTTATGTTGACAGTAGGAAGCTTCAGACCATGCCCTGTGGAATCGCGATTGTATACATGGCGGTAAACAGACATGTTTTCATCCAGTCCCCAACTGGCAGAGCAGTGATCGATAATAACATTACCCACACAGTTACCTCCCAAAGCATCATCCCGGAAGAACACATCCTGCGCCCCCCGACGGAAACGCATATGGCGGATAATAATATCATGCGTATCAAGCAGGAAAGAGGCTCCTGTTACACAAACCCCATCCCCCGGAGCTGTCTGACCTGCAATAGTGATATACGGAGCACGGACGTTTATAGGGGTTTTCAGCCGGATAACGCCCGAAACATTGAATACAACAATACGCGCGCCACCGGTCTCACATGCCTCACGCAATGTTCCGGGCCCACTGTCGGCCAGCGAATTGACCACAATTACTTTTCCTCCACGTCCACCGGGAGTATAGGCCCCTCCCCCTTCTGCCCCGGGAAAGGCAGGTATGTTGCTCTTTATTAAATCCTCCGGTTTGGATGCCCATGGTTTATAAGGACGTCCTTGAACAGCCTCAGACATTACTACAGGTAATGCTTTCGCCCATGCCTCATCCGATTTCCGGTCTATTTCCTTTTGTTGTTCTTCTCCTCTGATTTTTACCGAATCAGGAATTACAGGATACTGTGCCGCCACAGGCAACACACATGCAGTCAATGCTGCCACTGCAAATAGTTTCTTTAGTTGATTCATTTGGTCGCTAAATTATTATTTTTTCTATAACTTCGTAACATAACACCCTGCTTTTAACATGATTCAAACACACATTGCGAGTATTTCTATATCAAAGACGGAACAGAAAGCCTGTTGTACTCTCTATCCGCACATAAAAAAAGAGCTTGACACCGTTTCACCGGGCAAGCTCCTTTTCCGCTTTTCAATAAACATTAATTTATATCTTTCCTCCACGTGCCTTGATACGTTCATACCAAGCCTTACGTTCTTTCACTAAATCATATCCCCGCTTAGAGAGGTAATTATTAATCCGGCCTTTGTATTTGCCGAAAGCAGCATGTTTCTTATTTGAATTTTCAGCATCCATGGCAAATTCACGGGCTTCAACAAGCCATGCCATAATCTGCGCTTTCTCTTCTTCTTTCAAGGTAGGAATCATGTCAACCGTAGCTTTATAAGTTACCATTACCACACCATAAGTCATGCCATCTTTCACTGCATCTATCTGCTTGGCATCCAAATAGAGCGAAAGATCGGCCGGGAAAGCGAAATGAGTACGGTAAAGCGCCGCATCCTTTTCAGCTTCGGCAGCTTTAACGGCTTCTTGTTTCGCATCGCCCGTCAGGGTTTCTTTTGCCAGCTTCACTTTGGCATCGCGCGTTTCGTATATGTCATTCAGTTTAAAATAACGGTTGGCTATGATAGTTGTCACTTCACGGGCGGCAACGGTATCTGTCAACTCCAGTTTATCTACAATCTTCTGCGAACGTTTCACAATAGATTCCACGTAAGCCGGATCGCGGCCTTCACGGTCCAAATCCACTGCTCCGGCGGTAATGACTACCGCCATGAGCAACAGAAACATTATACCTGACTTTTGTATCATATCCTGTCTTCTTTCCTCCGTTTATTACATCAACTTTCCTTTAGAAGCCAATGTATCATAATTGTTTCTCAAATCAGACCAGTCAATACAATTTCTAGTGCTGATACCATTAATATATTTCTCAATATTTGTATAGCCGTCACCGGTACAGTCCTTATTAGCATCCGAAGGATCATTAGGATTCAAGCCATTTGCCTTTTCCCATTCATCGGGCATACCGTCACCATCCGTATCCACATACGGAGTGCCTTTGTATTCCGGATATCCCCCCATCTGGCGGATATCGGTGATGATACCCTGTTTATAAGAATCTTTCGGCAAGCGGCGATATTTAAACTGTCCGTCTTCTCCCATTGATTTAGGAGCCAGCCCGGTCAAATCACCGTTAGCATCCTTGGCCATCTTCTTATCATAATAAGGAACGCCTGTTCTCACTTCCTCTACAATACGTTCATCCACAATATCACGGCAAGGAATGTTGGCACCTGCATTTTTCAGTACAAAATCGTATGCATCATGTGCGGAAGTAATGCGGATGTACGGCATTTCAAAAGGACGGTTGCTACGCATATTCTCCGTATATCCATCTGTATTCGGCTGAGTTTCAATCTGGATACCACCTGCCCAGTTGTCCTCTGTAATGGCAGGATAGCCTTCCATAATATTACCATCAGCATAAACACGGCCATACACTTTATGATCCAATTTGCTTCGTCCCGCTTCGGGTTTCAGGATGCGATGCCCCACAGGAGTATCTTTCGGAGTGGCCGGTCCCGGTTTATAATAGTTGTTTATCATATTGAACATAGCGGTATAATCGCCACCGTCCGAAGAGCGATGTACCCAGTTGAACACCACATTGTTTACAAAATTGAAAACACCATTCCAACCGACGGAAGGATTACGTCCCGAATTACTTGCCCACAGGTTACGCATAAATGCACAATTCTCACCACCTAAAGTGCTGCCGAATGCATGATTGTAAGTATCCAGCGCTTTTGCCGAGATAGTATTCTGTATGGTAACATTTACGGTAGGCAGTTTCAGATCTTTTGATTCATATTGTCCTTCGCTGGGGTCGTACATATGGCGATAGAAAGAAATGTTCTCATCCAATCCCCAAGTACAAGAGCAATGGTCAATCATGATATTTCCAATCGGGTTGCCTCCGAAAGAATCGTCACGATGCCATACCTTTGTTTCGCCGCGGCGGAAACGCATATGGCGTACCACTACATCATGCGTATTTACCCAAAAAGACTCTCCGGCAATACATACCCCGTCACCCGGAGCTGTCTGTCCTGCAATAGTGACATATGGAGCCCGGACGATAATGGGAGATTCCAATTTAATAATACCTGAAACATTGAAGACAATGATACGTGCTCCACCTGTCTCACAAGCCTCACGGAAAGAACCGGGACCACGGTCATTCAAATTAGTCACGGTAATCACCTTACCGCCACGACCGCCGAAACTGTACATACCTCCTCCTTCAGCACCGGGGAAAGCAGGAATTCGTGCCTGCGGCAAATCGTATGGACGGGAAGCCCACGAAATATACGGACGACCTTCTCTCGCTTCTTTCTGTACAACAGGCAATGCTTTTGCCCAGGCTTCGTCAGAGCGGCGACGTTCTTCACTCATCATTTTCTGGTAGGCTTGCTTCGCTTCCTCAGTCAACTGGGGATACTGGGCCATTGCCACTGGAGCAATAAAAGTAGCCATACACAGTCCTAAAAACATTTTTCTTTTCATACTTTATTCTTAAAAAATTATATCTGTGCTATAAGTAAGTTGGAATTTATATTCCGTTCTCTTTTTCTTAACAATTATCTTTTTCAAGACGCACTTTTCGGGGATATGTACTCAAAAATGCTTGTATCTGTCATAATAAACTAGCAGATATAAAACTATCGTATTAAATTATTTCCTAGCATCCAATGTGCCTTCTGATTCATAATAATCCAACCATCCTTTTGATTGTTCCAACCACGGATTCATATTCAATACATTAGAGGGCAGACCGGACAGGTAATAGTTTTCCTGCCATGAAATTACTGCTTCCTGACCATTCACATTATCTACCGGAGTTTCTCTATCCTGTAAAACAAAGTGCTGGCTCCAGAACTCTCCCAACCTATTCATTTCGGCTTGTAAGTCTGCCGCATTATCCACATCTACAGGCTCAAAATCAGCAATGACAGAAACAAGAGGATCTGCCTTTCCGTCATAATCCTTCACTTGTAAATATTTACCCACACGGGCAGTACCATTTAACGGCTCAATACCCAAGGTAGTACAGGTGGTATTGTTATCACTTGCATCATCATTATACAGCATCCAACGCCATAAATCCCAATAACGCTTACCCTCATAAGCTAATTCCACCTGACGCTCACGCAGACAAGCCTTAATAGCTTCATTCTTATCGGTAATCGTTCCCAAGCCATAATTATTGGATGCAGGAATACCTACACGGGCACGAATTTCACCAATTGTTTTCACTGAATTACTTATATCCCCCGTAGCTGCATAACATTCTGCAAGGTTCAACAACAATTCAGCATAACGATATTCGTATACATCAGTGCCATCCCATTGATATGTGTTTGCACTATTTTCAGCCGGATCGGACATTTTACGTACTATCGCCGGACTGCTGCCTTCATTTTCCGTGTAATAATGCAACTGAGAACCATCTTCTTTCGTTTCACTCCAACGATAATTCCAAACTACGGCATCTGCATCCTGATCATATCCCCATTTCGCTCCGGAGAAAGTAAACGTGTAATAGAAACGCGGATCACGATTCTTGAAGAATAAAGAACGGTCGTACCCGTTTATCGCCTCACCGTCATCATTTACAGCTTTGGAACCATCCGCCATCGGGAAAATATCCAACATACCCATAGGAACATGATAACCGGAACCACTGCCACCCATTGTTTTCAAGCGGATTGTTTTCTGCCATCCACTATGTTCATCATTTTTAGAGGTAGAGCTAGCCAACAGTTTGACCATAATCACCTCCTTACATTCCTGATTGTCAAACTTGTAGAACATTTCATTCCAGTCTTTGGCGGAATTGCCATACAAACCATAACCTTCGCTGCTCAAGAAAGCCTGTGCTTCTAGAGTAATATCCAACGCATCTTTCCAGCGTTTACTGCCTGTATTATTCCAATCTGCATTAAAGATAGGGCTTGCAAATACCAGCGCCACGCGGCTTCTGTATGCCAATGCAGCTTCCTTGGTCAACCGTCCATACTGGTCACTTCCCCATTCTTTACGAGTGGGAAGCAGATTCGCAGCCTCTTTTAAATCACTCAAGATCTGGTTGACACATGTTTCCACACTTTCACGATTATAATCTTTAGCTCCCTCACGGTCGGCCGCCATAAGCACTTTATTTACCACAGGAACAGCTCCGTATACACGTACCAGATCAAACAACTGCATGGCACGGAAGAAATAAGCCTGTCCTTTCGCTTTTTTTATGGCAGCTTCCGACAAGTCCTGACCATATTTATCAACTCCTTCCAGAATTTCATTGCAACTGCGGATACGGCTATATGGATCATTCTTTATATTCGTAGCCAGATTACTGCCAAAATAAGTTTCACAGTCCGTAGCTTTTTTCAAACTTCTGGAAGCGTCAAATTTCTTCTCGATACCCCATTTCTCCTCCGTATAAGTTGAATAGTCATTCCAGTTACCGGACAAGCCGTATGACTGTGGAGGGGTCATACCCGACTTATAAAAATAGTTATAATACACATTCTGAATATATAAGTCCAAATTAGATTCGATGCCGAAAGTCTTTTCCGGTGAATAACTGTCATACGGATTCATATCCTGCAAGAACTGGTCACTGCAACTGCTAAATGCCAATCCGGCTGCCAATAACACAGTATATAATATGCGCTTTTTCATATCAATGATTCTTTTTAATTTTAGAATGATACATTTACTCCCAACGACCACGTTCTCAATGTAGGATACAATGAAGTTGTTCCACAATACATATTACGATAATGATCGGGATACGGGTTATAGAAATCCCATAGATTATTACCTGTCAGACTTAATTTAGCCGACTGGATCTTTAAAGGTGACAACCATGCCTTAGGCAGCGTATAACCGATACTTAAGTTACGGATATAGCAACGGAACGTACTGATAGACCAAAAATCAGACGGTGCAATTACTGATCCTGATATTCTGTTGTCTAAACCTAAATTAGGATATTTCCCCGTCGTATTATTTCTTTCATCAAACATATCTTCCCAGAATGAGTCCGGTGTCCAAAGCATATCCCCACTGGATGTTGTGATTTTATTGACGTCAATCTGGCGATAACCACCCCATGAAGTGGCAATCATCATATTAAAGCTGATACCTTTCCATTCCGCCCCCAGTTTGGTGGTAAAACCATATGTCTTTCCACTCTTATTCAGTTTGGCATAATCCTGGGTCTTGGCAATACGTCCGTCGGGCCCCGACTGCGTACCATCCTCATTCAATACGCCACCCAAATCCTGATAAGCCAACATACCCGGTTTTAACTGACTGGCATCTTTTACGCCCAAATATTCCGGAGAAGTGCCTGCGGCTTCTGCATTGGCCGATAAATAGTTCCAATAATTCTCAATATCATCACTGTTCCGTAAAATACCATCTCCGGAACTTGTACCTCTCCATACTTTATACCCGTATGTAGGGAATATAGTAGAAGCACCCTCTCTTACAGAATTTTCCTGTATATAACTCGGAGCAGACTGGGGCCATTCTCTTACCCTGTTGCCATTAAATCCAAAATTCACTCCGATATTATATTTCACCTGATCTATTTTATCGCGCCAATTCAAAGAGAATTCACTACCAAAAGCATCAATACGCCCAAAGTTCACTTCTGTCAAAGCACCTCCTGCAAAAATAGGAGTACCTATGATACCACCGATATTCTGATTCAAGATGTCAGAGTTTATATCATAGTACACATCCACAGTCGCACTTAAACGGTTATTGAGGAAACGCAAATCAAAACCAAGATTAAATTTATCGGTATTATCCCAATGCGCATCAGGATTAGGAGTCGCTCCCGGCTTGATACCCGTTTGCAGGATACCACCGTTAGAACCGAATCCATATCCTCTACTAGGATCCAATGAATAGAGTTGCTTCCATCCCCATGCTTTGATATTATCTTTACCGGTACGTCCCCATGAGAAACGTACTTTCATGTATTCAAACCATGACGGCAGCAACTTCTTCATAAATTCTTCTTCCGAAGCTACCCACCCCACGGAAACGCCCGGGAAGAAGCCCCAATAATTGGCCGGAGCAAATTTAGTGGAAGCATCGCTACGGAATAGGAATTGGAACAAATACTTATCGGCATAATTATAGCTTACACGACCTAAATAAGACAAAGAACCCTGTTTGTATTTATATGTAATAGAATTACCTGTATCCATCGCTCCCGCACTTGGCGAAGTACCCAAATAACCATCCGGGTCAGGGTTATTAAACAACATCCGCTTGGAATGCATATAAGCCTGCATTTTTTCCACTGCAGCCATGGCGGCAATGCTATGCTTGCCAAACTTTCCTTCATAATTCACATAGAAGTTCAATTGCTCGTTTTTAGCCATCTGGTCTGAATATACCACACGAGTGCTTCCCGTAAATTCTTTTAATTGATAATCGGAAACAGACGGATGATCGCTATAAAAACGATTTCCGGGTGTCAATGCATCGCTTGCTTTCAGATAAGCCAACGTAAATGGCATAAATGCCTGCTCACTATCACTGGCACTACGCTTCAACGCATAGCTTCCCTTGAATGAAAGACCTTTGATAAACGGAACGGCATAAGTGACGGAGAAGTTGGCATCATAACTGAAATTATCATTCGTAGAATAAGAACCGTCATTATTCTCCATAGCAAAATAATTCCATGTACTCATTTTATTGCCCGATGTTGCATTACCCGCACTCGAGTAACTATTCAACAAAGGAGATGTATAATAGGTATTACCATCATCCAATGTTATCTCCCATGGCAAATAATTCGGCATATGAGCAAGAACCAAATAATCACCGGATTCACCGGGCTTAGTTCCCCCATAACCGTTCAAATTGCTTAAACCTTTGGTAAAACTCGATGTGGTTTCCTGCTGGTTACCCGCTATGGTTGCAGAAAATTTCAAATCGGAAGTCAATTTGATATCCACACCTGCACGGAAGTTCCATCTATTATAATCCTGTTTTCCAAGATTCGCCCCCTGAGTATAGTAAGAAGCACCCGCAAAATAAGTAGCTTTCTCGCTACCGCCACTTACATTGACCGAATGGTTCATTGTAAAAGCGCCGGACCAGGCTTCATCCAGCCAATTGTAATTCAAGCCATCCATCTCGGCCAGTTCCGCTTCATTATAAATTTTATTCATCCAGTTTCCATCCGGATCCATACTTATCTTATTATTGGCCAAATTAAAGGAATTGGCAAAACGTCCATAAGCTGCTCCTTTTAAGGTTTTAGGATGTCCCACTGCATCATTAAATCCGAATTTACCTGAATAATTGATTTTGGGAGCTCCTGATTTACCTCGTTTGGTCTTTACAATAATAGCACCTTGCGAAGCACGGGAACCGTAAATGGCAGCACTGGCATCACGAAGGACTGAAATACTTTCAATTTCAGAAGGATCAAGGGCATTGAAAGTTTCTAATGTCGGAAGACCGCTGTTGGCATCTATCTGAATCACATCATCGATTATGACCATCGGATTAGTACTACCACCATCTTTAGAATACGAGAAAGATTGACGAATAGACATAGTTGCCCCTTCACCCGGACGGCTGTCACCACCACTGATACTCAAACCAGGTATCTGTCCCGCTAGCGCAGCACCCAAATTCGACACCGGCAAATCTGAAATTTCCGAAGGAGTAATAACCCCGATAGATCCTGTCACATCTTTTGCTTTCTGAGTACCGTAACCGACTACAACCACTTCGTCCAGCATTTTGGAATCTTCCTTCAGCACCACTCTAAAGTCTTTTCCTTGTTTCGGAGCAATCGTTTGCGGCACATACCCCACAAATGAAATGACAACCTTCTTGCCCGAAGGGACTTGCAAAGCAAATCTTCCGTCAAAATCAGTAATGGTACCGTTTGTAGTTCCTTCCACCACCACACTGGCACCAATCACCGGTTCACCAGTTTCATCAACCACCTGTCCGGTGACAGTTTTAGTCTGTTGCACCGACTGGGATATAGGAAATCCTGTCTCAGCGGATACTCCCTGAACAGAAACTCCTGTCAGAAACAGACTGAGACAGACCACTTGTGTCAAGTTGCCAATCTTGTCCAGCTTCTGAAGAAATGCATTTTCATTCTCCATAGAATCTTTTTTAAAATTAAAATATTATCTCTGTCTCTTATACACATCTGACGC
>ENA-OXQB01000292-OXQB01000292.1-human-gut-metagenome-genome-assembly--contig:-NODE-292-length-14377-cov-5.87355_pt1 | contig 14377 bp, 7 predicted proteins | sample MGYA00249577_ERZ652553 | MGnify/ENA primary metagenome ERZ652553 (study PRJEB26925, sample SAMN05826609) | human gut metagenome | biome: ENVO:2100002; feature: ENVO:00000062; material: ENVO:00002003... | reverse complement strand
CCCTCGCGCTCGATGCGTAGCTTGTGGCCTTCCGCCTGGGAGACGCCGTAGTAAGCACCGACGGCGATGTCCTTCATGTCGTTGATCAGCGGGATGCGCGGGTTGGCCGGGGTGCACTGGTCCTCGTAGGCGCGCATGCCGATCTGATCGAGCACGGACCAGAAGTAATCCTCGTCCACGCCGCAATCCTGGAAGCTCTTGTTCATACCGAGCTTGTTATCGCGGTAGTCCTCGACAGCCTTCGCCAGGTTCTCCACGGCTTCGGCCGGGGTCTTGCCGGTGTCGATGCCGAGGTTGCGGGCGATGTCCTGGTAGCGCTCCGGGGCGATGTACTTGTTGTACTTCGGCCAAGAGGTGGGCTCCTCAGGAATCTGGCCGTTGTAGCGAATCACGTACGGCAGCAGGATGGAGTTGGTACGGCCGTGGGCGATGTGGCACAGGGCACCGATGGTGTGGGCCATGCCGTGGCACATGCCGAGGAACGCGGAGCCGAATGCCATGCCGGCCATGGTGGCGGCGTTGTGCATCTTCTCCTGAGCGTCGGTCTTGGCCAGGCCGGGCTCGCCGTTGACGGACTCAGCCAGGTTGTCCCAGATGAGCTTGGCCGCGTGCAGGGCCATGCCGTCGGTGAAGTCGTTCGCGTACACGGACACGTATGCTTCCATCGAGTGGGTCAGGGCGTCGAAGCCGGCGTCGGAGGCCAGCTTGCGCGGCTGGGTGCGAGCCAGCACCGGGTCCACGATGGCCACGGACGGGGTCAGCGCGTAGTCGGTGATCGGGTACTTGTAGCCGGTCTTGTGATCGGTGATCACGGCGAACGGGGTGACCTCGGAACCGGTGCCGGAGGAGGTCGGGATGCACACGAGCTTGGCCTTCTTGCCCAGCGGCGGGATCTTGAAGGCGCGCTTACGGATATCGAAGAACTTCTCGCGCACGTCGGAGAAGGCGATTTCCGGGTGCTCGTAGAGCAGCCACATGATCTTGGAGGCATCCATCGGGGAGCCGCCGCCAACCGCGATGATCGTGTCCGGCTCGAACTCCTCGCGCATCATCTCCGCGCCCTTTTCGACGGTCTCGACGGAGGGCTCCGGCTCGACGTAGTCGATGATGCGGAAGGTCACACGGTTGGAGCGGGCGCGCAGCTGGTCGATGACCTTGTCGACAATGCCGAGCTGCTCCATGACCTTATCGCACACGATGACGGCCTTCTCGATGCCGTACATGTCGCGCAGGTACTTGATGGCGTTCGGCTCGAAGTAGGTCTTGGCCGGGATCTTGAACCACTGCATGTTGTTGTTCCTCCGAGCAATGCGCTTGATGTTGACGAGATTCACGGCCTGCACGTTGCCGGACACCGAGTTGCCGCCGTAGGAGCCGCAGCCCAGGGTCAGCGACGGGGCGATGGCATTGTAGATGTCGCCGATGCCGCCAAGGGAGGAAGGCTGGTTCCAGATGATGCGGCAGGCGTGCATACGGACGCCGTACTCACGCACGAGCTCCTGGTTGTTGGTGTGGATGGCGGCGGTGTGGCCGGCACCCAGCTTGAGCATCTTCTCGCACATCTCGAAGGCCTGCTCCTTGTTGTCGGCCTTGAGCACGGCCTGCACCGGAGCGAGCTTCTCGTGGGTCAGCGGCTCGTCGTCGGAGACTTCCTTGCACTCGGCGGCCAGAATGGTGGCGTCGGCCGGAATCTCGAAGCCAGCAGCCTTGGCGATGAACTGCGGGGACTTGCCCGGCACCACGGAGTTCAGCACGGGCTTGACGCCGGAACCGGCGGTGCAGCCGAACATGTACTGCTCCAGCTTGGCCTTCTCTTCGGCGTTGACGAAGTAGGCCTTACGGACCTTGAGCTCCTTGATGAGCTGGTCGTAGACGTCCTTGTGGGCGATGACGGCCTGCTCGGTGGCGCAGATCATGCCGTAATCGAAGTGCTTGGAGAGCACCAGATCGTTGGCGGCACGGACGATGTCCACATCGGAATCAACATAGGCCGGGGCGTTGCCGGCACCCACGCCGAGGGCGGGCTTGCCGGAGGAGTAAGCGGCCTTGACCATGCCCGGACCACCGGTGGCGAGGATCGTGGCCACGCCCGGGTGCCGCATCAGCGCGCCGGTGGCCTGGATGGACGGGTGCTCGATCCACTGGATACAGTTCTCGGGAGCACCGGCCTCGATGGCGGCGTCGCGCACGATCTTGGCGGCCTCGACGGAGCACTTCTGCGCGCCGGGGTGGAAGCCGAAGACGATCGGGCAGCGTGTCTTCAGGGCGATGAGGGACTTGAAGATGGCGGTGGAGGTCGGGTTGGTAACCGGGGTGACACCGGCGACCACGCCGACGGGCTCGGCGACCTCATCGATGCCCATCACGTCGTCTTCGCGGATGATGCCGACGGTCTTCTGGCCGGCCAGGTAGTTGGTGACGTGCTCACAGGCGAAGATGTTCTTGGTGGCCTTGTCTTCCACGAGACCACGGCCGGTCTCGTCGACGGCCATCTTGGCGAGAACGAGGTGCTTGTTCAGAGCGGCGATGGAGGCCTTGGCTACGATACGATCAACTTGCTTCTGGTCGAGGTTCTCGAATTCGTCGAGAGCCTTCTTGGCGCGGGCAACCAGCGCGTCAACTTCGGCCTCAGCTGCGGCCTGCTTCTCTTCTGGGGTCGGATTGGCAGCTTCGACTTTCTTCTTTGCTTCTGCCACTTGGGGTCCTCCTCGATCTTCTTGGGGTATATGGCAAAGTTCTGGGCCATCGCCTCGTCACCTCAGTTGCACCAGCGGGATACCGCCTCAGTAACCGAAAATGACCGGTGATGCGTTGTCACATTGCATATGTGACTTGAGTCACAATATACCGAACGGTCCGGCGCGATGCATACGCACAAAATCGACGGCGTTTCACGTGCGATATTGAACAGTTTTTGTTAAGAGTTGTGCGAAATATCGAACAAATCCTCACTTTATTCGGCGATTTGGTACTTTTTGTTCACTTTTTACCGAAAATCACATGCTTGCAAACAACGCAATCCGACAACTTTCTTAAATCAAGTTTCCAAAAGCACTCATTTTCCCCACATTTCTAGAAAATTGGTTTAAAAAAGTGCCCAAAATCACCTACAAATATACGATTGTTGCCTCATAATCTCCGCGTCGAGGCACATGAAAGCCACTTTCATAAAGTATACTTACATATATCTCATCGCACAAAGGGGTAAATATGAGGGCAATGCCATCGACCGCAGTGAAAGCGCACAACCGCAGTGCCATGACCCAGTATCTGTATGGCCATAGCCATGTCACCAAGCAGGAACTGGAACGCGAACTCGGCCTCAGCCTGCCCACCATCACCCAAAATCTGCGCGCCCTAGAAGATGACGGACTCATCCGCAAAGGCGAACTGCAGGATTCCACCGGCGGGCGCAAGGCGCAAAATTATGAGTTCAATCCCGATCATCGCACTGCCATCGGCGTAGTGATGCGGTCCAACGAACTGCGCCTGTGCGCGATTAACCTGTACGGCAACGTCATCGAAAAACGCAACGATGCCCTGCCTTACCGCAACACCAACGTTTACTACCAGCGTATCGGCGGCATCATCAACAACTTCGCCTCCGACGTCGAAAAGAAGCACGGCAAAGTGCTCGGCGTCTCGTTCGCCATCCAAGGCATCCTCTCCCCCGACGCCACCACCATCACCTTCGGCACCATTATGGGCAACACGGGGCTTACGCTCGAAACCATCAGCCAGTCGGTCCATTACCCGTGCATGATGATCCACGATTCCGATGCCTCCGCCATGGTCGAGCTATGGTTCGACTCCACGCTCACCGATGCGGTGTGCGTCTATCTGGAGCGACGCCCGGGCGGCGCGGTGATCGTGGGCGGCAAGCTGTATCAGGGTCCGAATATGTGCAATGGCGCCATCGAACACATGACGCTGGTGCCGGGCGGCCGCGAATGCTACTGCGGCCAGCGCGGTTGCATGGACACCTACTGCTCGCCGGAGACCTTGCCCGAGGATTACGAAAGTATTCCCGGCTTCTTCAGCGTGCTTGAGCAGGGTGAACGGCATCATCGCGAGCGCATGGACGAATGGCTGGATTACGTGGCGCAGGCCATCGTCAACGCGCGATCCATCATCGCGGGCGACGTGATTGTCGGCGGTGAAGCAGCCCAGCATCTTGAAGACAGTGACATCGAGGATCTGAAGGCGCGCGTCATCGCACGCAGTCCGTTCGGCACCGACCATTTCAATCTGCGCAAGAGCTACTGCGCCGAAGACCAGAACATCATCGGTGCCGCATTGCGATTCGCCGAGAATTATCTCGACGATATCTGTGGTGCTGCGGAACGCGGCAGGAAATCAAGGGCTTCCACCAGAAGTGACAACACGTCTACAATGGAGGTATGAAAAACCCACCGTTGCATCGTTACGCCACTCGCCCAGGGCTGTACTTCACTGACGACGGTGGGGCTGACGTCGTTGTTCGTTCCGAAACTGCCGATCAGGTTTGGCTGTGTGTGCTGGAGCCCATTGACGAGCCCGGCGCCTTCTTCCAAGACGCCATCCGCCTGTTCGAAGACCCGAACGCCTCGTTCATCCAGCAGATCCATGAGTTTCCGGTGTGCACGCGCATTATCGAACATTTGTATCTGCGCGAGACCCTGTTCCGCATGACCGGACCGAACTACGGCCTGTGGTACGTGCACCTGCCCAAAGCATGGGACGGCATGCGTTATGGCTACCGCGTGGACGGCGCATGGGACCCGAAACACGGCGTGCGCTTCAATCCATACAAATTCCTGCTTGACCCGTATGGCAAGGGCATCGACGGCTCCATGGAGCTCACCCCCGCCGCCTTCTCCTATGAATGCGATGTCGTGGACCACAAGGTAACCGGCTCGGCATACGGTGCCATGAGCACCGTAGACTCGCTCGGCCATGTGCCGGTGTCCGTGGCCATCGACGATCGCGATATCCATAAGCATGAGGGCGACCCGCAGCACCCGCATGTGCCGTGGCGCAAAACCGTCATCTACGAGATGCATGTCAAAGGCTTCACCGCCAACGCGCCATGGCTGCCCGAAGCGTTGCGTGGCACCTACGCCGGACTCGCCCACCCCACAACGCTCGCCTATCTGCAGGGATTGGGCATCACCTCCATCGAACTGCTGCCGATTATGGCCAAGCAGGACGAGCTCTTCCTGCAAGAACACGGCCGCAAGAACTACTGGGGCTACTCCACCCTCAGCTACTTCGCCCCCGAACCCTCCTATGCCACCAAAGCAGCCCAAGAGAAGGGCGCGGCCGCCGTGCGCCAAGAAGTCATAGACATGGTGCGCGCGCTGCACGAGGCCGGCTTCGAAGTCATCATGGACGTGGTCTACAACCACACATGCGAAGGCGGCGTCGAAGGCCCGACGGTCTGCTGGCGCGGCCTCGACGACCTGGCCTACTATCGCCATCAAAAATCCAATACCGGTCGACTCGAAGACACCACCGGTTGCGGCAATACGCTGGACTTCACCAACACGCATGTGGTCACCTTTGCCATCGACTCATTACGATACTGGGCCAAGCGTATCGGCATAGACGGTTTCCGTTTCGACCTTGGCGTCACGCTGGCCCGCCTGGAAGGCGAATTCACCCATCATCACCCGTTCCTCTACGCCCTGCGTTCCGATCTGCTGCTGGGCAACCTGAAGCTCATTATGGAGCCGTGGGATCTGGGCAACCTCGGCTGGCGCACCGGCCAATTCTCCGTGCCGTTCGCCGAATGGAATGACCGCTTCCGCGACACGGCCCGCACCTTCTGGCTTGAGGATGTGGACGGCGGCTCCGATTTCGGTCGTATCAGTTTGCAGGAGATGGCCACGCGACTGTGCGGCTCGGCCGATCTGTTCGCCACCGAACCCGGGCGCGGCGCTCCGGCCTCCATCAATTTCGTGTCCTGCCACGACGGTTTCACGCTGACGGACCTCACCAGATACCGCTCCAAGCACAATGAAGCCAACGGCGAGAACAATAATGATGGCTCGTCGGTGAACCATTCCGCCAATTTCGGCGTCGAAGGCGTCACCGATGATCCAGACGTCATCACGGCACGCGAACAGGCGGCCATGAACATAATCGGCATGCTGCTGCTCTCGCTGGGTACGCCGATGATGCTCGCCGGCGACGAATTCCGCAACACACAGGACGGCAACAACAACGCCTACTGCCAAGACAACGACATCACGTGGCTGAAGTGGGATTGGATGTATTCCACCAATAAGACACGCGAAATGCGTCGCCTGAAAACCGTGTCTCGACTGGTGGCGCTACGTAAATCACTGGACCTGTATCACCACGAGGACTTCTTCACCCGACTGACCCAACTCGGCCTACTCAAGCCCTCAAGCCGCGTGCAGTGGTTCCTGCCCGACGGCACCACGCCGATGGAGCGTGACTGGTTCGATCTGGGCGTACGTAGCTTCACCATGCGATTGCTGTCCAACAGCGAGGTGGACGTGTGCATTGTGGTCAACGGCACCGCTGACGACCGCACATTCCGCCTGCCGCCAGACACTCACTGGACGCCTAAATGGTGCTCGGCCGAAATCAACGGCCGCCGAGCCGGGCATGGCATTCAGGTCGAGGAATGCGATTTGAACGATGACACCACCGTTTGGACGCAGCATGTACCGGACGCCAGCGAGACGGTACGCACGCTGGTCGAAGAAGTGGCCATGCAGCGCACGGAATCCTCGACTGAGGATGAAGCAGATACCATCGAATTCGCGATGCCAGCAACGGATCACACCGCAAACGGCACCTCGTCCGCGCCTCGGGATGAGGTATCAGCTGATATGCCTGATGCCCCTGTGGATGATACGCCGGACACTCCCGTCGACGACAATGTCTGGACCATGCCGGCGCTGAGCATCACGCTGATGAAACAGGTGTGAGTCACACTCAAAACAGCACGACACAAACACAAAGGCTCTCCGCGGAATTCCACGGAGAGCCTTTGTATGCTCGGTACAGGACAAGCGAAATTAACGCTTGGAGAACTGCGGGGCGCGACGTGCCTTGTGCAGACCAGCCTTCTTGCGCTCCACGACGCGAGCGTCGCGGGTCAGGAAGCCAGCCTTCTTCAGGGCGGCGCGGTTGGCATCACGATCGATGGCGTTCAGAGCGCGGGCAACGCCGAGGCGGATAGCGCCGGCCTGGCCGGTGGTGCCGCCGCCGTCAACGAGGACGATAGCGTCGAACTTGCCTTCGAGCTTGAGCAGAACAATCGGAGAGTTGACCTCACGCTGCAGCAGCTTGGAGGGGAAGTACTCCTCCAGGGTGCGGCCGTTGATGGTCCACTTGCCGTCACCCGGAACCAGACGGACACGGGCGACAGCCTCCTTGCGGCGACCGGTGCCGTAGCCCGGCTCGATCGCGGAGGTGCCGGTGCCAGCGCCAGCGTTGGTCTCGGTGGTGTAGTTGGTGAGCTCCTCTTCGGTCTCGACAACCTGGGAGTCGTTGGTGTTTTCAGCCATGATTCTTATCTCCTCTCAGGTTTCACTTGGCCTGCTGCGAGACCTGGGCGATCTCGAAGACCTGGGGCTTCTGCGGGGTGTGCGGGTGCTCGGCGCCGCGGAAGACACGCAGACGGTCGAGCTGCACCTTGGCCAGACGGTTCTTCGGCAGCATGCCCTTGACAGCGTTCTTGATGATGCGCTCGGGGTTCTTCTCGAGCAGCTCGGCGTAGGAGTCACGACGCAGACCACCGGGACGACCGGAGTGCGAGTAGAGTTCCTTGCCCATCTTGTTGCCAGTCAGAGCAATCTTGTCGGCATTGATGATGATCACGTGGTTGCCGGAATCGGCGTGCGGAGCGTAGGTCGGCTTGTTCTTGCCGCGCAGCAGGATTGCAGCCTGGGTGGCGAGACGGCCGAGCACCACGTCGGTGGCGTCGATGACATACCAGTCATGAGTCAGATCAGCTGGCTTCGGAGTGAAAGTTTTCACTGGATTACCTTTTCTATATTGTGTTCCGGGTCTCAGCTGCTTGGCGTGGCTTGGTCAGGGCCGCATCCAAGAGGCATCGAACCTCATTATCCGTGGGCTCCCTGAAAGTCCTCGATGGCGAGTGGGATAGCGCTTTGAAGGACCCCTTAGGGAAACACAACAATCCACTAGTATATCGCCGGGCTTGACATAGGGCAACTGGGGACACTCCATTGGGTTTATGGCTTCTCTTCCCCTATTTATGGTTTCTCTCCCACCCACTTCGGCTAACCGACTCGCCTACGGTGAGGCAATTCCCTGCCTTCTCTCAGCTATCGCTTCGTTCAGGCCTCGTCTACGGACAGTCCACTGGACTGTCCGCTTAACGACTCGGCTCGTCAGAGGGAGGTAAAGTGGGTCAGGAATTGAAGATTTGGGCGAAGCGTTGGACGCCGGGGGTGTCGAAGAGGGTTTCGAGCGGTACCACGTTGCCCTTGGCGTCGGCCAGCGGGATGCGCCAGTTCGGGTATTCGTTGTTGGTGCCCGGCTGGTTCTGCGCGCGCTTCTCCCCCACCGCGTCGGTGATCGAGGCGGCGAGCAGCTTGCACGGCGAACCCTTCAGTGCGCGGTACAGCGCGTCGATGATATCCGCCTCGTGATCCTCACGATGTTCGGCGAAGTCGGCATCAAGATAGCCCTGCTCGACCAGCATGGCCAGCATCGCATCCTGCTCGGCCTTTGCGGAGGCTTCGAATTCCTCAGCCGGGCCGGTCAGCAAGCCCAGACGCTCACGAATCTTGACGTGCTCGTATTCCAGGTAACCGGCGGCCGGCGGCAAATCGTGCGTATTCACGGAGGCCAATGCGTACGGACGCCACTGGGATGGGGCGCGGAACACGCCGTCGCGCTGCTCGAACCATTCAACGGCGCAACCGAGAATACCGTGGCTCGACAGGGCATCGGCCACATGGTCCGGCACCACGCCGAGGTCCTCACCTACGACCACGCCGCCGGCGCGAGAGGCCTCGATGGCCAGAACGCCCAGCATGATGTCTGAGTCGTAGTACACATAAGCGCCATCCATAGCCGACCGGTTCTCGGGAATCCACCACAGGCGGAACAGGCCGAGAATGTGGTCGATGCGCACCGCACCGGCACGGGCGAACATGCCATGCACCATATTGCGGTAGGTCTCGTAGCCGGTGGCCTCCAGATTGATCGGGCTCAGCGGCGGCTGGCTCCAGTTCTGGCCTTGCTGGTTGAACATGTCCGGCGGTGCACCGACCGTGGCTCCCTTGGCGAAGCGCTCGGGATTCCACCACACGTCAGCGCCGGAGGGGTGCACGCCGACGGCCATATCGGACATGATGCCAATATGCATGCCGGCGTCCTTGGCTGCCTGCTGGGCGGAGGACAGCTGCTCGGCGGCAATCCATTCCAGCCAGCGGTAGAAGTCCAAAGTGTCCGGGTACTGCTTGCGCAGATTGGCGATTTCCGGGGAGTTGCGGTTGAACTTGCGCTCCCAGTTGCTCTCCTCGCCGTTGGGTGCTCCCCACTTGTCGTAGCACAGGCACCACGTGGCATACGCCTCCAAGTCGGAACCGCAGTCCGCCTTGAATTGGTCGAACGCGCTTTGGCGTTCGGCGGTACGGCCGGCCTTGAAGATAATCCACAGGGCGTGCATCTTGCTGCGCCACATGGCGTCACGGTCGATGAGCTGGGAATCACCGTTCAGCGGTTCGGTGTCGGCATGCAGTCCGTCGACGGCGTTCTTGTCGCCCGCGCTGAGCGTGGCATATTCGGCGATCGCCTCGGGGCGGATGTACGTGAAGTTGATCAGGCGACGGCTTACCGGCAGATACGGCGACGGGGTGAGCGGGGACACCGGCTCGGCGGCATGTACCGGATTGATGAGCACGAAGTCGGCACCGGTCTTCTGCTTGGCGTCCACCAGCATGGTCTTCAGATCCTCGTAATCGCCCACGCCCCAGGAGTTGGAGGAGCGAATCGAGTACAGCTGGGCCATCCAGCCCCACAGACTGCCGCCCTTCATCGGGTCAAGCAGATCGACGCGATCAGGTGCACTGATCAAAGTGGCGTCTTGCACGCGGTCGGCGACCTTGACGTGCAGCGTATGGTAGCCAATCGGCAGATCGGCGGGAATGACCACAGCCGCATTCGAAATGAACGTGCCATCCAAGTCGTAGGCCTGGGATCCATCTCCAGGACCAACTTCAACGGTGCCCTGATATGGCTCGCCGTTCTCCAGCGTGATGCTCGCCGAAGGCACGTCCAGAATGCCGGTGTTCACCAGCACCCGGTCCTCGCTACCGGCGATATGCAGCACGGTGGGTGCCACCAATCGGGAGTAACGCTCGTTCAGAATGCGTCGGATGGCGATGAGTTGGGCGTTCTCGCTGGAGGCGTCGATGCCCAGCGCTGCCAGCACCTCGATCAGGACGTCATCGTCTATCTCGTGGTAGTCATGGCTCATGCCCACATAACTCGTGCCGACACCGACCAACTTGGCCAGTCGAATCAACGGACGGGCCAGACGCTCTTCACTCTCGGTAATCTCACTCATAGTCCCAGTCTAACGCCGTTTGATTGCGCCACACCGTAAGCAAAATGCCGTGATTCCGCCAAATTATGTACTTTTTACCCTCACATAGTGAGATGTGAGCGCTCACAATGGTGGATAGAGGGTGATTGCCGGCCAAATTTGCACGGCAAAACACAGCAATAGTGTGCTTAGCGGCGGCTTTCCACGGCGTGCCGCACCTCGGCCGAGGGGTCGTTGGCCAATTTGGCAAGCATCGCTTCGGACGTATTGGGGTTCAGCGCCACGGCACGGCGGACCATCGAGGAAAGCACTGCCGGTGCTCCCTCTTCGGATTCGGTGCCAAGTACGCCCAAGAAATCCAATGTCTCCGCATCCGCAGTGGGGTCCTGCGCACCCTCAAGCCGCATCTTCCAGCTGGTGCGCTTGTTTTTCAACGCCGTATCCCGGACCGCAGGTACCGGATCCTTGGTCAGGCGGCCGACCAGCCAATTCTTGTCATCCCCGTTGGCGGCCACGGCTTGGCGCACGGACGGTTCGGGGTCTTCGGAGAGTTTGACCAATACGTTCGGGAACGGCATGGTGTCGGCGAGGAACACGCGATCGGCCACCGGGGTGTGCGGGTTGCCGGCCACAGCCTCCAAAAGTGCGGTGGCGCGGGAGAACGCCGCCTGATCGGCACGGTCAGGCAACGGCCGACGGGCGAATTCGGACAGTTCGGCCGGGTCGGTGGAATGACGCAGACGTTCGTATGTAGCGGTCAGCGGTTCGAAATCCACCGGAGCGGCGGACTCGGCTGCGGCCTGCGCGCCTTGGTCCCGCTGCTGGGCGCCCGTGTCGATTGCAGCCTCAGTTGCGGCCTCGGTGGGCTGGGTCCGCTGGGTGGTGGTGTTCTCGTCGGTCATGATGCCCAGCTTAGTCATACAGGCGTCACGCGAACGGAATCGGAATGTTGACCACGTCAATCGGGTCCGGTACCACCGCGGCATTGAACGCTTCCCGCACACGCTCCTCGAATCGCACGCAATCATCTTGCGGCACCACCGCGGTCAGTTCGACGTTCACCGCATACGATTCATCCTCCTGGTTGCCACCGAGCTGCGCCAGGATCTGCTGGAATCGTGCCAGCTGCGGGTATTCGAGACGGACCCGGTATCGCTTGGCGGTCATGATGCGGGCGGCGCGGGCGGCTTTCATCGCCAATGATGCGGCGGATGAGTACGCGCGGACCAGACCACCGGAGCCCAGCAGAATGCCACCGAAATATCTGGTGACGGCAACTACGCAATCGGTGGTGCCGGACTGCTTGAGTACGTCGAGAATCGGCTTGCCGGCGGTACCGGACGGCTCGCCGTCATCGCTCATGCGTTCGGACAGTCGCCCATCCGCGCCTCCGCACAAGGCGGCATACGCCACGTGTCGGGCTTTCGGATGCTGCTCGCGGATCGCGGCCACGAACGCGAGCGCCTCGTCGAGCGTATCGACATGGGCAGCGTCGCCGATGAATTCGGACTTTTTTTCGACGAGCGAATCGTGGGCGGGATCGTCGGACGTGTTGAGAATCGTCTGCATAAGCGTGTTCCGGTGGTCGGCTGACTGGGTGTTCGATTGAGCGCGAGGCTAGACAGGGCTATCAGTGTTCGGAGACGACGACGTTATAGTCCTCGCCGGCGAAGTAGGCGGTCAGGCAGGCGATCATCTGGCGGGTGAGCTCCTTGAACGCGCCGTCGGTACGCCAGCCGACGTGCGGGGTCAGGACGATGCCGGGCACATGGCAGATGGCGTCGTCGGCGGTCAGCGGCTCGTGGTCGAACACGTCGAGTGCGGCGGGAACATCGCCCTTTTGCAGTCGGGCAAGCAGCGCACCGGATTCGATGACTTCGGAGCGGGCGGTGTTGATGAACAGGGTGCCGGGCTTCACATGCGCAAGGTTCTCGGCGGTGACGATGCCGCGCGTGGCGTTGTTGAGCAGCAGATGGACGGAGATGACGTCGCTGGTTTCGATGAGCTCGTTGAGATCGTCGACCGGAGTGGCGCCGGAGCGTTCGAAATGCTCGGGCGGCACATGCGAATTCCATGCGGCGACCTCCATGCCGAAGGCGCGGGCGATGCCGGCCACGGTGGCGCCGATGCCGCCCAGTCCGATGATGCCCATGCGACGGCCGGCGAGTTGCAGTCCATCGCCGCCGGCCCACGCCCAGTTGCCGGCCTTGACATCCTTATCGAGTTGGCCAACGCGGCGGATGAGCTCGAACAGGAGGGCGAAGGTGTGCTCGGCCACGGCGTGATCGCCATAATGTTCGGCGTTGCAGACGCGGATCTTCAGCTCGCGCGCCTTATCGAGATTGATGTAGCTGGCGACGCCGGTACCGCAGAACACGATGCACTTGACGTGCCCCTGCTCGCTGATGGTGCGCAGCAGATCATCCGAAATGTGGTAGCCGCCCACCAGCAGGGCGTCGGCATCCTTCAGACGCTCGGCTATGGTCGCCTCGTCGGACGTGAATTCCTCGAACATACGCACGCGGGCAACGTCGTGGAGCGCGGGGAACTGGGCCTTGATGGGCTCGATCATCGCGTCGAGCACGGACGGCATCACGACGAGGGGCAGATCGGTGCGTTCGCTTTGGGTTTCGTAAATCTCGGTCATGGGCTCCACATTAGGAGGCCGACGGGAAAAGCGTCACCTTGCGGCTTCCCCTCCTTGAGACCAAGCCGAGCAACTATTGCTTTGCCGCCTGCTCCTGCGTGATGTTCCATTCCTTGACGACGTTCTGGTCCGCGCCCATCGAATAGATGACATCCCAGATGCGTTGGCGTATCTGAGCGTCGTAGGCTTCGTCCCAACATGTGCCTATGGGATGGTCGCTGGATATCGGGCACCATTGGTAGTTGCCTTGATGCACGTTGGCGGTGGGCACCCAGTCGATGCGGTTGACGCGCCACGACCCCTTGACGCCCTTCTTGCCGGCGAACTGGATGCGCGCGGTCACACCCTGGTTGTTGACCAAGGTTTCCGGCGTGTTCGCCGACTCGGTGACGGCGTTGCCCAGACCGTAGATAATCCACGTGCCGTTATAGTTCTCGATGGGCTGCGCACAATGGCAGCCGGCACCGTAGATAACGTCGAAGGCACCAGTGTCGGCAAGCTCATGGGCTTCCGAAATCTGCCAGGAATCGGCGTAATCAAGGTATTCCTGCACCGAGTGCATGGCGATGGCCACCACATCGGCACCTTGCTCGCGGGCCTTGTTGGCCTTGTCTACCGCGCGCTGGATGTCGCTGCCGTGATTCGGGTCGCCGTCTTCGCGCAGACGATCCACCTGCCAGTCCTCGTCGGCGGTCATGCCGTTGAGGGAGACCGTGCCGGTGACCAGACCCAGCTTGCCGCCGCCGGTCGGGGAATCGATGACTAACGGTTTGGTGGAGTCAGCTTCGGTTTTGTACGAGCCGGTCTGGGCGATGCCATCGGCCTCAAGCGTGTCCCACAGACGGGCGATGCCATCCGCCCCCTGATCCCAGGAATGGTTGGTGGCGTGTGTGCAGGCGTTGTATCCCACGTTGCGGGCGGCATCCGCCACTTCCGGCGGAATGTTGAAGATCGGGTACGCGGCATATGGGCCGCCGCGCTGGGCGATCGGGGTTTCGAATTCGCACACGGCGATGTCCGAAGCCTGAATGTACTGCTTCATCGGCGCGAACAGCGGGTCGAAGTTGAAGGCGGTGCCATCCGTGGCGTTGGGGTTCGGGCCTTGGAAATGGCTCCACAATCCCTCATGGAACAACAAATCGCCGTTGACCAGCATGGCGATGCAGTCCGTATCCGGGCAATCCGGTGAATTG
>ENA-OXQB01000281-OXQB01000281.1-human-gut-metagenome-genome-assembly--contig:-NODE-281-length-14956-cov-6.99772_pt1 | contig 14956 bp, 9 predicted proteins | sample MGYA00249577_ERZ652553 | MGnify/ENA primary metagenome ERZ652553 (study PRJEB26925, sample SAMN05826609) | human gut metagenome | biome: ENVO:2100002; feature: ENVO:00000062; material: ENVO:00002003... | reverse complement strand
ACAGAATAAACCTACTTATTCTGTTTGTGCTTTCATTCCTGATGATGAGTATTGGGAATGTTTATGCGCAAAATATTATTGTAACAGGTACGGTTCTAGATAGTACCGGTGAGCCTGTTATCGGTGCTAATGTAAAGGTAGCAGGCAACTCATCCGTAGGAACCATTACCGATTTTGAGGGGAATTTCTCCTTGTCGCTTCCTGCGGACACAAAGAAATTGGAAATCAGTTATATCGGTATGCTTTCACAAGAGACTGTCATTAAGCCGGGAACCCCGGTAAAGGTAATTTTGAAAGAAGATACGGAAGAATTGGATGAAGTGGTAGTCATTGGTTATGGTACTGTAAAGAAACGGGACTTGACTGGTTCTATGACCTCCATCAAGCAAGCGGACATTGTCGCTGTTCCTACGACGAATGCTTTGGAAAGCTTGCAAGGAAAAGTGGCTGGACTAGATATGACTAAATCAAGTGGTCAGACAGGTTCGGGATTGTCATTCTCTATTCGCGGTAACCGGTCATTGAATGCTTCGAATGCTCCGCTGATTATTGTGGACGGAGTACCCTATGGGACAGATATTGATATCAATCCCAATGTTATAGAATCTATGGAGATTCTGAAGGATGCTTCTTCTACCGCTATTTATGGTTCTCGCGGTGCTAACGGAGTCATCTTGATTACTACAAAGAAAGGAGCTGTAGGCAAAACCAAGGTTTCATATAACGGTTATTATTCTAGCAATTCTGTAGCTGCTTATCCTGATAGAATGAATTTGTCCGAATGGGCTGATTTCAAGAGAGAGGCTTATCGCACGGACGGTCAGTGGGCAAGCCCCGAAGATGATGCCAAAATTTTCGGTTCTGCTTATGATGCTATAAAAGCCAATCAAAATGTGGACTGGGTGGATGTGCTGATGCAAACGGGTAGCCAGATGTCCCATTCTATCAATATCTCGAATGGTACAGAGAAGACAACATTCAATCTGGCCTTTGAATATATGTCTGAAGACGGTTTGGTGAAGTTGGATAATATGGACCGTTATAATGCAACCTTATCTTTGTCGCATAAGTTGACTGATAATTTAAAACTGAACGCTAATGTAGTATATACCTATTTGGATCAGAACATCAGACGTGATCCTTTCAACCGTTCTATTTATTACGCTCCCTATGGGGATGTATACAATGAAGACGGTTCCATCAATGTGCTTCCTTTTAATGACGGACAGACCATCAGCCCGATAGCCGAGGAAGTTCCCGGAGCCTATAAAAATAACCGGTTGACCAGCCATTTGGTGGGGAATGTAGGGGCTACCTGGAACATTATCAAGGACTTGACACTGACTTCTACTTTCGGATTTGACAAGAAAGATGTCCGTACAGGACATTTTGCTGATACATATACGTTGGACGGAGCGGGAAATTACTCGTTAGCAGATGTTATCAATCATAGTGATGTCAATTGGTCGTGGGAAAATACATTGGCTTATTCGTTCACATTAGGAAAACATAATCTGAGTCTGATGGCTGGTAATGCATTATATAAAAATGTAGCTGAGGAATATAAGGGTGCGGGACATAATCTTATTTCATCTACTATGTTGTTTTATAATTTAGGTGGTTTGCAGGATAGTCAGCAGATATCCAGTAATTATGTACAAACCACTATGGCTTCTTTCTTCGGACGTATCAACTACAAATTCAATGAGAAATACTTGATGACCGTAACTTTGCGTCAGGATGGCTCATCTGTATTGGCAAAAGATCATCAGTGGGGGTTCTTCCCATCTGTGGCTTTGGCCTGGCGTATGAATGAAGAGAATTTCCTGAAGAATATAGAACAACTTTCCAATTTGAAACTTCGGTTGAGTTATGGTATTTCAGGAAACAGTGCTGTTTCTGCATATCAAACTCAGGGAGGATTAGGAAAGACCATGTATGCTTATCTCATAAATAATACGGAAAACGGGGCCTATGGTTATTATCCGGCTTTGACACCGAATTATAATTTGGGCTGGGAAAAAACAGCAACGGCTAATATCGGTATTGATTTTGGTTTCTTCAATAACCGCATCAGTGGTTCATTGGACATCTATCAACAAAAGACATCAGATTTGCTGATGCAGAAAAAAGTACCTAGCTCTACCGGATATTCTTTGGCATGGGATAATGTAGGAAAAACTGAAAATAAAGGTGTGGAATTAGTTATTAATACCCAAAATTTCAATCAAAAGGATTTCTCGTGGAATACAGATTATACTTTTACTCTGAACAGAGAGAAAATCACTGAATTGGCAGATGGAACCGATCGTGATATTAGTAACGGTTGGTTTGTAGGACATTCCATCAAAACGCATTATGGATTGGAGAAAATCGGTATTTGGCAACTTGACGAAGCTGAGGAAGCAGCTAAATATGGTGAGAAGCCGGGCCGTATAAAAATAAAGGACCAAAATAAGGATGGTTCTATAGACAATGATAACGATCGTGTCATTTTGGGTTCGGAAACTCCCGATTTCGTAATGGGATTGAACAATACATTCAAATACAAGAACTTTGATTTGCGCGTTTTCATGTATTGGAGACAAGGGCAAATGTTACATTCGGAAGCCAACGGGTATGGATCATACCGTATTCAAGGAGATCCGGGTATTAAAGTAAACTATTGGACACCGGAGAATCCTACGAATGAATTTCCCCGTCCGGAAAAAAGTTATTCAGATTCTTCCAAATTGGATGCATTGGGATACGTGGATGGTTCGTATTTGAAGATTAAAGAAATCACTTTGGGATATCAGTTACCTAAATCATGGATCGAGAAGATTCATGCTTCTAATATCCGTATCTATTGTTCATTAAAGAATTTCTTTACTTTCAGCCATTTGGATGATTATGATCCTGAACGAGGAGGCTCTTTGAGCTACCCGATGACAAAACAAGCAGTATTTGGTATTAATGTTGATTTTTAAATAAACGAATAGGTATGAATAAATTATATAAATGGTGTTTGCTTAGCTGTATAGCAGCAACCTTGAGTTCATGTGATGATTTTCTGACAGAGGAAAATCCCAGTGGATTGACCGCTGATACTTTTTATAAGACTGCATCGGGTGCAGAAGCCTTGATTAATTCATGTTACACACCGTTGCGTTTCTGGTATGGACAGGAATATGCCACATCAATGACAGAGTTGGGAACGGATATATTTACTCGGGGAAATGGTTGTACCGATGCTGAACTTTCCGATTATAATTCGTCATTACAAGGTTCCAGCAATGCGATAACTAAAGAGTGGGAACGTTTGTATTCGGCATTGAATACTTGTAACACTGCCTTGAACCGTTTGCCAGGATCCGAACTTTCAGCTTCGGTTAAAGATATCCGTATGGGGGAAGCCTATTTCTTGCGGGCTCTTTATCTGTGGCATATTGTAGAGACATGGGGAGGTGTTTATTTATCGACAGAAGAATGTACCGAGCCGTCAGGCTACGTTTACCGTTCGTCCGAAGAGGATTTTTATACTCAGATTATAGCTGATTTAAAAGAGGCGATGGCTAAATTGCCAGTTTCCACTTCCGACTATGGACGTGCTACTAAAGGTGCGGCCGAAGCGTTTCTGGCACGCGTTTATCTGTATAATAAAAATTATGAGGAAGCATTGAAATATGCCCGTAATGTCATTAACAATTATGATTATAGTTTGGCAAAAGATTATTCGGACCTTTGTGATATTTATAAATGTAATGATGTAAAAGAGAATGTGTTTGTTTGTATGTACACGAAGAGTGAGATATTCGGAACTTCCATTGAAGAAGGTCCTGATGGGAACCCCATCATTTGGAGAACACCGGGTAATAACCCTTCACATTTGTTGTGGGTGATGTGCTATGATCAGGTACTCGATAAAGACGGTAAGAAACCTGTTACGCGCTCCATAGAATATGGTCGCAGTTTTAACAGATATATGCCTACGCTGTATTATCTGAATCTGTTCGATGAAAAGATGGATGCCCGTTATGATGATGTGTTCCAGCAGGCATGGATTTGTAACAATACGAACAGTGCTTATATCTCACCGGGAGATACGGCTATTTTCTTTACTAAATATAGTGTGCCCGATGCAGAGGAAGCTAAACACAATTATATTACCATAGACAAGGATTTTGTTTACAATGCCGATGGTTCTATCAAAAATAGAGTTCAGAATGTGACTTTCAAAAAATTCCTTGATCCGTCTCGTGAGTCTGTGAATTATACGGGAAGTGTGAGACATGGTGTGGTCATTCGTCTTGCTGAGTTATATCTGATAGCTGCTGAGGCTGAATTATTCTTGAACGATAATGTCTCTGGAGCATCTTATATCAATGAGGTAAGAAGGAGAGCCGCTATTCCTGGAAAGGAAGCCGCTATGGAGATAAAGCCGGAACAGTTGACATTAGATTTTATTTTGGATGAACGGGCCCGTGAGTTGGGAGGAGAGCAGCAACGTTGGTTCGATTTGAAGCGTACCGATAAGCTGCTGGAAAGAGTAAAAGCATACAATCCGGATGCGAAAGTGAATATAAAAGAGCATCATTTGCTACGTCCTATTCCTCAGACTCAATTGGATGCCATTATCAATAAAGATGAGTTTGGGCAAAATGCCGGTTACAATTAAGTATGTCTGTCAGACTAAAGTTTGATTTCTTGTAAAGGTGTAGTCTGATGATTGGCAGAGAAGTTATTTAGTTTGCAAAAGTTTTTAAACAACATAAGTTCGTTTTTAAAAACGAACTTATGTTGTTTAAAAAGGTGGTGGCCTTTTTTAAAAAGGACAAGGTCTTTTTGGTTGAATGAAAGAGGAGTATATAAGGCTCCTTACATGTGTGGATATAAGAGCTCTCATCGGAGTTTTTTCCGGCAGGTCGGAATGTTTTTCCCAATTGAAGAACAAGTTTGGAAAGGCTAGGCGGATTTTCAATATTTTCTTTTCATAAGGTTTATCAATTCTGCGCCACCACCCCTAAATCTTTTTATCCATCAGTGTTTCCGATAAAAGGTGGTAGCAGTGGCAGCAGATTTTAAAAACTCTATTGTGGAACTTTCCGGCAAATACAGTCTGTCAGATGATCGTTGATAAAACCTGAAGCTTGCAAATGGGCGTAGCAAATTGTAGTCCCGAAGAACTTGAAACCTCGTTTTTTCATATCTTTACTCATGGCATCGGATTCGGGAGAGGATACCGGAATCTCGCTCAATGACCGGAATGTGTTGATAATCGGCTTTTTGTCGGGAAAGAATGACAGGGTATAATTATAAAAGGTACTATAAAATATTTTGTGTTAATGGAAAATACGGGATTCAAAATCGAGTTCCGTATTTTTTATTTTATACATTTACCAAATGAAAAAGATTATGAAAGAAAAGAATCAAGTAGTGCCTGATGAGGTATTAAGCAAGGAGTTCCTTAGCCAGTTCAAGACAGAAGCGGATGTGAGCAGGTTTCTGAATCAGTTGCATGCGCAGGTATTGGAAAAGATGCTTGAAGGTGAGATGGATGCCCATTTGGGGTATGAGAAGAATTCCGTGGCAGGGAACAACACCGGCAACTCCCGGAATGGCAGTTATCCGAAGAAAATTCAGACCGGACATGGAGAGTCTGTCATCTCCATTCCGCGTGACCGCAACGGGCAGTTTGAACCGATAGCAGTCCCCAAGCATGAAAGCCGGGGACTTTCTATAGAGAAGCTTGTTATCTCCCTGTATGCCAAAGGAATGAGTGTTTCCGATATAGAGGAGGAGATGCGTGAGATTTATGAAATAGAGCTCTCTACATCAGCTATTTCCATTATTACAAACAAGGTAAGCCAGGCTGCGCAGGAATGGCAGAACCGTCCTCTGGATCCGGTCTATCTGATAGTCTGGATGGATGGTATCGTCTTCAAGGTACGGGATAACGGCAAGATTATAAACAAGACCGTCTATCTTTGTGTCGGTCTGAAACAGAACGGCCTGAAGGAAGTCCTTGGCATGTGGGTCGGCAAATCGGAAAGTTCCTCTTTCTGGATGGGTGTCCTGACCGACTTGAAGGCTCGTGGAGTGCAGGATATACTGATTACCTGTACTGACAATCTGAATGGATTTACAGATACCATCCGTACCGTATTCCCCCAGTCATCCACTCAGATCTGTGTGGTACATCAGATCAGGAACTCCTGTAAATATGTCGTTTATAAGGATAAGAAAGAGTTTACGGCGGATATGAAGAATATCTACAATGCACCTAATAAGGAAGTTGCTGCCGCAGAACTTGACAATCTGGAAAAGAAATGGGGAGGAAAGTATCCATACGCCATACTTTCATGGAGAAACAACTGGGATGATCTGACTGTTTTCTTCCAGTTCCCATTGGAAATCAGGAAAATAATCTATACCACAAATCTTATTGAGAATCTGAACGGAAAAATCAGAAAGTACACCAAATCAAAGCTTTCATTCCCGTCGGACGATGCCGTAAAAAAAAAACGTGTATCTTTCACTTATGGAGATTGAAAAGAAATGGACAATGCCTATTTCAAACTGGGGATTGATTATGAACCAGTTTATCTTTATATTTGAAAACAGAATCCAGATATAAGAACAAACTTACAACTGAATCCTGTTTCCATTTACACAAAATTTTGGACAGTACCTTATAAAAACTACCGAATTCCTTTTGTACGGCAAGGAATAGTTTCGCATTCGTGATTGTCGATTTGATTTTCAGACGGTTTTTTACAATTCCTTCAAATTGCATTAGCCGCTCAACGTCTTCATCGGTCATTTGTGCTACCAGCTCGGCATCAAAATTATAGAAAGCTTTACGATACCCCTCTCTTTTTTTAAGAATCGTTATCCAGTTTAGTCCTGCTTGGGCACTTTCCAATACAAGAAACTCAAACAGCGTCTTGTCATCGGTAACTAACTTTCCCCACTCCTGGTCATGGTATTTCACATACAATTCGTCTGTTCCGCACCAACCGCAACGTCCGTTTGTTATATCTTGCATAATTCTAATATTTGTGATATAGAACAAATGTAGTGGATTCATGGCATTATGCCAAATTTAAAAGGACTATTTTGTGGCATAAATACCTATAAAAAGTTATTGCATAGTATATATATTCCGTAAAATGGGGGAAAAGATTACCTATATCAGGTGATTGTTTCCCCTTTTCTTTTTACGGACCTTTGCATTCTCAAAAATTAAGAATTTAGAATTATAGGTATTCATGGTAAAAAGACAGTTACAAAGGATCAGTTTAGGCTCTCTTTTTTTTATAATCGGAGCGATATCTATCTTTGCACAACCTAAGACAATGGTATCCGGTAAAGTAATATCCAAAGAAAAACAGGAAGTCGTAGATTTTGCAACCGTATATTTGAAGGGTACAACTTATGGCTGTACAACGAATGAAGAAGGTATCTATCATCTTCATGCACCGGCAGGGAAATACACGCTAGTTGTTTCGGCTATAGGATATAAGACTATAGAAAAGCCTGTAACTTTAGTTCATGGTGAAAGAATTAAGATGAATGTAATGATTGACCCGTCAGTGACTGAGTTGGGTGAAGTGGTAGTGGTGTCTAACGGGGTTTCCCGTGTGAAACGTTCCGCATTCAATGCGATAGCTGTAGATACAAAAGAATTCCAGAATTCTACCAAGAATCTGAGTGATGCTTTGGCTAAAGCTCCGGGAATGAAACTCCGTGAGTCGGGTGGGGTAGGTTCGGATATGCAATTGATGTTGGATGGTTTCAGTGGCAAACATGTGAAGATATTTATTGACGGTGTACCTCAGGAGGGAGTAGGGAGCTCTTTTGGCCTAAATAATATTCCTGTGAATTTTGCAGATAGGATTGAAGTGTATAAAGGGGTGGTTCCTGTAGGATTTGGCACGGATGCTATAGGTGGTGTTATCAATATTGTAACCAATAAGAAGAAACGTAATTGGTTTTTGGATGGCTCCTATTCATACGGTTCGTTCAATACGCATAAATCGTATGTGAATTTCGGACAAACTTTCAAAAATGGCTTTACTTATGAAATAAATGCTTTCCAAAACTATTCGGATAATGATTATCAGGTGGACGCACCGGTAGAGGACTTTGAAACCGGAAGAATTGATAAAGATAAAAGGGTACGTGTGAAGCGCTTTAATGATACCTATCATAATGAGGCGGTTATAGGTAAGATGGGTATTGTGGATAAGAAATGGGCAGACAGATTGATGTTGGGCTTTACTTATTCACACATGTATAAGGAGATACAGACCGGAGTACGTCAGGAAATAGTCTATGGGGAAAAACATCGTAAAGGATATTCGTTGATGCCGTCATTGGAATATAGTAAGCGTGGCTTATTCATCAAAGGTCTGGATGTGGCATTGACTGCCAATTATAATAAAAATGCAACGACAAATATAGATACAGCTTCCTATAAGTACAATTGGTTGGGTGATAGAAAATTAATGAACTCACCCGGTGAACAATCCAATCAATATTCACGGGCGGATAATAACAATTGGAATGGAACATTAACCGTTAATTACCGTCTGGCGAAAATACATATGCTGACCTTTAATCATGTGTTGAATACTTTCCGCCGTTCTAACACTTCTTTATTGGCTAAGATGGAATCGGAGGATGCCATAGCTAAAGAAACCCATAAGAATATCTCCGGATTGTCCTATCGGTTGATGCCGTCTGATAATTGGAATCTCTCAGTATTTGGAAAATATTATAGTTTGTATGTGGCAGGTCCTATGGCTACGACTACGAATCAAGATGATTATGTCCGTACTACCCGAAACATGAATTCCATAGGATATGGAGCTGCGGGAACTTATTTCATTCTACCCGGTTTGCAGGCGAAATTGTCATATGAAAAAGCATATCGTCTGCCTACTATTGAAGAAATGTTTGGAGATGAGGATTTGGAAATGGGAGATATCAGTATAAAACCGGAGAGTAGTGATAATTTGAATTTTAATTTGAGCTATAACAGAACATTTGGCAGGCATTCTGTATATATGGAAGGTGGAGTGATTTATCGGAATACAAAAGATTATATTCAGCGTAATATTGCGGATTTGAGTGGTGGTAAATATGCCGCGAAATATATTAATTACGGTAAAGTATTGACGAAAGGATATACTGTTTCTGCTCGTTACGGTTTTGGTAATTGGGTGAGTATAGGAGGTAATTTTACCAAAATGGATGTACGCGACAATATGAAAACATCTATTTCCAGCAGTGCGGAAAATCTGGCTTATAAAGAACGGATGCCGAATCTGCCCTATATGTTTGCTGATTCGGATGTTACTTTTTATTGGCGGGATTTAGGAAGGAAAGGCAATATGTTGACCGTGTCTTATGATAATCAATATCTGCATAGCTTTACTTATTATTCTTCCCGAATAGGCTCAAATAAAGGGGACTATGTGGTACCTGATCAATTCTCGCACAATATATCCTTTTCTTATAGTTTGCAAAAAGGACGATATAACGTATCATTGGAATGTCGTAACTTCACAGATGAGAAGTTATATGATAATTTTAGTCTTCAGAAGGCCGGTAGGGCTTTTTATGGTAAACTGCGTGTTTGTTTCGGTAATTAAAGAATTGGAAAAAGGAGTTTATAATTAATTGGGTTTTAAATTAAATAGAAGAATAAAATGAAGAAAGATTTCTTTTTGAACGGATTTGCTGCTATTGCTATAGTAGGAATGGCGTTGAGTGCATGTACGGATAATGAGCCGGATTACGGTTCGGGTACCGAGGCTAAAGGTGAGTATGTTATTGCATCATCGGTCACAGCGTCTGGAAATACAACGAATGTGCTGCTTACTTCTGAAACGTTGGATAAAGGTACTGTTTCTACAGTGAATAATGGTCTTGTGAATGATGGTGCAACTCAATGGGTGTTTTACAAGAATCAATATCTTTATGCGCTGACTTATAATCAAGGGAATGCAGGTACGACCCGTTCTTATATCATGGATTCAAATAATGAAGTAAAGGCTCGTTCGGGGGAGTTTGCCGTAAAGAGATTTACTACTTACGGTATTTATGATAAATATATCATGACCTCGTCTACCGGTGACGGACCCACAGCGTATGCTGATGAGAATGGATATTTACCAAAAATGTTTTTGCTTTCTTATTTGGACGTATCTGCTGAAACATTTACCACGAATGATACTCAAAATAAGGCTTATATGTCCGAAAACTTCCTGGGAAATGGAGAATATGTAACATTGGCCGGCATATTGGAACGAAATAATAAACTGTATAGCGCTGCTATTCCAATGGGGTTAAGTCAATATGGTTCGGCTACTGACGGGGGAAAGTGGATACTTCCCGGCAATGAGGATTTGGTAAAGACAGAAGATGGTGGTTCCAACAGCAGCAGTTATAAAAAAGGTGAATTGCAATGGACGCAATATCCCAATAAATGCTGGGTGGCTATTTTTGATGATGAAACGCTGACAAATAAAAAAATCATAGAAACAGATAAGATCAGTTATGCTTGCGGGCGTTTTAAATCACAGTATTATCAAACGATTTGGGCGGCAGATAATGGTGATATTTATGTATTTTCTCCTAGTTATGCCAAAACAATGGCTGATAAACGGCAACAGACTACCTTGGATGCCGGAGTAGTACGTATAAAGGCTGGAACAGAAGAGTTTGATCCTGATTATTATTATAGTATCGAGGCGCAGACCGGAGGTAAATCTTTCATTCGTTGTTGGCATATTACGGGAGATTATTTCCTGTTGCTGATGTATGATCGTCCCTTGACTGAAACTGGTTTCACTGCTAATCAGTTAGCAATATATAAAGGAGAAACCGGAAAACTGACTTATGTAACCGGTTTGCCTTCTGCCGATTTGATCTCCGGCTTTGGTAATACTCCGTATGTGGAGAATGGATATGCCTATATGGCTGTAACTACAACAGAAGGATATCCGTCTATTTATAAAATAGATCCGGTTGGTGCGGTAGCGACAAAGGGTGTTTCTATAGAAGCGACACAAATCAGTGGCGTCGGTAAACTGCAACCTCAGAACTGAGTATTGTAATAATATAATGGGAGTCTGCGGGCAGTATGTGCTTATGCAGACTCTTTTTATGAATCGTATCGAAGATTTTATGAAGAAAATATTTCGCCAAATACATCTTTGGCTTTCTGTTCCTTTCGGGTTAATCATTTCCTTGATTTGCTTCTCGGGAGCCATGTTGGTTTTTGAAAATGAAGTGGTGGAACTGGCTAGGCATGAACTCTATTATGTAAAAAAGGTAGAGACAGTTCCACTTCCTGTTGATCGATTATTGGAAGAGGTAGAACTCACGTTGCCCGACAGTGTGTCTGTGACAGGAATCAGTGTTTTCTCTGACCCGGAACGTGCTTGGCAGGTGAATTTGTCCAAGCCTCGTCGTGCTTCCGTGTATGTGGATCCATATACTGGTGAGATTAAAGGTAAATATGAACGTCCTGCATTTTTTGTGACTATGTTCAGGCTGCATCGCTGGCTGTTGGACAGTATGAAAGCGGATGGTGGAGTCTTCTGGGGAAAAATGATTGTAGGTGTCAGCACCCTGTTGTTTGTCGTGGTTTTGATATCGGGTATCGTTATCTGGTGGCCTCGTACACGAAAAGCCTTGAAAAATAGTTTAAGAATATCTGTCGGCAGGGGCTTTAGAAGATTTTGGTATGACCTGCATGTTGCAGGTGGTATGTATGCGCTGTTTTTTTTGTTGGCTATGGCCCTTACCGGGCTAACATGGTCTTTTGGATGGTATCGGACAGGTTTCTATAAAGTGTTTGGCGTGGAAGTACAGCAGGGAGGTGCTCATGGTGGGGTGACCCGGCGTGGGGGGAAAGGCGGCGACCAATCCGGAAAGAATGTTTCTCATTCTTCGTCCTATGTTTGTTGGCAACAAGTTTATGAACAATTAGCCCTGAATAATCCCGGCTACAAGCAGATAACCTTATCAGATGGGGCAGCAAATGTCTCTTTCAATACCTTCGGTAATCAACGTGCTTCCGATCGTTATAAATTCAATCCTCATAGTGGTAAGATTGATAAGGTAGTTTTATATAAAGATGCTGAGAAGGCTGGAAAGATTCGCGGATGGATCTATTCTGTACATGTTGGTAGTTGGGGCGGTATGCTTACCCGTTTACTGACGTTTATAGCAGCTTTGATAGGAGCCACCTTGCCATTGACAGGATACTATTTATGGATAAAACGTATTTGGAGAAAGAAAGTAAGAGTAAGTTGAATATCTTTGTTATAAGATTAGGGGGCGAAAAGAGTTTTATCAGTTTTATCATATGACCTGTTGTCGTGAATGACAGGTCATATGATATTGTTACAGGATTTTTTAGAACCACTTTATCTTTCTGAAAATAACAAAAGCCAACGCAGACAATGTGATGGATGCCAAAATAATAAAACTAAAAGCATGTGGTAATGCATCTACATGTACATCTACATTCATTCCATAGAAACTAGCTATTAATGTGGGTACCATCAGAATGATGGAAATACTGGTCATGCGTTTCATGATGGTGTTCACATTGTTGGATATGATGGAAGCAAATGCGTCCATGGTTCCGGTTAAGATATCACTGTAGATATTAACCGTGTTATATGCTTGTTTTAATTCAATAACTACATCTTCTACCAAATCGCGGTTTTGATAATCTTTTTCCTGGAAGATACTTTGCAATTTACCTACCATCACCTCATTTCCACGAATGGACGTATTGAAATAAACCAATGTTTTTTGTAGTTTCATCAATCTGAGCAGGTCCTCATTACGTATGCTCCTTTCCAATTCTTTTTCTGCGGCAGCTACATCATTGTTTATTTGTTTCAGATATTTCAAGAACCATACGGCAGATGAGTAAATTAACCGTAAAATCAATTCAAATTTATTAGGCACAATGATTCCTTTACGTCGGGTGTGGTCAATAAAATCAGGAATCATTTCAGTGGAGTGATAACACACGGTAACAATGATTTCATTGTTTGTAATGATACCGATGGGGATAGTGATATAAGGGATGCTTCCCTGTTGTTGCAGGGGGATTCGGATAATGGTCAGTAGCCAGTTGTCTTCCGTATCCGTTCGCGGACGTTCATCCATATCGGCGATGTCCTCTAAAAAAGCTTCGGGAACTTTTAATTCTTTAGTCAGAAACTCAAAATCACTTTGGTCGGGGCATTCTACATTCACCCAGCAGTTTGGCATCCATTGTGGCTTTTCTACAAAGCCATTTTCACAATAAAGATATTTTCTCATCTTATTGCCTCCTTTCGTTCATTTATATCCGTTCAGAGGCATTCAGAGTAGTGATTGCCCTGTCGGATCAGTTAATACTATTGCACGTTCGTGGTATTGAATCGTCCATTTTTATTGATTGTTTTTTGTTTAAAGCGGTACAAAAGTACATAAAACCTTTAAAGGACAGACAGAAGACAGGAGGCTTTTATATTTTTTTTAAGAATGTCATCGGAAAGCAATATCCAAAAAAAATAGCGCCTTTTCTCAAAGACGCTATCCGATTACATAAATGTACAAAAGATCCAATTATTTGATTCGTTTGTAACCATATACGGCCAAATTACCCAGTTCCTCTTCAATACGGAGTAACTGGTTGTATTTTGCCATGCGGTCGCTCCGGCTCAATGAGCCTGTTTTGATTTGTCCACTATTGGTAGCTACGGCAATGTCTGCAATGGTTGCGTCTTCCGTTTCTCCTGAGCGGTGGGAAGTAACAGTGGTATATCCATGACGATGAGCCATTTCAATAGCATCCAGTGTTTCACTTAAAGAACCTATTTGATTGACTTTGATCAGGATAGAGTTGGCGCATCCTTGTGCAATACCTTTTGAAAGGAATTCTACATTGGTTACGAACAAGTCATCACCTACCAGTTGGCAACGGTTGCCTATACGTTCGGTCAGCTTCTTCCACCCTTCCCAGTCATTTTCACTCATACCGTCCTCAATAGAATCGATAGGATACTTATTAATCAATTCTTCCAGATAATTAATTTGCTCGTCAGTCGTACGTTTTTTGCCTGTTTCTCCTTCAAAAATCGGATAGTCATAAACGCCATTCTTATAGAATTCAGAAGAAGCACAGTCCATACCAATCATGACATCTTTACCCGGTTCATAACCTGCATTCTTGATGGCTGCCAGAATAGACTCAATGGCATCCTCGGTTCCGTTCAAGGCAGGAGCAAAACCACCTTCATCGCCTACGGCAGTGCTCAGACCGCGGTCATGCAATACTTTTTTCAGCGCATGGAATACTTCGGCTCCCATGCGTAAACCTTCGTGGAAAGATGGAGCACCTACAGGACGAATCATAAATTCTTGAAAAGCAATGGGAGCATCACTATGTGAACCGCCATTGATGATATTCATCATTGGAATCGGCATTACGTATGTATTCGTCCCACCTATGTATCTATATAAAGGTATATCCAGATAGTTTGCGGCTGCTTTTGCTACTGCTAGCGATACGCCTAAAATGGCATTGGCCCCGAGTTTGGATTTAGTGAGAGTACCATCTAATGCTAACATTTTTTTATCAATGGCACGTTGTTCCAGTGCTGAGCAACCAATTAGCGCCGGGGCAATGATTGTGTTTACATTGGCTACAGCTTTTAAGGTTCCTTTTCCATTATAGCGAGTTTTGTCACCATCGCGTAGTTCTAATGCTTCGTGTTCTCCGGTTGATGCTCCTGACGGAACCGATGCACGACCTGTGATTCCTGATTCTAATGTAACATCGACTTCTACTGTGGGATTACCACGTGAGTCTAATATCTCGCGGGCTATAATTTTTTCTATTTTCATACTACATGTACTTTTAAATCTGTCTCTTATACACATCTGACGCTGCCGACGA
>ENA-OXQB01000196-OXQB01000196.1-human-gut-metagenome-genome-assembly--contig:-NODE-196-length-19360-cov-72.9862_pt1 | contig 19360 bp, 9 predicted proteins | sample MGYA00249577_ERZ652553 | MGnify/ENA primary metagenome ERZ652553 (study PRJEB26925, sample SAMN05826609) | human gut metagenome | biome: ENVO:2100002; feature: ENVO:00000062; material: ENVO:00002003... | reverse complement strand
CAGAAGCCAACCATGCTGACTCCAGATGATCCTCTGTTCCAGTTGGAAGACTAATAATAAGAATATTCAAAGCCATATATGGTGTATCATGCGCCATATATGGCATATTGTTTCTAGTAATCAACATAGAATTAGGTATAGATGAATAAGCGGGAAGTTTTTGGGCATTTTTTCAAATCATATTATGGTCGATTATATTATTATGCGCTGCAACTCCTGAAAGATGAGGAGGCAAGCCGAGATATCGTGAGTGGCGTTTTTGCTCACGTATGGGAGAATTTCGACTCCTATGACATGCAAACCTTGCCAGCCTTCTTGCTTAAAACCGTGAAAAATAAGTGTTTAGACTATCTTCGGCATACAGCTGTTCATGCACAATATGCCGATTACTATCTTCATGCAGTAGATCAATGCTATGAAGATAATGATATCCAGAAAGAACGTCAGCGGCAAGTAGAAGAAATGTTGGATTTGTTACCGGATACTACTCGTCATGTTTTGGAAGAATGTTATCTTAACCATAAGAAATATCGGGAAGTGGCAGATGATATGAATGTCTGTCAGGAAACGGTCAAGCGCCATATCATAAAGGCCTTGAAACTGTTAAGAGAACATTATCATCAAATAAAAACTTGAAAATAATCAAAAGAATCTCAATTGGGGATGTTACCATTTTGGTAGGTAAAACGTATTATTTTTAGTAAAGAAATAGAAATATGATGAAACAAACAGATATTTTTAATGATGAGAGTTTACAGAATGGCATCCAAGACTTGGTTGCCATAGAACAGGCTATGATACGCAAAACATATCCTCTGCCAAACCTTGACAAGGAGTTGGAGAAGATAGTAGGCAAAGAAAAATCGGATGCCGAAGAGCCTGTGAAACATCAATATCCGATGATGAGAATGCTGATGAGTGCTCTGATGGGCGCTGCTGCTATGTTGGCGATAGTTTTTGTATGGCAGTGGGTGAGCTCCAGGCAGACTATTGATGGAGCTACCGGAAATCGGATAACGCAAAATGTATCTTCTGAACAAGATATGACAATGCTTCAGACTGCAGATGGTGAGATGATAACTCTGACACTGGCTGATGGCACTGAAGTAAAGCTCAATAGTAATAGTAAAATTACTTATCCTCACTGCTTTAAGGGAGCAGAGCGTATGGTGCATCTTGAAGGAGAAGCATTCTTCAAGGTAAGGCACGACAGTAAGCGTCCTTTTGTGGTGGATGCAGGTGGTGTCTTGACCAAGGACTTGGGTACTTCTTTTAATATCAAGGCTTATCAGGGTAGTGACTGTAAAGTGACTTTGGTTGAGGGAAAGGTGGAAGTCCTGGCAAAGAACAGTCAGCATAAACCTGTGACATTGAATCCGGGACAGCAATATTCCTTAAGTGCAAAGGAGACTGTTTCTGGGCAGATAATTAATGTAAATACGGATGAAACTACTGCATGGGCAGATGGTGTGCTCTATTATCACGACCAGGCTTTGGAATACATCTTGGATAATCTTGCAGCATATTATCAGAGTAAGGTGGTATTTAGAAATCCTGCAGTCAAAACCAAGCATCTCGATTTCTCCGCAGATAAGAGTGGCAGTATAGAGGATGCTATAGAACTCTTGAATAATCTGGGAGTTGCAAAGGTTAGTTTTAAGGGAAATACTATATATATAGAATAAGGTATTTAAGTAAATCTTGATGTATCGTCACATCGGCATTTCTGGGAAATTATAATTCCTGAAAATGCCGATGTTTTAGTTTTATTTGTAAGAAAACAAACTTTTTTCATTATTTTTTGAAAGTAGATGTTACCGATTCGCTGTCAGAAACGTATTTTTATTATAGTATTAACGAAAAAAAGAAAAATATGAAAGAAGTAAGATGTGTATTCATGTTTGCTGTCCTGGCTTTATGGATGGCATTGCCTGTAGGAGCACAGAATGCAAAGAGAGGCATCACGATGTCGCTCGTTAATGAGTCTTTGGCTTCTGCATTGAGAAAAGTACAGCAGGAGTCGGATTATAAGGTGAATTTTGTGATAGAGGACGTAAAGTCCTATACCACAACGGTTCATCTGAAGAATGCTTCTGCCTCAACTGCCGTAAAGCAGATTTTACAGGGTAAACCTTTCACTTACTCAGTAAGTGGTAAGTTTATTACCGTCAAGAAGGTTTTGCAACATAAAACTGCAGCTGAAGCTACAGATAATGGAGCTGCCATCCGCCCCCTCTCAGGAACAATTACCGATGAGGATGGAGAACCTATGATTGGCGCTTCTGTTGTAGTGCCTGGCAGTCCTTTTGGAACCGTGACTAATACGGATGGTAATTTTGAGTTTTATATTCCTAAAGGATGTCATGAGGTTACGGTTTCGTATGTCGGTATGAATGACCAGAAGGTAAAGGTGGCTGGTAGGGATCATGTGAAGATTGTGATGTCTGAAAATAAGACCATACTTGGTGAAGTGGTTGTAACGGGTTATCAGACAATCTCTAAGGAGCGTGCAACCGGTGCTTTTACCAAGGTAACAGTTGATGAACTGAAAGACAAGAGGTTGGGTAATCTCTCTACTGTGCTGGCTGGCGAGGTTGCCGGATATAATGACGGCATGATTCGTGGCGTAACCACGATGAATGCCTCTGCTTCTCCTCTCTATGTCATTGATGGCTTTCCAGTAGAGAAAACTAAGTTGACCGGCAATGGAACTGGTGATATTACCGAGGAAATCCCTGATTTGAATATGGATGATATTGAGAGTATTACTGTTCTTAAAGATGCTGCTGCTGCTTCCATCTATGGTGCTCGTGCTGCCAATGGTGTCATTGTCATCACTACCAAGAAATCGGCAGCTAAGGGTAAGACCAATGTCTCTTTCAATGCTTCTCTTACCTGGCATCCTTATTCTTATTATACAGATTATCTCGCCAATTCTTCTCTTGTTATTGACTTGGAGAAGGAGTGGGCTGCGCAGAATCCGAATCTTGCAGGCAATGGAGCTAAGGTATACGCTCAGAATATGTTGGATCAGAAAATTTATACGAGCGCGGGTATCTGCAATATCTTGAATTATTATGCAGGCAATATCTCTGAGTCAGAAATGAATGCTAAACTGACTGATTTGGCTGGAAAAGGTTATAACTACTATGACCAGATGAAGAAGTATGCTAAGCGCGATCCGTTGTATCAGCAGTATAATATGAATATTGTAAACAACTCGGTGAATAATCTCTTCAAGGCTTCGGTCACTTATAAGTATAATACCCTTGAAGATAAGTATTCCAATAATCAGAGTTTAGGTATCAATCTTGCCAATACTTCTCATTTCACGAAATGGCTTTCTTTGGATTTAGGTGCTTACCTAAAGGTGGGTGAGGATCAGACACAGAACTACAATGTCCTTTCTCCTGGATATTCTGTTTTGCCATACGATAATTTAGTGAATGCTGATGGCTCTTGTTATACCAAGCCGATGAGTGAGAGATATGATGCAAGTACTTTGGCTATCTATCAGAAGTATGGTCTTTATAATATGGATATCACTCCTTTGGAAGAGCTGGATCGTCAGATTACCACCAATAAGGAGTTGGCTTTACGAACTTTTGCCCGTCTGAATGTACAGATTCTGCCCTGTTTGAAGTATGCTGCTTCCTTCCAGTACGAACGAGCTTCATATCGTGGTGAAAACTGGGCTGATAAAGCTTCTGCGCAGGTTCGGGGTGTGGTAAACGGGTATGCAACCGATAATGGTGATGGCTCTGTCAATTATGTGATTCCTTATGGGGATATCCTGGTTCGTTCAGACCAATATACCTCTGCTTATAACTTCCGTCAGCAGTTGAGTTTTGATCAGACTTTCAAGGATGTTCACAGCGTAACTGCTATTCTGGGCACGGAAACCATCCAGAACAAGCAGGAATTGCATCGAGACAAACTGTTTAACTATGATTCTCAGATGTTAACATCCAGTATGGTGAATAATGCTGATTTGTTGAAAGGTATAGCGGGTGTGCTGGGATATAAATCTATGACCGCGACTGATTTGTCTGCTTCTTATGAAAATGTAAACCGTTATGTTTCAGTATATGGTAATGCTGCTTATACTTACGATGACCGTTATAGCTTGACTGGTAGTTTACGATGGGACCGCTCTAATCTCTGGGGAACCAGTTCGAAGTTTCAGAACAAGCCAATCTGGTCGGTAGGTGCCAGTTGGATTATCAGTAAGGAGAAGTTCTTCCACGCAGATTGGGTCAATTATCTGAAACTCCGTGTTTCTGATGGTATTGCCGGTAACGTATCTAAGAATTCTGCCCCTTATATGGTGGCAAGCTATAATAATAACGGGCATGTGGGAGGTACACAGGGATATGTGCAGTCGCGTGCCAATCCGATGCTGAGCTGGGAGAAAACCAATACCTTTAATATAGGTATCGATTTCTCGCTCTTTAAGAACCGGCTCAATGGTACTGTAGAGTATTACGACAAGAAGGGTACCGACCTCCTGGCTTCTTCCATGGGTGTACCTACTGAAGGTTGGGGCTACAGCACCTATACCATCAACAATGGCGAGATGTACAATCGTGGTGTAGAAATTTCCCTGAGTGGTGAGGTTCTGCGTACCAGGGATTTCTCATGGAGAGCCAATATGACTTATGCTTATAATAAGAATGAGGTGACTTATGTAAATGTAAAGGCGCCGGTTTATATTCTTCAGTTGGATTACCCTTCGGCTTATCCTATTATCGGCAACGAATATAATGCAATCTATGGCTATAAGTGGGCTGGATTGAGTGAAGAAGGATTGCCACAGGTGTATAACGAGAATGGTGAGAAGGTAACTAATCAGCCAACGACATTGGATGCCATCTCTTACATGGGTACTACCACTCCTAAGTATAGTGGATCTTTCGGAACCAGTATCAGCTACAAGGATTTCGATTTCAGTATGCAGTTCCTTTTTGCGGGTGGTCATAAGATGCGCAATGCCAATCCTGCTTTCCTCACTTGCAGTTATTCCAGCGTAGGATATATCTCCAATATTGCGGGAGCTAGTGCCGGACTTGCTAATCGTTGGCAGAAACCAGGTGATGAGGCTTATACCAATGTGCCAAAGGCTGTTTTTGCCGAAAGTGGTTTGTCAGCATCTTCTTTGTATAGTACTTATTTTTATTCTGATATCAATATCCTTGATGCCAGTTATATTCGTCTGAACAACATTTCTCTGGCTTATCATTTGCCAAAGTCGCTGTGCCGTTCGCTCTATATGCAGAGTGCCCGTGTTCAGGCTAATGTGGAGAATCCGTTCTTCTGGGCAAAGACCAAACAGGCTAAGTACCAGCTGGGTGGTTATAATGCCACCAACTATGTGTTAGGCATTTATCTCAACTTTTAAATAATGAAGAAAATGAAACAGAAATTAGTATATATGGTGTTGTTGCTGGGCATGGTTATGGGACTTGCCTCTTGCGATAACTATCTCAATATAGAACCAAAGGGCAAACGTATCCCTAAGTCGCTCGCCGACTATGAGGCTTTTCTCCGTTACGAGTATGGTACTCATCGCATGCCGGTTTTGCAAACGTGCTATTTGCTTAATGATGAATATCTCACCAATTCGTATGCCAGTTATTATCCGATGTATAAGGCTAACTACAATTGGGAGGAGGAAACCGATCGAGCCTATTGGAACTCTGCAGATGAGAGTACTTATTATGTGGCTTATGGCACTATCAATACCTGCAATCTGATATTGGAAGATGTGCCTAATACAACAGAAGGTACTGAGAAAGAAAAGGCTGAGGTGATGGCATATGCCAGAGTGTTGCGTGCGATGAACTATTTCAATCTCGCTAATTATTATGCTGATACCTACGAGCCTTCAAATGCTGCCAGTAAGTTGAGCGTACCTCTGATTACGAGCAGTCTTCAGAATGCTCCATATCATCAGGCCACCATTCAGGAAATCTATGAATTCATTTTGAATGATTTGAACACGTCGGTAGCTGATCTTCCAGATATGGGTACCACGCTCCTCCATCCGGGCAAGGGAGCTGCCTATGCTATGTTGGCACGTACCTATCTTCAGATGATGAACTATGAAAAGGCGTTGGAGTTTGCTGATAAGGCTCTTGCCATTAATGATAAGTTGGTTGATTGGGTTGGATTCTATAATGATAATAAGGGTGTGATAGGCCAAGAGGGTGTTTATCCTTCTTTGAAAACGCCATTGGGATTTGATAGCCAGGACTGTTATAATTTCAATTATGCCGATAATAGTTCCAACTCTGCATCTGCGATATTCAAGATACCGGTAAATCGTGCTGCCGGATTCGAAGAGGGAGATGCTTATTTCTTGAGCAATTGGAAACAAAAAACGATGGGTGCAGAAACTTATTATCAGGGGTTGACCAATGGCTATATCAATCTTGCTGGTATGAGAACCGTGGAGCAGTATCTTATCAAGGCTGAATGCTTGGCTCGTAAGAATCAGTTGACAGATGCTATGGATGTGCTCAATGAGGTGCGTAAGACATATATCCTTCCAGAGAAATATCAGCCACTATCGGCGTCCTCTGTGGCAGAAGCTATCCGGTATATACGTCAAGCTAAGGATAATCAACTTATCTTCTCTATCGTGCCGTTTGGCGATGCTCGTCGCTTCAATGCTGAAGGTACCTATGCCCGCACGCTGACAAAAGAGATAGATGGCAAGCAGATAAGTCTTGCTCCATCCTCTCATCTCTGGACCTTCCCATTCCCTAAGGGAGCCATTGATAATCCTGGCAACGGAAGTTTCGTACAGAATGTGGAGAAGTAATAAACGTTAAAATAAATCTTTCTAGTAATTGTACAAATATGATGTTTAAAAAAACAATTTTCTCATTGGCATTGACGCTCATCTCTGTGATGAGTGCTCATGCTCAGAATGCAGACGAGTGTATCATTGATGCAATCTTGAATGGTGTGCCTGATGGTACGGAAATGGAAGCCGTCCTGGCTGCTACCCATCGTAACGAGAAACCTCTCGCTAAAGGTGTGGTAAAGGGTGGAAAACTTACTTTAACCATCCCTGTTACAGAGGCTCGTTTTATCGGTGTCGGTCCAAGAAACGGTGTTTTCACTTTTAGTCTGATGACCAAAGGTGGCGAAAAAGTACAGGTGTCTCTCGATGCCAAACCCATCAATGATGGGGTAACCACTGGTTTTAATACCAGCAATGTCAAGATTTCCGGCAGTGCTATGAACGATGAATATCAGACAAAAATCGGTTCTGTGAGGGATATGCTTGATAAGATGTATAAGGATATAAACGATAAGCATAAAAAATTGATTGCAGAACAGAGCAAGGCTTACCAGGCAAAGGATAAAGCTAAGATGAAAGCTTTGGAAGATAGTGACGAGAGAAAAGAGATGGCTACCGAACAGAAGAATTTCTTTGACACGGTGGAGTCTTCTTATGGAAAGTTGTATTCAGACAACAAGGATTCCTGGTGGGGACCTTTCGCCATGCTTTGTACCTTGAACTATTTCACCAAGGAAAACTCCAAGGAATGGAATTCGTTCTCAGAAACTGCTAAGAATAGCTTCTATGGAAAGTTGCTCAACGAGCAGATTAATCCAAAGGGACTTACAGGTGAGACTTTGCCTCAGTTCGAACTCCAGCAAGTTGATGGTTCTAAGGTGAGCATGGCTTCTTGTGTAAAGGGAAAGAAGTATTATCTGGTTGATTTCTGGGCTTCATGGTGTGGACCTTGCCGCAAGGAAATTCCTAACCTCAAGAAACTTTATGAACTGTATAAAGGAAAGGGACTGGAAATAGTAAGTGTTTCTATCGATAAGAATGAAACTGCTTGGAAGAAAGCGCTTGCTGAGGAGAAACTTTCTTGGCCTAACGGACTTGACCGTGCCGGTATAGCTGATTCTTATAAGGTAAAGTTCATTCCTGCCATCTTCCTGGTAGATGGTACTACAGGTAAGTGTATTGCTGAGAATATCCGTGGTACGGAATTGGCTGCAAAGTTGGCTGAACTATTCTCGAAATAAGATATTTAGACGAAAAGTTTGGCTAAAGTGCTCCATTTATATAAAGATAAACCGTATTTTTTCGATAATATCGTGAAATACGGTTTATTTTTTGTATTTTTGTACCCGAAATAATGGTAAGAACGTTATTTATATAAAAGCTATATAGATTATGTTAGAGAAAAGTAAGCGTGAGCGCATCATTGCGCTCGTTAATAAAGAGGTGGTTCCTGCCATCGGCTGTACCGAACCGATGGCTGTGGCACTATGTACAGCCAAGGCTGCTACTACATTGGGCAAGCGCCCTGAACGTATTGAAGTTCTTCTGAGTCCTAATATGCTCAAGAATGCGATGGGGGTCGGCATTCCGGGCACGGGTATGATCGGTTTGCCTATCGCCGTATCGCTGGGTGCGCTCATCGGAAAGCCTGAATATCAGCTGGAAGTGTTGAAAGATCTTACTCCCGACAGTCTGGAGCAGGGCAAACAATATATCAAGGATGCGGATATCAACATCAAACTGAAGCAGGGTGATGTGGATAAACTCTATATCGAAATCATCTGTCATGCCGGTGAAGACGAGGCTACGGCAATTATCTCCGGTTCACATACCCATTTTGTGTATGTTGAACGTAATGGCGAGGTGGTGCTCGATAAGCGTGGCGGTACTGTGGGTGATGAGGCTGATGACGACATCCAGCTCAATTTCCCGATGGTTTACGAGTTTGCAACAACAGCTCCGCTCGATGAGATTTCTTTCATTCTCAAGACCAGAGACTATAATATGAAGGCTGCCGAGTTGAGTATCAAAGGCAACTATGGCCACTGTCTGGGCAAGACGATGGACCGTCCGTTGAGTCATGGTATCTTCGGCGATAATATTTTCTCGCATATCATCTCCCGCACCGCTTCAGCCTGTGATGCCCGTATGGGTGGTGCCATGATTCCGGTGATGAGTAACAGCGGCAGCGGCAACCAGGGCATCTGTGCAACGAATCCTGTGGTGGTTTATGCGCTGGAGAACGAGAATACCGAGGAGGAAATGATCCGTGCCCTGATGCTCAGTCATCTGACTGCCATCTATATCAAGCAGAGTTTAGGCAAGCTTTCAGCTCTTTGCGGTTGTGTGGTAGCCAGTACGGGCAGCAGTTGCGGCATCACCTATCTGATGGGTGGCGATTATACCCGCATCTGCAATTCTGTCAAGAATATGATAGCCAATCTCACCGGTATGATTTGTGACGGAGCGAAACCAAGTTGTGCCCTGAAGATTTCATCAGGTGTCAGCACCGCTCTTCTTTCCGCCCTCCTTTCTATGGAAGGCAAGTGTGTCACCTCTGCCGAGGGTATCGTAGACGATGATGTGGATAAGTGCATCCACAACCTTACGAGCATTGGTGCAGATGCGATGAGAGCTACCGATGATATGGTGCTTGATATCATGACGCATAAATAAATTGGAATATAGTATATTCAAAAGGCTCGCAAGAAATCGAAACTTCTTGCGAGCCTTTATTATTTGCTAAACTATGAATCTGAACCTGTTAAACTCATCATAAAGTTCAATGTTCAAACCTCAAAGTTCAATGTCTTTATACGAGTGTTGCTACGATTTCCTCACGGGTTCCTGGCAACATATCGATAACTGGAATCTCTGGCATGGTGTAGCAACCTGGCTGCAGACGGAATGAAGCACGAGCCACGTTAACCAATACCTGAGCGGTGAGGGCTGGGTTATTGATGCTCATATTGAACTCGAAACGCTGGTTCTGGGTCTTGCCAGATACACCCTTGCGAACGAGGTTCACACCATGACCCATATCCTTTACATCATCTACAGATGCTACGGCAAATACGTGGGTCTCATCATGAGCGAAGTATGGATCTGCCTTGATTTCGGCTGTTACATCCTCAAGCTTGGCACCTTCTTCCAACTCTACGTATACCATACGACGGTGGATACCCTCACCCAATGGGATAGTTACAGAGAGCGCTTCCTTTACGCCCTTCTTGCCACGAACACAAACTGAGTGACCCATACTCATACCAGGACCGAAGTTGGTGTATGTCAATCCCTTAGGTGCAAGGCTCTCCATCAGAACACGTACGATAGAATCAGAACCTGGATCCCAACCAGCAGAGATAACGCTTACCTTGCCAGCCTTCTTACAGTTCTCCATCTGCTTGGTACGGTAGTCGAGGATGCTGGTGTGGATATCGAAGCTGTCTACGGTATTGATACCGAGGGCAACGATCTTCTCTGCATACTCAGGGCAAGAGCGGGTAGGGGTTGCGAGGATAGCAACATCTACATCCTTCAACTTGGTGATGTCATCTACTACTTCATAGTTTGCCAACTCAGCTGGTTTGTCCTTAGCACCCTGGCGACGTACAATACCTGCAATCTCAAAGTCAGGAGCTGCTTCGAGTGCCTCAACAGTAAACTTACCGATGTTGCCGTATCCTACTACGGCTGCTCTAAATTTCTTCATTGTCTTATTTCTTTTATTTTGTTGTTTTAATTTCTTTTATTTGTTGCGGTTTAGTCATCCAACGGATATGTTTTCCGCTCTTCATTCTATTTCCGGTTGCAAAAGTATAGCTTTTTCTTGAAATACGTGACGTTTTAATAGAATTTTAACTCATAAAAGTTGCAAAAAGTAGTAAAATCATAGTTTTTAGGTATGAATAAGCGGAGATTTGTAAGGTATCTGTAGCAAGAGCCTTACAGTTTCGTTATTTTGTTGCGAAACATCATACATTCCCTTTCCGATACCTCCCGATGTGCTTAGAATTACGTCCTGACGTAGCTTTTGCTGCGTCCCGACGTCTCTGGCTCTGCGTCGGGACGTATGACATGCTACGTCGGGACGTAATTTTATGGAATTCTATTACAATAATCCCGCCCTTCGCACGTTATTAATATATTAATTTAATTAGGAGAAAAAGAAAATGATAGAATATATTCATGGCGATCTGACAGAGCTGACACCTGCACTGGCTATTGTTGAGACTGCGGGGGTGGGCTACGGACTCAATATATCGCTCAATACATATACTGCCATTCAGGGCAAACAGGAAGTGAAACTCTATGTTCACGAAGTGCTGGTGGCTGGTGGAAGAGATGACTCTTTCACCCTTTTCGGCTTTGCTACCAAACAGGAACGTGAACTCTACCGCCTCCTCATCACCGTTTCAGGAGTAGGCGGAAATACGGCCCGTATGATTCTCTCTTCACTCTCGCCACGCGAACTCTGCGAAATCATCTCTACTGGTAACGACAAGGTGCTGAAAACCGTGAAGGGTATCGGACTGAAGACAGCACAGCGAATCATCATCGACTTGAAAGATAAAATCGTGAGTCTCGGCATTGCTGACGAACTGCCAGCCAGCGGAGGTAATGTGGTGATGGTAAACAATGACGTAAAGGATGAGGCGGTAAGCGCCCTCACCATGCTCGGCTTCTCGCCGGCACCATCTGCCAAGGTAGTAGTAGATATCCTCAAGGCACAGCCTGATCTCCCGGTAGAACAGGTTGTGAAACTGGCATTGAAGCAAATCAAATAAGTTAGGAGTTTTTTATCGATGAAACAGAAGCAAAGATTCATATCTTTTCTATTGGCTTGGCTGATGGTGGCAACCTTCGGCTATGCGATAGCTTTGCCTCAACTTCAGGACGATAAAAAGAAAACCCATACCAGCACAGCACAGCCCGTGCAGCTCGATGAAGATACTATTCCCGATTCGCTGCTGCATACCCGCTGGCAGATTCAGCGCACCCAACCTTACTCCCTGAGCGACCTCTATCAGAGTCCGCTCGACCTGAAACGTCCTGATAATCTGCAATATCAGGTAGTCTACAACGATACCCTCGACCGCTATATCATCGGCAACCGCATGGGCTCAACCTGGCTTTCGGCCCCTATCATGCTCACTCCGAAAGAGTATCTTGCATGGACCGAACAGCAGCAGCGCAACAGCTACTTCCGCAAGCAGAACGATGAAATCTTCCAGGCAAAAGGCAAGGAGAAGTTCGATTTCTCGGATATGCACTTCGACTTGGGACCTGCCGAGAAAATCTTCGGTCCTGGTGGCATCAGAGTGAAGACACAGGGTTCTGCCGAACTCAAGTTCGGTATCAACAAGAAGAGCATCGACAATCCTTCGTTGCCTATCCGCAACCGAAAGACGACGATGATGGATTTTGATGAGAAAATCAATCTCAACGTCAACGGAAAGGTGGGTGATAAGGTGAACATGAACCTGAATTACAACACCGATGCCACCTTCGATTTCGATGCACAGAACATGAAACTGAAGTACGACGGCAAGGAAGATGAAATCATCAAACTCGTTGAGGCGGGCAATGTCTCCTTCCCTTCCAACTCTTCGCTCATCAAAGGCGCCAGCAGTCTGTTTGGTGTTAGAACCGATATGCAGTTTGGCAAACTCAAGCTGCAGATGGTGGCTTCGCAGAAGAAGAGTGCATCGAAGAGCGTATCTACCAGGGGCGGTGTGCAGCTTACCCCTTTTGAGTTGAATGTAGCCGATTATGAGGAGAACCGCCACTTCTTCCTCTCCCAGTATTTCAGAAATCATTATGATGCCTGGATGCAGAAACTTCCTAATCTCACCACGGGCATCACCATCAACCGTGTGGAGGTGTGGGTTACCAACAAAACCGGCAATACCACCAATACCCGAAACATCGTAGCCCTGACCGACCTGGGCGAGAACCAGAAACTGAGCAACCCGATGTGGACGGCGAGCGGACAGGTGCCTTCTAACCAGGCGAATACTGAGTATGCTGCGATGAACAGCCAATATGCTGCTGCCCGTGACATCGACCAGGCTGCAACCACTCTCGATGGAGGCGGACTGGTTGGCGGAGCGGATTATGAGAAACTGGAGAGTGCCCGTCTGCTCAATTCTTCTGAGTATACAGTCAATACCGCCTTGGGTTATATCTCATTGAAAACCAGTCTGCAGACCGACCAGGTACTTGCCGTAGCCTATGAGTATACATCGGGAGGTGTTACCTATCAGGTGGGCGAGTTTGCATCCGATCTCAGCGATACCAAGCAGGCACTCTTCGTGAAATCGCTCAAGAATACCAGTAACAATCCGCGACAGGGCAACTGGGGGCTGATGATGAAGAACGTTTATTATCTGGCTTCTACCGTAGAGAAGGAGAAGTTCCGCCTGGATGTGAAATACCAGAGCGATACCACCGGCGTATATCTCAGTTATATCCCTGAGCAGCAGGTGAAGAAGCAGCCTATCATCCGTGTGCTGGGCGCCGACCGTCTGGATAACAACAACAAGGCACACAGCAATGGATATTTCGATTATGTAGAAGGCTATACCATCTCTAACGGACGCGTGTTCATTCCGAAGGTAGAGCCTTTCGGCAGTTATATGCGTGATTATCTGGTCAAGCGGGGCGTGGCTGCCGACAAGGCTGAAAAGTATGCCTTTACCGAACTTTATGACAGTACGAAGACCGTAGCCAAGCAGATTGCCGAGAAGAACAAGTATCAGATTGTGGGACAGTTCAAGGGCTCTGCAGCCAATGTCATCTCGCTCGATGCCTACAATGTGCCACAGGGCTCGGTGGTCGTTACGGCAGGCGGTATCACCCTGAAAGAGGGCACCGACTATTCGGTAGATTACAGTGCCGGCGAGGTGACCATCCTGAACCAGAGCATCATTGATGCCGGTACGGCTGTCAACGTTTCTCTGGAGAGTAATACCGATTTCGGACAAACGCGAAAAACGATGTTCGGACTGAACTGGGAGTATGATTTTACCAAGAACTTCCAGTTGAGCGGTACTATCCAGCACCTCTCCGAACAGGCGCTTACCACCAAGGTATCCATGGGCTCCGAACCGCTGAAGAACACCCTTTGGGGTATCAATCTCAACTGGCGCAAGGAGAGTCAGTGGCTCACCAATGTGCTTGACAAGATACCATTCCTGCACCTCACCCAGCCATCGCAGATATCCTTTACAGGAGAATTTGCCCAGCTCATTGCCGGTGAGGCTGGTGGCACACAGGACAATGCATCTTATATCGATGACTTCGAGGGTACGAAGACTACCATCGATGTAACTACTCCTACCTCCTGGTTTATATCCAGTGTGCCTTCGCTCAATTTCAAGGACGATTACAGCGATAAGACCGGTCTGAGCAGCGGTTTCCACCGTTCGCGCCTAGCCTGGTATACCATCGATCCGCTGTTCACCCGCCGTGGAAGTTCGCTCACTCCGGGACATATCAAGGGCGACCTCAAGCAGTTGAGTAACCATTATGTTCGCGAGGTCTATACCAAGGAGCTCTTCCCATTGCGCGACCAGAGCAGTTATCAGGGCGCTACCAATACCCTGAATGTACTCAATCTGGCTTACTATCCAAGTGAGCCGGGACCATACAACTTCAATGTAACAGATTTGCAGGCAGACGGAACTCTGCAGAATCCGCAGCGCAACTGGGGCGGAATGATGCGTAAACTGGATACCAACGATTTCGAGCAGGCAAACATCGAATACATCGAGTTCTGGATGCTCGATCCGTTCATCTATTCTCGCGAAGAGGCTGATGCTGCCGATTACGGTGGCGATTTCTACATCAACCTGGGCGAGGTGAGCGAGGATATCCTGCGTGATGGCAAGAAATTCTATGAGAGTGGCATGCCGGTAGATGGCAGCAAGAGCTACACCTATACCCAGTGGGGTAAGATTCCTACCCAGAGCACCGTGACCTATGCCTTTGCTACCACCAGTGGCAGCAGAGCCTTGCAGGATGTGGGTTTCAACGGACTGACTGATGCCGAGGAGCAGGAATTCTACAAGAGTGCTTATCTCGACCAGATTCAGGGTAAGGTGAACCAGGCGGTGTTCGACAGCATCTTTGCCGATCCGGCACGTGATGACTACCACTATTTCCGCGGTTCCGACTGGGATGAGATGCGTGCTCCTATCTTGCAGCGATATAAGTATATCAACAATCCTCAGGGCAACTCGCCTGACAGCGACAGCCGTTCTGAGAGCTATGATACTTCTTATAAGTCAACGCCGGATGTCGAGGATATCAACCAGGATTATACGCTCAACGAATATGAGAAATACTTCCAGTACCGTGTCAGCATCCGTCCGGAAGATCTCGTGGTGGGTAATAATCATATTGTAGATAAGCGTGAATACAGCCAGACCTGGCGTGATAATACCAAGTCTACCGTTACCTGGTATCAGTTCCGCATACCTATCGATGAGTTTGAGAGTCGTCAGGGCAACATCAACGATTTCTCCAGCATCCGCTTCATGCGTATGTTCCTCACCGGTTTCAAGAAACCTATCGTGCTGCGTTTCGGTACCTTCGACCTCGTGATGGGCAAGTGGCGTACCTATGATCAGCCGCTCGGCGCAGCCAGTGGCGGAACCCTCGATGCAAGCAGTGTGAGTCTGGAAGAGAACGGCGAGAAGACACCGGTCAACTATGTCTTGCCTCCGGGTATCAGGCGCGAACAGGATCCTAGTCAGCCTCAGTTGGTTGAGGCGAACGAGCAGGCGTTGAGTCTGGTGGTCAAGAATATGAGCACAGGCGAGGCGAAGGCGGTTTATAAGAATTCTACCCTTGATCTGCGCCAGTACAAGCGCATCCAGATGTTTGCCCATGCCAATGCATTGGAGCAGAATACCACCCGTCTGCAGGATGGTGATCTCTCAGTCTTCATCCGTCTGGGTAGCGATTACAAGAACAATTACTACGAGTATGAAATCCCACTGAAGCTCACCGAGCCACGCTCCAACTACAACCGCTATGTGCTTGCCGACTGTAAGGCGGTATGGCCTGAGGAGAATATGCTCGATGTGCCGCTGAGTGTCTTTACGGCATTGAAGAAAAACCGTAACAAGGCGAAGGCACAGGGTGTGGCTTCTTATCTCGCTCCTTATTCCATGATGGATGCAGAACATCCGCAGAACAAGATTACCATCGTGGGTAATCCGAGTCTCGGCGAGGTGAAGACCATGATGCTGGGTGTGAGAAACAATTCTGTCGACATCAAGAGTGGTGAGGTATGGATAAACGAACTCCGACTCAAGGAACATAATAATTCGGGTGGTTGGGCTGCCAATGCCAACCTCAACATACAACTCTCCGATCTGGGTAGCGTAAATGCCACCGGCAGATACATCAGCGAGGGATTCGGCGGTCTGGAAGATGGCGTGGCAAGTCGCACCACCGATAATTACGGTACCTACAGTGTGACCACATCGCTCGAAATGGGTAAGTTCTTCCCTGACAAGGCGAAGGTGAGCATACCTTTATATTATAGTGTTACCAAGGAGAAGACCACTCCTAAGTATAATCCGCTGGATACCGATATGGAGTTGAAGGATGCCCTCGATGCTGCCGGCTCTAAGCACGAGCGCGATTCTATCGAGAATATCGCTGCCACTAAGATTACGCAGACCAACTTCTCCATCTCGAATGCCCGGGTGGGTATAGCTACCAAGCGCCATCCGATGCCATACGATCCAGCCAACTTCTCATTCACCTACAGTCATCAGCATCAGTATACTACGGGTGAAACGACGATGTATGAGCGCAAGGACAACTGGCGAGGAGCCCTGGATTATTCGTGGAGCCCGGTTTATAAGGCATGGGAACCATTCAAGGGACTGAAGAACAAGAGTAAGTGGCTCGACATACTGAAACGTTTCGGACTGAACTGGCTGCCGCAGAACATAGCCTTCAATACCGAGATGACGCGCGACTACTACGAGTTGCAGGAGCGCGATATGGAAACCCTGATGAGTGGATCTGCCGGAGTAGACTCCAAGTTGCCGCTCACTTTCAGTGAACAGTTCCTTTGGAACCGTGAGTTCTCCATCAACTGGGATCTGACCAAGAACCTGCACATGAACTTCCAGAGTGCTACCCATGCACAGATAGAGGAACCTTATACACCGGTCAACAAGGATCTTTATGCCGACCAGTATCATGCCTGGAAGGACTCCGTATGGACCAGCATCCGCCACTGGGGTGCACCGCTCGACTATAGTCAGAATTTCCAGGCATCTTATAGGTTGCCTCTCAATCTGCTGCCTGTCTTCGACTGGGTGAACAGCGATGCCTCTTACAATGCCAACTATTCTTGGGAGCGCGGTACAGAGGATGAGGAGGGCAACTCGTATGGAAATACCATCAATACCCAGCGCGAACTGACATTGAACGGAAACTTCAACCTGGTGAAACTCTACAACCATGTGCCTTTCCTGAAGAAGGTAAACGATAAGTTTGACCGTACCCAGAGTAGGGCACAGATGCAGCGCAAGAAGCAGGAAAAAAAGAAAAAGAAGCAGGAAGCAAAGGAACAGGCGGCTGATCCGAAGAAGGCGCTGCCTAAGAACAAGCGTGCCTTCGAACGGGAAATCACCCTCCTGCCTGATACCACATTCAAGATACGCCACGGTAAGAATACCAAGCGACTGATTGTGAATGCCAAGACGGAAGACGGCAAAGTGTTCCCGCTTAAATATAAAAAGGTGGATAATAACCAGATCAGAATCATCTCAAAGGTAGATACTGCCATGAAGGTGAAACTCTCCGTACTGGCTAAGGAACCGCTTGATGATAAGAAATGGTATAAGGGATTGCAGTTGGCTAGTCGCCTGGCAATGATGGTGCGCAATGTGAGCATCAACTATCGCAGCAGCTATCAGCTCACCCTGCCGGGCTTCTTGCCTAGTGTGGGTGATGCCTTCGGACAGAAGAAGGTGGGACAGATGGCACCGGGTCTTGACTTCGCCTTCGGTATGGTTGGCGACGATTATATCAAGAAGGCTAGAAACAACGACTGGCTGCTCTGCAACGACAGTATCGCAACACCTGCTACTACCAGCAGAACGGATAATCTTACGTTGCGTGCCACCCTGGAGCCTATCAAGGATTTCAAGATTGATCTCTCAGCCACACGTACCAGGACCACGCAGAAGAGCATACAGTATATGTATGAAGGAACGCCAACTACCCAGAGTGGAGCCTTCCAGATGACTACCATCTCGCTGGGGTCGGCTTTCGAGGGAATGGGCAATGCCAATTCGGGTTATCGCAGCAAGACCTTCGAGAAGTTTGTCAACTCGCTGGCTGGTTTCAGAGATAGGGTAGAGGCGCAGTATGCAGGTACCGTTTATCCGACAGGTTCGGCTCTGGCTGGCGGCAAGTTTGATGCTTCCCGCACGCCGGTCAACCAGTATAGCAGCGATGTCATGATTCCTGCCTTCCTCAAGGCTTATACCTCGATGGGTGGCAATTCGCTTTCGGTATTCCCGGCATTGAGCCGGATGTTGCCAAACTGGACCATCCGTTACAGCGGACTGGGACGTCTGCCTTGGTTCAACGAGCACTTCAAGAGTGTCAACATCAACCACTCTTACAAAAGCGTCTTTGCGGTTGGCAGCTACAACAGTTACAGCACCTTCCAGGAGTATATGAACGGTCTCGGCTTCGTGAGTGATGCCACTACGGGCAATCCATCTCCAAGTAGCATGTTCAACATTTCGCAGGTAAGTATCAACGAGTCGTTCTCGCCATTATTGGGTATGGATGTCACATTCAACAATAATATGACGGTGAAGGCAGAATATCGCCAGACCCGTGTATTGAACCTCAGTATGACGAGTGTGCAGCTGAACGAGGCATTGAGTAAGGACTGGGTAATCGGTATGGGTTACCGCATCAACAACTTCGATGTTTTCGGTTGGGGCGCCAAGGCCTCCCGTTCCAAGTCGAAGGGCGGCAACAAGAATGCAGCCAATAAGAATGCGTCGACCACCAAGACGGTTCAGAATGGTACCAACCATGATCTGAATCTACGTCTTGACTTCAGTTTCCGCAAGCAGGCAGCCATCGTTCGTGATATAGCCTCAATGGTAAGCAGTGCCAGCAGCGGCAACAATGCTCTGAAACTGAGTTTCTCTGCCGATTATACCTTCAGCAAACTCCTTACCATGAGTTTCTATTATGACCGTCAGACCAACACCCCGCTCCTGTCGAGCAGCAGTTATCCTACCACCACACAGGATTTCGGCCTGAGCATCAAGTTCTCGCTGACGAGATAAAAAGAAAATTCACTAGAACCAATAGGTAGAAAGAAAAATTCTCTAATTCTCAAATTCTTGAAAATAAAAAAAAGCTCGGATGCATCACAAGCATCCGAGCTTTTTAATATTCTGATAATTCTTGATTACTTCTTGTCGTAAGCATGAACAGGATAGTCGATGGTATAGTGGAGACCACGGCTCTCCTTGCGTTCTATCGCCATGCGGG
>ENA-OXQB01000176-OXQB01000176.1-human-gut-metagenome-genome-assembly--contig:-NODE-176-length-21392-cov-8.99527_pt1 | contig 21392 bp, 19 predicted proteins | sample MGYA00249577_ERZ652553 | MGnify/ENA primary metagenome ERZ652553 (study PRJEB26925, sample SAMN05826609) | human gut metagenome | biome: ENVO:2100002; feature: ENVO:00000062; material: ENVO:00002003... | reverse complement strand
TAAACTCGCCGAAAGTTGCACCTTTCTTGAACTGGGATAAGTCTTCTGCTGTCAAGCCTTGCACGAACTTCTGCACCTTCTCCCAGGTAACTGTACCTTTTGCGATGTCATCGTTTATCTTTGAGATGAAGTGCTTGCTTCCCTCTGTCGCAACCTGATTCTTAACCTGTGTAGTTGTCAAGCCTGCACCTGTTCCGCCATTTCCGCTTTGAAGCGACGAAATCTGCTGCTGAATCTTTTGGATAGTTCCAACCTCCTTATCCTCGCGGAGAGTTATGTCGTAGGTAGGAATCTTGCCATCTTCTTCCTTGATCGTGAGCTGGTCGATAGAGATGATTCCTTCGATATTGAGGTCTGTATCATTGAAGTTCATCAGGTCGCCGGCCTTAAGCGTATCGTGGAGGCTCTTGATAACTCCGGTATCGTCTGCCTGCGCTTGGTCGTGCTGCCTTGCCATGAAAATCTCATCTACCTTCGGCTGATAGACGTACCTTGTATAGTCATTCTTGTCAATGAATGCTATGGCGTATTTGAGAAGCTTCAGAGATGCAGCATTGACATACGAATCAGGAAGTGTGATGCCGGTAAGAACGAAATGGTCTCCTTTCTTGATAGGGTAGTCCTTGTATGGAAACCAAAGCTCAAGAGCGTCGTCCTTTACTCTTTCAATAGTAAGCCTCCATCTTCCATCAATCTTGGTTGAGGATGCCACCTTGAATGTTCGTCCGCCACACATACCATCCTTCATCGAGATGGAGAAGTCGTCATCCTTTAAGTCGTTGATATCAAAGTCGATAGCCTTTTTAAGATAGATATCAACATTCTTTGCGGTTTCATTATCGCCAAATCTTCCGTCATCATCAGGAGCCACACCCTCATCAATCTCATCAACACGTACGCCACCGATTTCCATCTCCTCGATAGTAGGGTAGATTTCAATAACTCCATTTGTCTTATCATCTGTTTCAAAGAACTGCGATGCAGAACGAAGACCAATCTGATCGATGTTGATGGAATCGATGTATGGTCTATGCGGGTCAGTAGAGAATCTGTGTTGTTTTCCGGTAGGGTTCACGTACTTCTTCTCTTCATCCGTGAGCGAATCATAGAAGTCACTCAGCGATACATGGGGAAATCCAGGCAGCATAAGCCTGTTGATTGACATATTGTTCGGGAGATTCTCTGCATATTCCTTCATGGATGAAGGAACATTTTTCTTGTTGAGGCCCGATGTGATATACATCTTCGTGTTCCCTGCCTTAACCTGCGCAATAAACGCATCAAGCTTCTCCTTTGACTCCTCATCTCCGGTGTCAGTCTGTGTTCCCTTTAGCTCAGAATAGAATCTACACTTATTGGTATTGTATTTCTTTGTTACATAACCGGTAATCTCAGTCTTGAAATCAAATGTAACCTTAAGTACCCAACCGAGAGACTGCTCGCCAGTTTCCCCAGGAGCAATATACTTTCTCGGATTCTTGAAATATGTTTCTATATAGTCGATGTCCAGTTCAAGTGTAACATTCGTGCTGGCCCCGACGACTTCCATGATGTTCGCCACATACTTGACACCGAGGTCCGCATAGTAATGAGAAGGAAGGTTCTTCTCGGAACCATAGGCTCTTAGTCTTGTAACGACACTCTGGTCGGAATCAGCGTTCTGGATAATCTCATATAATCCATTACCGAGGCCATACTTAAAGATATGGTTTGCCTGTATTCCGGTAGTACCGACATATATGTTTCTTCCTCTGACGATGAAGTTTATGTCCCACTTCTCGTTCACAAGCGCAAGGGCCTGCCAGCAGGTCTGCGAATCCACTGTAATAGACATCGATTCGATGACGTTATCTCTTGTTCCTTCGCCGTACATTGACAGCCAGTCGCTCGCGAGGCATCCACGCTGAACGGAACGCTCCTTGTTTCGGGAGTAAATCTTCCAAAGACCTGCACCAATCTGCTCATCGAGGTTCGCCTGGATCCTGTCTAGTAAATCATCCAAAGTCTGTACATAGAATGGGAATTTCGGTAGGGCAGTGTAGTGAAGTTCGTTATCGTTCAATACCACATCGAGGAACTCTGCCCTGGCAAGCTCGTCCTGCAATGCGTTGAACTTCACGCTGTCATATACGAAGCCCTCACCGTATGTGTCTGGTCTGGCCTGCTTGTCTTTGCCCGGCTCGTAGTTGAGTTCGAACCGCTCGCCACGATAGACAATATAGTCGCCTATCTGAAAGTTGATAGGCACTTCATGCTTGAAATTGATAGCCACGAAGCACTCACCCATCCAAGAATCGGAGTACTCCAATCCATGAACGGTTATCTGCTCTCCGTTAACGTCTGTCAGCTTCGAGCCATCCTTATGATAAATATTCCAAGCGCTCATCTGTATGCTATACTAAATTTGAAATATTGCCCTGTGTATCCTTAATCGGCTTAATATCAGTAACAGGGTCGTTAAACTTGAAAGTAATAGAGAGGACTAGCAAGTCCTCGTTTCCCGGGTATCTGTACAGGTCCGGATCAATGCTCTTCAGTCTTACATGTTGCCTTCCAATCTTGTTGAAGTCGCAGTACATTTTCATCATGCCAGACATGCGGAGATAGTCAATGAAAGCCTTGCACTTCTCGTTGGCTCCGAAAGCATCGCCCTTAAACAGGAACTTGACCTTATTCTCGTATGCCGCCATGTAGAGTCCATCCTTGCCGATATATTCGTCATCACCATGCTCATCGTGCCACTCCCTTTTAATAGGTTCCTTGACAGAATCACAAGGCTTGAACGGACTCTCGCTGACGTACATACCGAAGTCGGCGATGGAGTCCTTCACCTCGTTCCCATCGCCTTCCTTCTGCATGTATATCCTGAAATAATCTTTCATACCTTAAATCAACTTTTTATAATTGCAAATATACGAAAAATAGAATAAATATGCAAGAAATATTCAATTAAAAATGTATAAATATACAAAGGGGCACGAATATAGATCCGCGCCCCCGATTATTACTTCATCTTCAATGATTTTGTTCCGTTAAGAACTCTATTGAAGTTGTCGTTCAATTCAGAAACAGTAGCGTCAATCCTCTCGGCTGCATCAGCATTTCGTAACGTGTTACGAGCAATCGCATTAAGCTGCGACAACTGCGACTTCGCAATCTCGCTCATCTCTGGATAGTACTTAGCTTGTTCTGTTCTCATGACAGAGCAATCGAGCCTAATTGCGTTGAGGTATGAGGCAATCAAGTCTCCTGCCTCCTCCGTAATACTCTTAATGGAATTTCTAGAAGAAGAACTGCTATTATCTGACCATCCGTAAGTTTTCTTAAGGTAATCTCTCGTTGCCTCGATTTGCTTTGAGAGCTCATCTGTGCTGTTCTTTACGTCGGCATACTCGGCTCCTGTGTATTCTGAAATAACATTCCCGTTGGAATCCTTGATCTTGTCACCATTCTCTGCGTACCCCTGAGTCTTCTTCAGAAGAGCCTTGATTTTGTCTCCATATATATTCTCAATCATGGAGTTCAAGATGGTCTTCTTCAGATTTTCCTCGAAATGGTCAACGAGATTGTCTGACGTGTTTGCCATCGTAGCCATAGCATCTCCCCAAGAAGACACTAGGTCGGAGAACTTGTTGCCGGTAAGCTTCTCTGTAAGAGCCTCAATCATATCATCAGCCTTCTCTCCGTACTGAATGAGCTTTTCCAGGTAATCCCTGAACTCAGAGTCCATACTAGCCCAAAGACCGGTATAATCCTTTTTTATCTTTGAAAGAGTATCGGCGTCCATATTGAGCATATCCTCCATTCCATTGAACTGAACTCCGTACTTTGAAGAAATTTCTCCTGCTACATCACGCCAATTCTGACCATTGTACTTGTACGAACCCTTCCACATTCGATACCAAATAGAATGAGATCCGGCAGAAGCACCAGAATTGAGCCTCTTCTGGGCGATAACCTTGGTCTGCTCAATCTCCGCCTTAAGCATTTCCTGAGCTTCCTTGGATGCCTCTGTAGCCTCTGTACCCCAATGAATGTTCATGTACTCAGTCTTCTTGGAGATGAGAGAATCCCAAATTGAGGTCAGGTTGTCGTACTCAGCCTTCGCCTTGTTGTAGCTGCTGTAGTCTGCACCGAACGCCTTGATGAGCGAGCCGCCAATGCTCAACGCTGCGGAAGCGGCTGCTGCGTATGGACCAGCACCTTTGAGGAACCCGAGACCCTCCATTTTGCCGAGGGTATCAAAAGCCCCGGCTGTACTTGCTGCCGAAGAGAATGCGCCTGATGCTCCACCTACAATTTGACCAAGGATTGAATCCTCTTCACCCATAGCCTTGAACAGATTGATTACCGGGTCAAGAACCGTATTGAGCGCCTGCATCTTTGTCGCAAGTTCAGAGATGGCCTTAGACGAGTCGGCGTATGCTGACTGCTGATCATTCTTCAGACTCGCCTTGGTTCTTACGCCGCCAGCTATTCCAAGTCTCGAAGCATCCTCCTTGCTGATGAATATCTTCGCAGTATCGTCCATACCGCCAAGACGCTCATTTATGAACTTTCCGATAGCCTTACCGCGATTCACCCCTCCGAAGATGAAGCCGAACGGGTTTCTGCTAATCTGCTCATTTCTGAGCTTATCCAAGGCATCCCTCAACTGTTTGATGGATTCTACGGACAGACCAGTAGTCATAGATAACTGGTCAATCTTCTCAATCATCGAGTTGATGGTAGCGGAAGACACCCTGTCGAGGTCATCAAAGATGGCAACCCAATCAGATTCCTGTTTGAACTGCTCGAACTGAAGCTTTGCCACATTCTCATCGTGAGTCTTTATGGCTCCGGCCTTGGCTCTGTCTCTCATCTGTGGGTCTTCGATGCCCTTGATGAGTTCAAGTTGTCTCTCGTATTTGCGATTCTCGTCCTCAATCTGCTGGGCAATGGTAGCATTCTTCTCAATCAGGCTAGCCATCAGGTCGATGGTTTCCTTCTTGATTTTATTGTTCTCGTCTTCCAGCTTCTTGCGGATATCGTAAACACGAGTCTCCTCGCCATATTTATCCTTGACATTTTCAAGACTCATTCCCTTAACCTCGTCCGTAGTCAAGTTAAGGCCGGACTGAACGTTGTCGTGCTTTACCGCAATATCAAGCTGCTCCTCCAGGAACCTCTTGTATGTATCAAACTGGACAGTTCCTCTGAAAGCTATGTTTTCTGAACCCTTCTTGTTTCCTGTCAGCTCATATATCTTCTTGTATGTCTCATACTGCTCAGATATAGTATCAAGTTGCTTATTGAGTACATTCAGTTCGTCTCTGCGCTGGTCTTCGAGAAGTTTTCGGTTTTCAGTTTGAATGCCAGCCTTCTCGTTTGCAGCATAGTCCAATCTCTCCCTTGTTGAGGCCGGGAGAGTCTTCAAGAGTTCTTTAATAGAGGTCTCATAATTGGTGTAGTCGGAGATAGGGAATCTCTTTTTATCATTGAATATAGCCTCAAACTCTCCGTCATTAGCAAGCTGACCAAGAGCACCTTCTCCATAAAGCTCCTTAAACTTCTTGATTTCAGCATACATCTTCTTGTATAATTCTATGCGTTCACGGAGATTCTTCAGCTGTTTATCTTCTTTGTGACCTGAATTTCTATTTTTTTCTTTCGGAACCTTATTGGACTTCTTTCCGCTTCCGTCATAGTCGTAATAAAGCAAATCTTTTGCGGCCTGCTTTACCGTCTGCCAAGCCGTATAGAGCTCATCGGATTTTTTTGCTTTAGAAGCCTTAGCAGAAAGATACTCGTTCTTGGCTTTATCAATATCAGACTGCGCTGAATTTCTAGCGGAATACCAGCTATCCTCTTTGCCCCACTTTTCTGCAAACGCTTTGTACTTTCCTGATGTCTCGCTCATAATGAGACCGCTATATCTGCTTGGTATTCTTTTCACAAGCTCACTCTGCAAGTTATTCAGCTTTTCGCCACCGTCAAGAACGAGCCTGATAACAGCCTGGAAGTTTGATGCAGCAAGCATATTCTGAAGAGTACGTTCCAGTTCTGGATATTGTCTGATGAGACCGTTCTTGGCATCATTCATCAGCTCTTTCACCTTCGCCTTCTCCGCGTCGTTAAGTGGAATACTTGCCTTTATCTTCTCGCCAATCATCGGGAAAGACTTATCAATCAAAGCAATCATACTATTAGATACCTCTGCCTGTAGCCATGCACTCTTGTCCCCACACCCGAATGCCTGTAAGATAGATGTTCTGATAATATCAGCCTTATCCTCTGGAATACCCATTGAGGAGAATATACCACTCATAGCCTGCATCGCGGCCTCACGCATTTTTTCATCTTTCCCGATATCGCCGAACTTCTTTGCAAGCTCCTTCTTTAGTGATTCTATATAGTTGTCGTATGCAGTTTCATTAGCATACAACTCCTTATCTCCCGTGGAAGCGTCAGAGGCCATAGCTGCTACACGCATCTCTTCTCTCTTCTTGAAGGCATCAATAACATCTTCCGTTGCATCACTCAAATCTGAATAATAACCTCTGTTGCTGAGCTTTGTGCTCGCGATATCATTGGCTTCTTTTAGCAGCTTAATCTCTTGCTCAAGATACTTAAGACGATCAGCGTGACTTTTCTTTTCTTCTGCCGTCATCAGCATATTCTTGTAACTATAAGGGGCAAGTTCTTTCAACTTTTCCTTGTAGCTATCAATCATATTGCCAATCTCCTTTGTGTCGCCACCGGATATTGCAATGTTCACGTTGTTATCACGGAGAAAATCTCTTATCTGCTTGTTTTTATCGGCTATTTCGTCTTGCGTCTGCTTTATCTTTTGACTGAGCTCCTGATACTCACTGATAGCGTATGTGATGCCAAAAGTAACAGCTGTAATGATAAGGCCAGGTAAACCTCCTATAGCTGACCAGATTCCAGCTGCAAGAGTCTTAGCTCCTGTACCTATAACTCTAAATGCAGCCAAAGCCGATGCCTGGAATCCTGTCCACACATTCTTTACAGAAGACAAAGTGGTAGTAAGAGACATAGAGCGCATTGTCGCCAATGTGCGCAGCATCTGCATACGTACTGTCTTTTCTCCTGTTTGTCTCAAAACAATACCTCTATATATGTTATATTGCTCGGCGGTGATTTTGCCAGATAATCGCAACTGATTGAGCTTCTCTGTAGTTAATGCTCTTGCATTAGCCAACGCTCTCAAATCAGCTCCTGTAATCTGATTCTTCGTTGCGAGAATCCTTTGCTCTATCTGTGTTAGAGCCTGGCCCTGCAACACCTTATTCTGAATATTAGATGCAAGATTTGCCTTATTCGAAAGAAATCCGGAAGCCGTATTGCCAGCCGCCATCTTCTTGAATGCGTAGCCGGCGAATATTGCGCCCATAGGCATCGCAAGAGTGTGCAGGGATTGAACCAGAGCTGTTGCTCCATCAATGGCGGTCTTGAAGAATTTACCAACGAGTGCATCGCCACTCGCAAACTCGGCAAGCATGATTTCCCAGGCATCCTTCAGTTTATTGTAGCGTCCGAGCAGAGTCTCACTCAGAACCTGCTGCATATTGTAGAACTGACCACCAGCATCAGTCATCTGCCAGAAGATAGACTTTACGTCATCGAAACTTACTTCTCGGTTTGAAATTCGAGTCTTAATCTCTGATGTAGAGACATTTCGCCCCTCCTGCTTAGAGTAAAACTCTGAAAGTTTATTAAGCAGAGGAATACCTGCATAAGCAATCTGGCGGAGTTCCTTACCATCGAGCCAGCCACGAGCCTGAACCTGACCAAATGCCAATGCGATACGGTCAAAGCTAACACCAAGACCGGAAGACATATCCGCAAGCCTCTTGGTTGTGTCATAGAGCTGGTCGTACTCAACTCCATACGCAGCCAACTGCTTAACATCTCGGTTCAATTCAGAGAATGTAAATGGCGAATTAAGAGCGAGTTCCTTAATCTGATTAAACATTGTGTTCGCGTTCTGCATATCACCAAGGATGGACTGGAGAGCGATATGCTGCTTCTCCATCTCACCACCAGTTGTGATGATGCTCATAGCGAACTGCTGGGCGCCGAACACAAGACCACCCTGCAAGAAAAGCGACTTCAAATCCTGTACGGTTGAATTCAGCTTTCCCGCATGGCTATTAGCTTTCTCAAATCCACGAACCAGCTGAGACTGAATCTTAGCTCCTGAGTCAACGATAGCCTGCTGACGCTTCTGTTCAAGCTCAACACCTCTTTGAACTTCTCGGTTTATTGCCTTCTGGTCTTGAAGAACCCTTGATGCCAATGTGGTATCGTGACCGCTACCGATATTGCCAAGCATACCGAGGCTATCCTTCCAGTTTTCTGAATTAAGTCTTCCCTTAATATTTATAAGGGCTCTCATTAAAGAAAGAAGTCTGTTAATCTCGGCTTCAGCCTTGCTCACATCTGCACCGATAGAGATGCCCCTGCTGTATTCCGAGCGAAGCTGGCGAACCTTATTTCCGAGAGAATCATACCGACGCTCCGTGTTCTTCAAATCATTCTGGCGTTGCCTCTCTGCCTCTTTTGCCTCGCGTGCTGCGTCCTTTATAACCTTTGCATAAGTATTTGCTTTATCTATAGCATTAAGATACCCGGAACTCTTTACGACATCAGTTGCTGTGAGTCCTGTGATAGGATGAATACCTCTGTTATTCCTGATCTGTTCTAACTCAGTTCTGTATTTAGACAGCTCTGACAACGACTGACGTATGTTGTTCGTTGAATCGACTCCAAACATCTGTATGCCTTCACCATGGCGTTTGTTGATTTCGTCAATAATAGAAGATAACTTATAAAGTTCTCTCTCTGCCTTGTTTGCCTCAGTTGCAACGCTGTTAGGGAATATGTTGAATCCAGCACCTTCCTTAGACACCTCTCCGAGTATGCGACCTATTTTATACAACCCGTCCTGGACAGACTCCAACTGCTGGAGTTTTTTCGGACTAAAGAAATCTTCGCTTGAAAATACACCAATGTTACGACGTAATTCTTTAACGAAGTTGTTTAGCTTTTCAAAACTACGACCTCCCTTATCTCCAATACCTTTTGTTGCTTCGGATATTGCTTCCAAAGCATTCTGTGCCTGCTTACCAGTAGCATCAATCTTGTTTAATTCTTTGGTAATCTTTTTGGTTTCCTCTTCAATTCTCGATTTAAGAGTGAGCGAGAAACTGAGGTCTCCCATATTTCCACCTGCCATATCCTGAATATTTTTAAAATTAGAGTTTATTGTTTAAGTAATCAGCAAGATTTATCTTCTTACCAACAAGACTTCCTTCTTTCTTCTTTTTCTCCATCCACCTGTCGTATAGGTCATCCATCTCCTTCTTGGTGTGCTTCTTCGGACCGCCTTCCTTTTTTGTCTTTGGATAGACGACAAGAGGCTGGTCTGCAACCATGAGGTCAATCTGCGCCGATGAATAGCCCCACCAGTAGTCGTAGGCTGCGATAAAGTACTTGCGCTGAAAGAGGAAACCGAACTTCTCCGCTAGTGAGAAGGCTGCTCCCCAGCTGGTTCTGCTTGGATAGCTTTTGCTTCGCTCCTCGTCATCGTCATCATCACGTCCGTCATCCCGGTCGCTAATATGGTAGCCAGTGAGAATGCGTTCGATGGAATTTTTTTTTTAGAAACATCGAGGACTCTCAGAACCTCGGACACATCCACATCATTGATGTAGTAGAGCCAACGCCAGTAAAGCCAGTAGAATGCTCGTATCTTCCAAATGTTGTTAAGGAGGATGCAGACACAAATCTTGACGTTGCGTTTCCATTCGTTCTTCTCCTTTGCCCTGATATGAGAACACTTGCTCATTGTTCCCTTGCGAATCCAGCCGAGCTTGTGCTTCTTTCCTCTGAACACGAACTCGGTAGGCTCGTCGTGCAGCACGCTGTCAAGCAACTCCTGCAAGTCTACTGAAGGCTGCTCTATTTTCTTTTCTTCTGCCATGATTGTATGCTATTAAATGAAGAAGGGCGGCACGGCTGTTGATTAGCCTGCCGCCCAACGGTTTGTTATCCTGAATCTAATTACCTAAAGAAGCTTTTTCCTCTTGATTAAGCGCCAGAGCCTGGTGTCCCACTAGCTGGAGCCTTAGTAAGCCAAGCGATGCTACGCTTACCTGCACCCTCAATAGAACCTGAGAACTTAAACGCAACAGGCTCAGTACCGGAGTTATCCCACTGCAATGTAGCGTAGAGAGCGATGTTGGTAATAACCATGAGGTTCTCCTTCTCGTCGTCAACGATAACGATAGTGCCCTTGATCTTGAACTTCTTAGGCTCAACAGCGATACCTGTAAAGCCGGTAGTAGCGTCGAGGGTAGCGTCACCTGTACCCTTCAGAGTAACCTTGGTCAGCTCAGTGATAGCATCCTCGCCGAACATAATTGTCAGCAAGTCCTTTGCCTTTGAAGGAACAACGAACTCTACGTTGAAGTCGCCGAGCTCTGCTGTAGTTGCCCAGTCGCCTGCAAGACCGATAACCTTGTAGTGGTTGATGGTTGGGTCATCCATAGTCGCCTTCAGCGAGTCAACGGTAACCGGAAGCTCAACATCTGGGGTAATGTCAACTGTAGCCTTGTTCAAATCGGTAATAGCCTTTGAGTAGAGCAGAGTTTTAGGACCATTGAAAATGTCCTTCATCTTGTCAATAGTTGTCATAGCCATAATCTAAAATATTTTAAATTGTTATACCTGAATACTTATTTAGTACGTAACCTTCCTTGTATGATCGTCACGGAAAAACCTGCTCCGTCGTCTGTCTGTAGTGTTATACGAGGATTTGAAACAATGAGATTTTTTGTGGAGATTGGAAATCTGTCCATAATCTCCTGGACTTTCTCGTCAACGCTAGATACATCAAGTGTGTGCAGGTTGCTTGCCGAATTCTTATCGCGCACATACAATTCGATTTGAGCTGTAGTGGTGAAATCATTGTAAACTCCACTTGAGTTCATCTCGTTATTGTAGATACTAGATGGAAAGTATACCACGATGTAGCTGTTGATTTTCGTATCAACTGCCTTTGGTCGGCTCCGGGAGTAGAGCTTGTCGCAAATCCCCTTCATTGCATTACCGACATCGAAATATAGAGTCTTAATACTAACCATACCTTACATCGATCTAAAGTATCTAACCAAATATTCTCTAAGAGAGGTAATCACGTCGTGACCTCTCTTTACCTCGACAAACTTAGCGTAATCCACACCGGCAACAAGAAGCATCTGCCATGTAGCATCGTACTTTCCTTTGTTGTGCTCCCTGGAAACAAGTTCATCCCACGCAGCGTTCGGACCATATTCGCCACCTTCTCCATATTCACCCTTGAAAGGTCTCCGTCCGCTGTCTTTGAAGGAGAACGAACTGCGATAATACTTTTCGAGGTTGTATCTCTCTCCAGCAGCAAGGGTTACTCGGGTTGGCTCTGGACCAGGAGCATAATGAATTGACTGCAATAAGCCGTTGTAATATGTACCGATGGCGGTTGACTTGTACAAGTTACCGGTTACGTCATCATAGTTGCGAGACTTGTCGGCAGCCTTCATTGTCATTTCAGCCGCATGATCCATCTTCTGCTGCATCTTTTCTACAGCCATCTGACGAATTTTCTTCTCGACCTGTAAAAACTGACCTGATAAACTTGTCATAATCTAAACCCTTGTCAAATTCCAATATACAACAGTCCTGTTATTATCCGGTTCGCAGTCCTTAACCATACCAACCTCGGTGTTGTTGCCGACAGTGGAGTAGATGGTGTCGCCGTCAAGAGGACATCTGTCAGCATCCCATTCGTCATATCTGACCGGAATCGATGCCTTCCTCTTGTTCTGGTCGACATTCTTGTCTCCCTCTGTAGTGGTATCGGTGTAGCTGCGGCCTTCGCCATAGTAGAGAATGATTTCCTTGTCCTCGCCAACTGGAGCATCATCATCGGCAAACGGGTCATCAGGGTCGGCTTTTCCGACAACCTTCCTCACGATCTTGATGATGTGAGGGTATCTTGGATTTCTGATGTTTTCCTTTTCCATACGCCTTATTTGATGATGTGAGGGAGAGGTTCTCCCCAAGGAGAATAATTCGCCCTCTTTACTCCGTGGGAGGTCACCCGGAAGGTGGACTTCTTCTTGAGCATCGAATCAGGCTCCAGCTCTGCATAGATAGCGTTAGCCTCTGCCTTCATCTCGCTCCTGTCGTTGTCCGACATATCATAGCCACCTCCCGAATGAGTCCATCCGTTATCGGAGTCGGAGGTGTTGTTCACCTTGCTCGGACCAAGAACAAACCATTTCAGCATGTCGGCATAGGCAAGTCTAACCTTGTCCTTGTCGCAGGCTTCGAGGTCAATGCCATTTTCAAGCTCCCTGTCGTGCATGATACCCAACAGAGCCTTCATCGGCATCTCGAACTTCACCTTATTAATAAGGTAGTCGTTCACAGTGTAAATGTTCATCTCCGAATCCATAGTCATACAATCTAGTTACGTTAAAGAATTAACCCTTCTTGGTAATGTCGATAATCCAACGGTAAGGAGAATCGAGCATGGCAGGAACAGAAGCGAGGAACAAGTCTGTCTTGAACTCCTGGAACATACCGTTCGCTGTGACCATGTTACGAAGCAAACCGAGGCGGTTGTTGGTCTGTGCCCAAGCAACATCCACGAGCTTGTTACCGAGAGTGTCGAAAATTCGCTTATCGAGAATTTCCTTGCGCATGAAACGCAAAGGCTTGCCAGCAGGGCGAAGAACGACTGTTCCGTCTGCCCAACCACGAATCTCTGTAACTGTGCCATCGAAGCGCTTGTTGTGCTCAACCTCATCAACAATCTCGATAGGAGAAAGACCGTTGAGGTCAACAACAGACTTCAAGAACATTGCGTTGTTTGGACCGTAGTTTTGCAAAACTGCCACAAAGTTAGCGTTCGCCCAGCTCTTGTACAACTCAGCAATCTGCTTGTTCTTCAAGAATACGTTATTGTAGTCGTTCTTGGTCATCTGCCATACGAGAGGTACACTGCGGTACTCGATGTTCTCCTTGCGCCAATCCTCCTCAAACTTGCGCATCTGCTCAAGCAAGTCGCAGTTTGGATCGTTCCAGACAAGCGTACCCGCCTTTTTGAAGTTCTTCTTTGGAACCTTTGCGTCATACAGAGGCTCCTGGATACCACGACCAATCTTGTCGTAGTCGATGAAACCGGTCGAACTCAACTGGGCTGACATGTATGTCATAGTCATGTCGAGTGAGTCGTACAATACCTGTACCTTGTCGAGGTAAGCATCAACCAGGTCAGCGTCGTTGCCGAACTCATCCTGGAGAAGCTTCATCTTGTGGTAACGCTCTGTCGCAGTCTCACGGAAGCCGTCAGCAGCGAAGTCTGGGATAGAAGCGGTGTACCACTCAATACCCTCGTGGTCGTTCTGATAGCCCTCGCCGAGAGGAGCACGGAGGTTCATCAAGGTTGCAGGGTTCAATGTACGTGTGCGAACCTTGAAGGTTGCATCACCATTGTTAGATGTAGGGGTGAGATTTGGATCAATGTCACCCTGTGTCAGATACCAGCCGTTGTTACAGCGAAGTACGCCGTCACGATTGACGAACTTCTGAAGGTAAGTGTTGTTACCCTTACCAGTGAAGAACTTCGCAAGCTGCTCGACACCAATATCAATTTTTGCCATAATCCTGAATCAATCTTTTTACGTTAGACAATAGGTTAAATATGCCAGAACTCTGGGTAGAGTGACTTGTTCATCGCCTTGACAGCAGGAGGAACAGGACCCATACGGTCAAGCCACATAACGCAGTCTGGATTCAACATACAGAAGTTGACGTTTGTGCGAGGCTTGTGGTACTTGTCGCCGCCGGCATCGAAATATGGGAAGTCATTGTCGTTCGGAGCAAAGCAGTTAGGGTTGGTTACCATAGGCAATACGGATTCGCCTGCACTTGCAGCCTCAACCAATACATCACCTACCTTCAATGCGCCGAGAGCAGCAGAAAGAGTAACCTTCCAAACGTCACCTGCGGTTTCATCAGTCATAGCCTCAACGGCAGAAACAGTCACACCCTTTGCCTTGGTCTTGAAGTCCTTCTGGCCGATCATGATGGTGTCGCCAGGGAACGGGATGTGAACGAAGCCGTTACGAACGATGTAGATGTCTGTGTCTGTAGCCGCAGCAGTAGCCTTTGCCACGCCGTAGGCCTTCAGAATCTTAATGGTAGCACCAGGACCTTCGTTGCCTGCTGTAAAGCCAAGATCGTGCTCGATCAAGTCACCGGCATAAATCTTAGCCTGACCCTTGAATGGGTTGACAAGCTTACCACCAATAGGTGGGTGAACGAAGGCATTCTTGATAAGTGCCTCAAGACCGGCAAACACATATCGGGTTCCGCCGACCTTACCTTCTGTCTGAATGATGGTCGCACCGTGGTTCAGCATACCACGAGTACCCATCTGTTCCATGTAGGAAATAGAAGTGTTGTCCATAATCTTTTTACCTTTTTAAAATTGTTATCCTGAAATTACTTCTTGTCTCCACCGCCGAATCTCTTCTTTCGACGCTCGGCCACTTCTTCCATAAACTTGTCATCATCTGTGGACGTGCCTCCGCTAGACGTGCGACTGCCTTTTGCAGGAATACCGTTTTCACCGGTAGCCTCCTTGTACTCTGCGGTGTAGATTTTCTCAGCCTTAGAAACCAGGTCGTCGATGTCGGCATCTTCGTCCGGAATCTCCAGCTTTGCGATTGCAGCATTGAGGAAGTAGTTCTTCATTTCAAGGTTTGCCTTGTCGAACTTATCCTTCAAACCTGCCTTTACTGACTCGATGGTTGCCTTCCTTGCAGCCTTCTTGTCTCTTTCTGCGTTAGCCTTTTCGAGAGCTTCAAGTTTCTCAAGCAGCTTGGAGTATTTGTCGTCAGGATCGTCACCCTTTTTAGCCTCCTTGCGCTTGCGCTCCTCTTCCTCTTCCTTCTTCTTGCGTTCAGCCTCCTCCTTGCTCTTCTTTACCTCGTCAGAGATATTCTTGTGCAAGTTGCCGTTGATACGCTTCAGACGGTTTGCTAACTTGGTAACCAACTTGGAATTTGCTTCCTCGTCATCACCGAAATCTTCCAAAACATCATCAAGTTCCTCATCGATGGTCTTTTGGCTAAGTTCTTTGAACTTGGTGGTATCAACCTCCTTGTTCACTAATGCTAAGAGTTCCTCTCTTGTCATGTTGTTTTTTGATTAAAAATGTTATCCCGAAAGTGGTCCCTCCACCTCGAAAACGTATAAATATACATTTTATTTTGCAAATATATGAATAAATATGCAATTATCAAAGAAAAATTGTATATTTTTGCAGTATTAAATGTATATTTATGCAAAAGGAAGTATTTTCAGGATTAAAATTGGATAACGGAGAGCCTATTTATACTCAAGAGTATATCCAATCATTAAGAGACGCCGATAAGAAGCATCCCGACAAGCTGAAGATTATAGCTCAGCGTGGCGGTCAGGAGCGCATGCTGTCTATTGATGCTGATATTAAGATAGTTGGCGGCTCGCGAGGCGGCTCAAAATCGTTCTCTTCCCTAATGGAAGTTCTGAAGGATATTAAAAATCCAGATTTTCATGCAACAATTCTTCGTAACGAAAAAGACGACTTACAGTCCTTAGTGACAGACTCTTATAAATTGTTCTCCCAATTTGGAACTTACAATAAGTCACAAAATGATATGACCTGGAACTTCGATAACGGAGGATGGCTCAAATTCTCGTACTATGCCGGAGCCTATCAGGACTTCAAGACACGATTCCAGGGTCGCCAGTATGCCTATGTCTGCATCGATGAGGGCACTCAGTGTCCATACAAGAAGTTCAAGTACCTCTTGACCAACAACCGAAATGCAGCGCATATCCGAAACCGCTTCTGGATTACCTGTAACCCAGACCCGGAATCTTGGGTGAGAAAGTTCATAGACTGGTGGGTTGACGAGAACGGCTACATCATACCGGACCGGGACGGAGTTATACGATACTGTTTCATGGACGGCGATACGCCTGACTCAATCTACTGGGGTAACACGAGAGAAGAGGTGTACGAGCAGTGCAAGGGCATTATTGATAGCCTTTGGAAGGACAGCTATGAGGAACTTGGTTATACAAAGCTCGAAATGTTCATCAAGTCGGCAACATTCGTTCGCGCTGACGTATCAGAGAATATTAAGCTTATCTCTACCGATGCCTCATATCTCGCCAACCTTGCCCAACAGGACGAGGAACAGCGTATGCGAGACCTTGAAGCCAACTGGAACTGGAAGGCCGCCGGTGATGACATGATCAAGATGGAAGACCTTGATGAAATCTACGACAATGCAGAACAGATAGGAGATGGAAAACGCAGAGCTTCTGCCGATATTGCTTTCACCGGCGGAGATAACTTCGTAATGTGGCTTTGGGAAGGATGGCATTGTAAAGACTTGGTTGTGCTGAGGCTGGACCCTAAGACGCTCGTTTCTGTAGTTGAGGCCAAACTGAGAGAGTGGGGTGTCGAGGAATGTAACTTCACTTACGATATGCAGGGAATCGGTCAATACTTCAAGGGATTCTTCAAGGATGCCGTCCCATTCAACAACCAGGCAGCACCTATCGCTAGGAATCATCAGGAAGAAGAAGGAATCAAATACCTCTATAAGGACTTGAAGTCTCAGTGTGCTTGGTTATTCTATAAGATGATAAAGGAGAAGCAGATTTCCATCGACTCGGCCCTGCTTGAAAGAAAGTATTCAGGAAACGGATTTGACAAGGTTCCCCTCAGACAGATTCTTCAGAAGGAGCGTAAGATGCTCAGACGTGACGAGAATAGCGATGATAGGGGATTCAAGCTATTACCTAAGAAGATTGCCAAGAAATATGTCGGGCACTCTCCTGACTTCTTTGAATCTTGGTTCTATGTAATGATATTCAGTTTAACAAAAAAGAAAAATAAAAAGGTAAAAGGATTATGGATGCTATCAAGGTAACAAATTTCAGAAAGATTCTCGTAAAGAAGCCTTTCTTTGAACTCACGCCAAAGGGGTACATGACCCACGATGGCTATTGCAGGAACGAGGTGTCCGATAATGAAGACCCTCAGATGCCGCAAGATACATTGTACAGAGTGATTAAGACTCAGAAGGATTTCCTTCGTGAGTTCTATCCTACGTCCCACAAAATCTTCGACAAGGATCTCTACCCTGACATCTGGAGAAAGAACCCGGAAGACGGGAAATGGTATGTCCAGGAGATTCAAAGAACGGCATTTGCTTTCCAGCAAGTTATTCATACGAAGCATGTTCTCCACATGACAGGTAACGATATTCAGTTTGAACTTGCCGGTGATCCTGAGATGAAGAAACAGAAAGAGTATATAAATCTCCTTGCCAAGTTCAAGAAGGGATGGTATATGCACGATATGGAGATTCGTCACTATGAGGCTGTAAGTTCGTACATGAAGGTTGCTGAAGCTGCTATAGTCGGATTCTTCGATAAAAACAAGAAATTCGGTACTCGCACATTGGCTTTCGATAGAGGAGACACATTGTATCCTCAGTTCGACCCTCTTACTGGTGAACTCGTTGTGTTTGCTCGCAAGTATTACGACTTCGATGAGGAAGGCAATGAAAAGATTGAATGGGTAGAGGTGTGGGATGACAAGACATTCTACCGCTTCAAGAAGCAAGTTAACGAAGGCAAGGTCAAGGAGACTATCAAGAGAATTGCCAAGATATTCGGAATCGACGACTACACTTGCGTTGAAGAGAAAGCTCACGGCTTCCCATTTATCCCTGTTGCATACGTAAGAAACGATGACGGTCCATGCTGGTCTGTTGTACAGAAGAACATCGAGGACTACGAGGAAGCTTTCTCTTATCTCTGCGAGAACAACAAGGCTTACGCCTTCCCTATAATGAAGTTGAAGGGCGATGGTGACGACATTACCGTTGTTGGAGATACAGACGGATCGGCTAAGATGATTCAGATTACCGATACGAATGGTGATGCTGACTTCATTAACGGAACAGACGCTTCCGATGCATTTGCGACACAGCTCAACAAGTCGTATGACCTCATCTATGAGCTTTCGTTCACAGTAAAGCCACCGGAGCTGAAGTCGGGTGACCTTCCGGGCGTTGCTATCAAGCTGCTCTATTCTCCTGCCATCGAGGTTGCAGAGAACGATGCTAAGAAGATGCATCCGTTCCTGGATCAACTTGTTCGTATCTCAAAGTATGGTATCGGAGTTGAAGAAAACTGCATGGCCACTATGACCGGTCTTCCTATTCACGCTTGGGTGGAAATCTATGTGCATCAGAACAAATCTGAGATTATCACAAACTTGGCAACGGCTGTTCAAAACGGCTTCCTCTCAAAGCAGACTGCATCTGAGCGTTGCCCAGACTTCCCAGTTAACGATGAATACGACCGTATCATGCGCGAGAAGAAGGAAGAGGATCAGCAGGACCTCCTCATGGATATTCAGCGTGCGGATAACGAAACTCAAAATGCAATCGAGGAGCAGAAAGCTACTGCGAATATTCAGAATGGAGGTAGTGGAAACGTACGTACGGGTCGCGGAGCTGGACGCCCAAATAAGTCAGGAACCAAATGGGACGAGAATCGGAACGCCCCGAATGAGAACAACTGGCAGCACTACAACCAAACCCATTAATAGCCTATGGATGAATTAAAACGTTCTGTCGATTACAGCAGGAAGCGCTTGCAGGCAATCCGAAACTGCGAGGACCATGTTGCAGATATTCTCTGGAAATCGACACAGAAAATAATTGCCGCAAGTAAGCGATACAGAGGTGCGGGCAGGCTCACAAACGAGTCAGCCCTGCTCTCTTACGCCAAGAATGTTACTGCTGATGCAGAGGAGAGTATCAACAGTTACATCTCTGCTTACTCCAAGGTTTCATGCAAGATTCTCGGGATTGACAACGAGAACATAGAATCGTTTCTCGTCAGCGACATCTACGGAAAGACGACATCTGAAAGAAACGCTGTCTATCTCGGAAACTTTGCTGAAGATATTGTAAGGATGATCAAGGCAGGAACCTTGATGGAATATTCAGACCAGCAGCTCCTGTCTTCCATCCGCACAGGCTATAAAGACCCATATCACACATCAGTCATCACCAAGGCGAAGAGAAAGGACATTAACATCGATGTTCCTTCTTACGGAAAGGGTTACTACAAGAACGCCTATCAGAATATCGTAAGAAATGCTTCTCAAGTGATTGCTTTGGCGTGGGGACAGGCAGAGCAGGAGTATGGGCAGGAGAACAAGGCTATCGGGTTCTACGTCAAGAGAGGAAGTAGTTATCCGTGTGAAATCTGCCAAAATGAAGCCGATGCTGGTATCCATTCTTTCAAAGATCCATATCCTCCATTCCACGTTTCGTGTTGTTGTTACACTTTATTTGCGTTCAAGGATAATAAAAAGAAATAAGACTATGATTGAAGAAACAAAAGGATACACGTTATCCGTCGATACGTACAAGAAGGCGAAGGCTCTCAAGATGAAAGACCCTCGCTATTACATCTACGCCAGTCTCCGTGGCTCAGGAATGCCTATCCGTGACAGTTGGGCCATCGCATTCCAGGGCGAGGGACTCAACTGGGAGAAATCCTTCCTCGAAAACGAGATGAACTTGCTTGAAGCCCAAGAGTCTGTTCAGAAGAGAATCGCAGAGGTGCAGGGTAAGAAAGCGAAGAACGAGAATAGCGACGAACTCACCCAGGAGGAACTTATTAAGGCTACATCAAAGGAAGAGATTCTGAGAAATCTCGTTATCGCTCAACGCAAGCAGAAATTTGGCTCTCCAGAGTGGCAAAAGACGACAGCCATGATAGCAGACTATTCTAAGATTAAGCAGGACGAGATTGATACGGAAAATAATGTGATTCATTATTTCATCCCTCTGTCTATGCCTCGATGCTGTGAGGACTGCATTATCTTCAAAAATGGCCAGGCGACCTTCCAAAAGAAGAAGAAATAGTTAAATTCGTGTTAAAGTAACTTTGTTTTACTAGAAATTCTGCAAAACCAAGTATCTTTGCAAACAGATATACGTTCACAGATTCGTTCTGCTGTTCGTAATTCTGTTTAATTGGTTACGAGGGGTGGTGTCTTCACAGATACCACCCCTCACTTTTATATTATGAAAGTAGAAGAAAAATATAAACTCAATCAGGGATACTTCTCTCCGGTAACCAACTCAAGTATATCCTTAAGCTGATCATCAAGGAAGTCATCGTTGAATACAGGCAGAGTTGCTTCTGATGGTAGCTTCTTCGTCTCTGCGGCCTCCAAAATGAACTGGAGTGCCTGCACTAGGGAAGTATGGTCTTGAACGACCTCAAGCAATTTATCGCTCATCCTTGCCTCCTTCCTTCTTAATCTGTTCTGCCATCTCAAGAAGAGTCTCGGCGTGCTTATCTCTATCGATGACCTCCTGAACAGCCTCATCGCTTTCCTTGCGAAGCTGCTCTTCTGTCTTACCCTTGTCGGCAGCAGCGTTTCTTCTTGCAGCCTCACGAGCAATGTATTCGTCACGGAGTTTCAACTTACCTGCCGTGTATTCTGCATCGCCAGGCAACGATGTATCCGCATACATAAGCTGGGCAAATGCCTCGATGATGTTTCTATCATCCTTGGAGAACTCATAATGGTCTCCTACAGCAACAGGAATACACTCATCGAGCGCAGCGTACATGGATGTGCCGATAGAGTACTCGATTCCCCATGTGCCGGCAATGTTCGCAATCTTGATGAAAGGCAGCGAGCCTCTCTGTAAATGCTTCTTGATCTCAGCAGGGATATCCTCTCTGAGTGAAGCAACTTCTTTCTTAGACAAGCTCTTGCTGAACTTCAGCACGGTGAAGTGTCTTGTCTTGATAGTCTTTCCAAATGGTAATGCCATGATAACAATATTTTAAAGTTCAACTTTTATTTTCTTATACTCGAAATCTGTGCAAGATGGATTCTCCTCAGAAGTAAACCTAATCTCATTAGGGTGGTTACAAGCTCCATTCTTGAAGAAGAAGCAATCCTTGCAAGTGTATACCAGCGGAATAATGTCTCCGCAAGCATCATCGTCAGGATTTGCGTATGTATATAAGTCTTTGCCCATGCAATATGGAAACTCAGAATCTTCATCATTCAACAATACACAATCCTTACAAGTGTATTTAGTCTGTGCCATGCTCCAATAATTTTATTTCGTCTTGGATATAAAATACCGCCTTACGCAAGTCCTCAATGCGCTTCTCGGTCTTTGTTTTGTTGCCATCCACCTTATCCTTGCGCAAGAGATACTTGATAGCGT
>ENA-OXQB01000088-OXQB01000088.1-human-gut-metagenome-genome-assembly--contig:-NODE-88-length-31155-cov-8.00096_pt1 | contig 31155 bp, 19 predicted proteins | sample MGYA00249577_ERZ652553 | MGnify/ENA primary metagenome ERZ652553 (study PRJEB26925, sample SAMN05826609) | human gut metagenome | biome: ENVO:2100002; feature: ENVO:00000062; material: ENVO:00002003... | reverse complement strand
TAGTTAATGTTAAGCGTCAGTATGATGACGGAAGCTATTTTCAGCCATTGACGAATAATTTTGGGAATTCGTTTGGTGGAAATGCAGTTATTTGTAGTTTGGTCATCATGCACCATGAGGGCATCGAACAATTTACGCTCTTTGTAAAAAATGCGCTTGTTCTCTTCGGATGCTTCCATCCATGCTCTTATGTCCATGCCTTCTTGTATAGAAGTAGTTCCGGCAAAAAAACGATGTAGTTTCTCTTTTTCCATTTTATTGCATTCTTTTATGCTTCTATATAAACAGCACTTCAGAATGGAAAATTCCTAGTGGCATTTCATAAAAAAATAGAGAAAGAGTGGAAAATAATCTTTTAAGTTAGTCTGAAGCATCTTTAATGCCTTGTTTATATGGAAATCTACTCCTTTGGGGGTGATATTCATGAGAACTGCAATTTCCTTATAGGATTTGTTTTCGTATCGGCTCAACATGAAGATAGTACGAGTTTTTTCGGGCATGTCGGTGAGGGTTTGTTGGACGAGTTCTTGAATTTCGGAAATAAAAAGCTCATAAGGTTCGCATGCTTGTAAAGTGGCGATCCGGGTATTCAGTTCCCATTCATAGTAATCTTTTATTTTATCCGAGTATTCTTCATGAATTTGCTGATGACGCAGATAATTCAGGCATTTGTTTTTTATAATTGTTAAGATATAGGCTGGAATATTGGAATCTTCGCTTAAGGATTGCCTGTTTTCCCAATAATACATCATCGCCTCAATAGTAATATCTTCTGCTGTGGTTAAATCTCTGACATAAGTATTGGCGAAGCGTACAAAACGTCTTTGAAACTCCTTGTAGAGTTGGTTAAAAGAGGTAATGTCTTCTTTATAGTGCTTTATCTGGATGGGGTCGGTCATCTTATGCGTCGTTTGATTCATGATTAGTACAAAAATACATTTTTTTATTAGTACTACAATTTTTCGAATGTGAAACGTATGAATCACCTGTAAAAATATGGAGAGTGTAGGGGGATATGCTTATTTTGTATCAGAAGGTACGCTTTCCGCTGACCCGAAAATCCGCTGACCTGAAGTTCCTTTTCTTTTTCTTTCTGAAAACATTTTTTTATACGTTTTTCGAGCCCGAAAACGTATACCGTTAATGAATTCAATTATTTTTGTCCGACTTTTGTCCGACTGTTTTAAAAGTAAAGAGGATAAAAGATTGTGATTCAATCATTTATCCTCTTTTTAGTTGCGGAGGCCTGACTCGAACAGACGACCTTTGGGTTATGAGCCCAACGAGCTACCAACTGCTCCACTCCGCGATGTTGTGTTTTGATTACGGGTGCAAAGGTACGGCTTTTTTTCTAATCTCCAAATTATTTCTGCATCTTTTTCTCAAATAAAATAATCTTTTTATCTAATGTGTTGATATATAGAGTGTATGTAATATGTTAATTAACATTTGCTTTAAGATTATACTTTATTTGTTTGTGTGGTACAAAGAAAAAATGTAATTTTGCTCACATATATATGTAATGTGCAATTGAACTTATATGGCAGTATCAAAGACTAGGGCTAAATTGGTAGACGTCGCCCGTCAGCTTTTTGCGAAGAATGGGGTGGATGATACGACAATGAATGATATAGCGGTGGCTTCCAAGAAAGGAAGACGCACGCTCTATACGTATTTCAAGAGCAAAGAAGACATTTATATGGCAGTGGTGGAGTCGGAGTTAGAGATGCTGTCGGGCGCTATGGAGAAAGTGGCTGAACAGGATATCGCTCCTGATACGAAAATACTGCGGCTGATAGAAACACATCTGGACTCTATCAAGATGGTGGTGTTCAGGAACGGGACTTTGCGTGCCGGCTTTTTCCGTGATATATGGAGAGTGGAGGCGGTGCGGAAGAATTTTGACCGGACGGAAACAAAGCTGTTCAGGCAGGTGTTGACGGAAGGAAAGGAAAAGGGAATCTTTGATATAGACAATGTGAATATCGTGGCGGATATTGTGCACTATTGCGTGAAGGGCATTGAAGCGCCTTATATACGTGGCCAGATAGGTGAGGAGCTGGACGATGAGACAGGATGGGCATACGTGGCAAAAATTGTGTATGGCGCATTGGGACGCAAAGAACAGAATAAGGAATAAAATTAACTTTATAATTATAAAATCAAAAATTATGGGATTATTAACAGGAAAGACTGCGATTGTGACAGGTGCCGCTCGTGGTATTGGTAAGGCGATTGCATTGAAGTTTGCTGCCGAAGGAGCAAATATCGCTTTTACAGACTTGGTAATTGATGAAAACGGTCAGAATACAGAAAAAGAAATTGCTGCGTTGGGTGTAAAGGTGAAAGGTTATGCTTCTAATGCTGCGAATTTTGAGGATACTGAGAAAGTGGTTAATCAGATTAAGGATGATTTCGGTTCTGTTGATATTCTGGTGAACAATGCAGGGATCACGAAAGATGGATTGATGATGCGTATGAGTGAGGCGCAGTGGGATGCGGTAATCGCTGTGAACTTGAAGTCTGCCTTTAACTTTATCCACGCATGTACTCCGATCATGATGCGTCAGAAGAGTGGAAGCATTATCAACATGGCTTCCGTAGTGGGTGTTCACGGAAATGCCGGTCAATGTAACTATTCTGCTTCAAAAGCCGGTATGATCGGTCTGGCTAAATCCATCGCTCAGGAATTGGGCTCTCGCGGTATCCGTGCCAATGCCATCGCTCCGGGATTCATCATCACGGATATGACAGCCAAATTGTCTGACGAAGTAAAAGCTGAGTGGGCCAAGAAGATTCCTTTGCGTCGTGGAGGTACTCCTGAAGATGTGGCGGATGTGGCTACTTTCTTGGCTTCTGATATGTCTTCGTATGTATCAGGACAGGTTATCCAGGTTGACGGCGGTATGAACATGTAATATGATAGTTGTTTACGAGGATAATCATATTATTGTAGTCAATAAGACTTCTTCTGAAATCGTTCAGGGAGACAAGACCGGTGATACTCCTTTGTCGGAGATGGTGAAACAATACCTGAAAGAGAAATATAATAAGCCGGGCAATGTTTTCATTGGGGTGACCCACCGCTTGGATCGTCCCGTCAGCGGATTGGTGGTGTTTGCCAAAACGAGCAAGGCATTGCCCAGACTGAATGAGATGTTCCGTAATGGTGAGGTGAAAAAGACCTATTGGGCGATAGTGAAAGAGTGCCCCAAGGAAACGGAGGGTGAGCTGGTACACTATCTGGTACGTAACGAGAAACAGAATAAGTCTTATGCATACGATAAGGAAGTAAAAAACTCCAAGAAAGCTGTACTGCATTATAAGCTTATCGGCCATTCTCAGAATTATTATTTATTGGAGGTGGATCTGAAAACCGGAAGGCATCATCAGATTCGTTGCCAGTTGGCCAAGATGGGATGTCCCATTAAAGGTGATTTGAAATATGGCTTTCCACGTTCCAATCCGGATGGCAGTATTTGCCTGCATGCTCGGACGGTACAGTTCGTTCACCCTGTGTCGAAGGAAATGATCCAGTTGACTGCACCGGTACCCGAAGGTAATTTGTGGAACGGCTTTGAGATGGATTAAAGATAGAAAACAAAAAGGGAATGCTTCCCAGCATTCCCTTTTCTTACTTTTAGGCATCTTTCATTTACTTCAAAACTTCTCCGCTTTCGCTGAAAAGTACAGTGCTTTCAGTTCCCTCTTCATCAGTTAAAACAACCTTGTAAGTTTTAGTTCCATCTTCGTTCGCTTCTACGGCAGCTTCTTTGATAGTAGATTCTGCATAGTTCTTTGTGATAGCTTCCTGCACGGCAGCCGGAAGGTCTTTCACTTCAATAGGGGTAAAATCATTTATCATAGTTACGGTCACAGAGTCCACCATAAAGTTGTCGGCGAATGTTGCTGATGTTCCTAATCCCATTACCAATGCTGCTGCAACAAATAACTTTTTCATAATTGTAGGTTTTTACTGTTAATACTATGTTGTTTAGTTTTCTCTGATAACAGAAAAACAATATCTGTGCCAGAAAACGGGATTATTCTTTAAAGTGTTGATATTTAGTAAATTGCCTTCGATTGGGATGAAAGGAAGATGGGAAAAAGTGTGGAATATGGGGAATATCTTGTGGAATTATTCCACATGGCCGATGGGGGAATGGGGTATATACTGTAAGGTTGTGCCCTACTGGAACAGCAGGGGTAACAGCCTTACGGTACAGTAGATTCTTGTTGGTAAAGTTATTGAATATCGTACAGCTTCAATTTGTTATATAAAGTCTTCCGGTCTATGCCTAATAAGATGGCGGCTTTACTTTTATTATTTCCTGTTTGCTTCAATGCCTCAAGGATACGTTTCTTTTCTGCCGCTTCATCATGCAGGCTGAATGTCTGCGGACCGGCGGACCTTATAGGTTCCTGCAGCTCATAACCTAATTCGGCAAGGGTGATGAAGTTGCTCTGTGCCAATAGGGTGGCACGTTTTACTATATTTTTCAATTGCCGGAGGTTTCCGGGCCATGAATACGTTTGTAAAGCTTGGCTGGCAGCGGTATCAAACCCTATCAGCTGGCGGTCCAGTTCCCCGTTTGCCTGATCCAAAAAGAAATTGGCGAATAGCAGGATATCTTCTTGCCGCTCTTTTAATGCCGGCATACGAAGGGTGAATTCATTGATGCGGTGGTAAAGATCTTCGCGGAAGTTTCCTTTTTCAATGGCCTGTTGCAGGTTCTCATTGGTAGCGCTGACCAGTCGCACGTCTACCTCTATTTCTTTATTGGAGCCGACCGGACGGATACGTCTTTCCTGCAAGGCACGGAGCAATTGTATCTGTACTTCATAACTTAAGTTGCCTATTTCATCCAGAAACAAAGTACCTCCGTTGGCTTCTACGAATGCTCCTGTTTTGTCGTTTAACGCCCCTGTGAAGGAGCCTTTGACATGACCGAAAAATTCGGAAGCTGCCAGCTCTTTGGGGATAGAACCGCAGTCTATGGCAATGAATGGCTTGTCGGCCCGTTTGCTTAGCTGATGAATACGGTGCGCCACATACTCTTTACCTGTTCCGCTAGCACCGTTTATCAGCACGGACATGGGGGTGGGGGCTACCAGACCTACATAATTGTAGAGTTGGCGCGCTACCTCGCTTTCCCCCTCCAGAAAATTAGAGGGAGGAACGGTTGCACTTTGGGGAACGGCTTTGTTCTTAGATGCTTTGGGCGCGACTGTGTTCTTTTCTATTCCTACCGGTGTGGGTAAAGCTTTGTTTTGCAATGCCTCATTAATTTTCTTCAGCAACTCATCCGGTTGTATCGGCTTTGAAATGTAATCACTGGCTCCATGTTTTATAGCCTGTACAGCGCTTTGGATGTCAGCATAGCCTGTCATGATGATGAGTGGGATGTTATATTTCTGTTCTTTCATCCATGAAAGCAAGAAGATACCATCTTGATCAGGCAGGCGCAGATCAGACAAAACAAGATCGTATGGTTGTGCATCCAGTTGTTTGCGTGCGCGCGCATTACTGCTTGCTGTATCAACCGAAAATCCTTTTTTACCCAGCCAAGTTTTCAACATGGTGGCAAAAGTCAAGTCATCTTCTACTATCAGAATGGAATGTGGCATCTTTATGTGGTTTTTATTCGTGCAAAAATAAGCTTTTTTCACGGTGTACCGAAACACGGACTCTATTTCTAATACCTTTTAACTTAACAGGGCTTAATTCTTCATGCTTCATTCGGTATTTCGATCTGCTTTTTTGCTTCGTCAATTACTTTTTCTATTTCTTCTATTATAAAGTTTGTTTTCTCTATCGCTTCTTCACCGATTTCGGTTGTCCCTCGTCTTTGTTCCATCCATGTCAGTGCAGGAATGCAACGGGTAGCTCCCAGCATGGTGAACAGTGGCAACAGTTTATGAGCTATTGCCGTGATGTCTTCCATATTCTTTTTCGCCAATGCTTCTTCCATACACTCTCGGTTCTTTTTTGTTTCGCTGATGAAGGTACGGAGTATTTCTGAGGCTGCTTCCGGATCATCTTCCGAGAAGGCGGTCAGGGCGGAGAAATCCAACGTTTCTTGTTGGGGATGGTTTTCTTTGGCCGGTGCTATATGGGGAGTCGGATTTCCTGTGGCGGGTACATCCTTTCCTGTGACCTGGAAGATGGTTGTAAACAATTCGTTTATGGTGAAAGGTTTGTGCAGGCAACCGGCAAAGCCATGTGAACAGAAATAATTTTCGTCCATATCGCTACGGGCGGTCAGGGCGATCACCGGCAGGGTTTGCACCCATGATGTGTCCAGCGTGCGGATGGCTTTCAATAAGTCGAATCCGTTCATGGCAGGCATTTGTATGTCCGTGAGTAAGACGTCGAAGCGCTTTTCTTTCAATTGATTGAGGAGCTCTTCGGGATGATGGCAGCAGGTCACAATCACTCCGGGGCGTTCCAGCATGGCGGTGGTAAGCTGTAACTGTATGCGGTCGTCGTCAATTAAAATCAGGTGAATCGGCTCACTGTCTTCGCGTGGAGTGTCTGTTTGCCGGATCCCGGTTGCGTCAGGGGAAGCAGGAGTATGTTCTGCTCCCGGTCCGGAAAGATTTTCATCCGGATGGGAAGGACCCTCAGGCAAAGGCAGATATACATGGAAGCAGCTGCCTTTGTCTTGTTCGCTTTCTATCTTGATATCCCCTTCGAGCAGAAGCACCAGTTTACGGGTGATGGCCAGTCCCAAGCCGAATCCTTCTTGTCCTTGTGCATTATGGAGCCGGGTGAATTCCTGAAAGATACGTTGTTGCTCTTCTTGGCTGATACCGCATCCTGTGTCACTGATACTGAAATGCAATTGGCCGTTTTCCAATGCTGCCCGCAGGGTGATGCCTCCTTCTTTAGTGAATTTCAGTGCATTGGATAGCAGATTCTCCGCTATTTGGCGGATACGGAACGGGTCTCCTATGTATACGCGGTTCAATGATTCGTTGCAATGATAGTTCAGTTCCAGCTGTTTGGAGTCTGCCATCGGTTTGAAGCTAATATAAATGGTGTCGAACAGTTGGTGGGGGTTGAACGATACCTGGTTGACGTCCATTTTATGTGCATCCAGCCGGTGGTAATCCAGCAGGGATTTGACCAGGCTGAGCAGGTGATTGGCTGAACTCTGCATATTGTTCAGATAGAAACGCTGGCGTTCTTCGGTAGTGATCCGCTCCAGCAGGTCGGTATAGCCCAAGATGGAACCTACGGGAGCTTTGATATCGTGGGTGATGGTCAGCATTAGTTTTTCACGCGCCGCCAGTAAGTCTTCGGCGCGGCGTTTGGCTTTTTCCAGTTCTCGGCGGTAGTGGTTGCTGCGAGTGATGTCTCTCCATATCAGGACCAGAAAGAAAATAGCCAGAACCACAGCGACAATGGCGATTCCCGCCACTGTGCGGATAGAGCTTTGGCGAATATATTCCTCTTGTATATGTTTGTTTTGGGCCAAAGCTTGCTCTTCTTCCTCTATAGTACTTAATAGCTGATTGACTTTCTGACTTAGTTTCAAGCCGCTGAGGCGCAGGGACTGGGTGCGGCGATTGACCATTTCCATACGTTCTTGTTGGGTATCGGTTACTCGGCTCTGTATGTTTTTCAACATGGTGACCACAGTATCTGCCGGACTGTATGCCTCGGTCAGCGTATCGGTATATTCTTCCTGAATCACATTGTTGACCTGTGTGGAATCTGCTTTTCCGGGCGAGAACACTTCTCCCAAACGTTTGAAGAAGCTTTTGGGCTTTTTACGAATAATATAAGAATTGGTGTGTGTGATTACTTTTTTTCGTACATGGGGAAGGCTGAGCAAGGAATCTTGCTGGGCGATCAGTTCGTCTATATGCTGTTTGTAAAGTATATCTGTCCCACCGTCCTGAATTGCTTTCAGCAGGTTGCGCATATTCCGTTCTTTATCCATGAAAAGCATTCCTACGGTATCCAGTCGCGCCAGTTGTATGCTGTCTGTCAGCAACGTGCGTAGGGAGTCAAGTGCCGTGGTGGCTTGTTTCATGGCTCGTTGGTATCGGTAGTATTGTTCTATTTGTCCCGTACTGAGTGATTGTCCGATGACTTCCGCCTGATAGAGCTGGCCGATAATTTGGTTGGTGACATGGCGCCGTTGGCTCAGGATGGCTTCATCATCACCGGTTCCGGACAGTGACTTCATTTCTTGATAGATATATCCGATAGATATAAAGAGCAGTGCAGTCAGCAGAATATAGCCGAATGCAACTTTCAGCTTGGTGGAACGGTTGGGCAGGCTCATGGTGGTTTTATTTTTATTTCGTATCACGGTTAAAGCGCAGGTAATAGAGTATTCCGGCTGTAGTCAGTCCGAAAGGAAATGCCATCCATATTCCTATGATTCCCCAATCCATGATGAAACCGAAAAAATAGCCGGCAGGCAGGGAGATAAGGAAATAGGCGATGAATGCGATATACATCATGGGTTTCACATCTGCGATTCCACGAAGGGCATTGGCGAAATTTATCTGTAATCCATCACCAAACTGGTAGATGATGAACGGAATGATAAGTTGTGCTACCATTACGCTGACCGCCGGACTGTCGCTGAACCATCCTCCCAGTTCGTTACGCAGCAGGAAGATGGGCAGGGCGCCTATCAGTGCGATGAGCAGCATGATATGGAATCCGGCGTATGCAGAGCGCCTGACGTTCATCCGGTCATTCTGTCCGCGGAAGTTGCTAACCCGCACGGCAACGGCTGCTCCCATGCCATAATACATCATAAAGCAGATTTGGGAAATGGCGAGCATCACTTGGTGGGCCGCCAGAGCAGTAGTCCCGATCCATCCCACCATAATGGCACTGAGACTGAACGAAGCAGTTTCCATTCCCATCTGCATGGCAATGGGCCATCCCAGTTTGTTCAGGTGCAGGAAGTCTGCCCGGTTGAGCGTATTGTGTAGAAAGCCTTCTTTATAAATATGATAACGTCGGGTACAGAAAAAAATGACGGCGAACACGATCACCATCATGATACGGGAGGCCAATGTGGAAATTCCCGCTCCCAGCAATCCCATTTCGGGCATTCCCAGTTTACCGTAAATCAGAATGTAGTTGCCGATAATGTTCATTACATTTCCTGTCAATAAGATCCACATGGAAACGCGGGTATCGGTTATGCCGTCGGCAAATTGCTTGAAACCGTTGAAAAGCAGTACAAACAACAAGGATATCAGCAAAACGATGAAGTAGGGACGCATTAAAGGCAGCAGTTCTTCGGGTTGCCCCAGTCGGTGGATATTCAGATAAAGTATCCACATGATGAGTGTGAGCAATACGGCCAGCAGTGTGTTGGCAAACAGGCTGTTCTTCAGCATTCGTCCCACTACATGGGTTTCTCCCCGTCCGAACAGACTCCCTACGATAGGAGTCAGCCCGTATGAGAATCCGGTAGCGAAAATAATGGCCAAAGTAAACATATTGTTGACAAAACTGGCGGCGGCTAATTCATTCGTGCTGTGATGGCCTATCATCAATGTATCGGCAAAACCCAAAATGATGACACCTATCTGGCCGATAACGATAGGGATACCTAAAGTGAAAAGTGCTTTGTAATGTTGCATGGTTAATAAATTGCTAATGTGCCAATATGCTAATTTGCCAACTGGCTGCGCTGTGTTCCGCATGGCGCAGCCAGTTGGCAAATTAGCACATTATCAGGTCGGCAAATTACTTTTATAGTAGAGTGTGGAACAATTTTCTCGCACAAATGTTTTTTGTGCAGCTTCTTTTATCTGGCCGGCAGTGACCGAGCGATATTTGTTTACTTCATTGTTAATATCTTCCGCTTTGCCGGTCAGTTCAAAATAAGCCAGATTGGTAGCCACATTCAGGTAATTCAGGTTATTGAATATCTGTTCGCTTTCATAGCGGTTCTTTACTTTTTCCAGCTCGTCTTCATCCACACTTTCTTCCGTCAATGCCTTCAGTTCCTGCCATACGGCAGCTTCGGCAGCTTCCAGCGTGACGCCTGGGGCGGGTTTGCCGGTGATATGGAACAATCCCTCGTCAATGCTGCCCGATATATAGGCGTCGATACTGTTGAATACCTGTTTCTCTTGTACCAGATGCTGCACCAGACGGCAGGAACGTCCGCTGCTCAGCAAATCGCTTAGCATATCAAAAGCATAGTAGTCGGGATGGCGTCGTTCACAGATATGGAATGCCATAAAGAGCGCGTCTACAGGCACGTTCCGCTCTACTGTCAGTCGGCGTTCCTCCGTTTGCCGGGGTTCTGCCGGCAGTGAGCGGGGGGCTACGTTGCGGCGCGGGATAGGGCCGAACCACTTTTCAGCCAATGTCACTGTCTCTTCAAAAGTAATATGTCCCGTTACAGCCAGAATGGCGTTGTCCGGTGCATAATATTTAAAGAAAAAGGCTTTCACTTCTTCAAGGGTGGCATTGGCTATGTGGCTGATTTCTTTGCCGATGGTAGGCCACTGGTACGGATGCACCTTATAAGCTAGGGCGCGTAGCAGATGTGAGGCGTCTCCGTATGGCTGGTTCAGGTTCCGCTGTTTGAACTCTTCGATTACCACTTGCCGTTGCACTTCCAGACTGCGCGGGTTAAAGTCGAGGGACAACATACGGTCACTCTCCAGCCAGAATCCGGTTTCCACATTCTGACGAGGGAGGGTGATGTAATAATTGGTTATGTCATTATTTGTCCATGCGTTGTTTTCGCCTCCGGCATTTTGTACCGGAGTGTCATAGTCGGGCACATGGATGGAGCCTCCGAACATCAGGTGCTCAAACAGATGGGCGAATCCGGTATGATCAGGATCTTCATCGCGTGCGCCCACATCGTACAATAGGTTCAGTGCCACCATCTGAGTCGTATTGTCCTCATTGTGTATCACACGCAGCCCGTTGGACAAGGTGTATCGGTTAATGTTAATCATCTGAGTCGCAAATTACTGAATACTTGCCTTGAGAATCCGGATATTCTCTATAGGGCGGTCTGCACGGTTCGTTTTTGCTATTTCAATATTGTCCACTACTTCCATACCTTCGGTTACTTCACCGAATACGGTATAAGAACCGTCCAGGTGGGGAGCGCCGCCTATGGTGCTGTATGCTTTGATCTGTTCGGGGGTGAAGCGGAATTTTTCTTCTTTGTCCGCCAGCTCACGGGCTTGGGCTTCCAAGGTGTCCTGTAATTCCAATAACCCGGCATTGTCTCCTGCCTTGCGCATCTTGTATATTTCCTTCATGTGCTGGCGTGCCAGACTGTCGAACAGAGCCTCTTCACGCTGTTCGTTTATTTTGTTCTCCATGCCCAGCAATTGCGGTTCGGTGAACTTGCGTCCGGTAACAATATAGAACTGGCAACCCGATGAAGCCTTTTCGGGGTTCACATCATCACCCTGGCGTGCTGCCGCCAATACTCCTTTCTTGTGGAAGAATTTCGGATTGAACTCAGCGGGAATGGTGTAACCCACATCACCGCTGCCCAGCATGGCAGTATCCGATGCGTTTTTGCTGTCCGGATCGCCAGCTTGGATCATGAATTGTTTGATAACCCGGTGGAACAATGTACTGTCATATACTCCTTCTTTTACCAGTTTGATAAAGTTATCACGATGTTTCGGCGTTTCATTATACAGGGCCACTGTGATATTTCCCATGGTGGTTTCCAGTTTTACCAAGGTACGCTTTTCATTTTCCATATGATGATTTGTTTGTCTTTTCGAGCCGGCGTTGCATGCAGTCAATGCAATGAAGGCCAGGCATATTAGTAAAATTTTGTTTGAAGTCATGAGCTATTTTTTATTTATCGGACAAAGATAGGAAATAAAATTGAGAGTAAGAGTGGAAAAGCGAAGGAAGGATAAAAAAAGGGAGAGAGCGGAGGAATACTTCAGACGCAGACGCGGCAGATCCAGGTTTTTTTCTCACAAACGTGCGTATTCTTATAATTTGTAGAGAAGAAAAATAAATGGGGCAGAGTGAGGGGAAGAGAAGCACCGGAAAGAGAAAAGACGAAAGAAAATAGATAAAAAGACCGGCCGCAAAACCGGAAGATGATAAGACTTGAAAAAAGAAAATTAAAAAAGTTTCTGAATAACATGGTTTGCATAAGTCTTGAAATTCGCATTGAATAGTAGTATGGTATCCATCGTTTCAGAGGGAAGTCTTTGATGAAGGATGCCGGATTTATATCATATTATAATATGCGCGCACGTGTGTGAGAAAAAGGAACTGTGTCTGCGTTGGAAGTAGTTTTCGTCTTCTTGGGAATCTGACGGCTTGTCCGTATTGTTCATTTATGGGAACAGACGGGAGAGCTGAAAGATTTAAATTTTGCGAGGGTAAGATTATAGATCTTTCCTAGTGGCAACAGGTAGTCCGTAAGTTCTTTTTTAATAAATTATGGGAAACAAAAGATAAAAGCTGCGTTCTTTCAACCATTATGCCGATAAAATTGTTTAAATTTGCAGGAATACTTGTACAGATACTCGATGAAGAAAAAATATGTTCGTTGGACATTGTGGACGATAGCATCTCCGTTCATTCTGTTCATCATTTTATGTATATTGATTTATTTGCCACCCATTCAGAACTTTCTGGTGGACAAAGCTGCTGTATATGCCTCGGAAGCTACCGGTATGAATATCTCCGTGGGACGTATTTCTTTGTCTTTTCCGTTGAATCTGGTGGTGACTGATGTAGATGCCGCTTCTCCGCATAATGATACGTTGCTCAGTGTACGCCGTCTGCAAGTGAATGTGCAGTTGCTACCATTGCTGAAGAAGCAGGTGGAAGTGGATGGCATATCCCTGCAGGGAGCCACAGTGAATTCTAATGACTTGATACATGGCATGAAATTGAACGGTACTTTGGGGGAATTGTTCATTTCCAGTCATGGAGTGGCACTGGACCCCGAAACTGCCATCATTAACAAAGTCTTGTTGAAAGATACGGATTTATCTCTTTGCCTGAATGACACCGCTGCGGCCGATACGGTTGCAAGCGACGCCACCTATTGGAAAATAATATTGCAGGATATTGATTTACAGAATGTATCCTTTGCGCTGGATATGCCTTTGGACAGCTTGTCATTGGCGGCTTCGCTGGATAATGCCATACTGCGCGACGGGCTGATAGACTTGCATAAATCGGCCTATTCGCTGCAAACGTTTCGGATAGAGAACGGACGTGTGCGTTACGATAGCGGGAAGCCGCTGGCTGCCGATAGCCTGTCCTCCGGACTGGACCCCTCCCATATTGCACTGACGGATATCGGTGTGAAACTGGATTCCTTATATTACGAAGGTAGGAATATGAAAGCCATAATCAGCCAGTTTGTGCTGAAAGAGCGTTCGGGAGTGGAAATCGTTTCTGCCACAGGGCGGATGGTTTCCAATGACAAGGTGCTGCGTGTGCCTTCATTGAAACTGGAAACCCGGGATTCTTATCTGGAACTGAACGCTGCGATGGATTGGAATGCCTTGGATTTTAAGGATGAAGGCTTGGTGTCCGCACGGCTGATGGCTGATATAGGAAAGCCGGATGTGGTGAGATTCATGGGAAGTATGGATGAAAAGTTTATCCGGCAGTATCCTTCCGAACCCTTGCGCATCCGTACAGGGATCGACGGTGATTTGAACAAGCTGAAACTGACTACGCTGACTGCCGAGCTGCCCGGTGCATTGGGATTGTTCGCCCGGGGGGAGCTAACCCATCTGACAGACAGTCTGCTGCGCGGGGGGGATATCACTTTGGAAGCTGAAACCAAGGATTTGAAGTTTGTTTCCACGTTGGCTGAAGGAATAGAAATTCCATACGGAACGCGCTTGGAAGGCAAATTTACGATGGCGGGCACTAAAATGGGCACGGACCTGCTGCTGATGCAGCCCGAAGCCCAGGCGGTGGTTGCGGCCGATACTATTCCTATAACGGTTTATAATGACAGCATCTCCGTAGCGGATGATTTCAAGATGGAACGGGCAGCCCGTCTGTTTGCCAAATACGACTTGTCGCGTGACAGGTATGAGGCAGACTTGGCTGTCAATCATTTTGACCTGCACCAGTTTATGCCTGCCGATTCTTTGTACACCTTGTCCACCCGTCTGAAAGTGGAGGGGGAAGGTTTTGACTTTTTTTCTCCCCGTACTTATTTCAATGCGGAGGGCGGCATAGACCGTTTCCATTATGGCAGTTATCATTTGACAGGAATTTCATTGGCTGCCGGACTGGAGAAATCGAAGGTGCATGCTTCACTGGCAGTGAAAAACTGGACCATGGATATCAAGGCGCATTTGGATGGTATCTTGAAACCTCATGATGTTTCGGGCGACTTGAAAATGGATGTGGCTCATTTGGATTGGCAGGCGCTTCATCTGATGGATACCCGTTTTCAGACCTCCCAGCACCTGGGGGTCCGTTTCAGCAGTGACCTCAGAAAAAGGTATGTCGTAGAGGCCGAGATGACGAATGCCACGATTGTCACTGCCAAACGCACTTCCCATTCCAAGGACCTGTTTGCTGGATTCAGCACTTCCAGAGATTCCACTTTTGCTTATCTGCGTGCGGGGGATCTTGATTTGAGTCTGGAAGGAGCAGGGCACATGGAATACATTTCCGGCAGGGCGGATTTGCTGATGAAGAAACTGGCGGAACAATGGGAAAGCAAACATATTGAACAGGAGGAGCTTCGGGAATTTCTTCCGGGACTATGTCTGAAAATATCTTCCGGTCCCGATAATCCGATAGCCAATTATCTGTCAATGATGGGGTTGTCATACAGTCGTCTGTTTATGGATGTGGATTCATCTCCGGCAGAGGGATTGAACGGGGAGGCTTATTTATATGGATTGCGTACAGACAGCCTGACTTTGGATACCATCTATTTGGATGTACAGCAGGACCTGAATGGCATAAATATGTTGAGCGGAGTGGTGAACGGACCCAAACCGGGACAGGAGGCGTTTGATGTGACGCTGGAGGGAAATGTGGGAAACAACAGTGCCCAGTTGTTGGTTCAATACCTGAATGCCCGTAAAGAACAGGGAGTATATATGGGCGTGATGGCCGACCTGCGCCGCCACGGCATACGCATGAAGGTTTTTCCAGAGCATCCCACGTTGGTATACCGTCCTTTTACCGTGAATAAAAATAACTATATTTATCTGGCTGACAACGGGCGGATTCATGCAAATCTGGATTTGCATGACGAGCAGGGGACCGGACTCAGTTTCTATACCAATCGGGAAGATACCATAGCCAAACAGGATATGACGGTGGAGCTTTCACGCATCAATCTGAAAGAATTCCGGCGTATCCTTCCCTATATGCCTGATATGGAAGGATGGATCGGAGCAGAAGCGCATTATATAGATTCCGGTCCGTATATGATGGTGAGCAGTGATTTGCGTATAGATGAATTCAAATATGAAGGCAGTGCGTTGGGAAATTGGGAACTGGGTGGTGTGTATCTGCCCGGTGAGGCAAAGGATCATCATCTGGATGCCTATATACGCCATGATGGTGAGGAGATAGCTCATTTGGGAGGTATCTATCTGCCCGCGGAGGAAGGAACGGGAAGCCTGAGCGCGGATATAGCCTTCGAACATTTTCCGCTGAATGTCGCCAATCCGTTTGTGCCCGACCGCATGGTGGAACTGGACGGGGATATTGATGGAACATTGTCCATGAAAGGTGATCCGGCCAAACCCTTGCTGAATGGGGAACTGGCATTGGATTCCGTGACTTTCTTCATGCCGGAGATGTCTGCCATGTTCCGTTTTGATAATGAACCGGTGCAGGTGGTGAACAGTAAGATGATGTTCAAGGAGTTCGATATATTCACCAAAGGCAAGACTCCTTTTACCATTAACGGCGAGGTGGACTTCTCGGATTTGGAACGGACGGCGGTGAACCTTAAAATGCATGCCGAGAATTATGAGTTGCTGAATGCTCCCCGTACCAAGCGGGCTATGGTTTACGGCAAGATGTATGTGGATTTTAATGCAACGCTGCGCGGTCCTGTGGAGGAACTGGTGATGCGGGGGAACATGAACATCTTGGGGAAGACCAATGTGACCTATGTCCTGAAAGACTCTCCCTTGACGGTGAACGACCGTTTGGGGGATATGGTGACTTTTGTCAATTTCAACGACACAACTTCGGTAGAGGAGTCCTCTGTCCAGCAAATCTCTTTGGGAGGGATGGATGTGGCCATGACCATGCATATAGACCAGGCGGTGCAGGCACGTGTGGATCTGGTGCCGGACGGCTCCAACTATATGTTGCTGGAAGGAGGCGGAGACTTGTCATTCCAGTACACTCCTCAGGGGGATATGTTGCTGACCGGGCGTTATTCCTTGATGAGCGGGGAGATGAAATACCAGATTCCGATTATTCCGCTGAAGACTTTTAATATTCAAAATGGCAGTTATGTGGAGTGGACGGGAAATATCATGAATCCGCAACTGAACATTACCGCGACCGAAAGGGTCCGTGCTTCGGTGGGCGAGGATGGAAAGACTTCGCGTATCGTCGGGTTTGATGTAGGGATCGCTTTGAGCCAGAGTCTGGAGAATCTGGGGCTGGCGTTTACCCTTTCGGCTCCCGAGGATGCGTCTGTGCAAGACCAGCTGAATGCCATGTCGGTGGAGGAACGGGGAAAACTGGCTGTCACCATGCTGGTGACCGGAATGTATATGGCTGAAGGAAACTCTACGGGAGGATTTAATGTGAATAATGCCTTGAACTCATTCCTGCAGAGCGAAATCTCGAATATTGCCGGGAAAGCACTTGATATCAATGTGGGCATGGAAACGGTGGATGATGCCGATAGCGGCGGGAAACGCACGGATTATAATTTCCAGTTCGCCAAACGTTTCTGGAATAACCGCTTCCGTATAGTGGTAGGCGGTAAAGTGTCTACCGGAAGTACGGTACAGCAGGATGAAACCTTTATTGATAATGTATCCATAGAATACCGCTTGGACAACAGCGGTACCCGGTATGTCAAGCTCTTCCACGACAAGAACTATGAGAGTGTGCTGGAAGGTGAGATCATAGAGACCGGTGTGGGTATTGTGCTTCGCAAGAAGATGAGTCACCTGGGCGAACTGTTTATTTTCAAGTCTAAGAAGGAAAAATGATTGTTGGAGATATGGAGAGAAAACATAACATAAACCTGCTTCTATTATCGGTATTGTTGCTGATGACAGCTGCCTGCTCTACTACCAGGAATTTGCCGGAAGACGAAACGCTATATGTCGGTGTGAAAAATATGGAGATTCTGAATGAAGACAAGACCCCTGCCGGTGTCCAGACCTTGGAAGAGGTGGAGGCTGCTTTGTCTTATCCTCCCAATAATGCCATTTTGGGAAGCAACTCCTTGCGTTTTCCCATTCCTTTCGGTTTGTGGATATACAATGATTTTGTGAAATACCAGGATAAAAAGGGGGTGGGGCATTGGATCTTCAACAAGCTGGGGTCTACTCCGGTGTATTTGTCTACGGTGAATCCGGAAACCCGTGTGAAGGTGGCCACCAATCTGTTGCATGATTATGGCTTTTTCAATGGTGCTGTGACTTATTCTGTAGACTCGTTGAAGAATCCTCGGAAAGCCAAGTTAAGTTATAAGATTGATATGGCGAACCCTTATTATCTGGACTCTGTCATGTATCTGAAATATCCTCCTCGCGCCGATAGTCTGATCAGGGCTGCTTATGACCAGAGGGTATTGCATAAAGGAGATAATTTCAGTGTGTTGAAACTGGAGGAGGAGCGCCAGCGGCTGAGTACCCTTTTCCGTAACAATGGTTATTATTATTTCCGTCCCGAATTCATTACTTTCCGTGCGGATACCTTGCGCAAACCGGGAATGGTCAGTTTGCAGGTTGTCCCGAAAGCCGGAGTGCCTGCCGATGCGAAAAGACCTTATTATATAGGGAATACTTCTATTTATCTTACCGGATATAAAGGGGAGGAACCTACTGATTCCATCGTCTTTCCGGGAATGACTTTACACTATAGCGGTAAGAAACCCGGTATCCGCCCCGGAGTATTGGCTAAGCGCTTCTTTTACCAGAAAGGGCAGCTTTATTCTCAGGCCCGTCAGAATTTCACGCAGGAAGCCTTGGCGCGTTTGGGCATTTTCAAATTTGCCGAGTTCCGCTATGCCCCGCAAGATACATTGCCGGGGTGTGATACGCTGAATGTGCGGATGAATGCTATATTCGATTTGCCGTATGACGGAGAACTGGAATTCAATGTGACTACCAAAAGTACGGATCAGACTGGTCCCGGAGCGATTTTCAGCCTCTCGCGGAAGAATTTCATGCGTACAGCCGCCACGCTTTCTTTCCAGTTGAAAGGGTCATACGAATGGCAGACCAATTCTACGGCGGATGGGAACAGTTCTAAATTGAATTCATACGAGCTGGGAACTTCTTTCTCATTGGAGTATCCTCGCCTGGTGTTGCCGTGGATGAGTAAAAAAATGATGCGCTCACGATTTCCGCAGCATACCTCATTCAAGTTGTATGCCAGTCAGTTGAACCGTGCCCGCTTCTTTAAAATGCTTTCTTTTGGTGGAACGGTGTCATACGATTTCCAGCCTTCGCGGGTATGGAAACATACGGTGACTCCTTTCAGACTGGCATTTAATACGTTGCAGCATACTACTACACGTTTTGATACGATAGTGGACAAGAACCGGAGTTTGAAAATCAGTTTGGGAAATCAGTTTATCCCGGCTATGAGTTATACGTTTACGTATGATAACGCCCCGTTGAAGAAACGCAATAATTTATGGTGGGAAACTTCCTTTACTTCGGCAGGTAATCTGACTTCGTTGGTGTATGCTGCTTTTGGGAAGGGATTCAAAGAAACAGATAAGAAGTTATTAAACAGTCCTTATGCGCAATTCCTGAAAATGACATCCGAAGTGCGTTGTTTGTTTAAAGTCGGAGAGAAACAGCATATAGCCACTCGTTTGATGGGGGGAATTTTGTATGCATATGGGAACCAGACTGTAGCGCCTTACAGCGAGCAGTTCTATATTGGGGGAGCTAACAGTATCCGTGCGTTTACAGTGCGCTCTATCGGCCCCGGTTCTTATCGTCCCGAAGATAAACAGTATGGTTATCTGGATGAAACCGGAGATGTGAAGCTGGAAGCGAATGTGGAATACCGTTTCCCTATCCTAGGTGATTTGTACGGGGCAGCTTTTCTGGACGCGGGAAATGTGTGGCTGCTGCGTGAACAAAAGAATGAGGAAGGTGAGAATATACGTCCCGGCGGTTTGCTTACTCTTCGTAATTTTGCTAAAAGTATAGCTTTGGGTACTGGGGTGGGATTGCGTTATGACCTTACTTTCCTGGTGATCCGCCTGGATCTGGGTATTGCTCTTCATGATCCGTATGATACCGGCAAGAAAGGATATTATAATATTCCTAAGTTTAAGGATGGACTGGGATTGCACTTTGCCATCGGCTATCCTTTCTAGAAATAGGGCTTGATTTGTGTCAAAAGGAGGGAAATGATTGATTTATGCTCGAATTTGAATGGAATGTAGCTTTTTTCCTCCGTATTATTTTGTAGCTTTGTACCATCAAATATTCAATTTTAAATAAATAAACTATGAAACCAACTTTATTTTTATTGGCGGCTGGTATGGGCAGCCGTTACGGAGGATTGAAGCAATTGGATGGTCTGGGTCCTAACGGCGAAACTATTATGGATTATTCTATTTATGACGCTATCAACGCCGGCTTTGGAAAACTGGTCTTTGTTATCCGTAAAGATTTTGAACAAGATTTTCGTGAAAAGATTATTTCTAAATATGAAGGTCATATTCCTTGCGAACTGGTATTCCAGGCTTTAGACAATCTGCCGGAGGGTTTTACTTGTCCTGCGGAGCGTACAAAACCTTGGGGAACTAACCATGCTGTCATGATGGGAGCTGATGTGATACAGGAACCGTTTGCGGTGATCAATTGCGATGACTTCTATGGCCGTGACTCGTTCCAGGTAATGGGCAAGTTCCTTTCTGCACTGCCCGAAGGTGCTAAAAACACGTATGCTATGGTGGGCTTCCGTGTAGGAAATACATTGAGCGAGAGTGGAACGGTATCCCGCGGCATCTGTGGAACCAATGCGGATCATTTGTTGACTTCCGTGGTAGAACGTACCAAAATTCAGCGCATAGACGGAGAAGTGAAGTATATTGACGACAATGGCGAATGGACAGCTACCCCTGACACAACTCCGGTGAGCATGAACTTCTGGGGCTTTACTCCTGATTACTTTGCTTACAGCAAGGAATTCTTTAAAGCATTCTTGAGCGATCCTAAAAATATGGAAAACTTGAAGAGCGAATTCTTTATTCCGCTGATGGTGGACAAGCTGATTAATGACGGTACTGCTACCGTTGAGGTATTGGATACTACCAGCAAATGGTTTGGAGTAACTTATCCTGAAGACCGTCAGAGTGTGGTTGACAAGATACAGGCATTGGTGGATGCCGGTGAATATCCTGCGAAATTATTTTAAGATGAGAGGTAGTGTAGTCACACTTGTATAATTTACTTTCGGGGGCTGTCCGTTTTTTTCGGACAGCCCCGTTGGATTACTATTTTTATCTTCTGTTTTCATTATTGCATCTTGTATTCACTGGGAGATAACCCGGTATGGTGTTTGAAGTATTTGCCAAAAAAGGAAGGGTTCGGGAAATTCATAAAATAAGCTACTTCCTGAATAGACATGACGGAGTATTTCAACAGCGCTTTGGCTTCCAGTATCACATATTCGTCAATCCACTCTCCGGCAGTTTTTCCGCTTACTTTCTTTACTACGGTGGAGAAATGTTTGGGACTCAGGAATAATTGCTCCGCATAAAAATCTACGCGTCTTTCTTTACGGTGATGTTCGGTCAGCAAGTTGATGAACTGGTTGAACAATACCTCTTCCCTTTTCAGTGATTTCGGATTCTCGGAAAGGAATTCCGGTTGTTTTCTATGAAGGATGGAACCTATCTTATATAAATAGGCCCCCATTAGTCTGCGTACGATTTCTGTCCTGAAGTTATCGTTCCGGCTTACGGTTTCTTCTATCAGTTCATAGAATGATTTCAGTTCCTGTACCTCTTCTTCCATCAAATGAAATTTGGGATTCTCTTTCAATGAGATGAAAAATGGCATGAAACTGTTCAGGTTGATATACATCTCTTTTAAGAAATCAGATGATATTAAAAACATTTGTGACAAATGAATGCCCGGTGATAACATGGACTGTAGAATATCGCCGGGAGCGCAAATAATCAGATCGTTTTGCTCAATGTCGTATTCCCGTAAATTGATATTGACTTTGGCAGAGCCTTTTTCACGGATAGAGATAATGATTCCATCCAGCCGTAATGGGTATTTAAAGATGGGGTTCATATTCTCGGGGATGTAATGTTCGCTTCTATCCATTACGAAATCATTGTTAATCCCTTTTAGACTGGGATTCATCTGTCGGATACGGGCTATGGATATATTTCCTATTTCATGTTCCATATTTCTTAATTTTGCCTCAAATGTATAAATCAAAAGTCAATAATCCACTCTTTTTTTCTCATAATATTATTTTTTAATTGAAATTGACGGATGTGAATTCGGAGGCGTGTGATGGCAGGAATTCTTAATTCTATTTAAAAGGGGGATGCTGGCAAACTATTTGTACATAATAACGTGTATATTTAACAACAGAATTATAAAGAACAAAACTATGTCAATGTATTGGATCTTATTTATTGGAATCGCGGTAATCAGCTATATTGTACAGAATAGTCTGCAAAGCAAGTTTAAGAAATACTCGAAGATGCCTTTGGCCAGCGGTATGACAGGAAAGGATGTGGCTGAAAAAATGTTGCATGATAACGGTATCTATGACGTGCGTGTAACCAGCACTCCGGGTATGCTGACCGATCATTATAGTCCGGCAAACAAAACGGTGAACCTTAGTGAAGGGGTATATGGAAGCAACAGTGTGGCTGCTGCGGCAGTTGCCGCCCATGAATGCGGACACGCCGTGCAACATGCGCGTGCATACGCTCCGCTAAAGATGCGCTCGGCTTTGGTGCCTGTGGTGCAGTTCTCATCTTCTATTATGACTTGGGTGTTACTGGCAGGTATTTTGATGGTGAATACTTTCCCGCAGTTATTGTTGGCAGGAATTTGTCTTTTTGCCATGACTACTCTTTTCAGCTTTATTACGTTGCCTGTTGAGATCAATGCCAGCCAGCGTGCGTTGGTATGGTTGAGCAAGGCCGGAATTACAAATTCATATAACCATCATGCGGCAGAGGATGCGCTGCGTTCGGCTGCTTATACGTATGTGGTTGCGGCACTTAGTTCGTTGGCTACACTGATTTACTATATAATGATTTATATGGGACGTCGTGACTAAGACCTTATAAGGGAAATATATTTTTATTATAGAGGGCTGCCTGCGGGCAGCCTTTTCTAGTTATATTTTGATTAGTTTCGAAATAATTTTTGTTTTAATCTCTTTTTCTTTTCGTTTTAATTTGTATTTTTGCCCTGTCAGCAAAATGAGATAATACCTATGAAAAAACATTTGGGAGCCATCAAATACTTGGTCATTTAGAATAATTTGATGATGAGAAACACAATAAAGTTAAAATATATATGGTGTACTTTGTTTTTACTTCTTCATTGGGGTTTTGTCAAAGCACAGCCTATTTGTGTTGCACGCCAATATACAGTGAGAGACGGATTGATTCAAAGTAATCCGGCGCAGATTCTTCAAAGTCATAATGGTTTTATATGGGTCAGTACTTGGAATGGGGTAAGCCGGTTTGATGGACGCGATTTCGAAACTTTTCAGTTTGATTCTCTTTTGAACCAGCACATGCAGCGGCTGGAGAATACGGCCGACGGCAATTTATGGATGATTGCATACGATCGTCATAGCCTGTATTTATATGATATTCGTGAAAATAAGCTGATCAATGTTCTGAAACAGTATGAACAACATTTTAATACTCCGTTGCAAATAGAAAATTTGTATCCTTTATCCAAAGGGATTACTTGGGTTACTTTAAATAATGGAGGATGTTTCAGAATTTCAGATAAAGAGTGTACTGTTTCTTCAGGGATTCAGTATATTACAGCTATTGATGATGTGGAACTGGGGAAAGTCAGTAGGGTCTTTGAAGATAAACAGGGAGAGGAATGGGTATTTAGTGACAAGGGAGTTAGCATATTTGGCAAGCGGACCATTAGTTCATATCCCTTTTCTATGTTCGAAACAATGGATAATCTTGTTTTTCTTGCATCACAGAATGGCAGGCTAGCCTATTATGATGTAAATACCATGCAATTCAACATCGTTCCTTTTCAAGAGAAGATTCAGCATATAAACGGAATTAAAGTGTTGAAAGATAATCAGCTGGCTGTTTTGTCTGATAAAGGTTTGTACCTATGCCATTTCCCTGAACTGGCGATGGAGAAATATGATTTCTCTCTTCCGGGGCATGATGATGCGGCTGTGAGAAAAGTCTACCAGGATTCTAAAGGATTTCTATGGATATTTACCGGATTGCCGGGAATTATCCGGCTTGATCCGGAAACCGGAGTGAAACAATATTTGAATACTCCTTCCGGATACATGGCTTCTTCTCCGGAAAATGAACTCTTTATTTATGAAGATCCTAACGGAGTGGTTTGGACTATTCCTTATAAAGGTATATTCAGTTATTATGACGAAAAGAGCCGGGAGTTAAAAGTCTATTTTACACCGGGAAGGAATCATATACCTTATTCTCCTATTATTAAAACAACTTATGTTGACAAACAAAATAATTTGTGGATCAAATCCCAGCGCTCATTTATAAAAATGTTCTTTCCGCCCAGTCCCTATACTTATAGGGAGTTGGACAATTATTTTGATACAAAATCATTTCTGTTTGATAGCGACGAACATTTATGGATTGCAACAAAGAAAGGGATTATACGTATTATGGATTCACAGAAAAACTTGTTGGGTTATTTGTCGCCTGATGGGGAACTGGCTCAAACGGAAACAGTTTTTGCAGAAGGTGGAATCTATGTCATGCTGAAGGATCAGGCGCAGACAATATGGCTTGGCAGTAAGGAAAACGGATTGTTCAGACTTGTTCCTCGGAATCGTCCTTATCATTATGAGGTATATCATTATATGAATAATCCGTCGGATCCTTATTCCATCAGTGACAATAAAATATCATGCATTGATGAGGATCATAACGGACGTATTTGGATTGGTACTTACGGTGGCGGATTGAATTTGGTTGAGGAAAAGGAAGATGGGGCGATACGTTTTATCCATGCGGAGAATAAATTGTCCGGTTTTCCTATTAATCGTACCAACAGTATTCGTTGTATGGTGGAGGGACCCGGTCATACTATGCTGGTGGGTACTATAGAAGGTTTGATCACTTTTTCTTCTGATTTTTCGGATTACGAAAATATTCGTTTTTATCTTAACCTTCCTCGTCCGCAGGCGACTGACGGATTGTGTAGTGCTGATGTGATGTCTGTTTTACGAACGACGGATGAAACTATCTATTGTTATTGTTATGGAGGTGGCCTTTGTAAGTTGGTTTCGTCAAATTTATTATCTGATGAACTTCGGTTCCGGTCGTTCGGCAAAGAGACATCTCCGTTGGCTAGAGCCTTGATTGAAGATAAAAATCATAATATATGGATCGGCTCGGAAACGGATATCACTCTGTTTGATGTGCACGATCAGACTTTTGAGTCTTTTGGAGAAACTTTTTTCAATCGTTCTTTTAATTATAGTGAATGTCTTCCGGTTACAGACAGGCAAGGGGATATCTTAATGGGTACAGAAGGCGGTATGCTTGTCTTTTCTCCGGATAGTATCGTTAAGCAGACTTATGAAGCTCCTATTGTAGTGACAGGTATAAAATATTCGGAGGATAATTTGTCTCATGTATTGAGTGATGCGGATTATTTAGAGATCCCTACCCGGCGGAGGAATTTTACCATCTCATTTGCTGCGTTGGATTATACTAATTCCTTGGATATCGAGTATGCTTATAAGTTGGATGATAATCAATGGTATTATATAGGTAAGAAGAACTCGGTTAGTTTTGTAAGTCTTCCGGCAGGAAAATATCAATTTCAGATAAAGGCGACCAATGGGGATGGTATTTGGATGAACACTGTGAAAACGGTTACTTTACAGGTATTACCCACCTTTTGGGAAACCGGTTGGGCTAAGGCTTTTTATCTAGTTGTTGTCTTGGTGATATCTTTAGCTATCGGATATGTTTTTTTCTATATTTACTATTTGAAGCATAAGGTAAATATGGAACAAAGATTGGCGGAAATAAAAGTACGTTCTTTTATTGATATCTCACATGAACTACGTACTCCTTTAACCCTTATATCCGGTCCGGTATCCGAAGTGTTGTCCCAGGAGCCTTTGACTTCCCGGACCCGGCATCATCTTCAATTGGTTCAGAAAAATATCAATCGTATGTTATTGCTCATTAATCAAGTATTGGATTTCAGAAAGATACAGAATAAAAAAATGGGCTTGACTATTGAATACCGGGATATCATTATCATGCTTCATAATATAATGGATAATTTCCGGTTGTTGGCAACAGAAAAAAATATAAATTTTTCTCTTCAGACAACGTTGCCTTCTGTTTTTTTGTGGATAGATAGTGATAAGTTCGAGAAAATTATCTTTAACTTGCTTTCCAATGCCTTTAAGTATACACCTGATAACAAGTCGATTACCTTGATTGTGATGGAAAGCGGACAGTTTGTTTCGATTGCCGTAAAAGATGAAGGTATTGGCATCTCTAAAGATAAAGTGCCATCCATATTTGAACGTTTCACTACAGTGTCCAAGGAAAATGACATGCAGCCTTCATCGGGTATAGGGCTTTCGCTGGTGAATGAGTTGGTTAAAATGCTGCATGGGGAAATTCAGGTCGAAAGTGAAGTAAAGAAAGGAAGTGTATTCAAACTGGTTTTGCATAAAGGAAAAGAAATATATGCTCAGGATAAAAATGTTGAATATATATTGAACGACACTTCGGAAGAACAGGAAACGGTCTTGGCGGAACCGGAACAAAATGATAAAACATCTTTGCCGGACATGCCTCCGGCAACAAAAGAAACTTTAGTAAAAGTGATGGTAGTGGAGGATAATGCGGAGTTGCGTCAATTTATATGTGAAATATTGTCGGGCACTTACCGTGTTGTTGGAGTTGCCGACGGGGTGATGGCATTGGAAAAGATAGAAGAGGAAATTCCGGATTTTATTATTACGGATATTATGATGCCGCGTATGGATGGTATTGAATTGATAAGGCACATCAAGGAGAATGTCAATACCTGTGATATCCCTCTTATTATCCTTTCTGCAAAATCGTCTGTTGAGGATCGTATTCAAGGTTTACAATTAGGGATTGATGATTATATACCTAAACCTTTCAGCAGCGATTATTTAAAATCGAGAATTGAGAACTTGATCAGGCAAAGAAAAGTGCTTCAGTCGGCTTTTTTGTCAAAGTATGGTGCTCAGCCGAAGAAAGAACCTTTAGAAGCCATCGCTTATCCTGTGTCGCAAATTGTTCCTTTGGACGAGTTGTTTATGCAGAAACTGGTAGGATTTATGGAAGAGAATTACAGTAATCCGGGGCTGCGGGTGAATGATCTGGCAGAGTTCATGAATATGAGCCGTTCTGTATTCAATCGGAAAGTGAATGGTATCATGGGGATTTCTCCGATAGAATATATAAAGAATTATAGGTTGAATAAAGCGAAAAGTTTTATACAAAGTGGTATGTCTTTCTCTGAGGTTGCTTTTGCCGTCGGCTTCTCTGATCCCGGTTACTTTGGCAAGGCGTTTAAAAAAGCATTTAATCAGACTTTGACTGAGTATAAAAATAATAACTAAGTTCCGTTTTGTGCTGTTTATGAAGGTAAATAGCAAGAAAATACCTTATTGATGTAAGATTTTACCTTTGAATCTCAAGGGTAAAATCTATCTTTGTGCTCATTGACACAGTATGAAAATGTTCCGGAAAACTTTTATGAGTATAATTTTTAAAACATGATAGGATGAGTACAAAATTTTATGTAATAGCTGTTTGGACGCTGTTAAGTTTTGTGGTAAAAGTAAATGCACAAGACAAAGTGGAATGTTGGGATCGGTTTGAGTTGAGTTTTAAACAGGTGACCAAAGAGAATCCTTTTGATATACGTCTTTCCGCTACTTTCGTTTGTGGAAAGGAAAAGAAAACGGTGGAAGGATTTTATGATGGTGAGAATACTTATAGGATACGGTTTATGCCTGCTGTCGCCGGGGAATGGAGGTATGTTACATCTTCCAGTATAGGGGCTATGAATGGTCGGAAAGGTACATTCACAGTGGTACCCGCCGGAAAAGATAATCATGGCATGGTGTTGGTGGACGGAGAACATAATTTTAAATATGCGGACGGTACCCGTTATTATCCGATGGGTACGACAGCCTATGCATGGACACATATGAAGGAAACGACTCAGGAGGCTACTTTGAAATCGTTTGGTGAAGCCGATTTTAATAAGGTAAGGATGTGTGTGTTTCCTAAAAACTATTCTTTAGTGAAAGACGAGCCTGCGCTTTATCCTTTTGAAATAAGGAAGACGATAAAAGATAAGGAAGGAAATGAAAGGAAAGAATGGGACTTTGACAGATTTTACCCGGCTTTTTTTCAGCATTTGGAGAAACGGATAGACCAACTGAACCGTTTGGGGATTGAGGCGGATTTGATCCTTTTCCATCCTTATGATAAGGGAAGATGGGGCTTTGATGCTATGTCGAATGAGGTGAATGTACGTTATATTAAATATATTACTGCTCGTTTGGCTTCTTTTAGAAATGTATGGTGGTCTATGGCAAACGAGTGGGATTATGTAAAAGCGAAAACTGTGGATGATTGGAAGCTGTTGACAAAAACTGTGGTTGAGAATGATCCTTATCGCCATTTATGTTCTATTCATGGAGCGACGGCTACTTATTTTGATTATTGGATGCCTGAATTTACCCATGTCAGCATTCAGGATGAGGCACCGGTGCTGAGTTCTACCGCTTCTGCTACTTTAAGAAAAATTTATCGCAAACCGGTTATATGTGATGAGGTTGGGTATGAAGGGAATCTACCTTATCGTTGGGGAAGGTTAAGTCCGCAGCAGATGACTTGCTTTATTTTGAATGGTTTGTTGGGTGGAATTTATGTCACTCACGGTGAATGTTATCAGCAGGGGAACGAACCTATCTTTTGGGCGCAAGGGGGATCTTTAAAAGGTGAAAGCTGGAAACGTGTGAAATTTTTAAGAACGATTATTGAAGCTGCTCCCCATCCGTTGGAGATGGCAGATATCAGTCGTGACTTGGTTACTTCTACTGCTGGACCAGATTATTATCTGGTCAATATGGGAAAAGATGTGAAAGGTTTCTGGACTTTTAATCTGCCGGTAAAAAATGCGGATTATAACAAATTGCAAAAGAATAAACGGTTTAAAGTGGAGATTATTGATGTGTGGGCCATGACTGTCACGGAATATCCTGTGATATTTGAAACAACGGAGGAATTGGATTATCGTGTTTTTGATATACATCATCGGGGAGTAAGAATTCCGGATGCTCCTTATATTGTTCTTAGAATAATAGAAGTGAAATGATGGGATAAGCCTTCTGACGGGAGATGATTGATTTTTTTATCATAAAAAAGGCTAATAGTTTTCGATTCTTTTTGTTTTAGCTTAAATTTGCGGTATAATTAACTCCCTAGATACACTAAAATGTTAAATACAGTAGAAGAAGGATTGGAAGATATTCGCCAAGGCAAAGTATTGATCGTTGTTGATGACGAAGATCGTGAAAACGAAGGCGATTTTATCGTTTCAGGAGAAAAGATTACTCCTGAAATTGTAAATTTTATGATTACTCATGGCAGAGGGTTGTTATGTGCTCCTCTGCCACGTTCACGTTGTGAAGAACTTTGTCTGGCTCCGATGGCAGAAGAAAACACTTCATTGCTAGGTACACCGTTTACTATGTCGGTAGATTTAAGAGGGTATGGCTGTACTACGGGAGTTTCTGCTTTCGACCGTTCGTCAACAATAAAAGCTTTGGTGGCAGGAAATCTGAATCCTTCCGAGTTTGCTCGTCCCGGACACGTTTTCCCTCTATATGGTGCGGAAAATGGGGTCTTGGAGCGTAATGGACATACCGAAGCCACACTGGATATGACAAGAATGGCAGGTTTGAAACCCGGAGGAGCTCTTGTTGAAATTTTGAATGAAGATGGTACAATGGCGCGTCTTCCCCAACTAGGTGAGATTGCAGCAAAATTCGGTTTGAAAATTGTTTCCATTAAGGATATTCAGGAATATCGTAAAAAACATAACCTCTAAATCTAATAAATATGGCACTCAATCAAAGAAGAGTAAAGATATTGCATCTGATTCGTGAAGACGGGCATGCAAAAGTTCAGGACCTTAGTAAAATTTTCAATGTGACGGATGTAACGATCCGTCAGGATTTGGAAGCCTTGGAACAAATGGGGTATATCCAAAGAGAGCATGGAGGTGCGTTTCTGAAAGGAGTAGGGTCGTTTGCCAAGACCGGGCAATTGTTCAATCAGACTCATTTGGAGGAAAAGAAAGAAATCGCTCAGAAAGCTATTCAGTTTATTCAGGAGGGGGACAGTATAATTCTTGATTCCGGTTCTACAACTACAGAGATCGCAAAGCTTTTAATGAATTATAAGGACCTGACAGTCATTACCAATGCTTTGAATATAGCTTTGATTTTAGGTGAGAATCATGGTATTAATCTGATTGTTACCGGAGGTGAATTCAAGGCTCCTACACTTTCTTTGACAGGAAAAATGGCGGCCGATTCATTTAAAGATATACGCGCTAATAAATTGTTTCTGGCTACGGCCGGTATTTCTTCGGATATGAAGCTGACTTATCCTAGTCTAAGTGATTTGGTCGTGAAATCTGCTATGATAGAGTCTGCCAGTAAAGTGTATCTGGTGGCTGATTGTTCAAAAATAGGTGTCAGTGCTTTTGCTAGTTTAGGCTCGGTTTCATTAGCAAATGCTATTATTACAGATAGTACTATAACCGAAGAGGATTTTGAAAGATTAAAAGAATTAGAGGTCGAAGTTATCTGATTCTTACTGAAACAAAGGTAATATGGGTGATTGAGAATGTTGGAAAATACATTCTTGATCACCTTTTTTATCAACTCTGATTTTTGCTTCCCTATTTGTCCTTATTGTTTGCTTCTTTTTTTATAACTGTTCTGCTGGGTACAAAAGAGACGATCGAAGAGTCTTATTTATATAGAGATATAACCTTGTTGACAGAATAAATTAATTGTCCCGGTTTATAGGTTATATGGGAATATATTGTTAATATAATCAAATTGAATTTCATTTTCTTTCGTTTAATGTTGGATAATTCCGGTTGAATTCCGTTATTTGCGAAAGAATAAGAAAGTAAATGATAATAATATGCAAGTTGAAACGTTAGAATTACAATCGGAAAAGAATCGGAAACGGTTGGTTGAGATTGTGTATAAAGCAAAAGCAGGACACATTGGAGGTGATCTGTCGTGTCTTAACGTGCTTACAGCACTTTATTTTGATATAATGCGTGTTTGGCCGGATAAACCAAAGGAAACGAAAAGAGATCGTTTTGTAATGAGCAAAGGGCATTGCGTAGAAGCGTTATATGTTACGCTGGAAGCAAAAGGTTTCATCTCTCGTGAGGTAACCGACACATTAGGAGAATTCGGATCTATCTTGTCCGGCCATCCTACTATAGAGGTACCGGGTATTGAAGTAAATACAGGAGCTTTAGGGCATGGCTTGTCTGTAGGTGTCGGAATGGCGATGGCTGCCAAAATGGATAAAGCTGATTATAAAACGTATGTATTGATGGGAGATGGTGAGCAAGGGGAAGGTTCTATATATGAAGCTGCTATGGCAGGAAACCAGTATAAATTGGATAATCTGGTAGCCATTATTGACCGTAATCGTTTGCAGATCAGCG
>ENA-OXQB01000046-OXQB01000046.1-human-gut-metagenome-genome-assembly--contig:-NODE-46-length-43633-cov-13.7265_pt1 | contig 43633 bp, 67 predicted proteins | sample MGYA00249577_ERZ652553 | MGnify/ENA primary metagenome ERZ652553 (study PRJEB26925, sample SAMN05826609) | human gut metagenome | biome: ENVO:2100002; feature: ENVO:00000062; material: ENVO:00002003... | reverse complement strand
ATCTAATTGTATATACTTTTTAATTTTGTAACCAACGTGTAACCGACTTTTTCGACCTATTGGTTACGCCAAAACCCCTTATTTTATGCGGGTTTCAGAGATATGTAACCGTGTAACCAATGTAACCAAGGTTTTCATATAGGAGAATCACTAGAGTATATGTTTTTTATACACTCTCAAACTTTCTCCTATAGGACGTTTTTTTTCGTGTTACAACGGTTACATGGTTACAAATTATGAAAATGGAACATTCGTTCCTTCGCTGGCGGGTGCGAAATCAGCTTCAACTGATCCATTTTCTTGCTCGCTCTCAAGGTCCTTTATGTTAATGACTTTTACTGCGATAAGCCTCATCACGCTTCCTCCGTCCCTTTTTAGCACCGTATCTCTCTTTCCTGTATGCTTAATCAATTCTCGATTAATTGCCCAGGCAGAAAAGGCTTTTCTGGAGAATCCATTATTTTTCAAAAGGTTTTCAAGAGGTTTCGGATAAAAATATACATATACATCTCCATACTCATCTGGCGTTTCCTTGAATCCCCATTGATCGCAACTGAATTGAGCATCAAAGTGCTGCCCGTACACGGAAAGACTTTCAAGAATGAATTCATAACACCTCTGTCCCTCAGATACGTCTTTTTTACGTGTAGGTATGTCCACAACGTCCTCGACCGTCAGCTCACGTCCATCCTTAAATATGAAATCTGTAGCTAATTTGTCAGCCAGCAGAAGCGTAGATATTGCCATGATTTGCTTTGCCGGAAAATCAAAACCATCAAACCCTTTTTCAATCTCAGATTTCATTTCTTTTAACTGATCCGGCGTGAACTGCTTGAGATTTCCAACAAACACTCTTCCGGCAAAACCATAGTTCTTCACGACAATGCCGTTAATCTCTGCTGGATTCTCGTAAATATCCTCGCAGCACTCAATTTCAATAATTCTGTTGATTGCTCCGCCGGAATCTGCAAATTCCGAAATAGGGTTCTCACCATTGCAAATGGTCACATTGCTCCATATATTCTCCTTAGCTGCTCCGAGGTCCTTATTTGAACGTGCTTTTCCCTTACCAGAACAAAGGTTATATATAAGCGTTTCGTAGTTATCTCGGATATACTGAGAAGCGTTCTTTGAATCATCCAGAATCATCGGAAAGTTATTGAGCATATCTGCCCTGGTCTCCAATGATGTATCTGTTGACCGAAAGTTTCCAACGTAAGCTCCCGGTGCCGGGTTTCCCCAAACCGATGCCGCTATATTGATCGTTACTGTCTTTCCACCGCCTGTCTGCCCGTAGAAATCTACGATGAACGGCAATACATCAAGTGGCTGTATAAGAACACTTGCAAAAGATGCCGCCAGCGCTATTCGTGGCTCTAATCGTCCGCATGACCGCAGCTGTTTAGCTAGAGTCACCCACTTGAAGTAATCTCCGCTTTCCTGTATACTCTGGAATAGTGCTTTAAAGCGGTATTCCCCGTCAAAAACGATCGAAAGGTCGTAAGGTACAAACACATCGCCATGCCACCCTAACTTGCTTGTAGAGTGCTGTATGTCAATCATATCGGCATTGTACATTTCAACATCTGCCAGATACTTTACGAGAAGCCTTGCATTCTCTGAATTGACCTGCACCCCGAACCTTGCAAGATTAGTTATTGCCCTGGAAGTCACAATGTCGATTTTCGGAACAGTTATTTCCGTCCAATATCCATCCCTTTTAAAAGCCACTGTGATCTGTTCTTCACCTGTTTCAATGTTTTTCAGTCGGCGTATCGGCATGATCGGGTGGTGACATACAAGTTCTCTCGCCTTAGATGTTTCAGAAGAAAATATTCCATTCTCTGTAGCTATCCAGCTGCCACAAGCCATATTAGGATACTCCTTATCAACAGAATCAGGATAAAAGTTTGTGATGTTTTCAACCAGCTGCATGGAACGATTTGCTTTTTCTTCTTTTTCTTTTTCCTGCTCTGCTTTTTGAAATTCCTTTATAAACTCTTCTGCTATATGTTTCGCTTTCACACTTTTTGCCCGGTCCATCAGTTTGAATTTGATTTCTGAGCGGTCGATTTTACTTTTTATCGCAAAAAGCTCTTCATACAACTGCTTCTCCATAAAGTCTTGTGCCTGTAAATTTTCAATATTTTCAAGAATTTTTCTCACCTCCTGACTTAACAGACAGCAATTCATATCTGCTTTTTTCTTTCTCGAGATTAAATTGGCACATATACCACTCTTCTGAATCAGGAGGGAACGTTTTTAGTGCTGTTTCGTACATAAGTATATTCTTTTCTATCTGTTCAAGTTCACTATGATCCTGAACGGGATTGTATCTTTTTGCTTTGATATCTCGCACTTCATGCCTGATCTGGTTACGACTTTTGCCTTTTTTTGAAATATAAGTACCGCCCAGCTCAATAAATGCAGTGCTAAAAGGGATGGATTCGTATTGCATCACGAAATCAAACACATCGCCACCGGTTCCACAGCCGAAACAGTAAAAGGAATCATCGTAGATTTTGCAGGATGCTGACTTTTCCTTATGAAAAGGGCAACATATAAATCCTGCTCTATTCGGCCTTAGTCCGTATCTGGAAAGAATTTCCGACATTTTCACTGACTGTTTGATTTCTTCCTTAGTCATGACAGCAGCTCCACGATCTGCCGCCCGGTTTCTTCTTTTGTACAGAATTCAAATCGGACTCCGTATCTATCTCTGATTGTGCAGAGAGATTTATACAACTGGCAGCCATCAACAGCCTTGTCAGAGATTACAGTCTTTACTCTCTTACCGTTTACCGTCTTCCAGATAACTTTGTGTTTTCTTGGGTTCTCCCAAAAATACACATCACCAACGGACTTAATATCTGGCCCATGTTCACATAGGATAATCAACTGAATACCTGCTTCACGCGCTCTGATAAGCTCTGCTTTGAATCTTTCATGCTGCTGGCAGACATTTCCGCAAAGCTCTTGCAAATCCTTTTTACGGTCAATACAGAGTTTTGCATTGTCCAGTGATTGATAATCACCGCAATACAATTTAGAGCGAAAATACTGCACTCCAAGGCTATCAAACTGACTCTGAATTCGTCCCCATTCTGATTTATGTTCCCTTGTGTCCACTTGTATAACCATTAAAAACACATCCTTTTAATTGAACGGAAGTTCTTCCTGTACACTGTCTGGAATACTCATAAAGTCCGTACCTGCTGGACTTGCTCCCATGATAGCTTCTTCCTTCAGATGATCGTCATAGGCCTTTGTGGTACGCTCTTCCGGAATATCTGCATCTTTGATTCCTTCCACGCTGCGGAACCATGCAAGTTTGTGACGTTTTACTTCTTTATTGTCGTACCAGTCTCTCTCCAGACGGAAGATGCCGCCGATCAGTTTTCCCTTAAACTGCTGCCCGAAATTATCGCCCCACTTAACGGCAAATCCCGGATTTGACTTTTCTACGCATGTGATAAATGTTTTAAGGTTACGGACACCATAATCTACACTCTCGTCAATGACCATATAGTTAGTGCCGGCGTTCGGATATTTCTTGTCTGGACGGATATCGTTTTCGAACTGCTTCATAAAGTACCCCGCCTGTTCATCACCTTCTGCGAAATCAAACAAGATAACAAGCATATCAAGCCCACCCTGGGATTTTTTCTCTGATACCTGCTTAATTACCATTTTGTGTCCGCCGAGCTTAATCGGCTCAAATTCTCCTGCTGCCTGTGTAGTATCGTAATTATTTGGTTTCTGCATTATCTGTTCCCCCTAATTCATAATAATCTCTAATAACCTTATCCACCTCTGCAAGGTCGTTACCAATAGTTAAACTGTCAAACATTCCAATCGGGGACTTACTTACTGCTCCCTGGCTGGACTGAGTGACAAATAAGTGTTTGCCGCTCTCTTCGATGCAGCGAAGAACGATGGTAAACATACCCTCGATGCAAACTTTTTCGTCCAGAAGCTTACCAATTGTCTTAGGTTTTACTTCCCCGGAATCATCTTTTTCTTCATGCATCATAAGGTAAACAATTTTATTCTGCGGTACTTTTGTTACAATGAACTGGATAAGATTCCAGAAATAGTCTCCAATATCATTGTACAGAGCGAATACTGCATTGCCTTTTCCGGCAGAAGCATGTCCTTTCATGAAATGATTCGTAATAAGATAACCTGCATCATCAATTACGATTGACTCCGCTTTTGATGCGATCAGGCACTTCATTACCTGCTGGTAATCATCTGTAAACCATCCGTCAATCTTGCCTTTAAACGGAAGTGGTTTATTTAATACTCTAATAAGATTCCAGTGTTCATTCTGGCAGTTTCTAAGACTGGTGCTCTTGCCAGAACCAGATTTTCCAATAATTAATACTGGTGTTGCCATTGCTATTCCTCCTTGTCATAAACCACATGCTTGCTGCCCTCAACGATCAGTAAACTTGCGATATCTTTCATGGATAAAGTTGATTCATTATAGATTTCAACCAGTGCGTTATATGCGCCTGGTGAAACTTTCACAACCGGATTGTCCTTATCGGTTGCCGGCTGCTTCTTTCTTGCCGGAATACGGATTTCAAATTCACTCACCGATATTTTCCTCCTTATATGATTTCTGAGCCGTTAAAAGCCCATTTAAGGCCTGTACGTAGCTCGCCAGCGTCCTCGCCTTATATGAACTCTCGATGTAGTTATCAGCTACAAGGGAAAGCTGCTCATCTATCAGAGCAAGGATTTCGTTAATTCTATCCTGCATCTTTTCTCACCTCACTAAAGAAACAATACACATTGTCAGATCCATCTCCTCTCGCCGGATTCTGCTCGCCGCTTGGAAAGATTCCACCAGCGCAATGATACTCAAGATGATTCAGATACATGTCCGGGTTCTCCCAGTCAAGAATGTACGCTTTCCGTCTGCTCAGCTCCTCCAGAAGTTCGTTCACTGTCGCTGTCAGCTCCATTGTCGGCAGGAGCTTCAGCTCTGTCTGATTCAGCATTTAACGGGCACCCCCCATCTATCAGAAGTTCCAGCAAGAAAGCTTTGATTTTATTGAGACTTTCACGACTTTCTTTTTCGTAAAACGGATCAAAAGATACACTCTGATACAAATCCCATTTAAATTTTCCTTCGGGAAGACTGACATCTTCCTTCCTTTTAAGTCCACATACACTCATGCCATAAATCGAATAATTGAACGAGGCGTTTGCTGTCGGAACTTCATTTGCAACTCTTTTACAGAGTTCGTAAATTTCGTCAATTTCTTTCTCAAACATCTTCATTCTCCTTTCTCTCTGGCGTATCAATATCCCAGAGAATTCCATATACAATCATCGTGGTCATTGCCGCCGCAAAAAGCTGTTTACCCGATCCGCCCCACTGCCAGAATGGAAGAAACGTGGAAAAGCTCCCGATCAGTGCGGCACAGATGATGTTTTTCAGATTATTCACTGATACCTCCTATGATCCACGCAAGGTTGCTCGCTACCAGTGCAGCTGTTGTTACAATCCATGCTGTGAACCATTTTCTTGATTTCTTCTTGCTTTCCTCAACAATTTCAGTCGCAAGTGCTACTTCGATGTCAGCCCATGTAAGCTGGCTTTCGTTTTTAATTTCACTCATATCGTGCTAATTTCTCCTTATTTATATTTATTCGTCTTTACAATTAGCAGATAGAGAACTATAATGTATCTATCCACTAAGGTACTTTAGTGGGTGCAAAGCTCCGGGGTGGAGGTGTCGACTCCCTCCGGGGCACTCACTTATTGAGAGCAGCCTTGCCTTTCCAGACATGACCAGTCACTTCATAGACTTTCCTAGGGCTTATGATGTATGTGATTCGGCCACCGGAAAGGCTTTTTGCTGGTTTATTATTCTGCACAGCCACACCAATCGGCAACCATCCGTACACAATTCCTGCTCTAATTGATGTTACAGGAAGTCCGATCAGTTGACTCGCATCAGATACGCTCATACTCTCTGATGAGAACTCCGGCATCTGTGGAATGCCTGATATGATTCTCGCAACCTCTGCGGCGAACTGATGAACTTCTGCATTTTCTTTGATGTAAGTATCAACTTCACTCATTTCATGCTCCTTTCTTATTTTCTTTCTGGTCAGAATCATCAGACTTATTCTCAGAAAAACTTTCCGTCTTACCGAGAATGTATCCCTTGTCAAACTCTGACATATTAGGAATCGCTTCTTTCAGCTTTTCAATGATTCTTTTTTCTTTTTCAGACATATACTCACCTCTTTTCTTGTGATATACTCCCTGTATATGGGAGGTGATTAAAATAAATCAAATTGTTTCAATTTTAAGATCGGCTAAAGAAATCATTACGTTTGAAAATGTTTCCTTTATGCTTGGGTTAATAGGGTCTGCTGGAACTGTATGGAACTTATTCCAATCTCGAAAAAAAATAGAGTTTATTCCTATTGGTTTCAAGTTGAAAGATAATAATGAGTTGATTGTTCATTTTGAAATTATCAATCGTTCCAGAATTGCCATATCAATCGTAAATATTTCTTACGTGTATAGTGGAACCCATTATTCATGTTTAAAAGGGCGCGCTATTGGTGAATCAATTTATCACGAAAGAATGCAACTAAAGAACCTAACAGACTTCTATACACAACCTTTTCCGCTACAATTGGTTGGACTTGGCGGTACTTCGGAATATATTCGATTTGAACTTCCGAAAGAAATTCATCCAGATTTTTCCAAACCTCAGACTTTTCAAGTGTCTGCCAATCGTGGAATGGCAACTGAAATGAAACTTCTGCTAACTGATCCGGATTCATCCAGTTTACATAAATTTCATATTCGGACTTCAATTCGTTCTCTCTTTCAAAAGTGGTTTTCAAGCAATCACCATTGAAAGTTTGAGATATCATTTTTTTACTGCCGAGCGGACTGTATTTCATGTTTTCACCTCCTTGCTTTGTGAGTTTATAATATCACGACGTGAGTTATATGTCAACACTAAATATTGACTTTGTGAGTTTTTTATGATATATTATCATTGGAGGTGAGGAAAAGTGAAAGACAGAATCAAACAAGTGCGCAAATCCCAGAATCTCACTCAGACAGCATTTGGAGACATAATTGGAGTAAAGGGAAATACCATTACTAATTATGAAACTGGTTTAAGAAATCCAACAGATGCTGTTATCAAATCTATATGCAGAGAGTTTGGAGTGAGTGAAGAATGGCTCAGAACTGGAAACGGAGATATGTTTGTACCCGGAATTAAAGACAAACAAATTTCTGCCATGCTTGCAGACGTAATGAAATCTGGAGAAGATTCTTTCCGACACCGTCTCGTGTCTGCATTAGCCAGATTGGATGATGAGGGATGGGACAATTTAGAAAAACTTATTGACATGATTTCTAATAAGTAAAAAGAAAGACAAGGGCAATGCGCAAACCCTTGTCTTTTTTAATGTTATCCGATTAGCCTTTTCACAAATATATAAATCACTTCTATCCAATGATTATTCGTGCATTTTTCAACCATCTCAATAATTTCCTTTTTATAATCCATAAATAACCCTCCCTGTCGCAACTACCACCTACATTACAGTATATGCCCGGTTTGCGGGAAATATAACCGAACATTCGTTCGTTTTTGCCATTATATCACTAATGTTTGCTCTTGGCAACTGCCAGATATACACCGATATGTTTATGATTGCATAGAAATTATTCGTAACATCAAAAATATAGTCTTTTCTGTTTAGTGGCAGGGCGAATAAAAACGGCAGCATGGTCTGCTTTATTTCATGGGCGCTATTTTTATGTAGGGTAAAAGATCTGTACGCATTTTGGACAGAATACACTTCTGACTCTTCACGGATATAATCGTCTACACACATTGGTAAATAAACAATGTAATTAAGCAAAAGCACAGCTCCTATTATAATTAGTATATTTTTGATTATTTTCATTTCATAAATCACCTCAAAACGTCTATTTACAACTAAATTTAACGATGCTATAATAAAAATAACATATTTAAACACTTTTTTTTGCAAATGGCGAAAACAATGTTTACAAGGGAATGATTTACATGAAAATTGCGATTTGTGACGATGATAATTTACGGATTGAGATTTTCAAAAATAGCATTGACCGATATCTAAAAGAGCATGGTGATGGTGGATATACATTAGCCACCTACACCAGCGGAAAGCCTTTGATCGACGATGTTTCAGATGGTGAATGGTATGACATAATAATTCTTGATGTCTCCATTAACGGAGAAAATGGCATAGAGATTGCCAAAAGATTAAGAAAAATCGGATACTATGGAAATATCACTTTTTGGACAGAACGCAAAGAATATGTATTTGATGCACTTGATGTGCTGCCGGTTCATTACATCATTAAAGGCTCTGAGCATGGAAGAATGTATTCAGTTGTTAAGCAGACGCTTGAAAATATCCGTGAAAAAACGCTTACTATCAAGAACAAGGACTACTTTCACAGAGCTGAATTCCGGCATATTGAATACATCGAAAGCCAGAACAAATACATAATGGTCCATTGCACGTGCGGAATATCGCACAAGGAACGAGGAAAGCTCAATGATATCGAAAAGAGTCTTGACGGAAGATTTTTGCGCTGCCACCAGAGCTATATAGTTAATATGGACGAGGTAAGCGAAGTAAGCTATTTTTTTACGATGGTATCTGGCGCGATCGTCCCGATCAGGCAAAGAGAACTTGCGAAAATAAGAGAAAAATATGAAAACTACGTCATTGGAGGGAAATAAAACATGAGCGAAGAGAAAACAAAGAAATGCAAATATTGTAAAACAGAGATTCCGGCAGATGCTAAAGTCTGCCCGCAGTGCCGGAAAAAATTAAAAGGCGGAAAGCTCAAATGGGTTGTACTGATAATCCTTGTTGGAGCTATCATCGGAGCTGTAGCGGGTGAAAGTGATTCAGAATCAGATAAAAGCGCAGCAACCGCTACTTCTTCAGAAAAGAAAGAAACTACTACTAAACAAAAAGAAGAAGCTGCGCCAATCGAGTACACTGCCGTTTCCGTTAACGATATGATGTCCGATCTTGATAGTAATGCAATGGGCGCATCTGATAAATACAAAGGCAAATATCTCGAAATCACCGGAAATCTCAGTAACATTGACGCTTCCGGAAAATACATCAGTCTCACAGCCGACGGCGACTTTGAAATCATTGGCGTACAGTGTAATATCAAAAATGACGAGCAAAAATCAAAGGTAGCATCTCTTACCAAAGGCGATAAAGTAACATTAAAAGGAAAATGCACAGATGTTGGAGAAGTCCTTGGATATTCTTTTGACATTGACGAGATTGAGTAAACCAGACTAGCTCCTGCTTAACGGCAGGGGCTGTTTTTATACAAGGAGGAAAATCATGGCAAAAAGAAAGAAGTACCCGAAATTGCCAAACAGTTTCGGCTCTATCCGCTATCTTGGCAAGGGTCGAAGAAACTGCTATGCAGTGCACCCACCGGCAACGCTGGACGCAACAGGGAAAGCGATCCGTCCGCCTGCGATCTGCTACGTTGACGACTATCTGAAAGGGTTCGCCGTTCTGACAGCTTACAAAGCTGGGACGTACAAGCCAGGTATGGAAAAGGAACTTGAGATTGCCCCTACAACGGACGCAGACGCCCTTGTAAGCCGTATTCTGTCAGACTACAATACATTTAAGGGCACAGAGGAAAAACACCCGGAAACGCACAAATTAACGTTCTCAGAGGTGTATGAAAAATTCATGGCATGGAAGTTCCCGGAAGACACTGATCTATCGAAGTCTTCAAAGAACGCATACCATTGCGGGTATCTTAACAGTAAGCCCCTGTATGATCGTGCATTTGAAGACTTGAAAGCACCGGATCTGCAAAAGGTTATTGACGACTGCCCGCTCAAAAAGCAGAGTCTAAACACGATTCTCATGCTTTTTAAACAAATGTATAAATTCGCAATCTACTCAGAGATAGTCACGGAAAACAAGGCACTGTATGTTTCTGTCAAAGCAAAAGATGACGTTGAGCATGGGACCCCGTTTTCCGATTCGGAGCTTCAGACGCTCTGGCAGAACACCGACGACCCAGAAGTGCAGCTCATTCTGATTATGTGTTACTCCGGCTGGAGAATTGGCGAGGTCCTGAAGCTTACGACTAATCTTGAAGAGAGATATTTCCAGGGCGGCATCAAAACTGCAGCCGGAAAAGACAGGATCGTTCCGATCCATCCGTCCATATATGAGTTTGCGAAGAACAAGGTCCTGACGCAAAACGGTAAGCTCTGCATCTATTCCCAGACGCAGCACCGAAACGCCCTGTTCTACCCTACATTGGAACGCTTGAAAATAACCGGCAACCCGAAACACACGCCACACGATTGTCGGCATACTTTTTCTACCCTGTGTGAAAAATACGGCGTCCGGGAGAACGACCGGAAGAGGATGTTGGGGCATTCGTTCGGAAACGATGTTACGAACGCTGTATACGGTCACAGAACCCTGGAAGAACTCCGGGCAGAGATTGAAAAGATAAAAGTCCCATTTGTGACTAACTGTGACTAACCGTTCCTATTTTTATCTTTTTTAAACTGTCTTAATTACTCTAACAAAAGTCTGCAAAGCCTTGATTTTACTGGCTTTTCCGCATTTTACAAGGGATTTCGCAAAGACATTTTCTTTAATCTAATTTTAATGAAAATCTTCAAGAATCCTTTGTTTATGCGGGTTTCAGGACTTCGTTTGTGACTAATTTGTGACTAACCGTGAAAATCTATATCTTATTAAAATGTCGCAATTTGACGTAAAAAAAGAGAGTCGGGTTTTTAGGCCCAACTCTTTTTCTGACTGTCCACTCGTGCCGCTGCTAACAGCCCCCGAATTGGGACATACAGCTCTTCCGTTCATGCACGGTGGAATCAGTCTGCACTATCAACTTGTGCTAGCCACACAGGAAACTTTACATCATAAGTTCAACCCCTGTGCGGCTGTTGATAGTATACCTTGTTCTGAAGGAAAAATCAATCAGAACGTTATTTCGTATTTGCTTTCATATGCTCAATCACTCTCTTCCAGGTATCAATGCCGCAAGTTCCATTTGCAGTCACGCCAACATTCTTCTGGAAAACTTTGAGGGAATTATATGTGTCGTTCCCAAACTGTCCATCAACTTCTACCCCGAGCATTGCCTGAAGCATTGCCACAGCTGTACCGGAACTGCCTTTTCTCAGAATCGGGAGTCTTGTCTGGAAAGTACCGGTGAGCGTGGTTGAAGGCGTACTTACTTTTGCGCCGGTGGTAACGGCGATAGCCACGTGGTGGTTATCATTCAAGAGGATATCTCCTGCCTTTAGATAGTCACCGGATGTCAGATACTTACTATCCGTCAGTACTTTCGCACCGGCAGCCTTCATTGCGGCCCTCATGTTCCGTGTTGTCAGATAGATACTGACCGCTTTGAGTTTTGCGTTATTTAAGCGATATCCAGCGCCCTTGACGATAGCTGCTGTACTTGCGCTGCAATCAGATTCACAAGCTACCGTGATCTGCGCCGGATCGTAGTTACTTGCCTTCAGGTGCTGCCAGAACGTATACCGGTCATTGCTGTTTCCGGCGGTACCCTGATCGTAGCCGATGAGATTGTTTTGCGCTGCTTTTGTCGCCATGTCTGCAATCATGGATGCGATTTTAGCATCATTAAATCTCAGGACGCAGAGCCACGGTCTGCTGTACCAGTTCATGATCTGATACTCTGTCCCAGTCTGATCTCCTGCTTTTCCACCTGCATATCTTCCGTTTTCGTCATGCCCACAGTTACTGATTTTTACCATTTTAGTTTCTCCTTTCTGTGCTGTTCCTCTATAGTCCTTGTAGAACACATCCATATCAACATTTCCACTGATTCCTGATACTTTTCCATGTTCTGAATACTGCCAGCCTACACCAACTGGAACTCTCAGTCTTTCCTGCAATGTTCCGTTATCCAGTTCTTTTTTGGGATAGTTCGCAATCCAACAATCGTACTGCTTCAGAGCATTTGACAAGTATTTTTTATACCAGTCATAATTGCAGTAAATACCGACCTTATAACCGGCTTTCTTCATTCTTGTCAGAAATGCGACTGCAATGTTCTCAATAGCCTGTTTGCCGAGCTTCCGCTGATTAGACCACTCAAGGTCGTAGAATACTGGAAAATCCAGTCCACGTCCGTTCAGTGCGGCGATCACATCCTCCGCTTCGTCAATAGCCTGTGCCGGTGTCAGGGCGTAAGAATATTTATACCCACCGATAAGGATTCCGTTGTTCTTGCATCCCTTGTAGTTGTACTCGAATGAACCGTCAACGCCGGACCTCTGGTGCACTCTCAAAATCGCAAATTTAATACCGGATTTAGCTACTTTCGGCCAGTCCGGTTTTCCTTGATTGGATGATACGTCAATACCTTTAATTTCCAATTTATCAACTCCTTTTTATGAAATTTTCAAAGTTTCTTAATCAACAAAATGGGAAGAGGAAAATTATAAAAAAGCATAAAAGCATGTGATCATCTGAGTTTTTGTCGATTTTATTGTTACGGTCCTATCCGAATTGCTGACAGTGATACCGTCCGGAAGTGCTGATGTGGTCACGGTATAACCAATATTGATAGAACCTCCGAGGTAGAAAACAACCATCGCTTTCTCGATTATGATTAATCCATGAGTGGCAGCACGTACATTTTTGATAGTAAGCGATTCGCCAAATGCTTTTTCGTACCTCAGAAAGGGCTTACTATTTTATTGAAAGCGAAGGACGCCCCTGAGTGTATGATATAATTGCAGTTCCAGAATCCCATGAGCCAACGTGAATCGAAATGATAGTGTTGTTAGTTGCTGGTGTTACATTATCACCATAGATTGATTTGGTAACTATTTCTCCAATAGTCTTTCCATCGGCAGAATATGCATGGACGAAAAACATCCGATATTTATCCATTAAAAGAATTTCAGCAGCAGCGTCAGCAGTTCCTCCTAAATTAATTTCAATAGTTTCTAAAGCACGCGTGTCAAAATTAGTAGAATACGCCTTATTATTGAAGTTACTATTTAATTCATTAATCGCCCCCAGTACCGTCTTGTTGCTCGTCTGCAAGTTGCTGATGACCGCATTGGTCAGTTTCTCAACGATCCAGTTCCAGATTCCGCTGAACGGCGAAAGCTTGTTTGCCTTCGATGTTGCGTCGTAAATCATCAGTGTGTCGTTGTCCGCCGGTGTTGCTTTCTGTGAATACTCGTTAAATTTTCCCATTATTGTAATCTCCTTTCTAACTCTTTGATATGTTTTTCTTGCTCGTCAACCTTTGCGCTAAGTTCCTGTATGGCTTTAATGGCGTAGTTGAGAAGATACGGGCTGTTAATCTGTTTAATATCCATCTCGCCGTTTTCGTCATATCCGCCGCCCAGAGCCAAGTTCGGGTCGATTTCTTCCAGTTCGTCCGCCACGAAACCGATGTTTTGATGCCATCCACCCATCCGCTCTTTCCAGTCAAACTGACGGACTTTCATTTGATTAACCGTTTCGAGAGCGTCTGTTTCGCTGTTTTCGATGTTTTCTTTTAAGCGGATGTCGGAAACTTGTGAGGTTGTATATAAATAGTCTGTGTTAAAGCCAGATCCACCCCATTTAGCACGGATTCCTAAACGTCTGTATGTTGCCGCATCTCCGTGCTTACTGCCTGTTCCCGAAAAAAGATAGGCCACTTGCGAATCATCTGCGCTTACGGACGCTACCGGTTGTCTTTTGACTTTGCCGGATGTTTTTGCTTGATTTTCCAAGTCGTAAAACATAAGGGTTCCATTGACAGTTGCGTTTCCGCCTACGCTCAAGCTTTTACCAATAGTTGCACTTCCATCTGTCGAAAAATTTGCTCCAAGTTCGCATCCGTCCGTAAAAAGTGAGTTTGTATTTATTCGGACTTTGTTGTTCAGATAGCGAACAATATAGCCTTCCCATTTTTTGCTCGTATCACCTTCCATCCAAAGTTCAGGCACGTTATTTTGAACTTTCTGTGCGTACAGTCCGTATTTTCCAAGCATCAGTGCATTGTAGTTGTCTGCGTCTGTGTAGTCCGTATACAATCGCAATCCGGCAGTGTTAAGAGATACCATCGGGTTTCCGGTGTTCTTGTTAAGTACGACATATCCGGTATATCCTAATCTCGATATCTGATTTCCGTCAGCATCGTAAATCTTCAACTGACCGTTTCCATTATTCGTGCCGCCAAGACTGATGACGCCACCTTTCATGGCATTGAATGAGATAAACAGTGTCTGGTTTCCACTTTCATCTTTTTCGTAGTACAGACCCTTGAACTTCCCATCATCCGACAGGATATCAACTATCTGTTCCTGTGTCAGTGATGCCACATCAACCGCAACGGAATATGTCTGGTAGTCCGCAAGCTTGGTTTTTGACTGGTCAAAGTACAATGACACCTTGAGCATGTCGTGAGCTTTGAGCGACAGGCTATTGACATTAATATTCAACCGGTCAAGTGCCGCAGTCTGCGATACCGTGAGTGCCGACCATGTAGCGCCGTTGTCGGTGGATTTTTCAAGTTTCCACCAACCTTTTTGCGACTGTGCAACTTCTCCGTTCCCGTCACGATAGAATGAATCTACAATGAGTGGCGCCGGTGTTATTTTCTTGTCAGCCCCCATCAGTAACACATCGGCGTTTGACTGGAAGAAATAAGTCCTTCCGGCAGTTCCCTGTTCACCCTTAATCTTTGTCCAACTGTATTTCGCTGGGTCGGTGCTATCGTCCGGCGTGTAATCGGTATACTGACCGATATACAGCTTATTGACACTATCATCTACGGAGAAGCCTGTTCTACCATCCGCACTATTCGCATATGCGATATGGAAGTACGGCGTCTTTCCGTTCGCTCCCGGTGTTCCCGGCACGCCCTGTGCTCCGTTTGCTCCCTTAATCAGCGACCACGTGTATTTTGTCGGGTCGGTGCTGTCGGCTTCCACGAAGTCCACGTACATTCCAATATATTCACGGTTTCCGTCACTTACCGAAAAATCTTTCGTTCCATCCGCACTGTTGGCATAAGCAAGGTGCGTGTACTGTGTCTTTCCGTCTTTACCATCTTTTCCCGGGATGCCGTTCGCTCCGTCCTTACCGTCATATCCATCAACGCCACGGAACCGGCTCCATGTATAATCCGCCGGATTAGTGCTTTCTGTAGCCGTATCCTTATTTGCTGCAATGCCGATATAGGTCGCCTGTGTCACCGTATAGATTTGCTCTCCGGCGCTGTCCAGAATCGGACTGCCAGCGCTGTCTAACAGCGGTACATAATCCGGGTTGTCTGACATGTCAAGTCCATCCGGTCTTGTGGCGTATTTCATCCACGTATAAGACGACTTGCCGTCTGCTCCCTTTGGCCCTTGTGCGCCCTGGTCGCCCTCGAATTTTGCCCACGTGTACTTGCTTGGGTCTGTACTGTCAACGCCGGAAAAGTCCGTATAAGTTCCGATGTATTTGTTTGGTGTCTTGCTCATCTGTGCCGCTGTCGGGTTCTGTACCGGTGCGTACTGGATATGCAGATACGTTGTCTTTCCATCTGTTCCAACGCCCGGGATTCCTTGCGGCCCGGCGTACTGTTTCGCAAGTGAGAACTGTTTCGATACGACAAGGTTATTCAGATATGCCGCCTTGATGTTCACCCATCCGCTGTCTGCAGTCAAGCCGGTGACGGTGTATGTCTTAGTTTCCTTATCCCAGTTTCCCTGTATGTTCTGGGACGTCGTAATCGTGTACGTACAGTTGTCTGTAATATCCTGTGTGCCGTACATGACGGTCGCTGTTGTGGTGCACTCCGGGAACTCTGTATAGTTACCGTCGCTGTCAACCGGGATTCCCTGATAGTCGTTATCAAGCTGCATGGTCATGTTTCTGGCCAGAGCTGCCATGTTCTCAACATCTTCAATCTTTTCATCAAGTGGCTTGCCGCCGATGGTCACGTAACTCCCATCAAGAGTAACTGATCCGGTGTCCATATCCGCTTCAAATATCGCATTCCCACTCTTATCTCTTACGATGAGCGTTCCTGCGTTGATATAATCAGCATTGATGCCCTCTGCATAGAGCAGTCTGGTTATTAATTCGCCAGTTACCGCAAAGCCGTAAGGATACGTTTTTCCGCCATCAATCGACACGGCAAATGCCTCCGCCGTCAGTTTCCAGATTATGTTAGATTTTGCCATGGTTGCTTTGTTGTGCATATAGTATATGATACTGCCGTCCTGTTGTGGCTCTTGCGTCATATACAGGCCGCTTGAAGAATTGAGTGTTTCAGCTAATCTCTGTATAGCCTCTTCTCTTGCGGATGTTTCTTTTCGGACCATCTGACGCGCCGCAACTATAGCTTTTGTGATATTCCCGTAAAAGTCACTGCTGCCCCTGATCGGATCATCGGCCTGCGTCTTAACTGTAGTCAGACCGCCCACGTTTCCGGAAACGTCCGTCAGAGGTGTAAGGTACTTATTCCCTGATCGGTCGTAAGTGTACACCATGTCGCCAAACTCGACGAGCGGGTCGTATACCAGATCGCCCTCAAGATTCCGGAATCGCGCCCCTACAATCTGTTCACCGATGATATTCGCTACTGTCTGAAGCTGATCGGTATCAATCAGCTCGTTCTCAAGTTCGAGGACGTACCCTTCATCTCCGTACATGCCGAAATAATCAGTATCAGTATCGTCGTTTGATCGCCCGTTCGTTACCTTAATTCCGGTTATGACTATATCATCACTGGAAAGCGCAGGTGGGTTCGCATAGGCCATCAATCTCTGAACGTCACTGCCTGGGCCGGATGTGAGAGCCAGGAATCCCTCTGCGTTAATAGTCCATCCTGGCAGAGAAACAAAGCCGTCGGTATCAATAGACGGGTTAGCATCACCGAAATGAATAAACCCATCTGCGTCCACGGTCGCAGCATTGTCAGATTCCATTTTCCCAAAGTCCCATTTTACAAACTGTAGATTCCCGGAATAATCAATCCGGGCATTCGCAGACTCAACCATGGCCGCATATCCAAACAGCTGGCGAAACGTCATACTGTCAGGAACGCTTCTTATTATAATATCGCCATGTTCCATAGTCAGATTCATGCCTATGCCGACAGTCTTACAAGCATCTCTGACAAGGTTAATGAGCGACTGCGGCAGTTTTAATCCGCTGGTATATGTCTTATTTGCCTTATACATATCATCCAGTGCTGTAACATTGATGATATCTGAATACTGCTCTGGCGTAGTGACTGTATAGACTCCCTTGTCAATAGTTTCGATGATATCTTTTGTGGCTGCCTGTGTTGCAATAATAGGGTCTCCGGTACTGTCCAGAATCGGGTTATAACTTTCATCTAACAGTGCGCTTACAGATTCCGGTGCTGCATACGACGTCTGAAGCTTCAGATAAACATGAATCTTAGCTCCGTAAAAGTTGTAGTTCTTCCACTGCTCCTGATCGTTATTGATACTCAGCGTCAGTGTTTTGCAGACAGTAGCACCGACCGGAAAGCTACTGCTCTCTGCGCAGTCGGAAAACCCGTTGCCGCCGTTCATGATATCTTCATTAATAGTCTTTTTCGTCCCGTCAGGAAAGGTGATATCCACTACCATTCTGACCGGCTCACCAGCTTCAAGTTTTTCTCTAAATGCGTTACTTACATTAATCACAGCGGATTCACCCCTATCATGTTAAATTCTAACGATGACATAATCTTTCTATCGTCCGACAGTTCCCCGATAGCTATGTTTTGTGTCTGACCCACGTAGAACGGAGCGTCTCTCCAAACTCCGTAATACGGTGAAAAATAATGTAGCGTAAATTTATATCCTTTCGCTACCATCTGCAAAATTTTGGTTGATTCCTCCATTGGGAGATCACTGGCCTTGTACGTATACCGCTCTACAGTAAACATCGGCGTGAAGTAGCCTACACCGTACTGTGTTCTTTGACTTGATTCTGTGTAAGTCGTAGCAAAGGAGAGCTCAAGGTCTTTATCCGGTTGCCATATCACTGTTCCGTTGATTTTATATTTTTCCATAACGCCCTCCTTCCTATGCCATCTCAAACGGGTTTCTACCGCTTGTATCTCGTCTCATTTGCGCTTCTTTCATCATCTCGTCAAACAGTGTCCTGCGGTTGATCTGCGCTGTAAATCGGTAACTTCCACCACCTGTCTGTCTTCCTGCTGTTTCTTCTCGGACGATCTTTCTAAGCAGAGCTTCCGGTGTCTCGATGTTGTTACCCTGCTTCTGGTCTCCTAAGACTGCAAGGAACTCGCTTCTTGGTGGAATGACTGCGCCTTTAGCCAAATACGGAACTGTCGGAACTCTTGGGAAAGTAGCTTTAAACCCGATAGTCTTTGAGCCGAATGGAGTCGGTACTTTCCATGGGCCGAAAGAGAATGCTGATTCAATCGCACTAACAACTCCGTTTACTTTGCTGATAGCGCCATTTACAACACTTATGATATTGTTCAGAACAGACCTGATAGCATCTCTCATTCCGTTAAATACATCGACTACAGTGTTTTTGGCGGATGTGAATTTATCAACAATAGCGTTCTTGATTCTTTCAGCAAAGCCACTAACAGTAGACCATATAGCATTCCATTTCTGATGCGCGCTGGCTTTTATGTTCCCCCAAATGGTCGTCATTTTGGTAGCTAGACCTCTGAGCTTATTCCCAATATCCTCAACAAAACGCCTTGTTTTATTAGAAATCCAATCCCATACCTTTCCAGCCATTTCTTTGATTTTGTCCCAGTTTTTGTACAGTAATACACCAATCGCAATACATGCGCCGACTGCAAGAACAAAGACTCCACCTGGTCCGATAGCTGTTGCAATGGCTTTGATACCGCCCATGATGCCGCCTGTACCAGTAATTAACGAGATAAGCCCCTTTGCGGCCATAGCGATTCCAGACACGTTTTTAATGATTATCGATGCCAATCCTGCAATCTTCGCCGCCGCGAAAGCCCCGATCAGGGCCGCACCGAACGCTTCAACGATCGACTGATGATCGGCGAGAAACGTAGCTACTTTTGACACCAGATTAATCACTGTCGGAAGCCCTACCTCAATGACCCATTTTAGCATCGGGAGGACAATGTTGTTGTAAATCCATTCAAGTACATTTCCAATGGATTCCAGAATTGGTGCAAATGCACTTGTCAAATTACTGATAGATTCCAACAATGGATAGAAATCCAAGTTCGCCGCCCATGTCGCCGTATCTGCGGCAATCCTCTCAATGAACTGCATAACTACCACAAGAGCATTTGCAATATTCTGGATAATCTGCGTTCCGACATTATTCTTGTTCCATGCGTCAGCAAAACCGGAAGCAATATTTCCAATAGTTTTAAGCACATTCTGAGCAATCCTCAGCATGGTTGTAAGCATTGTCGTACCTGTGCCATTTGTCCAGACTTCTACAAGGCTCCTGCCTACACTCTTAGCGAGCTTTGCGATTCCCGACAAGGCTATCTGCGCCGCACTAATGGTGTTCTTACCCTCTTTTTTCCAAGCGTCCTGAAATGGTTTCCAGAGCCTTTTTAAGAGCTTCGCAAGCTTTTCAGCTGATTTGCTGATTTTGTCCAGAGCGGTTTCACCCTCTGCTACTTTTCCGTAATCTACGTTACTGACCGCACTCGGAAGAGATGTTCCGCCGCCACTCCCACTACCGGATGTCGACGGAGTTTTGCTTGCTGTTGATGATGCATCCTGTATAGAATACCGATTAATCTCATCAAGTGGACTAAGATATCCTTTTGCCGCTTTTGCCGCATCTTTTGTGGCATCAGCTACATCTTCCGTAGAATCTGCCAACTTACCGGCGTTGTCCGCTGCCTGCCCGTAAGCATCTGCTGTATCCTGCACACCACCCGCATTGCCTGTAAGACCTGCTCCACCTCCGCTTGTCTGACCAGATGATTTCTTGCCGGTAATAAGCTCCGTAAATGACTTGAATGCATTTGCCAGAGTTGCCAGTTTGCCTAGCAGAACATTAATAACTTTCAGAACAGGCGCGAAAATATTAATCAATCCCTGTCCAACTGTTGCCTTGAGAGACTGCAACTGCAACTGCATTACTCGCACTTGGTTCGCCCAGCTGTCAGAAGTACGGATAAAGTCTCCAGATGCGGCTGATAACTGTTTCTGCACAAAAGCCAAGCGGAGAGCTACTTTCTCCTGTTCAGTCATAGCAGATGTGGTTTTGCCGTAGCCGTTGGCAAGTGCATACTGGTCAAGTGCTGACTGGGTCATTACCACGCCGAGATCCTTGAGCGTTTCTGTTTCACCCGTAAACACTGATTTCAGCTTGATATAAGCCAAGTCCTGACTAATGTTATAGAATGATGCTACATCACCAGTCAGCTGCGTTAGAGCCGTTGACATATCATAAGCCTGCGCTTCGGAGAATCCGAACGACTTGGACATTGCGCCGAACGTGCCGACATACCTTTTTGCCATTGTTTCAGATAATCCGGCTGAGGTCATGGCATTCTTCGCAAATTCATTTACTTTGTCGGACATGGTGGTAAATGTAACATCGACCACGTTCTGAACTTCTGCGAGGTCGGAACCAAGCTCTATAGATTCCTTACCAAATTGAATTAGCTTACCAACAGCAAACGCCGAGCCAATTAGTAAAGCTATCCCTTTCAACTTAGACGAAGCAGAGCTAGCTACATTACTAAAGCCAGTTGAAAATTCTCTTTGCATATCATCGGACGTTTTCTTAGATTGATTTCCAATTCCACGGATATGTTTTTTTACTCTTGCTGTCGAACCAGAACTGCTTCTTTCAATATGGCTCCATGCAGTAGCAAAAGCTTCACTTGCAGAGTACCCCTCTTTTCTATATATAGAAGCGATTAATGCAGCTTTTTGTTTTGCGCTTTTTGAAGTATCTTCTAATATTGCGCTTATTTTTGCATTTTCAGTTTTTACAACTTTTACTGTATCAACAGATGATTTAGAAAAAAAAGATGTAATATTGCTAGAAATTTGCTTTACTTTTCCGCTCAGTGCACCAAATGACTGTTTTATATCATATACACCGCTTTTTATATTTGATGTATCAATCCTGGTATCAATAATGACTGAGCCATCAGCAGCCATGTGTCCACCTCCTAACTATTTGAGGTTCAACATCTCATTCAGCGCATCTTTATACGCTTGCTCTTCTTCGCTGAGACGTGTCTTTATGTCAATAATATTCTTGTTTTCCTGATAGAATTTCTTTTCCCATTTATCGAGCTTTTCACCCTTCGCCTTTTTAGAGCGGATTCCAACAACTGTGTTGAACAGACATTCGCCAGATTCCATGAAATATCCGAAAAACGTCCACCAGTGCATATACGGTACGGCTCTGATTTCTTTACCGGTAACCTTGTTTACTGCCGGAACGATCATGTCTCCATCCTGTTCCCAGTCCATCAAACGTGGCTTTGGGTGGTTCGGATTATCGTCCAACTGTCCGCAGTCGATGAACTCTGATGCTTTCTGACAAGCTTCATCCAGGCACTCAGCCGGTATACTTTGCCAGTCCTCAAACAGAATCTGTAACATAACTACCGCTTTCGCCTGCTCATCCAGTTCTGGGTCATTCATGGCAATCAGAATATCTATAATCGCACGAAAATCTGTCCTGATAGAAAAATCCACCCCACTTATGTTTAGTGAGGTGGGAAGCTCATAGGCGGTCATTTCGCATACTTCTCCGTATACTTATTGACTGCTGCCTGCATTTTCTTTTTTCTCTTTTCGATTTCCGGCGCAATTGCTTCTGCGATCTTATCCAGAACAATATAAGCGAATACCTGACCATTGCCGAACACGGTGGTTGCTGTAATGGGTTCCTTAAACAGGTCCTTAGATGCTTCGTATCCGAGCAGATAGTTGATTTTGTCTTCAATCTGTTTATTGAGTTCAGCCATTTCTTTGCCGGAAGTGACTTTCTGGATAGAATCCTTAAGCTGCTCAAAGTATTCTGTCAGCTCCTCTGCACGTGCTGCTACATTGATATCGGTCGGATTCAGCTTAAAAGAAGAAAAAACTTCGTTTTCGTTGTTAGTGAATGTGAAAATGAGAATTCCATCGTCAATTTTGGTATTAATTACTTTTGCCATTTAGCATGTCCTCCTTGTATATGTGCTTATTCGCTGTCGGCTGTGAATGTACCGGAACTGATATCAAATTTTCCTTTTACACGTTCGCCAACATAGTTGACAGTAAACGGAATCTGATAACCGGATGTATCACCGCCATAGGAGGTCGGCACAACATAACAATCCTGCTGGTATGCTTCATACTTTCCTGCTGTAGCTTCTGTCCACAGATGAACCTCAACTGCTTTTGTTTTGAGGTTGTCATCTTTGAGACGTCCATCTACAATCTTCTGCAACGCTGTGAACAGGTCTGATGTGGTATCTGCATAGAACGGATCAGCATCAGAAGAAACTTCGTAGCCATTGTGTTTGAACGTGGATTCTCCGAGAATGTTTTTAGATATTTCAGTATCTGGATTGAGTTCTACATTGTACTCTTCCAGATCCTTTCCAAGGCGCTCATACTTCGGTGTCAGTCCTCCACAGAGAGAACCTGCATCGATATAATGAGCCATATATTTACGGTCAATCTTGCCTGTAACTGCCATAGAAATGTCCTTTCTGCCTATAACTTTTAAAAGGCTGTGTAGGTTAGCGGCTATCTCTAATTGATAGCCGGTTGTTACTCGTTATATTACTTCATATGTGTTTTCATAGCGCACTGACAATGGCAATAACCAATCCTGTACGCCGCTCTCCTGTGGTTCTAAACCATAGGAATTATCACGTGTGATACGTTTTATCACTCGTCCCTGTGAAAGCTCAGGGAACACATTTAAACGTGTCTCAGAGCCATTTATAATAACTGGTTCTCGACATATCCATTTACCGAGATTGTCAAGGAACTTCTGAACAGATAGTTTCTGCCTTTCCTTGTCAGATGCTGTGCGGTATACCACGTAAAATGGATACTGGCATACCTGATGCATCGTTCCGCAGACATTTTCTTTTTCTAAATAGATCAGCGCCCCGTTGTCTGCCGAGAACGCAATTCCGGACTCCTTGCCAAGTTCCTCAAACTTGATTGTTTCATTTTCATATAGTCCCGGATACTGGTTCAGAAGTGCTTTCATGGCATCTGTCAGAATCTCATATCCAGTTGCATCTTTTCCGATAGGTTTATCCGCCATGTCTGCCACCTCCTGCCTGTGCTTTTACTTTACGAATCCATGTACTGCCGTATTGCCGTTTAGCGGCATCGAACCACTTTGCTTGTGCCTGCGGGTGTGCCTGTTTGGTGTATTCAAGATTTTCCTTTGCGGCTGTCTGGCCAGAGAATTGACTGACAAGGACTTTCTTGGCATACTGCCGAGCGTAAGGACTTCCAGTCAGCTCGTCCACCATCGTTTTTCCCATATAAAGGAATCTACCATAAGGCTCTGCCGCCGCACAAACAAAGCCCGTGCCTTGCATAGAGGAGCTTTTTGCCCTTGTCTTATCAATAAAATCTCCCGAAATCATCGGCATAAACGGAACCATACTGTCCATAACCATTCCATCAAGGAGATACTGAGCTTCTTGATACTGTCTGGAGAACCTGTCCATATTTAGCTTGATTTTCATATCTCCATCGACTACGGAGAACCCTTTGAAATGATGAATTTTACTCATATCACTTACCCAGAATCTCAAAATGTGGAATCAGTGTATACGGACCGCCTACACTGGTAATCTTGAATACGTTATCCTTGTTCTCGTTCATGTACTGATAGAATCCGCTCCGATAATCACCATCAGTTACCGTCCCACCAGTCCACTCGCCCTCCCAGAAGAACGATTCATCTGAGAATGTGATAGTATCCTCTAGAGCGTTGTTAATCTGCCTTTTCCACTCTTTAGGCGGAATCCATGGGAGAATCTTACCGTTTTTATCAGTAATGGTTATATCGCCGTTCTGGACGGTATATCGAACGTGTAACTGTGCGTTGTCAGTTGCGTCTGGCCCGTACTTTTTAAGGATTGCTCCCTTGTCCGTAATGAGGTCAGCACCGGATAAAACATGAGGATACCAGTACGCATCTCCTGTCGTGGCTGATTCGTAATAATTAAAAATCGTCACCGTTTTTTCGTACATGATACCCTCCTATCCTTCACATATTGCTTTTGAAAATCTGTCGTGGAATGCCTTGATTCTAACAATATTACCTTTGCATTCTTCCGGCACTTTCCCGTAAAAGACAATGCTTTCTGGGTGTAATCGTTCAATCATAGCATTATAGCCGGAAAGAAATAGTTCTTTCTTTTTCTTGCTATTCATGCAGCCAACTGAAGATACCGCCACTGTTCCACCCTCTGGTTCTCCATCAAAACACCAATCGTAAGAATCAAGTGTACTCCATGATATTGTTGGAATAACACGGCAACCATATTCTTGCAAATATGCACCTATCCAGTGCTTGCGGTAATGGTTGTATATCTGGATAGCTTTAGGGAAGTCGGTGTAGGTGCTGAAATCTGGTGTTAGAATGTACCGGAATTTGCTCAGCTTATCCACGTACCTGTCTGGATTTCTCCATAGTGCATCAAACTGATAATCGTCCAAAAAGAAATGAACAGCTTTCTCTTCTGGATTATTGCATTTTCCTCTGGCATAATTAAAACCGACAAATTCGCAATTGCCCTCGAATGTCTCAGGTTGTATCTGCGGTATACCATATTCACCAATGCCAGGAAAGATACGGCGGTTTAGATTTTCGTAAGCTATGCTTGTCTCTTTATTTGCCATAGGCTATTTTCTTCGACGTCTGCGGCGGTTTACGCGGTTGACTTTTGCATCTGCTCTCGAACCACTGGACAGCGTCCTGTTCGATGCTGTTTCTCTGTCTAAGAATGTATTTGTCGCCTTACGATCAGCCTTATACGCTTTTTGATCTTTTCTCATCTCAGACGCGGAGATATTTTTCACAGTAGCACCGTTGGATACTGCTCTTTTTTTGAATTCACTCGCAGACATATTCAGCGGAGTAGGCTGTGGCGCACCACCTATTCCAATCTGATAGTAGTGCCGCCCGTTCTTGTTTGAGAAATAATACCTCGTTGTTTCACCATTTCTGATTACATCAAGTCCGCTGGTTCCGCTGGAACTTAGTCCACTACTTCCACCACGTCCACCCATAAAATCACTCTTTCTGCACTGTCTGCTTAATAACCTGATTCACACCAGTAGCCGACAATCCGTTAAACATACCGACCGCAACCGCTGTGATATAATCCGTTGCCGGGAAGTCCGGGATAACTCCCATTCCGACTGCTCCGAGAATTCCACCAATAACCGCCATGATTACTGGAATCCATTCATCAGAGATTCTTTTTGATGCTTTGCAGCCCATTCCTACGATATAGCAAATCATAACGATTGCTATACATGAGCCTAATGTTGAAATGTCCATTATTTATCACCCCTTAACGCCTGAATAGCATTCATAAAATCAGCTGTATTTTTAGCCATTTTCTCAACATTTTCAGGCTTTTTAAGTTCTTCAATAGTTTCACGGAATGCCTGCTTTACTTCGGGATTTTCTCTGAATATCTTTTTCATATTTTCCCTTGAACATTCAAGGCAAATGTCGGTACTCCAATGTGGCTTAAGTTCTTTTCCGCACTGTCTGCATTTCATACTCACACCCCCGCATAAAGAATCGGTATTCCATCATCCGTCCTTACTCCCATCAGAAGCGGCAAAGCTGTCTTTAAGAGCAAGTCGTTCGTTTTCTGCACATCTCCGGCGGCAGCATACACCGCACTCCATTCCTTTGCACTTGCCCCAATTTGCTGTGGCGTTGCGTAAGAGATGGATTCACTGCCGGAAGACACAGATGTTACAATGCCTGTCGTGCTACCACCGGACCCGATTGCGGTTGACGTACCGCTCACAGCGGCATTGGTAGCATTCTTCTCAGCAAGTTCAATCTGATACATTAATTCAGTCAATGAACAGACCGCCTTTTTGATACGTTTTTGCGAACGTTCGTTTGTTGGCAGTCCGTCCACCAACCTGTCAAACGTCATTGTGTCCACAAAATCACTGGCTCTTTCTGCCAGTCGTGGAAATTCGGTTTCTGGCACGACATTGCCGAATGATTCTGTATAGAATTTATAATCTGCATAAGCCATGCCAGTTACCTCCTACATTTATGGTTTTGCTGTTACAGTCGCACTTCCGGCATTCAGTGCTTTGTATGTTCCGTCACACTCAACTACTGTGATCTTCTGTTCAGTTGCCGCCTTAATGTCAGCTTTTCCGTCCCAAGAAGTCCAGTTTCTGAGGTTCTGGCCATATCCGACAGTTACTGCATCTGCTGCAACTTTGTATTTATATACGTTGTTGGCATTTTCCTTAGTCGGATTTACGGTAATTTTTGTATCACCGCTTGCTGTTCCAGCCACGGAATTTACTGTCAGAGTGCCAAGCGTTGGTGTCTCATCAATGGTGATTACTGCGATTGCGTCAATGTACTCCGCAAAAAGAGTAAGTCCCATAACCGCAAACGCCTCAGACACTGCTGTGTGATAGTTGCCCTGAGTATGGAATCCGATCAGGTTTGTCTCACCGGAAACGGTATACACAAGACCTGCTCTTGCGAAGTCAGATTCGTTCGGGTCAACATAGTAAAGTACGATGTTCTCGACAGGAGTAGCGATAACCTGTCCACGTGGGATCTCACTGTCAGATAACAGGAAGATTGTGTTGAATCCCATGAAATCTTTCATGTACTGGAAACCGAACTGATTCTGAATAGTAATCTCAGCTGCTCCAAGGTATTCATATACGTCCAGAATATTGACAAATCCAACAACGCCAGTCACATTCCTGTGCATCTGTTTGAATTTGTTTTCTACTCGACCCTTGGCCATCGCCAGAGCCATCTGGAATGTTGTTTCTGTGGAAGTAAGTGTACCGGTTTTCAGATAATCGTAAAATCTGCCGGTAACGTCAGTCTGAAGCTGGAAAAGGAATTCATCATCGGTCATCTGAACGGCGTTCTCATAACCGTGATCCTTGATTGCTTCGATAGATACAGCCTTTGCGTACTTCTCAATGGTCATTTCCGCATAGTTCTTTTCTTTTACAGTAAACTTGCTGTAAGGGATTTCCTCGCCCTCACCGACAAGTCCGCTCTGCAAAGTACCCTCTGCGTACTTGGACTTGAGTACAGCACCCGGCTGTTTTTTGATAGGTCTCATGATACCCAGAATATCACGTAAGTGCTGCCAGTTTCTTTCAAATCTGGTAACGAAGTCAATCTCGCGTGCTGTGACCTGAATATCATTCGTCATGATAAGATTAGCTTTTGCTGCCATATAAAAAATCCTTTCTACCCATAATTGTTAAGGTATTGGGTTAGCGGCTATACTCTGGTGTATAGTCGGTGTAAAAAATCACTGGAATAACTGGATGTTCTGAGCGATCGCCGCCTGTCTCTCAGACGGGTCTTTGATTGCTTCGATATCTTTCTTCGTCATGCTTCCCGGTGTCTGCTGATGTCCAACGTGAGTGGTAAATCTTGCCTGTTGCTGCTGAGCCTGCTGCTGAGATTCATCTACAAAAGCGGATGCGTCAGACTGCTTCATCTGTTCGATCAGATCGTTCAACCCAAGGATTTTGCCGTCTTTCAGCTTAAGACCTGCTTCTTTGATGTCTGCCATGACTGATTTCTTTGCCGCTTCGCTTGAAAATTTAACATCATCGAGTGCTGCTTTGAGTGCGTCTGAGAAATCACGGTCATAGATCTTTGCATTAAATTCTTTTTCTGCATCTGCCGCTTTCTGTTTCCAGGTCTCTAACTCACTTTTAACATTTGCCGGGTCAATACCGTCAAAGCCTTTCAAGGTCTCCTCTGCTGCTTCAGCACGTTCTTTCCAGTCATCACGTTCTCCCTCAACTTTTGACAGAGTTTTTGCTACTTCTTTAGCATTTTTATAATGCTCAGAGAGAGCTTTCTTAACATCTGCCTGTTTGTCCTCCGGGATCTCGATTCCAAATGATTTTAATGTGTCAATAAGTTTCTGCATACATATCCTCCTGGTCGTGTTTATTGACCTGCCGCCGCAGGTATGGATTAAGCCAGTTAGACCACTGGCAAGGTAATCGAAAAGGGTGGACTCGAACCACCGACGTCAAGGACTATGCGTCCTCCGCTCTTCCACCTGAGCTACATTTCGTCAACCCGGATTCCCGGGTTAGCAAGGTGTTTAACGTGTCATGCCTGCCACGAGTTGTTCCGGGCGCCTGTCCGCCCATTTACCTTTTACAAGGAGGTGCGTACTGTCTATGCGAGCGAGCAAGTCATATAGACAGTAATGGCACGTGTCGGAAATTGCATCCGCTTTTCAACCTCATGCATCTTATGTGACAATCCGGCCACTGCATTTTCTATTAAGGACACGCACCCGAGAAAGGAGGAATCAATGAAAAATGTCTATGTCAAGTGGCGGAAACCACTTACGAATCTTCCTCATAAATACATTGTACCACAAACCTTTCCAAAAGTTGTGGTACATGTTTTAGCCAATTAGAGCATATCCCGGAGCTTTTCCACGTATCTTTTAACAAGATCACGTTCTTCCCTGCACTCTGCATCCTTGGACATATCGCTCATTTCTGTAGTAAGCTCGTCAAGGTGTTCTTCCAATGCGGCAAGCATCTTCCTCTTGCAGTCCTCAGATTTGCCGGAACGATAGCTCTGTTTCTGCGTCATATAGTCGTCATAAGCATCTCGTCCGTCAGAACGGCTGTAATGCCCTCTGACGTAATGTTCGCCCCGTCTGGCATAAGAGCTACCTCTGTCGTAATCCGGCATCATTCTGCCATCATTTGAGCTGTATCTCCCCATGCTGTCGCGTTTTCTTCCGCGTTCGCTGTAATCGTCATTGTATCCGCCGCCACGCATCTCATCAAGGACAGTGTTGTAGTACTCTACTTTCTTATCCCAGTACTGCGTATTCTTGATATCTTTGTACATGTCAATCAGCTTATATGTCATATCCAGATTTCCGGTGGTCAGTCCGTTATCAGCGATTTTGGACAGTTCATCTTCGATTCTTGCACATAAGTCTTTAATGTCTCTCATAATCACACCTCCTACGCTTCTCTGGTCACAACAATGTTTGCATTCGCAACAGAAACAGCCTGATCGCTCGTGTTCTCTACTGCGATATTAACGCAACATCCGCGAGGTACATCAATATAGATACCAGAGGACACATTGTTGTACTGGTCTACTGCCGCCGGCGTGGAAATCATCTGTGAAGATAATACAGGTTCGCCAGAGATTGCAATCGCCAAAGAGATAGCTCCGACAGTTCCACCTGTTGGAATTGCGATATTACCAGAAAAATCCACAAAGAATCTAGCCTTGCACTGGTTAGTCAATCCTCTCAGAGTGATGATTCCACTTCCCTCTCTGTGCTGAATGCAGTTAGAACCCTTAACTGCTGTATTTGAAAATACTACGTTTCCATTAGCTGCTACAGTCTGAGCAGCTACACTTGTAAATTCTGCCATAATTTTTACCCCTTTCATATCACAAAAGGACAGGTCTCAGCCTGCCCCTCTGTGTAATACGGCATAAGCCGACATCCGAAATCAATCGAAAGATACTCTCGATATGAAGTTATCAGCAATTGCATCCAGTGTTACATCCGCATCCGTAATATGTGTTCGGATTAGGGACCTGATATGCCGGGATCGGCGCTGGATTGATTGCATTAATGAGCTGCTGCGTCTGAGAAGCCATTGCAGTTGTGAGCAGTGCGCTCTGGCGATCCTGAGAAGCGGCACGTCTGAGATCATTGTTCTCGGCCTGCAGGTTAGAAATCTTTTCATTGCAGAGATAGTCAAGAATCGCTCTTGTCCCTGCGTTCTGGCTGTCGATAATGTCTCTTGTGTTGCTGTTCATCGTGTTCTGCAATGCGCAGGTGTTCTGCGCCATATTGTAGTTTACGCCCTGGATAGCTTCCCGAGTCTCACAGCAACAGTTTGCAAGCTGTGCCTGTAAAGCATTGGTGTTCTGCATATTGGCTACAGTATCAGCATTGATTGCCTGCTGGATTCCAAAGCCAGTCTGCATGATGTTTGTGTTGATTCCGTTAAAACCGGTAAGCATACCGTTGTTCACTGCATAGAATCCATCACAGAGTCCATTGTTGATCCCGTCAAGTTTGCTAATTACTGCGGAGTTATCAAATCCTCTCTGAATGTCTGCCTGAGTAGCTGCTGTGGCCGCATATCCACCGCCATTGCCATTGTTGCCCCAACCATTGTTTCCCCATCCGAAGAAAGCAAAAATGAATAAAACAATAATCCACCAGCTGCCATCTCCACCAAACATGCCGTCATTATTTCTACCGTTTCCAGTAGCAGCGGCAATATCTGCTAAGCTATAATTTCCATCCATAATATAATCTCCTTTTTGTGTATTTACATCAATCTGGCCAGATTGTAATGTACTATTTCATATTCTTCAGCAGGTTTTGAAACTGTCCTGCCATCTGCTGAACTTGGTTAAGTTGCTGTTGAGAAATCTTCCCAGACTGTAACATCTTCTGGACTTCTTCCTTCGGGTTTCCCTTAAAATTCTGCTTAAACTGCATAAACTGCTGTATCATCTGCATTGGTCCGTTTCCCTGCGGTATTCCACCACCAAGCACGTTAAATAATGGATTACTCATCTGCGTTTCCTCCCTTGGCTGCTGATTCCTGCGCGGTATTAGCTCTAACAGGTTCAGAAAAAGAATTTAATCGGTTTGCTATAGCGTCGCATTTAGCTTTTAAATCGTCATATTCCTGTCTGGTGACATATTTGTCCATGTTCTGAGCAGGCTGTTTAGGCGGCATCTGAGCGCCTACCTCGCGATATTCAAATGTTCGTAATGGCTGTGGCATACCGGAAACGTCAGTGGATTTTATATAGAACTTTTCGCTCTCTGAATCCATCAGCAAAACGCTTGTCCCGGGTGCTACCAGATAGGATTTTGCACCGACTTCTCCAGATACCCACAGGATGCCATTATTATTCTGTTGGGGTTGCTGTACTGGTTGAGCCGGCATCTGGACAGGCTGTTGCTGGAACTGATTCATCTGTCCCGGAACGCCAAAGCTATATTGATAAGGATTGTTATATAATGCCATCTTATGCACCACCTTTCTGATTATATTTTTGCATAGATGTATCAATCTAAAAAGTTCAAAAAAGTATCGAAAAAGTATTGTGCAATAACGCACATAGATTTATAATTGAGGAAAAAGGAAGGATTAGCATGGCAACAGAAGCGCAGAAAAGAGCGGTAAGGAAGTATGAGAACAACAACTATAGACTGAATATTGTCTTTCCAAAAGGAACTAAAGAGAGGATTGAAAAGCTCGACCTCGGCAAGAGCAACAGTGCCTTTATCCGGGATGTTGTTCTGTCAGAACTCGACAGGTTAGAAAAAAATTAAAAATAACGCACATATACGCTTGACATATAACGCACATATATGTATAATAAAGACAGTTAAAGAAAAGTACACAGCCCACGAGAGGGTGTAAAGGAGGAAAAAGACATGGCAGAATATATGATGTCAGAAGCAAGAGGGAATGCAGTATACGAAAATAACTGCATCTATATTCCGGAAAACTACCCGGAAGACTGGCGGGAACGCCTGGAAGCTGGCGAGGTTGTCAGTTACGAAAAGGACGGCGAGCAGTGCGAAATCTGGCTCGAAATGGAGAAATAAAAATAAGCCCCTGGGAGATAATCCCGGGGACTTTTATTGTCGTCTTAACACACTTTAATTATTTTATTGTTTACCCGGCGGCTTAATCGTTTCGCCGTAGATATGCTCACGTTCATCTGTTCGGCGCAGTATTCGAGCGTATATTCCTTACATCTTAATCGAAATAGTCTTTCCTCATCCGGTGTAAAATTACACTCTGCCAAGAACCTGTCTATATCTTTCTTAGTGAATACATATAACTTCATGAGCATACCCCTTATTAATGCTAACGCTGATTCTGTGCAAGATAATTTGTAAGCTTCTGTTTTGTTTTTTTTAATTCCTCCACGTTATTCCCGCTGATCTGACTGTCCAGCATGGTTGATAACACTTCCAGAATTAATGAATCACGTTCTGCAATTCTCTGAAGACTTTCATAATCTCGCTTGTCATGTTCTTCCAGCGTCTCCACTCGTTTATTAAGCCGGAACGCCGGAGTAATCCACTTAAAGATTACGGCCGCTGCCCCACCGACAATAGATACCCCTCCGCAGATAGAGAGAAAAATCTGTACAAATTCTGATATGCTCATTTAGCTACTCCTTTTCCCAGTAGTATACCGGGATCTCATTACCGCTATCCCATGTATCGAAATATTTGCCCTCTTGCACCGTCACCACATGGCCATCTATGCAGAGAATGTATGTACCTGTCGGATGGTCTGTACAAAAGTCGTTGACTGTATAGATATATCGTTCTGACTGCTCAATCAGTTTGCGCCTGTATCCATGCTTATAGAGATACGCTCCCCAGACATAATTTGCACTTGGCATATCTGACAGAGCGCACGCCTGTATCATTAATCCAGCGAATACCGTTTCCCAGTCGAACCCGGTTGCTTTACATATTGCCCGGACAGCACAATCTCCGACTCGATTCCCGGCAGGATTCGGATTGTAATATTCCCATCTGTCCATCAGTCAATCCCCTTTGCTGTTTTATACCGTTTCGCCGCTCCTCTGGCTTTTGTGGCGTTCTGGCGGTTCCACTTAGCAATCATGAGCCGGTCTTGTAGTTCTCTCAGCCCGTTCTGCTTGCAGTAATCCTTATATGCAGCATTTTGCTTCTGCAAAAGATAAGACTTCCGGTCAAGGTCTTGCTGGAGTGCGAATTTTGCCTTTTCATTCGGTGCATTGTCAACTCCTGCTTGCAATCCAAGGACTTCCCTCTTCGTTTTGCGGATTCTCCGCTCATAAGTACGTTGTCGCTGTTCTTTTTCGTACTGTTTACCTTTGTCAGCTTTATCCTGTGCTGATAGTTCTGTATAGGGATTAAATTCCCCGTCACTGGCTCCAAAGCTATGCCGACAGTTGACCCCTGACAATCCGCTTGCTGTCCCATATCCGGTCAATGAGAACGGTGGAAATTTCTTACTCTTGCCAGAACGAGAGTATATCTTTCCTTGCCACCATGAGTGATTGCCCGGATTCTGGCCGCCGTCACCCGTTCTGGCTCCTATGTGAGCACTGACTAGAACTAAATCCCAGTCCATTTCTTCCATGCGTTTTAGGGATATATCTCCCGTAGCCTGTGCCACACCAGTTCTGACAGAACGCGCAACTGCGGTTTCAATCGTGTCTTTTCTGCCAGATGGATATGTGACGGTGACACCATCTGATACAACATTATTAACTGCCTCTTTGATGGCTTGCGTATACCCAACTGCCCCAGTCATTACATGATTATATGCAAGGTCGCATTGCTCAATATAGAGCCTCTGAGCGACACTTGCGGTTGTTCTCGTGAAGTTCTTCCACTCACCCATAGTCGCAAGCATATTTCGCTCCATGAGCCTTATCATAGCCGGAGACTGTTCAAGCGGTACGGGACTAAGCCCCGCCGCCTTATAGACTTTATCATCATAGTCCATTGCAGTGATTCCGGCATCCTCAAACGCTTCAAGAAGCTCCTGTTGTTCGCGCTTGGTGTATCTGGATAATTCTGCCAGAATGTCCTCTAGCAATTCGCCAGATTCCTGCAATGTTCTGATTCGCCACGCATCGGCATTGGTTAGGATATAATCCTCGCCTCTGCCGATTCTTGCCATCATTCGCGACACGATCTCAGAGATGATATACTGGTGCAGTTCTTCTGCAATTTGTTCACTGCCCTCTGTAATTTGCCGTAAATATTCTGGGCTTAACATAACTACTCATCTCCAAACAGTTTTGGTTCGTCTGGCTGAGCTTCTTTGACCATTGCTTTCGCTTCTTCCTTAGTCATTCCCTCGAACTTCACGAAATACAACCATGCCGGGACCTTGCCGGTAGTCACATACTGCCACCATCTTGCACGGTCGTTTTCACGCACATACAGGATATCTCCGAAATCATAATTGACTTCATAAGCTCCGACAGGTGCAAGTCCGTACAGGTCAGCGTAGACGTTCAATGCGTAAATAACTTTATCCAAACAAGATTCCAACTTATCCCTCACGTCTTTGACGAATTGGACTGTCCTCTGCTGTTCCGCTTCTACTCCCGTGGCTGTCTGAATGCCGCTAGATTCGTTGAAAACAAAGTATCCGTTTGAGAATCCAATCTTGTACCCCAGCTGGCTTAAAATGGCATTTATGCCGGCTATACGGGTATCTGTGTTGAGAACCGGATTGATTTCTTGATAAAACTCTTTCTCGTCCTGTCCGAATACGTTTTTCACATAATCTGGTAAGCTCATTTCTAAGCATCTATGTTCCATTGCCTGTGGTGTCATAGCGGAGACAGGTGAACCGCTCGGCATCAGCAGTCGATCATCCGCCAGAACAGTCCGCTTAGAATCAAGAATTTCTTTTGCGTTTCGGCTGTATGCAATGTCCAGGTCTTTTAACTCTTCAATTGCTTCTGCAAATATTGGAAGCCCCAGTGGTGTACTAATGTCCACATTGTTCGCCTGCGGTGTCCGTAGAACTCCATACAAAGCTCCGTCCAGCTTCTCACCGTTTGCCTTGAGTATCGGCGGCGTATCTGCCATTAGGTCAGCCCATTTGGTCTGTTTAAGGTCAATTTTATCACCGATGCTCTGAGGGGATTTCGACACATAAGCCCTGTTTGAAACATAATACGGATAGGTCGTTACTCCGTCCACAGTGGTCTCAACAAATCTATGATATTCAAGTCGTGTATAGTATTTCCGTCCAACAGTATAAGAATCCTTAAATATAATCCCTTTGATTTCCTGATTGTCATAATCCACAATCATCACGTCTGCCGGAATAAATATGTCAAGGCTCTCGCCGTTCGGCTTGATAAATACTGTTCCGTAAGCACAGCCGTATTCTACCCAGTGTCGGATCTGGAAATATACTTTATCTATCTGCTCCTGTAACCATATTGCCCTTGCAGAGCCATCTATCTGAATGCCGATCGCCAATGTTGCGAGTCTGGCAGTCTCAGAACACACAGATTTAGCAAAATTAATCGTCTTGATATTATTCTTGTCATCTAACCATTCCGGAACTCCCCTGTAAATGTTCGCGCACCGGTTAATCAGTGATTCCATCTCTGGAAATTCTGCCGCCTGGATATTAAAATCCTCTTCGGCTTGTTTTTTGAAAATCATGTTAAACCACCTTTTTAGTGTTGTTATAAGTCCCATTTAATCTACCTTTTAAAATCCATCCATCTTACAGAAGTATCTCGCACAATAATGTCTTCATATTCTACAACTTTTAAGATTTCGTTAATGTCAGATGATCCATATATTTTTAAACCGATGCTTAAGAATTTATTTATTTTATCTGAAAAGTACCTATCTAATATTTTATGCACTGTACCCCCTCCTGTTAAATAACGGCTCATAAGCATACCTGAGTGCCGAAATTGCATGATCGTTTCCATCAGGATAACCGCTTATTACATTTCCCTCTTTGTCCCGATCATACTCATACTCCGTAATTTCCTTGTATGCGTTCGGTGTTCGCTTCGGGTCAATGACTATAGTCTTTGTTTGCAAGAATTTAAAACCATACTCGATACTGCCCGGTCCCTTGATTGCTCCTCTGGCAGGAAGCCCGGCGTCCCGGAAGTCGTTCACGGACTTGGGTTCCGCAGAATCACATATCATCGTATAATCGTCATAGCCTTTTTTCTTGATCCAATCAGCGGTCTTGGAGTTGCTCCATTTATTTACATACAATTCGTCAATCAGGTATATTCTCTCTCTAGCAGAATCGTAATAAGTTCGGAGATAGCAGAAGGCATCCGGGTACCATCCATAATCTACACCAGCGAAAATGCGATCCATATGGCTGATCTCTTCATCTGTAATATCTCTAATCTCCAGATATTCAAATACATTTCCACCGTCACCATTTGGAACACCCAAATATTCATGCTCGTAGGCTTCTTGATTAATTTCTTTCAGATGCGCTGCATCGTCAATAAACTTCTGTCCAAGCCACTCCGCCGGGGCTTCCAGATAACTCGAATGATGAATAACTCTTTTCGGGTTAGGTGTGAGCTTGATCCTGTTTACCCAGTTTGATTTTGATTTTGGTGGGTTATATGATGAAAAATCATAGGATTCATCGCCGCCACGAAGCACTGACTGATTAACAGAACGTTCCTGAGCATCTCCCTTCATTTGATCTTTTTCTTCTTTCCAGAGGATTCCGATATATCCAAACTCCGGTTTAATAGATTTTAGTTTGGTTTCATCATCCAGACCACGGAAGTATATTGTCTGCCCCGTTTTAATATACTTGATCTCAAGTGGCGACACCTTACATTCAAATTCTTCCATCAGTCCAAGTTCGTTGATAGCCCATTTCATGTTAGCGTATACAGAATCTTTCAGAGTACCGGCCACCTGTCTTGTAATGCAAGCGTGCATCTGAGGATTATTCTTGATAAGCTCAACAATTTTAAAAGCTACGAATGAAGATTTCAGACCGCCTCGGCCGCCCTCGAATACATATTCAATGTTGGGCTTAATCTGTCGGTTAATATCCACGAATGCCTTGCCGAGCACTCTGGCAGGAAGTTCATATTTGCTTTCGTCTGATTTTGATACGGCTACTAACTGTTCCCATTTGTCCACTGCCTGCATGTTCCCTTTGATAGCTTTATCGTATACAGCAGCTACAATACAGGCGTTGTTGTCCGCGTCCTCATCAGATATACCCATCTTTGTGAGCTTCTTCTTTGCAGCAGTCGGGGCAGGGTTCTCGGCTATCATCTTTGCTAATTCAGAAAGGGTCTTTTTTTGACGGCGTACTTCTCCCGACTTAATACCGCCTTTTTTAGTTATTTCTCGGAGTTCGCTCGGAGTTCGTTCAGAATTCGGTATTAAATTTTTCTCGTTTGCCATCTTATCAACATCCAATCATATCCTTTCTGAATTAAGCTATAAAATCGCATAGTAACACTTCTGAGTATATTCTATCACAGGTAAGTAGAAAAGTTGTGGTACATGTTTGAGGAATTTTATGCTAAAAAAGAGCCGGTAAATACCGACTCTCTAATTTTATTCATTGCTTTGTAATTTTCTGATCGTCTCGCCCTGATCTCCCGGACACCCCATGAAACACTCCGGGCAATGCTCGTAAAATGCACATCTGATGCAATCATGCGGACTGATTGAGCTGCAATATTGATGCAACACTGCGAATGCTGATACGGCGAGCTGCGGGGTTATATCTGGTGTAAGTTTATCACTCATTTTTCTTCATCTCCTCCAACTGTTTTACTGCTTTTCTATAATCTCTATTCGCAGACCGGAACATCATCAAAAGTATTTCAGACACAGGCCTTGTCCGATTTCTTCGCTTTGCTTTTTTGATGCATGTAAGGTCATTTGCTTCTGGTACATATATTCCTACATAATGTGGAATTTCAAGGGATACCGCAGCACATACATCTGTAGGCATAACCAGGTAGTTATAATCACCAACAAAATTCAACCCATGACCAGAACGAAAATCTTCAGCAGATGATTTAATTTCATAGCAATAGAAATCTCCTTTTTCTATCCCGGACACACTATTATTTACTGGCACGAACCGCATGTAATCCACCCTCACCGCATGATCTGTCGAATAATCGAATGTAACTTCCTTAGCCCAATAAATACGTGGATCATTGTGAGGATTTATTTTCTTTTCAAGCATGGCTGATAATTCTGCTGTAATCTCAGGTCTTGTCATTTTGAATCTCCTCCAGCTTCTTCTCAGCGTCTTCACGGGTGAGGAATATTGTCTTGCCAATATCATTTTTGAAACACATTAACTCGCCGCAATCTCTATCAATTACTTCCAGATTGTATGACCTTGTTGTTATGTCAATTTGCGTTACTGTTAATTCGATAACGGGATTTTTAGCACCCTTATTAATCCTGAACATTATATCGCCAACCTTACACGGCAATCTCACCAGCAAGCCTTGTTCTTCTAAGTCTTCATAAGTAGCAAGTTTTTCAGCCACTTTAAAATTTTCCTCATCCCAATCCCAGTAATACGACACATTATCGCCGCTATCCTGCTTCGTCATTATGAGCCCGTCATTCACTCTTTCTGTTAATCTCTTCATCTACTTCACCTCTTGAAATCTTTTCATAAATAGAATTTTCCACGATTCGTCTACTTCCACAAAATTTTCTTTTTCATATTCCTTGATCATGTTTTCAAGTTTTAAAATTTTGTCTTTAAAAAAATCGTTATGTCGTTCTAAAAAATCGTCTTTTTTAAATTTTCTACAATACTGCTCATGCAATCTTGTCTTGGTTTTCATGGTGTATTCGCATACTCCTGTAGTAGATGCTAACTTCAAAACTATTTTCGCATATTCATAATTGTCTTTATCTACCCCTTCTGGCAAAGCCCAGCCCATAAAAGAATCACATTCGCAACACTTTACTTTCTTACTCATCTACCTCACCTCTTCTATCTAACTTTCTACAGTATCTGCAAGTAACTTCAAGGACTTAATAAGCGAGTCAATCAATGCTGTTCTGTCTGGGCTTTTAGCAAATGTTCTGACAAGTTTTACTGCATCCTTGATTTTTTCTTCATATTCGATAATTTCGGATGCTTCAAGCACTCCTTTATCACTCCAATAAGCAACTGTTCCATTATCCTTAAAAATCAAAATATTTGGCAGTTTGATATCCCTAGATGACAAACTGACTTTATCAGACCATTTATCAAAACCTTGTAACCTTGCAATGTTAAGAATATTTTCATATTCTTTCTGCGTTTTTACGAACACGCTTTTTCCTGTTAAATTAATCATCAGAATTTCCTCCTGTATCTCATTAATACACTGATTCCGACCATCGACCATCCCACACTGATAATCTGTCATATCATTCTCGGTAGTGTTTTTCTCCGGCAATGGCTTCAGTGGGCACCAATCAGGTCTAATACTCAAATCTGTAATATCTCTATTGTTTACTCTACAGAACGGGTGATGCACTCCACTGCGTAAAACGCATAAAGCACAATATTTTGGCGTATCCATCACTAATACTGATTTACTCATTCAACTCCACCGCCTTTCACAATTTCATCAATTGTTGTATCTCCTTCTATGCAATATTTTTCAAACAAATAATTCTCTAATTGTTCCACAACCTTGTCCACGTCAAAAACTGTCGGCTGCCTGTTGACACAATCAATAAACTCTTTTTGGTCGGAACTAATACTATTTCCAATTTCCCAGATTTTAATATATTCAATTAAATCGTCCGCATCTATTAAACGCATTTATTCATCCTCCCACACTCCCAATAACCGCATCCTCTCATACAGTACAGCGACGGTCTTACGCCTGTATCCGTAGAAGTCTTTCGGGTTCATCGGGATATATTTTTCTTTACTGATTTTCCTGTAACTTTTCCGGTGTAGGATATTCTCAATAACCATATCCGCTATCACCGTGTTCTTCGGGCAAGCTGACAAGGCGGCACCGGAAAGCAGGTATCCGTACTCTGCCGGAAAGTCTTTTAACATCGTATTCAGTTTTTCAATGTCATCTGCCGGAATACCATAGTCTTCCAGCTTTTTATTCCTTGTCAGCATACCGTTCTCCTTTCTATTCGTCTGGGTGGTGCTTATCGTACATGATCGCTGCACATGCAAGACCGGCCACTCCGACTATGATTCCAAGGGTGAATCCTAATAAGAATGTAATCATGATTCGTCCTCCCTATAGCGCTCCGGCAATTCCATCCAGGCGTTGACATATAAATCATTACCTAAACAAGATATTAAATCGTCACCGGCGTAAAAAATGCCGTTGCCATCTTTATCTCTTTCACATCTTCCGATTATTGGGATTGAGTAATTCGCAAAAGAGAGAAGAATATAATCATCTGTTTCTGGAAATCTCTCACTGACTGGAATCCATCCGTTTTCTTTCTCATCCTGTTCGATGGCTTCTTGCAACTCATCAATTAATTCCACATAAGTTATAAATGCATCCCTTTCTTCGAGGATTTGAATGTCAGCTTCAATGTATTTTTTCAGTAATTCTTTTACATGCTTCATACTTCCACCTCCGAATCTTCTGGCATCTGAAACAGGATTGATTTTCTTATCTCATTTCCATAGCCTTTTAATACAGCAATTCCATGCGCCACACTTTCTTTTGTATCATAGCTTCCCGTGTATGCTGATCCCGCCAGCCCATTGCCAACAATTTCACCAGATTTGTATTCCATGTATGCATCCTGAATCATATCCAGTACCTTTATAACTTTTGCTTCTGTCGAATACTCTCCAATATCATAAATAGCATCACCATTATCAGCAAAAAATCTTAATCTATCATCGCCCACTTCTATGCTTGATACGTTGTTCATATTGATTAATATGCGTTTATCCTGGCTTCTGATTAACATTTTGCGTCCTCCTTATCACTTATTCTCCTGTTCCACTGTTCTACGGCTTCTTCCTCTGTTTCTCTCCAGCGTTCCACCATTCCATCGCATTCTGTACAAGCTACAAGATATTCTTTTTTTGAATCGTTATATTCATTAATCAGCATTTCTGCCTTTCCTCCGCAAAACGGACACGGTTTTAATGGTTTTAATTTATCCATTTTCCATCCTCACTTTCCCCATGTAAGCAACTGACACGCTATTGTGCAGTTGGTACATGATTTTATACTCCCATCTTCTTAACCAGATTCTTATTCATCTCATCAAATATTACATCTGTGTTCTCCTCAATGTCCTGCATCATGCTCAGGACGCTCATTTCGCCCCTATTTGCCATTTTAACGTACTCGTTAGCAGTCTGCATGACTGTGAGTAAACGTTTCGTAGAAAAGCCATATAAACGTCTCAGGGCCATCATGGTCGTAACGACATTAATCGTATCAGCCCAATCTTCCCCATCGTTGAATCCGTTTTCGTAAGCTTCTTTCTCCATACTTTTAATCTGACTATGGCAGTTAATCATTGCTCGCCCAAATGCCTGTGCTGCCTGATTGGGCTGAGCTAGAGGAAGTCTCTGCTTTCGTGGCTTTGCTTTAAGTTTACTGCTCACGCTTCACGCACCTCCTGATTTGCCCTGTAACAGCTTCAAACTGCTTAAGCAATGAACTGTCGTCATTCCGGTTTAAAGTCCGATCGTAAGCCGGAGAGACGTCCCACAAGTCATTTACGAGAACGCCGCGCGCCACGCTGTTGAGTAGTGCGCTCCGATGCGCTCCTGTGATACTTGCGATCTCGTCAAGGGTGAACTCTCCAACGTATTCAGCGCCTTTGAACAGCTCATACAGTTTCATGTTTCTTCCTCCTTGTCACTAATTCATATCCTGTCAACCGGAACGCTCTCGGTGTCTTCGGGTGATCCGTTTCGATCAATCCATCCGTTCGCAGCATGTCCATGTGGCGAAGCACCGTGGCATTTGACACACCGACACCGTCGGCAATCTCTTTGTAAGACGGTGCGTACCGATGTTCTTTGATATACCGGCAGATGTACAGATATATGTCTTTGTGAATCTGCTGACCTTCTTTATACTTCTGTTTGTACATTTTTCTCACGCTCCTCTTTCATCTTCTGCGCTCTTTTAAACATTTTTTCGAGATAGTCCGCATAAGCCAATAGCATATGATCTACAAACCCGTTTTTTCGATATTTTTCTGACATGATATGAATCTGTTCTGTCACCTGCTGCCAGTATTCATCATTTTCTTCGATTCCGGCAGTCTGGAGAACCAGTGCCGGGAAGTCAATCTGCAAGAACTTAATAGTGTTCGGTATCTGCTCGTGTGTCACTCTCATACTTATACACCTTCTTCTACCTCAAAACTCTGTTCAAGAAGTCGCTCGTTATCCTTACTAAACGCCTTAATATAGCTTTGTTTTATCGGTCTGATAAAATGTATACCATTAGCGGATTTTGCCCGGGAAACAGCCACATAGAACTGCCCAGGATCCCAACAGCAAGGATCAATGTTGATTTTCTCGAATGTCTGTCCCTGTGATTTATGAATACTGATCGCCCAGGCAAGTTTCACTGGGAACTGAGAGAAAGAACCTACTTTTTTGCGGACAATCTTCTCTTTTACGATTTTCTGACCGTCTTTTTCCTGTTCAGATTCCTCAATAACCTGTTTCTCAATGTCTTTGCTGTATCTGTACAAGCTAACTGTTTTGCCCTTATCAGTCTTGATAACCAGATAAGATTCTTCAAATTCTCCGTTTTCCACAATTTTCTGAATGATGCCAATCGTTCCATTAACGTAGTTTCCAGACAGATCATTGACTGTAATCATCACTTTTGCACCGATGTTAAGAATTAAGTCCTCTCTGGCAAATGCAATGTTCTTAATATCGGCAGATGTTAGCTCGCCGTCAACTGCTGCATGAAACACTTTTTCGGTCTTTTTATCCAACTTGCCAAGGAAAGTATTGTTAATTCTGTCAGCTTCTGCATTAGTGCCAACCAAGAACGGTGCTTCCGGTATAACCTTGTCTGATTCGTTGTTCTCCAGATATGCAATGGATTTTCTAATATTGTTGCCATATTTAATATCATTCAGCACATACTTAAATCCCTCATCATTCTGCCTGCATACTTCATCAAGCTTAATATATTCGAATGACATATCTTTCCAGTATTCAGACATGAAGGCATATCCGTGTTCGTACTTTCCGCCCTTTCCATAATCAGATCCATACATCCGGCAGAGAATTTTGCGGTCATCTGTCGTGATAACTGGGGGAAGCTGGTAGAAATCACCAATTACGATCAGTTGAACGTCTTCTTTGTCCTCTCCGATCAGAAGTCTGTCAACTGCTCTCTCTTCATTCTCCGTGATGATCGTCTTTGCAATCATATTGAACAAATCGAACCGGCACATGCTGATTTCATCAATGATAAGAACATCTGCTTCTTTCAGAAGTTCAGCTCTGGATTTCACCTTTTTCTTATAGTCCTCAAATTTAATTGAAATATTCAATGCCCGGTGTACGGTAGTTGCCCCATATCCGATATTATCCGCAGCTATTCCGGTAGTAGCAGATACCAGAACACTTTTACCAGCTTTTTCTGCCTCATCGATGAACGTTTGGATAACTGTTGTCTTGCCGGTTCCTGCATCACCTGTCAGAAAAACATTACTGCCAGACAGCATTGTGTCTAATGCATATCTTTGCTTTTTATTGAGATCATCTTTTTTCATTTTGTAACCACTCCTTGTAAAAATTATGTCAACTAAATA
>ENA-OXQB01000039-OXQB01000039.1-human-gut-metagenome-genome-assembly--contig:-NODE-39-length-48110-cov-71.8448_pt1 | contig 48110 bp, 41 predicted proteins | sample MGYA00249577_ERZ652553 | MGnify/ENA primary metagenome ERZ652553 (study PRJEB26925, sample SAMN05826609) | human gut metagenome | biome: ENVO:2100002; feature: ENVO:00000062; material: ENVO:00002003... | reverse complement strand
TATACATATTTCCATACACTTCTCTCAATGCCGATGCATCCACCTGCCATCCCGAAATGAGGGAGTAGATTTCTACCGGTTGGATAAAGAGGAAGGCAACCACCCACCAGAGCCATTTGGTAGGAAGATAACTCAATGGGATGAGAACCAGTCCATAGATGGCATAGGAGAAGAGGATGTCGCCATCAAAGAAGGCGGTGTTCACGATACCGAGCATTGCCAGGAGGAACATTCGCCAGGCGAATCTACCCGAAAAGCAATTTCCACGCTGCTGCTGATTATCATTCATGATAAAGAAGCTTAATCCGAAGAGCAGGGCAAAGATACCATACATCTTTCCCGACAGCAGCAATGCCAGCACATCTGCCATCCAATCATCACACCCCAGCGTATAAACATGTGCTATGTTTCCATCGTACATATTGAAATGCTCCACGGAGTGATAGAGAATAATACCTGCTACGGCCAATCCTCGCAAGGCATCAGCCACATCAATACGGCTGTTTTTCAATCCTAATGTCTTGTAAAAATTCATTTTGATATTGTATGTTAGTTATTATGAGTTGGCAAAGGTATAACATTTTATTGGAAAAAGCGAAGAAATTCATATTTTTTTCGAATCACTTCGATTCTGACATATCCGTCAGAATCGAAGTGAAAGCCAATCATCGAACTTCACGTTCTGAAAGGTATGGATGCCCAGCTTCTCGGCAGCCTCGCAGTTTTCCTTCAGATCATCGAAGAAGAGGGTTTCATCGGGATGGATGTTCGCCTGCTTGACTACCTCTTCATAGATACGGGCATCAGGCTTAGCCAAATGCATTCGCTGAGAGAGGAAACAGTGCTCGAAATAATCCTCTACCCCATGGTTCTGATAAGGGAAGAGATGCTCCACGCAATAATTCCAGTGTATATCAATGGTATTGCTCAAGAGGAAGAGGCGGTAACCAGCCTTCTTCAACTGCAGGAGTCGCTTCTTTTTCTCATCAGGAATCTCCACCAGCATCTTGTTGGCAGCATCGATGATCTCTTCATTCGTCACATCAGCTCCAGTCAACTCACGGGCTGCATCGCAGAATGCTTCGGTGGTCATCATTCCCACACCCAGTTTGCTCATCAACTTCATCCCCTCACTCTGAGGATTCGGATTCGCCAGTTCCCCCATTCCTATCGCCTTGAAAGCCCCGATGCATCCTTCCGGATTGAGCTTTACCAGGACATTACCTAAATCAAATATGATATTCTTGTATTGCATAATCTATACCTTATTTTAAATTTCACTTTTAATCTTTAATTAGATACTTACTGCAAAAGTACAGCAAATTCGGGAGAAAACAAATGATTTGGAAAAGGAATGGCGGGAATATAACATTTATTAGTAAAAGAGGAAAGCCTATGCATGAGAAAGTTTTTCTAAAACTAATGTCACTATTACCACACTTCAAGTTAACCAATTGGTCTTTAGCTATTTAAGTATAACAACAAGGGCATTTTTATTGTCACTTATTACCTAGCCCACTGACGGAAGCGTGCACCTTGAATAGATTTTACACTATACCCCACATAGATAATAACATCAAGATTGTAGTATTTTACCTCTTTACTCTGCGTTTTCCCCTCTAAAGCACCATGTTGAGTGGTTGTTCGGAATTTCCGAACAACCACTTTTTCGTCCAATTCTCCTTCTTTGAAAATATTGGAAATATGTTCACTAATAGTTGCTTTACTTTTATTAAACAAAGCACCTATTTGCTCTTGATTCAACCACACGGTTTTATTCTCCAATCTCACGTCAAGTCTTACACCTTCATCAGATTGGTAAATAATCATTTTGCCCAAATCCGTCTGCACTTCATCCTCCCATTTATATCCACAATCCATGCAGAGATGAATCATCCCTTCAGATTGCACATTCTGCGAGTTGCATTTCGGGCAAGTTATCTTATTATTATTTGCTTCCATTGTTACGCTATTGCTTATTCCTTAGCTCTTCTATCAAGTCATTTACAATATATGTATCACTCATCAGATGCAAGCCAAGTTCTTTGTCATGCAGCATACGGCAAACATCAGAGTCATAGAATATCTGTAATGCTCTGTCGGTTGATATATGTAACGTATCGGCTAACTGCTTTATGATACGAGCGATTTTATTCCATAATAAGAAATCCAACATAATTATATCCTTTCATATGATTTGAATTGTAAATACTTATCAACTATCTCCTGGCTTAAAATGCAAATCTGATAGTTGGGTTTGTGATAAACCAACTGGCGAAGAGTATGCTCAACATCTGCATAGCCATTGATATAGGCTTCTACTGCATCAATTACACGGTCGTCAGCCACTCCTCCTTCAATGATGTCATACCCACTCCAAGGCTGCTTTCCTTTTCTGCTGTCAACAATGAAGTCGAGCCATTCCTTATCGTAAGCATCAAATCGTTTTACCTTGCTGTCTTGTGGTAGAGCGAACTCATAGGTGTTCACTATAGCTTGCTTGGCTCGTCTGATGGTCTTGATACGGACAGCCCATTTGGAAGCTTGTTCAAACAAAGGCGTAAGATAGAATCCTGGACCGAAATCCAAGTCCTTTCTTCCAATGCTTACTAAAGGATGCTCAACAATGACATTTGAACCATGATATAATATTTGCTTTTCCATTATTCTTTTCTTTCCCAATTTTTAAGAGCTTCGACCACATCACTTGCCACAGCTTCCCGGCTCTCGGTATGTAGAGTGTCATAGCAATCTTGAATGAGACTCTTGATTAGCCCCACCTTATCCAATCGCTTTCTCATTTCAGACGGCGATATACCCATTTTTTGTGCCGAAGCCTCGATAGCCAACACCGTAAAGGCGAGGCGGTCAAACTCCGGGTCACTTTTCAGTAACAGTTCTCTATCTTCCATTCTTTACAAAACATTGTATTTGGGTACAAATTTATAGATTTTCTCTGATATTCCACTCTATTTCGGAGTTAAATAAAGAAAAATAGCCCGATTTCGCTAAAAACTTTACTGATGTTGGGAGAAGAATTGGGAAAAGTAGGAATAAACTTCTTTTTACTTTACCATTCGCATGTATTGGCAATTGTGCCGAAATCATAAACTTCATTATGCGAACTCATCCACTTCATTTCACGAGTTCATCTACTTCATTGAGTTGACACATACGGCTGCGGTGGCTGAATGAGACGGCTGAGTTGGCAGAATGAGACGGATGCATTAGACGAAGGAGTCGAATGCGGTGGCTGAAGGAGACGAATGCGATAGCTGAAGGAGTCGAATGCGATAGCTGAAGGAGTCGAATGCAGTGACCGGAGGAGACGAATGCTGTGGCAGGAGGAGACACATTCTGAACACTTATAACTAGAGATTGCGGTATAATACTAAAGCTATCAGTACTTCTGAATTAATTCCATAAAGGTACGATTAGAACATATTGATATTTATGAGATTTTGAAGGACGTGCCTGCATTTCAATTCCATAAAGGTACAATTAGAACTAAATGTCTGCGTATTCCGGAATCGCGTCGAAGCAATTTCAATTCCATAAAGGTACAATTAGAACATGGTGAGAAGATTAACAAGGAAGAAGGAAAACTCTATTTCAATTCCATAAAGGTACAATTAGAACGAGCCAGCTCATTGACTGCAGAACCTGTCGCCAACAATTTCAATTCCATAAAGGTACAATTAGAACTCGGGCAACGCAATGATAATCCCGATTGAGTATAGATTTCAATTCCATAAAGGTACAATTAGAACAGCCAAATCCTTAACCAACTGAGAGAAGTTCCCGATATTTCAATTCCATAAAGGTACAATTAGAACTATGTAACATCAAGGCTCGGAATGTACCTTGCGAATTTCAATTCCATAAAGGTACAATTAGAACTCATCACTTGGCTGCTGCACATTAAGGCTTGCAAATTTCAATTCCATAAAGGTACAATTAGAACATCAAAATCAGTTAATGCAGGACTATATGGATCAGCAATTTCAATTCCATAAAGGTACAATTAGAACTTCGTAATCTTACAGAGTTCTTCCCTGTCCGCTAATTTCAATTCCATAAAGGTACAATTAGAACTAGACTTCCTCGTTATCCTCTCCATCTGCACCCCTATTTCAATTCCATAAAGGTACAATTAGAATCCGTTCGCCCGGATGCCTTTACGCCGCTTAAGAAATTTCAATTCCATAAAGGTACAATTAGAACCTTCACGGGCAGCGACGGAAAGGAGCACAAGGCTATTTCAATTCCATAAAGGTACAATTAGAACCAGATCTTTCTGCTTCTCGTTAAACTCTTTGCTTTATTTCAATTCCATAAAGGTACAATTAGAACGAATTGATTCCTTGTTCTGTGTTTGAACTTAACCCATTTCAATTCCATAAAGGTACAATTAGAACAGAGCACCTTACCTACAATATCGCCCATAATCTGATTTCAATTCCATAAAGGTACAATTAGAACGATTATATGGTTCCTTCTCATTCAGGTTCCCTTAACCTATTTCAATTCCATAAAGGTACAATTAGAACATCGTCACATTATCCTCGAAATCGTGAATGATTATATTTCAATTCCATAAAGGTACAATTAGAACAGTCTGTTGTAAATTTGAATTTGGGTTCTGCAAGATTTCAATTCCATAAAGGTACAATTAGAACCCGTTAATCCTTAGGCATAGATGCTCGAAGAATCAATAGGTTTGCGGGTGCAAAGATACAAAAAATCTTCAGAAAAAATGTCGATGCCTAAAGATATTTTTTCTGCGGTCTTACGACAACCTGCCTATTTATGGAGGTTTCAATAAGTCAAAGAACACTTTCGGAGGTTTTTCCGAACCTAGAAACGGCAAAATAGAACCACATCGACAACTCTTTATAAGAAATTATCGGTAGTCATTCTTTCTTTTCCAAGAATCTGTTTGTTCATATTATACCCCATTTTATTGGTGAAAACAATGACACTATCCTCGGATTCATCAATGATAGCTTTCATCTTCATTTGCAATTCCCGAAGTTTAGCTTCAGATAATTCTCCTTCCAATACTGAGTTCTGAATCCAACACAAATATTGGCGGCAAAGTTTCAACATTTTGCCTACTCGCTTCTCACCAACATCATAAACTATAATCACATACATATCACCAATACATTTTAAAAGGTTTATATTCTTCTATTCCTAAAATATCTTTTAGTAGCTTATAGCATTCCAACTTTATAAGATGCTTATAGCTTACATTACGTCCTAAAGAACGATGACGGAATGTCTCATCATAACGCTCTTCCATGGCCTTTACAAAAATCTTCTTTCCCTTTTCGTTCAAAAGACATTTGTTGAGTTTCTTATCAAAATGACTGGTGCTTAAAGCATGCTTATTGAGTACCTTGAAGATGACTCTATCCACGATTATAGGCTTGAAGATCTCGGATATATCAAGGCATAACGAAAAACGCCTTTCTCCTGGAGTATGCAGAAAGCTTATCGTTGGATTGAGCTGAGTTTGATGAACTGCCCGGAGAGTTTCAGTATAACACATCATGTTGCCAAAAGATATGAGAGCATTCACCTCATTCTCTGGCGGTTGCTTGGTTCTTGATCCCATGTTGAAATCATCGAGAATGATATCGAATGCAGCATAATATGCCTGTCTGATATTTCCCTCAATTCCCATTATCTCATCTACAGTCTTAGCATCTGGCAAAGTATTACTCAATCTTTTAATAGTATCGATAATATCCTGCAGGTCTTTTCCTCTACGATTATAATAGTTGAGGTTCATAACCATATTCCAAGCTGCTCCCTGAATGAATTTACGAGCCAATTCTACCCTTTTCTTCTTATTTTGGTACGCAGATGTTTGTGCCAACAATGCCTTGCCAGAAAGAAGACTTTCCCTTGGCATGAAGCTTCCGGTATAGTTCTCATAATAGTCGAAGAAGTGGACAGGAATACCTTTCTGCCCCAGAAAGTTGAACAAAGCGCTATTTGTCCGCAGACTTCCAAAGGCATACAGTTCCGCAACATCCTCAATAGGAATGTATCGAGGTTGCTGCTTGATTTCTTCATTATCTTCATTCACGATAACAGGCGTGAACTTCAACGTATTATCTCTGCGTTCCATGATGCCTGGATTGAACAGATAGAAACTTCTTTTCATTCTTCTTCCTCCAACTCGTTTATATAACAAAAATCGAAATAACTACAATTCTTACAGATGCCTTTCTTGGCTTTAGATGGGCAAACATCTTGAGAGATTATCTTAATAATGTCTTTAGATATAACCTGAATGTCATCTCTATCAACATCTGTCAAGATTACTTCTTTTATCTTTCTCAAAAGAGGATATTCCAAGATGCCCTTCACGCCATCTATTCCATGTTGCTCGAAAACATACATGTAATATTTCAGTTGCCATTCATGAGCTTTATCCACCTTATTAGATTTCTTTATCTCATGGATAACCTTGTTCTTGGCATCATAGTAATCTACTTTGATACCATCAATCTCCACTTCCTCATACTTTGATGTACGTTGCGGATAACTTGATTCATGCACCAGCTTTCCTTCATAGACCAAGTCTGATTCTTGTTCCATGTTGATGCCATTGGCAAACAACCATAGTTTGCGATGGCAAAGCTGGTAATAGTTGAAATGAGTACCAGTTATTGTCATAAGTAATTATCTCCATCAATTATAATACCAGTATCAAAATTATAACATTTAGTTGATATTTTATAAAGGCCATTATAATCTTCACCTGAAGATGTAATTGGTTTTGATTGATTTGGCTTTATCCTTATTTGTACAATCCGATTGGCCATCTTTTTTAATTGGTTGCTTAATTTTCTCTTATGGCATCGTATGATAGATATCTTGTCATCATGTAAAAGAGATTCTTTTAAATTCTTCTGGTACTTCAGAAGTAATTCAAAGTTATTATCATCACCATTACGAGGTACATAGTACAAACATTCCTCACCAAATATATTATTGTCAACAAGTGAGAATTTTCCCACTTTTTCATACATGCATTGGCTTATATCCTCCATTAAATTATTTTTCAGTTTCTCTCCATAGGCTCCAAATATAAGTTGATCACATATTTTCTCAAAGAAGGCTTTCTGTATGTTTAACATATCCTTCTCTTCACAATTTTCTGATTCATAAAAAGATTCTCTTGAGAACTTTATCAACTCTTTATCAGAACCTCGATAAATCAGGTCTGAACGTTCCCCTTGATTCGTTCCTAATCTAACAACAACAACTTTTCCCTTTTCTGCATTCTTCCCATTTCTATTGCAACGACCAGCAGATTGTACAATACTTGAAATGGTAGCAAAATCCCTGTAAAGTACAGGAAAATCAATATCAACTCCCGCTTCAATAAGCTGAGTAGAAATAAGAACTACCTTATCACCTTGACATAGTTTCTCCTTAGCAATATAAATCTTCTGGCTTCGGTCGCTTGGAGTAAAATGTGTATTAAGAAGCAACACATTTGTGTTATCCATATTTTTTCTGATGAAATTGTATAAGTCTTTTGTATCCTGAATTGTATTCAAGATTACAAGCACCGATTTCTCTTCCTGTAAAACTTGATGCCCCAAGTGTTCAATATCTATAATCGACTTTTGTACCTCAACTGTATATCTGTTAAAAACAGGATTCTCATAATGAGAAAGTGACAACAATTTAAATGGTTGTTCATAATCCAGAAAGAATTCCTTTGCTTCTTTATTGTCATCAGGCAATCGAAGAGCTGGCTGTGTAGCTGTAGAAACTATTGCAAAACTACCAGTTAGCTTACAGAATTTATCTAAGTAAGCAACAAAAAATCCATACAATCTTGGAGGCAAAGACTGTATCTCGTCCAAGAGAAAGACACAATTGGAAAAATTAGGCAATTTCATAAGCTCATGATTCTTATTTCCCAATAGTGTCTCAAATATACGTACGAAAGTTGTAATTATGAATGGATAGCCAAAAGTATCATCTTGAAACTCTAAAGCCTCTAATTCCTGTAACAACTTTTCAGAAGGATTTTCATCCAGTTCCTTCTGAATATCATCAAAGCGAGTATTTGTAGATTTTGAGTCTATGCGCTGAACGAAATATTCGTAACCTTTCAATATTTTCAATACTTCAGACTCAACTTGTTCTGTTATCGACAAAAATGGCAATCCATAAATAATTCTTTTAGCCCCCTTCGATTTTATAATCTCGGAAGCTAAAGATAACAACATTAGCGTTTTTCCGGAACCAGTCGGAGCCGTCAACTCAAAAATCTGTTTTCCTTCTTCTAAACCTTTTTTAATACTATTAATACTTTCCAGACGTATTTTAGTTCTCTCTACATTAAGTAAAGTTTGAGAATTAAGATTGTCAAGATACCCCTGTAATATGTCTGGATAGATATGAGAAAAGCTATTCAGATTTTGTTCATTCTCATCAAGCATGGATATCATATCACCAGCATCACTTTTGTCAGCTTTTACCAATGCAGAGAAAATGCTTTGTATTTCTAAATAGAATCGTAAAGCAACATTATAATCATTTGGCTTATTTACTATTCTTTTAAAAAATAATCTAATTCTATCTTCTTCCATTGATGATGGCATAGATGGCTCAATGCCTAATAACTCAGAAAAGACATTACCAAAAGATATATGCTCCTTATCAAGAAAGGAATAAAGATCGCTTACTTCATAGCCCGAAAGAATAGGATTGCCATCATTTGGCATCATATCAGGTAAGTCCCCATGATGTTTCGCAACAACAGTTATTAAAGATGTTAAGAAATTGTGCGAATTAAACTCATGTGGAACTTTAAACTTATCTGGATTTTTAATCAGAAACATGAGAAAAGCATACGCAGACAAATAGGCATGGTGATCATATCCTTTCGGACATAATCCATTTAATTTCTCTTGAAAATTAGAATTAACCTTACCTATATCATGGAAGAGAGATACCAATCCTGCTGCATCAGAACTGGTAATTCTCTTTGACAATAAAGCTACATTTTCAAGATATACTTTTGATAATAAAGCCACATTTTCAAGATGTACTTTCAAAAGTTTTCCTGGATGTGAATAACATTTATTTAAATCAAAACCCATTGTTCAATCTCTTTATCATGAATATATTCCCAATAATCTCCTTCTACTTTAAGCATATAAGAGCATTCTGGGTAAATGACGTTTACATATTTTTCTGGCAAATTCCAAAAATCATTATTCTGATATGTCGGAAGTTTGTCAAAACCAATTCGAAAGTCATCGCCAACTATTTTCAACTTATGCTCATTCGCTATAACGAAACCTTTGGTCTTAAAATCGCCATTACCCATCATTGTGAATTTTCCATGACTAATGAAAGTCAATTCTGCAGGACAGTTAGCAATACCCAAATAAGGGTCGTAGACAGCATATCCTTCTAAAATTGCATTCTGAAAATCATCGAATATACTTTGAGAGCGTTCACCATTGAGTCCCACACAAACCTTGTAGCTAACATCACGCAGCATTTCAAAAGCTTTGGGTGATTTAATAGCTGTAGGATTTATGGCCGTGTGAGACGTAAATCCACATGATGCTTTTTTTACAGGCTTTAGCAATTCAACACCATACAACAAGTCTTCAGACAACTGAGGGAAAAGAGATTTCATCTTCTCGCGTTCAATTCCTAAAACTGCACCAATCATTCCGATTAATGCCGTTTTAGGAATAAGGTTATGAGACAATGGATTGTTGTTGGTCTCTGGCTTTTTAAAATGAGCCCAATCACCATCTATTTTGAATTGTAAACCTTTCATAAGCTCATCTCTTCAAACTTCTCACCATTAAGCTCATTCTTAATCTTATCTATCTCTGTATAGAATCTGATTTTTTCTATCTTGTCATTCTTGGCAAGTTCCTTGAGTTTAGTGAAATCGAGAGCATAGTCATCCATACTACGAATTTGCTCGTCTTTCATGCCTTTATTCGGCTCAAGTTTAATGGTTCTGTCAATTCCATAGAGTTTGTCAAAATTCTCTTTATAGTCTATGATTAACAATAAAAGCGAATCTTGTCCGACTTTTGAACGAGAGAAAGAGCTTCCTTCCCCGCCTGTTCCATACCACAAAGCTTTAAACATTTTCTTCAGATCATCTTCTTTCAAATCTGTGCTTTTAGCAACAGTTGGATTAATCCATCCGTGAATTTGAACAACAGAATAAGGAACCAATGTTGTTGTGGCAATAGCACCTTGCGCTTTATCTCCTTTAGATGTAAAATGAGACGTGTTCTGATGCATTTTCAAGTTGACACGATTCAAAGAAGGGTTAAGGGCAGCAAATTGCACAGGTCCCGTGAATTGTACATGTCCGTTTGTACACTCATTTTTATTAACTTTAATTTTTTTAGTCTCTTCATTTGTCAGTGTTGAAATACCGCCAAACAATCTGACATCTATGAGACCTTTCATTATTTCTGCGATGTCAGTCTTTTGACATGGATTCCATTTTTCATTCTGAGCAATATAGGTTAATACACCTTTAGAATCTGTTTTGCCAGCTCCAGTCTTCTCTGAGACATAGATGTGCTCACCCTCGATATCCTCAAGGTATGTACGGATAAATCTCTTAATTCGAACATCACTAACAAGGATTTTCTTCGTTTCCTCATCGTAACGTTGTTCTCCTGTAAATGGATCTCCATTGGGGATGTTGTATGATGTTTCATACAAAAACAAAATTTCTGATTTCTTCATATCTTTAATTTTTATGGTTTATTTCATCAACTATCAAGTTAAGTTTACTAACTTCATCTTTCAAATCTTCATTGTCAGAATAATCAGCCAAGATTCTTTCTAAACGTTTCAGAAAATCTTTTTTCTTATCCGTCGGCTCATATTTGAAATAGCCATCCAAGAATCCGAAAGACAATTTATCCTTATCATATTTAGCTTCTGGTAGTTTTGCCAAGTCATCACAAACTTCAGCACACATTGTTGCCCATATTCCGTCATGCATCACAAGTTTCTGACTAATGTCAGTAACAAATCTGATGCAATCCTCTTTCGTTGACACTCTTCTTGAAAGCAAGCCCACATAGTTCTTTTCAAAAGAACCAATAGCCTTCTTCAATGGCTTGGCCATTTTTCCTATTTTAAGACCAAGCTTAAAACTTGCAGAATTAATAATATCCATATATTTATTTTGTTTATTATTTTGTATTGACAATATGAACATCAAATCATATTTCAAGATTTTACACCAAAACGAACCGTCTCCTATACGTGTTGCGGATTCTACATTAGTCACAAACGAATGGAGTAAATAGGGATCATTATAATAATTTTCTTTATATATTAAAGGAAGCACTTTGAGAATATGACTTTCATATTTCTTCGATGCGGCTATTTTAACTTTTCCCGTTGCATCCAATTGCACATCTCCCAAGAGATTGCGAAACGACTTGCATATAGAAAGAGAATTGTCTTCCTTTTTCTCTTTATTTCTTTCAGGTTTGCCTATTTTTATCTCTTTATTTCTTTCTGCATACACTTGATGTGCAATAATCTTATTTCTCGAGTCTACACGATTTAGAGTACTTCGTGTTATGTTTGAGATTTCTATAAGGTCTGTATCAGGCTTTGTTCCTCCATTCTTTACAAAAATAAAATCAAACGATGTGAAAGTCGAGCTGCTTCCTAAAGCAGACGAAATCAAATCGTCGCTATATTCATTGGACAATATTATCGAAGACTCATTTTTCTTTTCTATAAAGAGTTTTAAATCATCAGCCTTCAAATTCTTTCCAAATGGCAAAACTATTAGTTTATATTCAGAACCAGAAATCATCTTACCCTTCTTAGCATAAGAAACTCCATAAAAGAGATCTTCTATATCTGATTCTGTAAAACCTCTTGTCTTGTATCTATTTTCCAAATCAAAATTTGGAAATTGTATATCATTCTTTTTATCACCAGAACATATAGTAGGCCAGAGGCTCTTTTTAAGCACAAGTCTTTCCTTATTCTTATCATCAACATACTCCTTATACATTTTTTGAAGGACAAGTTCTAACGTATTGGAAAAATCATACCAACTCTTTTTCTCCCCATTACAATCCTCATAAGAAAAATGCAAAAAGATTGATGAAGAATTTAACAGAAGCAATTCTTCGTCACTTTTAGCCTCTTTCAATTTCTCCAGTTCCTTTTTGTTGTTTTCTTTATTTATAGTGCAACAAATATTCTTTAAGTTATCTTCATTCTCAATATATTCCTTAAAGGACGAAACGTTTTCATTTTCAAAGTATTTTATAATAGCAGGAGCATATTTGAGAATTCGTTCTATTAGCGTCAGTTCTTTTGCGAGTCCTGTTCTTATTTGTTGGAACTTTTTTATTTCTTCAAGAGAAAAATCAGATGAAGAATAGATTTCTTTGCACTTTGCAGTTCCAATGTTAAAGGAATTTTTATTTTGAGATTCTCCTAATTTATAATATCCATCTTCTTTTGGCTTTATGGATCCATTTTTATTCAATGTGCCTTTGACAGAATAATAAATGTCACCATATATATATCTACAAGTTGAATCTCGATCTGAAGTACTATACTTTAGACAATATAGACTGTTTTTTTTGTTCTCAGGAACAATCGACGCTTTATCAAAAATAATATTAAAGTCTTTGTCTACTGGAAGAGAAAGACAAAAAGACCAACATCCTTTATTGTCTTTAGGACAAGATACAATAGCATTTGAGAAACTCATTTTCTCTTTTGAATTTCTCAATATATTTCCGATTTTTAAGACTGTATCTAAACTCATAATTCTATATTCTTTATAAATCCAAACCCCTGCGAACATTGTTCTCCAACACCTCCTTCATAAGCAATCTTCATCAACTCTAAAGGTGCTTTCATGCGGAAAGAGCAGAGATATCCACGTACTCTTGATTCGTAAGGAGTATTGGCTTTTATCGTTATCAACTTCGACTTGACCTTTTTATCTGTCAATTCAAATGAAAACTCCTTGTTTTCCATATCAAATGGCTGACCATGAATGCTCTCATATCTCGCCATCAATCCCTTTAATATGCCGTCAGCAAACATGGGATTATCTGGTGACAAATATTGCGTTTTGTTGTCTTCATGCAACTTGACACAAATAGGAGACATAGCTTGGAAAGCCATCTGTTCTGTCAATTGTGGCATTGATATAGCCTCTACTCCAACAACATCAAAAGCAACTTGATATTTCTTATTGCCAATGCTAAAGCTTTGATGAACAAATATACCTTGAATGAACTCAAGAGTACTTTTCTCCGGTATAAAGCTAATGTACCATACAGCTCTTTCACCTATGATTTTCAAACACCCTGCTTCAGGCAAAGGTCTTACTTTCTCAAAGATAAAGGGTGAATAACAAAATAGCTTAAACCTCTTTCTTTCATGTAATAGATAGCCATTTTCATGAAGCCATGACGAATATTGCGTATCAGCTTGCGCCAATATGCGATAAATGACTGCCGACTGCTCATACTGATAATTAAAGGGCAGCAAGTCACCATATTTTCTATCTATCTTCAAGGTTATTTTAAATTTCATAAATATTTGTTTTATGCACACAAAGTTAATAAAAAAACTTATATGTTGTTATTTTCTTTAAGAATTATTATACTAATATTTCATTTTATCCTATCGAAATGCCAGTTTAGCAAGTAAACAACAAACACCGACATTACCCTTACATTCATGCCTTAGAATACCCACTTTTTGCATCACCGCCAAATCTCTTTTTACCACCCTTGATGTTTCCGACATGGTTACCGACAAAGTCTCCGACATTTATTGTCGGTAACCAACTCCCCATAAAACGATAACATATTGGTTTTCAATTATTTTTCTTTCCGACATGTTACCGACATGTCTCCGACATTTACATCGGCATTACCGCCACTATTACCGCCAAAACAATATTTGCACCGACATTTTACACCGACATTTACACCGACAAAATAGCATCAACCTTCTGCGTTCACAGACCAGCAGCTAATTTGATTACTTTCGCAAAATTATCCCAAAAGGGAAAGAACAAGAAGATTTAAGGAGAAAGGGGGATTACACATTATTATATATAGGAATTCTTAGGGAAAATGGTGGGGATAACGTTATTGAATATCAACAACTTAAAAGTTTCATTGTGCAAGTTGAGGCAATTTCATTGTGCAAGTTGAGGATTTATCATAAAAAAATGGTGTTTCATTCCTCAAAATGAAACACCATTGACCTAAATTTTATGCTGATAATCGAATTTCGCAATTAGTTGCTATAAGCACTCTCACCATGCTCGTAGATGTCGAGACCTTCCTCTTCTACTCGCTTGTCAACACGTACACCTACACTCTTATCTATTACCTTGAAGATAATGTAGGTAACTACTACGCTGTAGATGATGCTTACCACGGTGGCTACAACCTGAACCCAAAGCTGATGCCAGTCGCCATAAAGGGCACCCTGTACACCTTCGGCTCCTGTTACATACTGAGTGGCGAAGACACCGGTGAGGATAGATCCCAGAATACCACCCATACCATGAACACCAAAGGCATCGAGGGCATCATCATACTTGAACTTCTCCTTTACTACCGCTACCATGAAGAAGCAGACGATGGTGGAAATGATACCGATGCAGAAAGCTCCGAAAATATCGGTACTGCCGGCTGCAGGAGTGATGGCTACCAGTCCGGCAACAGCACCGGTACAAGCACCTACCGTAGTTGGCTTCTTGTTCACAATCCAGTCGATGAGCATCCAGGTAGTGGCTGCCGCTGCTGTTGCGATATGGGTTACAAGGAAGGCGTTGGCTGCCAGACCATCGGCTGCCAGACCACTACCGGCATTGAAACCGAACCATCCCAACCAGAGGAATGACATACCCATGAACACGAAGGTGATGTTGTGAGGTGTGATAGGATGACCTGCGCGGTAATCATCTCGCTTGCCTACACAGAGTGCCATGACCAGAGCGGCTACACCGGCATTGATATGAACCACGGTACCACCCGCAAAGTCGATGGCTCCCATCTCCTGCAGAAAACCGCCTCCCCATACCCAGTGGGCCATTGGAAGATAAGCGATGATAACCCAGAGGATGGTGAAAAGTACATATCCGCTGAACTTCACACGCTCGGCAAAAGCACCGAGAATCAAGGCTGGAGTAATGAGGGCGAACATGCACTGGAACATTGCAAAGGTGAGCTCCGGAATGCCTGTTGGCATGATGGCATCCAAGCCGATGCCGTGAAGAAAACATTTATCGAAACCACCGATGACGCAAGCTAGAGGATTGCCCGAATCGGCATATTCTGTAGAGAATGCCCAGGAATAACCGAAGGCTACCCATATCAGACTGACTACTGCCACGATGAAAACCGTCTGCATCAGGATGCTGAGAATATTCTTCTGGCGCACCAAACCACCATAAAAAAGTGCTATACCCGGGATTGACATCAAAAGCACCAAGATGGTTGCCATGATCATCCACGCTGTGTTACCCGTATCAAGTGTAGTTAATAATAAACTGCTCATACTTATATCTTATAGTTAAATTAGAATACTAAATAATATTTATTAAAGATAAGTAAGAATGCCTAATTCAACATTCAACATTTTAAATTATTCCTCTTTCTCAGCGTTATACAATGCGATGTCGCCTCGCTCGCCGGTTCTGATTCTAACGGTATCAAGTACAGGAATCACGAAGATTCTGCCATCTCCTACTTCACCTGTCTGTGCAGCGCCCTGGATAGCGGCGATGGTTGGTTCCACATTCTTGTCACGAACCACGATGTTCAGGAGCACACGCTCGATGCTGCTGGTATCGTACATCACACCACGGTAAATGCGAGCCTGGCGCATTTTACCCTCACCTCTTACATTATAATAAGAGAACCACTCGATGTCTGCTGCTAAAAGCGCCTTCTTGACATCCTCGAATCTAGACTTGCGGATAATTGCCTCAATCTTCTTCATAATCCTTTAATAATTAATAATGTGTTAATACTTCTATTGATTGTCTCTTTTCGAAAACGGACCTTCATTGGTTGCTATTCAAATCAAGCCTTTCTTTTACACTATGTTCGTTTTCGGATGCAAAATTAATACATTTTGTCAGCATTTCAAAGAAAACAAAAACATTTCGTTTCTGCTTTTTATCGAATATTTTAAATTTATCGAGGCTTATCACATTCTCCTTACAATTTGTAAGGCAGAAAGTATTTTTATAACACAAATTGTAAGATTGCGAAAAATAATCAAGATTTCTGTATTTATTTTCTTGCATATCTCAACAAATCGTCGTACCTTTGCAATCGAAATCAAACAAATAGTCATCGAAACATTCGAAAGACTAGCAAAAAGTCAAATCTAAAAAGAGATAAGACATGAGAGATAAAAGAAGAGTATTCAAACATAAAGAACAACGCAGATGAAAGAAACAGTTCATTTTACAAAGATGCAGGGAGCGGGTAACGATTATATATATGTAGATACCCAACAATACGACATCCCTGACCCAGAGAAGGCTGCCATTGCCTGGAGTGCTTATCACACGGGCATAGGAAGCGACGGACTGGTTCTCATCGGAAAGCCGCACGACGGCATAAGAGCAGATTATTCGATGCGCATCTTCAACGCCGATGGTTCTGAAGCGATGATGTGCGGCAATGCAAGCCGATGCATCGGTAAGTATCTTTACGAAAAGGGATTGACCCGAAAGGACACCATCCGACTGGAAACACTTTCGGGTATCAAGATATTGAAACTTCATCTTCAGGATAATAAAGAAGTTGTGGAATCGGTAACAGTAGACATGCTGGAACCCAAACTTGAAAATCCCGAGCAATTCTTAGGCCCTTCGGTGCTCGAAGCTGACGGCAGAAAATTTGAAGGCACCTATGTTTGCATGGGTAATCCGCATTTCGTTACCTTCGTGGATGACATCGACACCATCGACATCGCCCACTATGGTAAAATCCTGGAAAGAGACAAGGCATTTCCCCAAAGATGCAACATAGAATTTGCACAAGTAACTGACACAGACGCCATAAGGACACGAGTTTGGGAAAGGGGAAGCGGAATAACAATGGCTTGCGGAACAGGAGCCTGTGCCACAGCCGTAGCCGCAGCCCTTACCAAGCGTACTGGCAGGAAAAGCAGTATCGTGATGGATGGCGGAACGCTGGAAATAGAATATAGCGAGGCTGATGATCATGTTTACATGACGGGACCTGCAGCCTTCTCATTCGAAGGAGAAATTGAATTATAAATAAGAGCAAACTTAAATAACAAATGGTCGATAATGACCACAAATAAAAGGAGAAACAAAATATGGCATTAGTTAATGAACATTTCCTGAAGTTGGCCAACAACTACTTGTTTGCCGACATCGCAAAGAAGGTGAACGCCTACAAGATTGCACATCCAAAGCAGCGTGTAATCAGTCTGGGCATCGGTGACGTAACCCAGCCTCTCTGCCCTGCCGTCATCAAGGCGATGCACAAGGCTGTAGACGAGATGGCTGAGCAGGCTTCTTTCAGAGGCTATGGTCCGGAACGAGGCTACGACTTCCTCCGCGAGGCTATCATCAAGAACGACTTTCTGCCACGTGGCATTCATCTTGACGCCAACGAGGTATTCGTAAACGATGGAGCCAAGAGCGATACGGGAAATATCCAGGAGATTTTGAGATGGGATAACAACATCGGCGTTACCGACCCGATTTATCCGGTTTATATAGACTCTAACGTGATGATAGGTAGAGCGGGAATCTTCGAGAACGGCAAGTGGAGCAACGTAACCTACATGCCTTGCGATGAGAGCGATGACTTCATCCCTCAGATTCCAGACCACCGTGTGGACATGATTTATCTCTGTTATCCAAACAACCCTACGGGTACGGTTATCTCGAAAGAAGAACTCAGAAAATGGGTAAACTATGCTATCAAGAACGAGAGCATCATCCTCTATGATGCAGCCTACGAGGCATATATCACCGACCCATCAATTCCTCATTCTATCTACGAGATTCGTGGAGCCAGAAAGGTAGCGATAGAATTCCACAGTTATTCGAAGACTGCCGGATTCACCGGTGTGCGTTGTGGTTACACCATCGTTCCTAAGGAGTTGAAGGCAAAGACATTGGCAGGTGAGGAAGTGGCATTGAATCCTATCTGGGACCGCCGCCAGTGCACCAAGTTTAATGGTACAAGCTATATCAGCCAGCGTGCTGCCGAAGCCATCTACACCCCTGAGGGTAAGGAACAGGTGAAGGCAACCATCAACTACTATATGGAGAATGCCCACTTCATGAGAGCAGAACTCCAGAAACTCGGCTTGAGAGTATATGGCGGCGAGAATGCACCTTATCTCTGGGTGAAGACGCCAAACAACACGCCAAGCTGGAAATTCTTCGAAGAGATGCTTTATGGTGCCAGCGTAGTCTGCACTCCAGGTGTCGGCTTCGGTCCATCGGGCGAAGGCTACATCCGACTCACCGCCTTCGGCGAGCATGAGGACTGCAAGGAAGCCATGGAGAGAATTGCCAAATGGCTGGGAAAATAAACATTCCAACAGATTATAAAAACATTGAAAATCAGAAATTTTAAATTATATAAGGTATGAGCAACTTAAGATTTGAAGCTGTTTCAGAGGCTTCCAAGAGAAAGCCTGTTGAGGTAACCGCTCCTAGCGAGCGACCAAGTGAATTCTTCGGAAAGAAGGTATTCAACCGACAGAAGATGTACAAGTATCTCCCTGCAGATGTCTATGAGAAACTGATAGACGTCATCGACAACGGAGCACGTCTCGACCGTAACATCGCCAACGCCGTAGCCAAAGGCATCAAGCAGTGGGCTGACGAGAATGGCGTAACCCACTACACTCACTGGTTCCAGCCATTGACAGAAGGTACTGCCGAGAAGCACGATGCCTTCATCGAGCATGATGGCAAGGGTGGTATGATCGAGGAATTTTCAGGCAAGTTGCTCGTTCAGCAGGAGCCTGATGCATCATCTTTCCCATCTGGCGGTATCCGCTCAACCTTCGAGGCTCGCGGTTATTCTGCATGGGATCCAACATCTCCTGTATTTATCATCGACGATACACTCTGTATCCCTACCGTCTTCATCTCTTACACAGGTGAGGCACTCGACTATAAAGCTCCATTGCTCCGTTCATTGCACGCTGTAAACGTAGCAGCAACAGAGGTTTGCCACTACTTCAACCCAGATGTCAAGAAAGTTATTTCCAATCTCGGTTGGGAGCAGGAGTACTTCCTGGTAGATGAAAGCTTGTATGCAGCACGTCCTGACCTGATGCTGACAGGCCGCACCCTGATGGGTCATGATTCTGCCAAGAACCAGCAGATGGACGACCACTACTTCGGCGCCATCCCAGAGCGTGTTCAGGCATTCATGAAGGATTTGGAAATCCAGGCTCTTGAACTCGGTATTCCTTGCAAGACCCGTCACAACGAGGTAGCACCAAACCAGTTTGAGTTGGCACCTATCTTCGAGGAGACCAACCTTGCCGTTGACCACAACATGCTCCTGATGAGTTTGATGAAGAAGGTAGCTCGCCATCACGGTTTCCGCGTACTTCTCCATGAGAAGCCATTCGCAGGCATCAACGGTTCCGGTAAGCACAACAACTGGAGTCTCGCTACAGATACCGGCATCCTGCTCCATGGTCCTGGCAAGACACCAGAGGACAACCTCCGTTTCGTAGTCTTCATCACAGAGACTTTGATGGGTGTATACAAGCACAATGGTTTGCTCAAGGCATCTATCATGAGTGCAACCAATGCACATCGTCTGGGCGCCAACGAGGCACCTCCTGCAATTATCTCTTCATTCCTCGGCAAGCAGCTGACCGACCTTCTCGAGCACATTGAGAAAGCCGACAAGAAGGATCTCTTCACCGTAGCTGGCAAGCAGGGCATGAAGTTGGATATCCCTGAGATTCCAGAGTTGATGATTGATAACACCGACCGTAACCGTACTTCTCCATTCGCCTTTACCGGTAACCGTTTCGAGTTCCGTGCCGTAGGTTCTGAGGCTAACTGTGCATCAGCAATGATCGTATTGAACACAGCTGTAGCCGAGGCTTTGACCGACTTCAAGAAGCGTGTGGATGAGTTGATTGCCAAGGGTGAGGACAAGACATCTGCCATCATCGATATCGTTCGTCAGGATTTGAAGACCTGCAAGCCAATCCGTTTCGACGGCAATGGTTACTCAGATGAGTGGGTAGAGGAGGCAGCCAAGCGTGGTCTGGACTGCGAGAAGAGCTGTCCTAAGATTTTCGAGCGTTATCTCGACCCTGCCACTATCAAGATGTTCGAGGATATGGGCGTCATGAAGAAGAACGAGTTGGAAGCCCGTAACGAGGTGAAATGGGAGACCTACACCAAGAAGATTCAGATTGAGGCTCGTGTAATGGGCGACTTGAGCATGAACCACATCATCCCAGTGGCTACTCACTATCAGAGCCAGTTGGCTAAGAATGTGGAGAATATGATTGATATCTTCGGCGACGAGGAAGGCAAGAAGTTGACAGCCCGCAACATCAATATCATCAAGAAGATTGCCGAGCGCACTCAGATTATCGAGACCGGTGTTGAGGAGTTGGTAAATGCCCGCAAGGTTGCCAACAAGATTGAGAATGAGCACGATAAGGCGATAGCTTATCATGACACGGTAGCTCCAAAGATGGAGGAAATCCGTTATCAGATTGATAAGTTGGAGTTGACTGTAGCCGATGAGCTCTGGACATTGCCTAAATATCGTGAACTCCTGTTCATCCGCTAATCAGCAATGTCTTCAAAATAGATAAGACATATTTCTGACAGATAAAAAAACAAAGCTCTAACAAGAGCTACTCTTCATCAGATATAACAATTGAACGATCAATCTATTTCTTTTATTGGTTGTTTAAGTTTGCGCGGAGTGTGGTTGTGAAATCACGCTCCGCTTTTTTATTTCCTGATTTACATAAACAAAAAAACAGACCGACATGAACGCTTGTTCACATCGGTCTGTTTACTTTTTTACCTTTTTACTTTTTTACCCTTTTACCTTATAAAAGATTGATTGTCTGTGTTTTTCCCGTGATGCCTGTTACCACGGCGATTCCATTGTCACGAATCTCCACCTTCTCATATTTGGCATCAACAATCACTTTTCCTTTCAATGTCATAACGCCCCAATGTCTAGGAATCTCTTCAAAGGCGCAATAGGCTCCGACAGGTTGCGCTATACAGTGGTAGAGGGGTGGCACGATAACTTTACCATCTACCTTCACACCCCATTTCTTTCCGGCTTGATACAATTCCACATGTCCTGCCTCTGACTTCTCATGCAAAAGAAGCATCTCGCTTGCTTCCGTTTCCTTCTTTTGCAACATCGTCTCTTTATAGCATTTCTTGCCAAGGCGAGGCATCACGACATTCAAATCTTCCTTCTCATTCTTTGGATTATTGCATCCTATATAGGTCTTCTTTAAATTTGAATCCACCAGGTAGTAGTCCTGCTTGCTGTCCATAACAACGATACAATCACCATATAGGACAGCACATAGCCAATACACATGTTCGTAATCATTACGTAGGAAACACACATTCTTACTCTCTTCATTGCTCATGCGCATCTTCCCTTCACCACCCTCATAATGGTACCATACTTGACAACCGGAAGCAGAAGATTTGGATCTGTATATCAGATAATACCCATAATTCAGAAAATCATATTGTGAAGGACGATAAGGTAGAGAAAACTCTTCTTGGGTTCGAGACATAAAGATGTCGTCATATTCTATAAACTCCCATCCTTTTATGTTGACAACATGGGGAGTTTCTGCTACGTTAGTGCCATCGTCGATGACAGCTTTTGCCAACAGGTCATAATAGCATTTCGCCTTTCTGCGAGGTCGGTAGAACAGGATGTTGCCATCCAACAGTTTCATGTCATAGTAATCGCCTGGCTCCAAGACTTGTTCTCCTTGTCGGTTCACTACCGTCATCTTTCCATCAGGCAGCTTGATGATGGCAAACTCCCCTTTGCTATCCACAAACTCACGATACTGTAGTGTTTGGAGCAATTCTTCATGGCTCATCACCATCATCATTTCCGAGTCTGGATGAATCTGAATACCGTCTTGCACCTCGTTCATCAGGAAAAACTCACTTTTCTTCGGAGTCTCTTTTTTCTTGCCAATTTTCAGCTTTCCTTCAAACATCGCATTCCAGTTCCATACTTGCGAAGGCAGCCCGAACACCCGATATAGTCCCACGTTATCAATAATCACGCAGTTCTTCTTTCCTTTAGCTACTCGCAATCCTCGTCCCACCATCTGCAGATACTTAGCAAGCGACAATGTAGGTCGTGCCAACTGTACAAACTCTACATCCGGACAGTCAAATCCCTCCGAGAAGATGTCCACATTCACCAGTACTTGGATGTCACCTTTCTTAAAGGCTTCAATATCTTGCTGTCTTTCTGCGGCAGGTGTCTTCGAGTCTATGGCTATGGCTTTCACGCCATTTTCCTGATATAGTTTTGTGATTTTCTGAGCATGAGAAATATTGATAGCATACACGATGCCCTTTCTGTCTTTACCAAATTCTTCCAAGCTCCGATAGAGCCTTTCGATACTCGGCTTCTTATTCAGCAACATATCCATTTCCTTGTTCTGGTAGTCACCATCTGCCCCTCGCTTCTGCAAGGAGTCGATGAGCCGTTGCGTCACACCATCCGATTTGATGCTCACGAAATCGTATGTCGCCAATCTCCCCTTGCTGATAAACTCAGGAACACTCCACGACTGCACCAAGACATCAAACAGGTCTGTGAATCCCTTACCGTTCAATCGGCAAGGTGTAGCCGTCAGTCCTAAGAACTTAGCTTTCGGGAATCTCTCCCACATCTCCTTATAGGTCTTGGCAAGGGCATGGTGCGCCTCGTCAATCACTATCATTCCCGGTTCTTCCTCTATCTCGTCATAGTGTCTCATCAGCCACTGAATGGACATCGCCTTGACGGATGACAATAGGGTAGAGGTGTTTGATGCGGAATAAGAATGGAACTTTCTTACGGTTTCGTCTATCTGCGAAACAAGCTCTCTTCTATGGGCTACAATCCATACTTTCTCCATTGGATTGTTGCTCACAAAAGAGTCAATGACTGCTGTTAACAGATAAGTCTTACCTGTTCCCGTTGGCATTTGTGCCATCACGGACCGATGAAGGCGCAACGCCTTCTCAATCCGTTCCTTCATATCCTCTTGATAATCAAATAGCTTGATTTCCTTCATTATTTAAGAGTCTCGTTGACTTTACTCCAGTCTTTATTCATCAATTCCTCGATGATGCTATGAATCTTTAAGGCATATTTTGTTCTAGGATGATTGCCATATTGTGTTCCTCTCAGAATACCTTCATAGAAGATGGTTACGATGATTTCAGTCTGTTTTCTGTATCTTATATATTCCTGTTCATCATATTCCTTGTTGTGCCAATAGTAGGAACTAGCCCAATAGCGCTTATGATTATCCAGCATCTCCGATGCCAGGAAACCATACTTGACGAGTGTTGCCTTCTTGGTCTTCATCAGTTCATTCATCTTGCTGTGGAACAACAGAAAGGCATTGAACGACATTCCTTCCATGATGGCTTTCCATTCAGCACTCTTTTTCTTGACAAGAGCTTGGTCTGCCTCTACTTTTGCCGTGACCTCATCCTCTTGCTTCATTCGTTCTTCCAGATAGGTGGTATCCCATTTTCTCCATATCAGTTTCTTGATATACCCATCCAGTTCCATGGCAAACTTACCTTCTTCTGTCTCTTTGACATGGTATTTCTCTTCCAACAATGGTGTACGCATCTTCTTCGTTATCAGATATACAGTTGATGTAATCCGCAGTCGCTCAGTACCGGCATCTTCTCCTGCTATCACCTTATCACCCAAAATAGAAACGGTTTTCTCCAGTTCTTCCAACTTTTCATCAGTAAAGAAACCATATTCCTTCAACTTCCCCATCATGCCATAGATTTCAAAATACAAGGCATTACTGAATATGACGAAGTCCATGTCTTTCAGCGTTTCCGTGAAGAAAAAGAAATAGGTACTAACTGGGTACATCTCCATATTCTGTGGCATTTCTATTTCCTCAGGCAACTCTATTCCCGAAGCCTTGCCGTCTTCTCTCGCTGTCGATATAATCTCGCCAGTCTCAGGATTTCTGGCATCCAGATAATTGCCGAAGTCAAAGTTCTGTAAGTATCCGCTCAACGCCGTATTGCATATCTCAAAAAAATATTGTACCTTTGCACGGCGGCATCATTTTTCTAATTTTGATACAAGAATACGCAATTTAGCCCTCCATCAGCACAAGCTAATGGAGGTTATACCTTAATTTGACTAAATATTAAATTCATTTTTATTGTTCCTCATCTTCCCAGAACTCAGGAAGAAGAGTATAATACTTATCCTCAGGCGTAGAATCTATGTGCTTCAACACATAACAAAGCCAACGCTCAGGATTTTTATCTAGCACCTTACATGCTCCAAACAAGGAGTACATCATTGCTGCACGCTTACAGGCATCCAAGTCACGGCAGAACAAATAAGCCTTCTTACCCATCACCATGTCACGGATCAGGCGTTCGGTATCATTATTGTCCAAAGGCATGTCTGGGATGTCTATATAATTGGTCAACTCTGTATAGTTGCGCAACATATAGTTCAATGCCTGGTATATATTGCTGTCTTTTAGCACATCCAAGATGGCACTTGCAGCCCATAGCTTGAAGTCCTCCCATAGCGGCTCGGCATGGTCCTTCCTGAACTGTGCCTTCTCCTCGCCCTCAAGTTTCTTCTCCTTTATTATTTCCTCAACCAGGTTAATGTTCTGGTAGAAGAGAATACCTATCTTTGCTAGATTAGGATTTTCCTTCAAGGCTCGTTCCATTGGTCTTCGGGCATGAACGACACAGCGACACAATATACGACCATTTATCTTCTTCAGCCAATCATAGCCGGAGTAACCATCACACATCAGCGCCAAGCAGCAAACTGGACATTACTCGATCCTTCTGCAGATTGTAGAGAGGTTCTATCTTGTCACATACACCCTGATGCCAGTCATCGACTGTTGAAGGAGCGAGTATCAAGCCATCCTGTTTCATCTTCTTTATCTGCCGGTTAAACGGCTGATGAAGGACATACTTATTACACTCTAACTGCGCCAATAACTCAGCAGACGCATAACTCTTCCAAAATACGTCCTCATAACAAGGAGACTGCAAGAGCTTCTGCATTGGATCATCCTTGCGACGAACAACAGGACGACGATATGGCTGAACAAAGTAGCGTACTTTGGCTGGCACAATAAACTCCTGCACCTTGCCTTGGTAAACGATTACATATTCATCCTCATGTCCTATATAGCCTTCAGGCCAAAGTACCTTTTCCTCCAAACGAGGCATATCCTCAGGTATAGGATTTCGCCCATGCCCCTTCTGTTCCTTCTGGCTATTCAAAAGCTTCTTTATAGCCTTGCGCTTGCGATATTCCTCACAGAATTCACGGCACTCTTGGTAACGTTTCTTTTCCTCATCAGTGAACTCAACTGATGCCATTACCTTATCATAGATAGTATCACGTTCTTCCTTACTAAAGACTACCCGCTCACGCTTTTGAGTAAATATCATTCTGACAAGAGAGGCTATCTGCTCGGACTTCGACTTGTTTTTAGCTTCAACCTTGGCCAGTTTATCCTTGATCTCATCCGTCAAAGACTCATGCGCTTCCTTTGCCGCAAGCTGATACTTCAGCAACAGTTCCTGACCTTTGGAAGAATCCTTGTCACCAAGGGCGATGAACGCCTGCATGAACATGTCAAACATATCAGCCAAACGATTCAGTGCAGTTTTCTCGAAACGGGTTTTAGCTGCAGACATCTGCTGGCGAACCTGTTCACTTACATCTTGGGCGATTGTCTCCGCTTTCTTATCTACATCAGACTCACGCTTATCCAAAGCCTTATTACGTTCCTCCAATTCCTTGGTCTTATCTGCTAATTGAGCTTCCAACTCTTTTCTGATACGTTCTTCTGCTTCAGCAACACGGCGAGCCACCTCCTCGTCAATCAAGGCTTGACGAGTGATGCGCTCCCCCTGCAGGTCATGCTCTGCATGCGCTGCCCGATCATTGGCATCGGACAACTGGCCTACGGCATTGGCATATTTCTCTGCCAAAGACGTACTTTTCCCTGTATTTTGTTGCTGTTCAAACATATCGTTTACCTTATTGTTTACCATTTTTTCCTCGCATGTCGACTGGCTCCATGCACAAGTAGTACTTCAAGTCATCCGTCAACTGACAAACTCTAGCCATAAGCCTACACTGTTATACTAATGTAGGCTCGAAGCTTTTCGATACTGATGTCAGCAGGGAGAATTAGTGTCACACCATTGGGATAGCTTAATTTTAAATAAGGATTGCGACGGTTCCGAATTTTTGCAGACTCACGCATCTCCTTCGCCTCATTGTCGCCGATTACAACCTCGGCGAACTTTGGCTTGCTGTTTAATTGTTTCTTGCCTTGTACCATAATTTGAATTATTTAAAATCATGGTGCAAAGGTACGAAACTTTATCTAGGCACACAATACGGCATTCACCGAATACTTACGAATCTACTTATGTTTAAACTCTTTTTTGAACTCCCTTCAAAAAACTATGCAAATACATTAATAGATAGGGATTTTTGTTAATCTTGATTAAACTTACCCCAAAATCAAGTTGAATATTTGCAACATATAAATATTTGTATTATCTTTGCAGTAGAAAAATAACTCTTGACGTATTGAAAGGCTACGTGTGTCGTAGCTCACTCGTGTAGATACGCAGGAGTTATTTTTTTGCTTTCGAAGTATCACGGACATAATTACTTGGTTTGAAGCTCCAATGGCTGTATGGCAAAGTCCATCTTTCCTCAATTTGGCTGATGCCAGTACTTTCCCCAATATTAAATCCTGGATGCAATTCCCGTATCTTGGAATTAATATATTTATAAAGCTTTTCCTTGACAATAGTTCTTTTACCTCTGCGATTGGTAGTACCATCCTTGATTTTATGCTTATTATTGAGACGAAAGCAAATCGATCCCAAGATTAAGTCCATAAATTGCAACATAAGATGTTCTGAAGAATCAATTTCACAAATATCAGACTCACGAATATGTATGTTAGCCTTTTGAAATCCCTTATCATAGTTGAGTCCATAGATAAATTTCTTAAACTCCTTCTTATCCTCACCCTTCAAAGGAATATCATCCAACATTATTTTTAAGTACTGAGGTTTGTTCTCAGGATTAGAATATTGGAAACCAAAAGCATGCTTGATAAATTGATAGTATAACAAAGGATAAGCCTTATGTCTTTGTTCTCTTGTTAAATAGGGAGCCGTATACTGGTTATTACGAAAAAAAATTCGTATTTTGATATAACCTTGAGCCAACAAATCAAAGATGAAATCAACCAGAGTCAAATACTTCTCATACCAATATTCATTTACTTTTTGCCATTTGATTTCCTCCGTTATACCAAACTCTTCAACAAAAGTTTTAGACATAGCTAACACATTCTCGTAGTTTTTAGAATCTACGAGAATGCCGCCATAGAAATTGGAGTAATACGCCCCCTCTTTATCACTTTCATCGAACCAAATATAATACATAATCTTTTTTTGCAGCAAATATACGCTTTTTCCTCGAAACCACCAAGAAAATCGAAAGAAATCTGCAACTCATCAACAAATTACCACAAAAATCTGTAAACTATAAACTGTTAACTGTAAATTGCTATTTCCCAGGCGGTCCTATCCCGCAAAATATGGCGAAGACCTTTGATGGTCCGCCAACCTTAGAGCGTAGCGGTTCCGAGCGACGAGGAGGAGCGGTTTCCTCCCTCTCCCCTGAGGGTGAGAGGGTCGGGGTGAGAGGTGGAGCCCTCTTTAATGGTAAAGAGGGACGGGGTGATTTTAGAAGATTTATTATTCAAAAATACATTTTTTGAGAAATCATTGACTACAAGGAAATAGTCAATGATTTGCCTCATTCCAATCCCTTCATCAAAGAAATGGTGATACAGATGCGTCAGCTGATAAACCACATTGAAAGCCGTCGTTGGTATAGCAATTTCTCCAATACCATCTGGCTGGCTAACAACATTTGAGCATTGCAGATCCGCATTCCGCTTGAACCACTTCTGCAAACGTGCATTATAGATAGGATTATTCATTATACCAGGGAAAAAATGCAGCTCCACTGGCACACCGTCCAAAGTCGTCTCCAAATGATGATACCTTATATCATCACCTATCATAAAATGCTTCTTGGCATATTCCGTTATCTGTTCACGGCTTGCATTCACCCAAACATCAATATCCCCAGGAGTACGAGAATATGAATTCGGATACATCAAGGCATTGCCTTGTCCTTTCAAGATGCAGCATCGCAAACCATCTTCTCTAAACTTTGAATAGAGTTTACCCGCCACAGCATTCACCTTCATGTTTTGTCGGCGAATCTGTTGCGCCTTACCCATCCAGGCCATCAGCAAGTCCCTTCCCATAGGATTTTGCTTTAGCTCTTCAGAAAATTCTTTCGCCAATCTCTCGATACCATCAAAACAAAAGCCAAGAAGAGCTTGCCTAGAAGCAAAGGTGTATAGTTGTCGCCAATCTATTTTGGCGACGACCATACTCATATCCACCTTCTTGCCAAGGCAATAATTTAAGAACAAAAGGATTGCTGATGTTTTTATCATTTCTTATTTCAGATACTTTCTATCATTATCCTCGTACCAGTCAGCAAGAGCTTCCTCAAAGCTCCACTTAAACTGATAACCGCAGTTCTTCAACTTCTCACCACAGATATTAGTCGAAATCTGGAGCTTCTTTACTCTCGCAGGACAGATACCCATTGGCGAGCCAAGAAGCATGGCAGCTCTAGCCATAGGCATGATAACCCAGTTAGGAATATCAGGCACAAACTGAGTCAAACCAGTTACCTTCTTCATTGCCTCAACGATATGCTGGATGGTATAAGCAGGTTCGAAGCAACAGTTATACAACTCAACACCATGCTCATGATGTTCCAAGCGATACAGCATGAAGCGCACCAATTCCTTTACATAGATACAAGCCTTGATGGTATCCTTTCTGCCAGGATAAGCAAACTTATGACCACGGATAGCCCAATACAATCTGGTGAAGTTACCATTCTCACCCTTTCCGAATACCACACCAGGACGAACAATAGTGAGCTGCCGATGAGTCGCATCGCCATTCTGCCACTTCTCATGAATCTTCTCTGCCACCAACTTAGAGATACCGTATGCAGTATTAGGAGTAGGCAAAGTTGTCTCCTTCTTCAACTCCTCAGCAGCTCCGTATGGTGCAATACTTGAAGTAAACACAATTTTCTTGATATTCCACTTCTCAGCAAACGCCACCACATTCTCAGCACCACGGATATTCGTCTCGAAATACTCATGATCTTCATGACCAGGAGTACGATGAACTGCAGCAAAGTTGAAAATCACATCGTCCTCTGTAGGAGTAAATGGCAAGTTCTCGATAGGCTTGCGGATGTCATACTCAATAAAAGTAGACTGCAACTTCTCACCATCACGCAAAGCAGGCTTGTAATCCTTCACTACCGGATTAGGAGTGCCAGGCTTAACGATGTCGAGGTTATATACTTGGGCGTTTGGATAACGCTCCTTGAGCAAATTTGTAAGATGGGTACCGATGAAACCGGTACCGCCAGTGATAATATAATTCATAAAACTATGTTTTATAGATTATTGGCTGCACTCGGCAAAATCAAGCGAGCTTGTTTTGCTCTCGTTTGCACAATAATTCATTTGTATTTATCGGTTATAAATTTCTGTATAAATGTCTTCCAATACCTTGATGCGATTATCAATAAAGAAATCAGTCTTAAAGTAAGAACGGGAGTTCTTCTCCATTTCCTTGCGCTTCTCATCATTCTCTATCAGCTCAATCATTTTTTCCACAAAGACATTTTCCTTCAATGGCAGGAGATATCCATTAAAGCCATCCTTCACGCAGTCCTTGTTACCTAGCACATCACTCGCCACAATCGCCTTTCCCAAAGACATAGCTTCTATCACAGAGATAGGAAGTCCCTCATAGAGCGAAGTCATGAAGTAAAGCAAACTTCCCTTCACATACTTCAAAGTCTCCTCGTGGCTAAGCCAAGGCAAGAGGTAGAACGTATCATCCATATCATACTGATGAATGAGCTTCTTCATATCTTCCAACATTGGAGAATAGAAGCCAACACCTAGCAGATAGAATTTTATATCAGGATGCTTTAGATGGATTCCATGAGCAACTTCTACCATGAACAAAGGGTTCTTCTGATAAGAAGGACGACCGATGGAAGTGATGTAACGCTCGCCTACTTTTGGAAAAGGCAAATCTGATGCCTCAATCTTACCAGAAGAAATCTGTGGAAGACTATCCGGCACGGCATTATTCCAAGCAAAAGCCTTCTTCTCGTTGAAACCAACTACCTTAATACCCAATTCTCTTTCAGAGCCAGAACAGGCTAGAAGATAAGAGTTCAACTTAGCAATTTTCTCTAACAAAAGAAACACTTGGTTTTTCTTAGCAGATTCAGCTGAAAGAAAAGAAAAAGCATGAGCCGTATAAACGACCTTAGTCCCTGTAAAGAAAGCAGCGAATCTTCCTATCACTCCTCCCTTGGCACTATGACAATGCACCAGATCAGGTTTTTCCTTTTTGATAATCTTGATAGCCTGCATCACCGCCTTCATATCCTTTACAGGATTCAAGGCACGATACATATCTATGCTATACGTCTCAACCTGCTTACCATGTCGCATATAAGGCTTACTGTTATCGTCCGCACCATTAACAATAACGAACTCAAACTTGTCACTAGCCAAAGCAACAGTATTGCGAACATAAGTATCTATGCCGCTTTTGAGGTTTCCAATATGAAGTATCTTCATGCTGCCACCCTCCTTTCTTCATGATAAAGGATTGCGTCATAACCGACAGATACCAGAATTACATTATCAATGCTAGTCTTTAGGAGGACAAGATTTGCCCCCCCATATCTCAGATTATAAACCATATTATATTGATTTTGCAAGTATTTAATTCTATTTTCTATGAAGAATTCTTCCAGAAACAAAGCTCTGGATTTCTTCTCCATGGATGTTCTTAATTCTTTATCGTTTACTAGTTGGATAATCTTATCAGCGTAGGCATCTGCATCCAAAGGCAAGAGATAACCATTCTCACCATTTCTTACGCAATCCTTATTTCCAACTACATCACTGGCTACTATCGCCTTGCCATTTGCCATAGCTTCAATTATAGCCAAAGGCAAGCCTTCATAAAGAGCGGTAGATATATAGAACAGCGACTTACGCACAAACTCTTGGCAGTCTGCATGATTTATCCAAGGTTCCAGACGAATGGAATCTTCCAATCCGAACTCATGCATTTTGGCTTTCATTGCATCTAATTCTGGAGAATGATAGCCAACACCAAGCAAGATAAATTTGAGATTGCATCCTCTATCCTTTACTTTCTTGATGACATCAAGCAAAAACAAAGGATTCTTCTGGTAGCATGGTCGCCCGATATAGCAAGCATAAGGCTCAGATATATCAACCATCTTTCCCCTTTCGAGAGATGAATCAGGTACGGCATTGTGCCAAACCAAGGCATGCTCTTTAGAATAACCAACCTCCTTGATTGCCATTTCCTGTTCGGACTCCGAACAAGCCAATACATATGTCTTGAAACGAGTCAATCGCTCTATGGTAATAAACACCCATCGTTTCAACTTCGAAGGAGTACAGAGATAAGAAAAAGCATGAGGCGTATAAAATGTCTTCACACCTGTAATCCATCCCGCAGTTCTTCCAATGATGCCACCTTTTGCACTATGGCAATGAATCACATCCGGCTTCTCCTTCCTTATAATCTTGACCGCCTCTTTCAAAGCCTTCAAATCGTTCAAAGGATTAAGTGAGCGGAACAATGAAATAGGGTATTCTTTCATCTCTATACCATTTCTGATAACAGGCTGATGCTTATCATCCTTACCACAGACAATGACATACTCATTATCTTCCACCTTATTATATATAATAGAATTTCGGATATAAATATTCAATCCTCCTATCATCTGACCTATATGTAATATCTTCATAAAAGAGTTACAATTTAAAATATAAAGAAGTATTCTTCATGATAATAGAACAATCTATATTTTAAGTCGACTTCTATCCATCATATTCAATATTTTACATTTTCCCAATTCCAAATCATCCTCTATATCTTTGTATTTTTTCGATAATGTTATCGAAGAATCAATATATCTTATAATGACCAAATCATTTCTGCCATATTTATGTACGAACATTATTTGATGAGCACGAAAAATTTTTCTTTGATGATCTTGAACAAACTTTACAATAGATTTCAAATCGTCAATCAGAGAATTATCTAAATCCCTTACTCTATTTAAGAATGTTTCCCATTTAAGCAAAAACCTTCCTCCTTCATCAAAAGCAATATACGGTTTCTTTGTAAATACGCTTATAGCATAAGATGCATAATCTTTTTTAAGAGCCATACATCTCACTACATTATCCGTATCTTGTCCAAAATTATCATTAAATAGTTTCACAACACCCTTACCTGTAATGTAATCATGTATCGTAAAAACATAATAATAGACAACGTTCACCAACATTTCACACAAAAAACGAGCATCAACAGATGGAAAGTTTTTTCTACTAAAATTTACTTGTTTCATGAACTTATAAAAAGCTATAGCATCCTCTATTTTTCGAGTTTTTTGAAAAACTGCCATATATGCCGTAAAGATATGATCTGTCCCAAAATTCCATTTGTCATTTTCGGACAATTTCAAAATTAATCTAGCAAATTCTTCTGCATTTTTTTCATTTGATATAAGCAAAGTTTTACAAATAGTATTATAAGCGGCTTCTTTTGATTCATTCAATAGTTTCAAATATTGTGGGATTACTTCTTTGAATTCTTTAAAATGCAGAATTAATTCTGCTAATATAAGGCATAATGTATAGACATCCAATTTCAATGTATAATCAAAATTTTCTAAAATCTGTACATCTGTCTTTTTGTCCAAAGACAGGAGGATTCTCTTAGCAACATTATTTCTATCCTCATCCTTTTTCAGCAGCAACAATTTCTGGTACAACAAGAAAGGTTTTTCTTCTTCGGTAGCCATCATGATTGCAGCATCAAGCTCTTCCAAAGCTGAATTAATTTGCTTATCTTCTTCTTTAACTCTGGCAAGAAGATAATGAGCCTTTGGTAAAAGAGGAATATTTATACTTCCTAAATCATTCTGCGCAATAAATGAAACCAACAAAGAATTTGCTTCAGCCAAAAGCGTTTTGTCTTTAGACTCTATCATTGCTTCGGCTTTTCCTAGCTTGGACTCGTCTATATAGGCATCACTCATTCCTGTCTCTTTACCTATTTTGATGTTTCGATCGAAACAATTCAAGGCATTTTTAGTATCATCTTGATTTACATAAACGTAACCTTCCAACAAATTTCCTTGTATCACTTCTTTCGTAACCTCTGAACTGTTGATTTTTTGCAGGTAAAATAAAGCTTTTGAGAATTTTACTGTTCTATAATAACTTTCTCCCAAATACAAACAAATCTTATTTAATTCATCCTTACTTGCAGTATTGAGCGATAACATTCTTTCCAGTAATCTAATAGCTTCCAAATAATCATGCCGGATATAAATACTATCATAAACCTTCTCTAGATAATCTACATCATCGTTCTGCAACTTCATCAACCAATCCAAGGATAAAGATTTCTCTACTATTGGATTTTTAATAACAATATTTCTATCTTGGTAATTTACAATTCCTGCTAAATATAATTTTTGCTTTAAAGAATCATCCAAAGCATCAATCTTACCATAATACAATTGAATTAAAGCCTCTCGTAGCACCTTATCTTTACTAACCATTTCACGGATAGTATCAATTGGAACTTTATCAAAACTCTCGAAATAATATCTCCCAATTGCTTCATCCAACTTTACGACATCTAGATTTTGCATATCTTGCAAAAGTACACAGATATCCCAAGTCATACGAGGATTTCCTTTCGTCCAATAAAAAAGTCTATCTTTTACAGATTCAGATAACAATAATTCTGACTTATATATAAAGGAGTCAAATTCTCTTCTGTCAAAATCATTCAGATAAATTTTTTGACCTATATTAAAAGGAGATATATTCGGATTTTTTATTATATCTTTCGGCTCAATTACACCAGAAAGAATATAGGTCAACTTACGTAATTCTCTGAAATTCACTCTTTGGAAATAGTCACTTCGTATCTGTGAAAAGACCTTATCAGAGTAATTTGTCTTTGTCAGGGCATCAATCTCATCGAAAATAAACACCAATTTATCCACATATCGGAGCAGGATTCTAATTTCTCTGGTATACTGACGCTGGTTACTCAATGTTGAATCTTGGCGTAAGGAAGAGATAATACTATTTGCTTCCTTGAATATTTCATAATGAGTTTCGATGGCCGTATCAATTACATTACGGAAGAAATCTCTTTCAGTCAAATCATCAACTGTAGAAAAATCTACATATACATAAACCTCTCTATCATTCTCATAATTATCCTTCGCATGAATCAATAGATTTGTTTTTCCCATTTGGCGAGAAACCAGAACATAGCCTGGTCGTTCCATTTCATCAATGATAGATTTCAGTTGCCGATCAGCGTCCCTCTCTACATATAACTGTTCAGGAACTATCGTACAAGACATTAAACGTACTTTCATAACTAACATTCGATTAAATGTTCGACAATATGTTCATCCAAAACAAATTGGTTGCAAGCCACGGCTTGATTAAAGCAGTTTTTAATTTTCCTAGGAGAATTCTCTAAGCTAGATACTAACAGCTCGCAAGAATACTCATCAGATAAAGATACCCCCAAAGCTTGACATAACACATTAACCAAAGTTATGCATTCATCGTCTGACCAACGTTTCATCTCCTTAAATTTCAAATAACTTTCGATTTTGCTTTGGGTTGGCGAGATAAATTTCTTTGGCGAATTGATGGAAGACAATACCAAACGCACCTTAACATGATGTAGATTTCTCTCTGCAAAAATAATTAAAGCATAAAGTGACTTAACAAAATCACCATAAGCGTCGTCTTCACCATCTATCGGAATTTCTTCGATAAACAGAAACACTTCCTTGTCATAGAATCTTTTTTCTAAGATGTTCAAAATAGCCTTGATGCATTTCATTCGACTATCAAACTCTAACATTCTATCATGTTCCTCCAACAAACATTCGTATATAAAACCAAACAGTTCATCTACCGTAAAATTCAAACAAGTAGATAAATCAACTAGTATAAATGATGAATTTCTTTTCGTCAAAGCCCGTGTCAATGCAACCGATTTTCCTATCCCAGACTCTCCAAAAACCCAACAACCATGCGTTTTAAGACATAGCTCTAGGTATTCATCTATTTCCCTCCTAATATAATAAGGTTCCTTATCCAAATCATAGATTTGAAACAATGCCTCTCGGCCATTTTTTTCAACAAGATGATAACTTGACCTATGTGTTGCTTCTACTAAATTATCTATTTCCAGCAGTTCCGAACAAAACTCAAAAGCTAAGTATGCAGCAGATTTTTGTTTCTCATGTTTTTGCTCACCTTTGTTACCATCAGCAAAATCGCATATGCTTTTTATCAATAACCAAGGCTTACCAGCATTATTGCATGCAGAAGATACACCTTGACCTTCCATTTCCCCACCTTTTGCATCAGGATAAGTCTTTTTCAACAAATTACGTAATCCTATGTTATCTACTAATTTTTCACCTGTCACTAAGGGACAAATATAAGCATGACAATTTTCACCCTGATAGTTTTTACCACACCATTTTCTCTTTGTTACATAACATGCCTTTATTAAATCAGAAGATGGAACACATGGTTCAGCTCTGTATTTTATTTTATCACCAACTCGCTGGTTTTCATACGGATATATTTTATCTGCAATCAACACATCACCGATTTTTTGAGACACAGGCTCTTCATTGTACATTCCAAACGCAATACCCACCATAATAACTTGCTTTATACAGCTCCAATCAGAGAAAGCATTATTACAGGTTATAATAGAAGAACCTTCTCCAGATGCCCCCATTGTAGAACATTGGCATTGAATCACGTTATACTTCCCTAAACGGCCTATATGATAGCACCTACCACACACCAGTACTTCCAAAACATCATCACCTATTGGTTTCACAATATTTAGAAATGCTGCGGTTTCCGTTTTGGTTGCTGTCAAAATCAAGAAGTCTGCTACATTTTCTTCTTTGAGTTTTATGTAACTAACAGTTTTCATAAATATCAAAAGTAAATCACCAATACAGCGCGCCCACTATATTTCAAGTAGTTACACCTATTAGTTTTTAAAATAAAGTTATTTTTTATCGATTTAAGGTGAAGGATTGCTAACCACACTCCTTTACCTCTTCTATTTTTTAACATAGTAACAAAAAGACCTATCCTATTAAAAGATTACATATTCTCTACAGTATACAATACCTTTATAATATTAGCTATACTTTCATGTACAACATTTCCGCTGATACTACCCATCTTTCCATAGAATCCATTGAGGTAGTCATCTACTACATGAAGAACATCTTGTTCTTTACGTTTTTCATCAATCGTAGAAACAAGCCCCTTCAAAGCCTCATACCCTTCTTTCAAACCTTTTACAGGAATGATTGAAGCAACAAAGTTGCCTAACTTTAACAAAGAGTCTTTGTTGCATACCGCATCAAATATCTTATCATACCCCTCTTTAAAGTCATAGATACGATTATCCTTTATGAGTTGAAACAGAATATCACGCTTGATATACTCTATGACATCCCGATTCTCCTCAACCACGTAGTTTACAGGATGGAGAGTGATGAAATAGTAATCATTCTTCTTTTCATCATAGCTCTTCATGAACTCATTCAAAAAGTAAGACTTACCATCTCCAAACTTAGCAGAGAAAATGATTCTACTCTCATTTTCAAACACCTGCTTGAAGTCTTGAATGTTTTGTGAAATATCAATTGTATCCATAATATCTATTCTAGTGAAAATAACACTTTTTCATGATTAGGTATTCGAAAAAGTATCTTCTAAAAAGAATAATAAAAGTACAGTGAAGAATATATTAAGAAAATCCACATAAGGTATCGTGCATGATTTTTGCAAAACGCTTGAAAGTATATTTGTTTAATACTTTTTCAGGAGATGCAACATCATGTGAAAGTAACTCATCCAAATCTACATTGATATTATAAGGATCAATCCAATAAGCAGACTCTCCGAAGATTTCTGGCAAACAGCTAGCCTTTGCAATGATGCATTTTGCACCAACGCTCATTGCTTCCAGAGGCGGAATACCAAATCCTTCAAAAAAGGAAGGAAATATAAAAGCTTTACAATGAGCCATAAGATACTTTACTTCTCCATCGCTTATATAGCCCAAGAATCTAACGTTCTTATAGTCCTCTTCTTTATAATCAGTACCATACGCTTTGAGATTAGCCTTTCCACCTATAAAGAAATTATACTGAGGATGTCTCTTTGCAACCTCTAATATCCATTGTATATTCTTGTTTGGAGCCAAACTGCCCAAAGAAAAGAAGTAAGGATTTGCGAACCAATCAGGATGTCTTTCTTTCAAAGTTTCATCAGCTGTAACCTCTTTGAAATGTTCCCACCCATTACCTAAAACTACAATTTTATTTGAAGGTATCTTTAAACATTCTATCATTTGTTTCTTAGAATACTCAGACACGGTAAATAATAAAGGTGAGAATCTTCGAGCTAACTCCTCTTGAAATATATGCCAACATCTAGAAACCTTCATGTAGAATGTCTTGCAATACTCGGGATGAGTTCTATAACTCATGTCGTGAATACAAATAATTCCAGGTTTTAAAACAGGCATTACCGTAAGAAGGTTTAGAGAAATGCTTCTAGGATGAGTTAGCATATACAAAGCTAAAAAAGTTTGTTCCCATAAAGATCCTTTCGCCTTCCCAAATTTGATAACTGGTATATTATTCAAATGTGGAATATTGGAAGCATTTTTTGGAACAACCAAAGAATATTGGCCTTTCTTGCATATTTTATCTAATTCTGATATTATCTCAAATGCAAAACGTTCTTGCCCAGTAACTCTACGTGCAGTAAACTGCCCATTGATAGTAATCATAATATATAAACTTAACTTATTATAAATACATTACTTTAGCTTAGTTAATAGCCTATAAGTCGTTATAAAAGGCAATGGCGAAAACTTGACTGCCCAATATATTAATCTTGGCTTCAAGTCAATTGCATTTTTCATTATTTGCCAATAATATGGATGTTCCTGCATAATTTGCTTAATAAGCATTTCACCAGCAGGTCCATTGTCTATTCCATAATTCAGCATTTCAGTAATATGATGAGCTATATGATTAAGAAAGCCTCTTTTAACAACTAAGTCTTTTATAGTATCTGCATATTCAGATAAATAGGCCATATTATCATGTAAATCATATATGCGTTTCACGTCTTTTACAGTTGTAATACTGCCAGCACGTAACAGATAATGATAGACAGGAGTCCAGTAAAAAGAAATTTCTCTTGCCTCATTCAAGACAATAGGAGTGAAAAGCGTATCCTCATGTTTGATGCCTTCTTTAAAAAAGAGATTATTCTTAATAAGAAAATCTCTTCTATGCATATAGAAAGGAGCACCATCAGCAAATCCATAAGTGAATAAGGTTTGCTTATCTGTGACTTTTTCTCCGAAAATATCAGCACCAACACTTCGATTACCCTCAGGAATAAAACCAGAGAAAGCAACTATATCCGTTTCATCAGTTATTGATGAAAGTATATTTCCTAAACATTTTTCAGTAATCCAATCATCACTATCAATAAACCAAATAAAATCTCCTTGAGCCTCTCGAATACCACGATTTCTTGTACCAGATAAGCCTTTATTCTTGTGACTAGAAACTTTAACATTCGGATACTTTTTTGCTAACTTTTCTAGAACACACAAAGTATTATCCTTAGACTCATCGTCATAAGCCAAGATTTCGTAATCATCTTTTGGGATATCTTGATTTTCAAGACTATCAATACACTTTTCTACGTACAATTCAACATTGTAACATGGAACTATAAAAGATAAAATCATATACCTAAGAAATTATTCGTAAATGAAACAATCTATATAACAAAACATAAGGTATAGGCATAACTTTTTTATAAACAGAAGTCAATCCTAATAATGAATATATATCTTTGTTTTGTTTAACAAAAGAATCTAGTTCATCGAATGCTTTCGCATCAAATTCTTCTTTCTTGAATCCAATTAAATACAATCGATAAATATCCTTATATCTTACAAGAATTCTCTTTCTCAGAAGAAGATAGCGCTCACGAGAAAGTTTATTCTTGTCTAATAAAGAAAAATGCTTCAACATTTTATTTGCAACAATTTCCAAATGGCTTATCTTTTTCTTCAGAACACTTTCGGACATAGTTTGTCCTTCTCTTCCCAACAAATACTTATACAACACGTTATTAATGTAATAGACAGTTTGAATTTTTACCATCGGGTAATAACACCATTCTTGATCGGTATAAGAAATGCCTTCAGTTTGATGATAATTTATTTCTTTAAAAAGTTCTGTTCTATATATAATAGCATGCATTTGTATATCCGATATTTTCTTCCAAATATCATTAAACAATAAACATTTTTCCTTTTTTAAGTGAAAGGATACATGATTCGTAATCTCATCATTAGCATTGATTATATCAAAATCAGTAATAATCATATCCATCACAGGAATGCTGCTAATTTTTTCTAAAATAGCAGTTAGCCCTACTGAAGAAAAGTAATCATCAGAATCTAACACTTTTACATAAGTACCTAAAGCCTTTGCCAAACCAGCATTAATACAAGAGCCATAGTTACCATTTTCTTTATCAATCACTCGAATAACTTCTGGATATTTTTTTTGATATGAAGTAGCTATACGTAATGATTGATCTTTACTTCCATCATTAACTACAATGATATCAATGCTTTCAAGAAATTCTGTCGGAATATCTAGAAGCGACTGTAAACATTTACCAATATAATTTTCCATGTTATACATGGGAATAATAATTGAAAGAACCTTAGTACTCATAAATATTGCGCTTAAATTTTACTTGTTTTAATAAAGAACTTAGCGGATAAGCTAACATAAATAAAGAAATATTAGTATATAATACTATAGTTATAGAGAATGTGCAAAAATATATAAAATACATCCCTACAAATCTATAATTTCTTTTTAAAAGCTGAAGAAATGGCCAATATAGAAGAGCAAAGCCAAAAAACAATGTCATCCATATTCCACCATCAGCTAAAATAATGAACAAAGAGTTGCTGCTCCCTACTCCATTCATTCCATAACCAGAACCCAAAAATATATTTTGATTAAAGACTTTAAGAGCTTTTTTTATATGAACTGCCCTATCTGCATAAGACTCTGTTTGGCTTTTCATTTCAAACACATCATTACCGACATAAAGGACTATGACAAAAATAACAACTATACTCAATAACGTTAAAGCTGTTTTTAAAGGCGATAAAGAACCTTCGTATAACCTACTAAGTATATGAATTAATACTAAACCTAACAAAGCAAAAACACCAGTGGTAGAGGTCGACGTTAATATTGCAGCGACAAAAACAATTATTTTCCATTTGTTCCTTTCAAACAAGAAGTACTCTGATAAAAGTGCAACAACTAAGCAATAATTGTACATCGGTGCTTCTGGATAAATACCACAATTTCTAAAAGGCTGAGCTTCAAAATAGATGTTATACCATGTAGGAAAATAGGTTCCAGCCCAATCTGAATATATTGTTTCTGTAAATGGAATAACATTTAAAACAGTACCAAATAAATAAAAAAACAAAGATACGCCTGATATTGATAACATAATATTTACCACAGCTCTCAAGATTTCTTTAAATCTACTTAGTCCTCCATAAGCTAAATATATTACCAATAAGGGTAAAATTCCAAAAAATTTAAGTATGAAAGTTCTATCACCAGTTCCGTTAAAATATAGCACTAGAGCCCAAAGAACATAAAGTAATACATAAAAAGGCGTTAATGGTCGTAACTTATATATTTTTTCCCCTTTAATCAATAAAATGAGTAAACAAACAAAAGACACCAGCAAGATGATTTGATTAAAAAATTGACTATTTATTATATAGACAGAATTGCATTCCAACAACATTGCAAATGCAAAACAATATGTCAAAAAATAATTCAAACGCTTCATGTTCATTTATATTTTTTACCATTTAGATATTTTTTTCATTATTATATCCATAAATATTTAATACCTTCTCAATAATAGGAGCCATATCGTAGTATTTGTATTCCGCTAGACGACCACCAAAGATGACATTCTCTTCCTTATCTGCCAGTTCCTTGTACTTGGCATACAGCTCAGAGTTCTGCTTGTCATTCACAGGATAGTATGGCTCCATGCCATCCTTCCACTCTGTGGAATACTCTTTCGAAATGACGGTCTTTGGACATTCATACACATCCTGACCAAACATCTCGAAGTGCTTATGCTCAATAACACGAGTGTAAGGAACTTCACGCTCGGTATAGTTCACAACTGCATTGCCCTGATAATTTGGTTTATCAATAATCTCCGTCTCAAATCGTACTGTACGATAGTTTAGTTTACCAAACTGGTAATTATAGAATTCATCTATCTTGCCAGTGAACACTATTTTGTCAGCGATACCCTCCCAATAAGGGCGGTTTTCAAAGAAATCTACATTTGTCTTTGTCTCTACTCCTTCAAGCAAGCCATCAATGAGTTTGTTATAACCACCAACAGGGATTCCCTGGTACTTATCATTGAAGTAGTTATTATCGAAGATGAGACGAACAGGCAAGCGTTTGATAATGAAAGCAGGAAGTTCTGTACATTTTCTTCCCCACTGCTTCTCAGTATACCCCTTGATAAGCTTTTCGTAAATATCTTTTCCTATCAATACCTGGGCTTGCTCCTCCAAGTTACGAGGTTCTGTTACGCCATCTGCTTTCATACGAGCCACAGCTTCCGCTTTCTGCTCATCAATCTTAGCCTGAGCTTCTTCAGGTGTGGTTACACCCCACATCTGGTAGAAGGTGTTCATATTGAAAGGCAGATTATAGAGTTTGCCCTTATAGTTCGCTATAGGCGAGTTGGTATAGCGGTTAAACTCAACGATAGAGTTTACAAAGTCCCACACCTTTTTGTTAGAAGTATGGAATATATGTGCACCATACTTATGCACGTTGATACCCTCGATGTTCTCACAATAGATGTTACCACCTAAGTGAGAACGCTTATCTATCACCAAGCACTTCTTACCCTGCTTGTGAGCAAGATGTGCAAATGTGGCTCCGAATAACCCTGAGCCAACTATCAAATAATCGTATTTTTTCATATAATCTTATTTAAAAATTCTCTTCCAATAGATTTAACAGGAAGTGGAACATGGTTCTTAATACAATATTTTATCATTCTCAACTCTCCCTTCATCAAACCAAGAGGATTGGTACAAGACCATGCTGCATTATTAAAGATTCCAGCCACCCTATTTTTATAATAAAGAGAAAGTTCGTTATTTTGAATTTCCTTTGTCAGTTTTCGGAAGTGATATGCTAATAATATCCATTCCTCATTTTGTCGTTTCTTATGTGTGAGACCTTGCGATTTCCAAAGATAATGATAAAGTGGAACATCAATAATCTTCAAGGATTTAATGTGATTACAATAGTTCAAAGTAAACACCTCATCTTCACTGATAGCCAGATTCTCGATAAAACGGATTCTATATTGCTCGATAATATCCCTACGGAAAACCTTATTCCAAGTGAAACCAAAATAGTTGATATCAATATCATTCTCCAGCAAATGAAAAATGCCCGTATATATATCTTTCTTATATTCTGAATTTTGAAGGCTTAAAGAACGTGAACATCCATCTTCGTAATGCCAAACAGAACCAAAGAACAAAATATCAAAATCATAAATTTCATCAACAATCTTCTGAAGGTACTCACTCTCAATCCAATCATCAGAATCGATGAAACAAATAAATTGCCCAGTAGCTATATCTATACCAGTATTTCTTGCAGCACTAACACCCGCATTCGGTTTATGTATAACCTTGACACGACTATCTTTTTGAGCGAACCTATCACATATCTCACCAGAAGAATCTTTACTTCCATCATCAACTAGTATTAGTTGAAAATTCCGAAAGCTCTGATTGAGTACACTGTTGATGCAATTCTCTAAATACTGTTCCACGTTATAAACCGGAACTATAATACTAAAAGTTTGATTTTCCATATATACTCTTATTATGATGTTAGAGCCTGTATCAAGAATGTTCGAGACTCTTCCCTATGTTTGGCTAGAATTTCATCAACCCGATCATAATCAATTGTTTTCATTCTATTTATATCTAAACCTGTATCAGAAGTTAACCTATCTTCTAAACCAAACATAGAAAGTAATGAGTAAATGCGCGCCAACCCTCTTTCTTTATTTCCAATTACTAAAAACTGCTTATGAAACAAAATTGAGAACACGCATGCATGAAAAGAATCAGTAACAATAAATTCGGAATCATAGAAAGCTCGAAGCCAGCTTTCAACCGGAGGTTGGATTCTCTTTTCTAAATCTTCTGTCCAATTACCACAATCTCCATTCATAAAGAAAGAGGATAAATGTCGTTGCTTCTCTATATTCTTTACAACATTCATCTTTTCATCCGTATTATCTAAAATATAACAGAACAAATTACCTTTGCTTTTCGGCACATCAGATTTCTCTATCAAAGCAACATAGTCATCTTTTGATAAAAGCATCGTTGGATCAAGGACATGTTTAGCTTTTATATCATAATAGGTAGAACACAACTTGACGCCTGTCTCTTCCCTAACAGATACAGCATCAAACTTTTGAATCCAGTTTTTACATTCCGCGGTTTCTTTCGCAGGATATTCCCAATTGTCTGTTCCAAACGAAGCTGCATAAGCGATTCTCTTACAGGAATCATCACCTAGAAACTTTAAATAAACATTAGCAATATCACCCTCAAAAAAAGGATAATATTTATATCTCCAAATTTGGTCACTTCCACATATCCAAACATCAAATTTCCCCTTACAGTCTATAAATTTATCAACTTTAAATTGATTAATATACTTAGATATAAAGTCAAAAATATCATGTACCAGAAGAGGATATATCTTTCGTTCATATCTTTCTAAAAGAATTTTTTGATTCTTGCGTCTTACAATATATTTGAATAGAAATCTCTTTCCAAAACTTAGTGGAATCTTCCATAAAGGCGGGTATTGCCACCTGAGATTTTTCTTCAACTCTACTTCTAAAACGTCATGCCCCATACGCTTCAATACTGTTTGGAGGGCAAAGGCTTGTAGCACGCCACCATAATTTGAATTTAAAGGTAGCGTTAATATTCCTATCTTCATCGCGTTTTTATATTTCATTAAAATGAGTCTCAGCATACTCTCTGCCCCAAGCTGAAAAGTAGCTTAATAAAATTGCTCATGACAGTTTGCATGTCTGAGACTCCATAAGTTATTCTGCTCTCAAGGATTCTATCACAAACCTTTCGAAACTCGCCTTATAGCCACCGTCCATCGGGCAGGGATCGTCGGGATATGACTTGTGATACTCCTCTTCCATGTTGTCAAGATAGTCCATTATCTGCATCACCTGGTCTTTGGTGCAGTGATGCTTCTTCAGCGAAGAACGAAGCAGGCAGTAGGACTGGGTATGACTGGCATAACCCTCTTAGACATGCTTGACTGAATTCTCATTCATGTGGCCAGCCACCTTTAAGGTGCGTACCACATTGCTACTGCCGCCGAGGATGGTATCCGTCAAAGCGCGCAGTGCCTTTTTAGTTTTTGTAAATCGTGTCATCTCTTAATATATTTAAAAAATTTGAATATCTTTTGTTAAGCTATTATAAAATCATCGCCTTTTTGTACCTATATATGTAGGTACAGGATTCTTGGCGGTATCAACCTTTTTTCTTAAATTCGCAGCAGCTTTCAAGAACGAAGGCTGAAGCAATCTTAAGTTACCGATTGGTGAACAGCGGGGTGAACACTTGCCTCAAGCATTCACCTTTTCGGCTCCGGGGTGAACCCTAATAAAAAGAACTTTGTATATACAGCGCATGCTAGAAATATAAGAGTCTCTATTATAATGGGTTATATAGTGTTTTTAACACATTATTAACGCTAAAGGTTGGCATCGGGGTTCACCCTTCACCGACTTCATCGCCATGTGTTCACCCACACTCTTAGTTAGTGAACGTTGCAATCAACAGATTAATATATTAACAACAGACAATTTTAATCAAATGGAAAAAGAATCAAACACCAACTGCATGGAAGAGACAGCTACGATGCCATCGTACTTTCCTTGTATCAAATCTTCGGAGAGCCATCCACTCGCCGACTGGTTGTATCTCAAGAGCGTGATTACCTCTAGCCCTGAGCTACGAATGATGACTGAGACTTACCGCAAGCGCCTCGCCATCAGCAAGCAGTTTGCCGACCAGTACAAGCCTGAGATGCCTGCCATCACGGTTTCGGCACTCATGAACGGCTACGGCAGACAACTTGCCGACTTCCTCAAACCTACCTACATGCTCCAGCTCGACTTCGACCATGTGAAGAAGGAAGATATGGAGCAGCTTATCCAACTGGTGAGAGGCGACAATCATACGATGGTAGAGTATATCACCGTGAGCGGCAGGGGATTCAGAGTATTCTGTGCCTACCATCCTGTAGATGACGACGACATCAGCGTGCTCGAACTCTTCGATGCCGTACTGCAGAAGGCGATGGCTTACTACACCCAGCTCCTGGGTATCGCTCCCGACAAGCAGTGTGTAGACATCACCCGATGCGCCGGTCTTGCCTACGACCCGGATGCCTATTTCCGTTGGGATGCCGAACCTTTTGCCTTGGGGCCGAAGGATCTGAACCCCCTCTACACGAAGAAAGCATTGCAGGCGAAGTATTCTGCCAGGCGAAACGCCAAGGGAGGAAAGCGAAGCAGCAGGGTGAAAGAGGAGGCGAAGTCAAGCGACAAGGGTGCGCCTACCATCGAGGAGGCAGCTTCCCATATCAAGGAACTGCTCGACCTGTGGGGCTATCGGTTCGAGCCTGAGCATCACAACGAGTATGTATGGCACTTTGCCGACATCTGCATCTACTATGGCATCCCGCAGGAAGAAGTTCAGACTTACGCCGACCGTGAGTTTGGCACCAGCTACGAAGATACGGCTTCTGTCATCAAGTCTCGCTACAAGCATCTGAACAAGTTTGGTATCTGGCATTTCTATCGCCATGGCGAGGGGCGCAGCGCCAAGCCATCGGTAAGGGGCATCAAGCAGTGGCTACTCACCCACTATCTGTTCCGCCGAAACGTGCTGACGGGATTTTACGAGGTGGAGAGCCGCTTCGTTTTAGATGGCAAGTATCCTGACTGGGTACGCATCGACGACAATATCGAAAACTCCATCTGGAGCGAAATGGACGAGTCGGGACTGCACCTCTCGGAGAAGACCTTGCACAACATCATCAACAGCGACTTCAGCGAGCCGTTCGACCCCTTGGACGATTACCTGCGCAGTCTGCCGAAATGGAAGAAAGGAGAGGATCCCGACTACATCGACCAGCTCGCCGACCGCATCGAGGTGGAGAATCTGCCCGACAACGAGCATACGCAGAGCCTCTTCCGCTATTTCTTCAAGAAGTGGCTGGTAGCGATGGTGGTGGCGTGGGTAACGCTGAAGGTGGTGAACCAGATGATACTCATCTTCGTGGGCAAGGGCGGCATCTTCAAGACCACGTTCTTCCACATGCTGTTGCCCCCACAGTTGCGCCAGTACTTCCTCAACGACTCGACGGGCGCCTATACCGACAAGGACTTCATGGAGGCTTTCAGCAGCAAGGCTCTGCTCTGTCTCGACGAGTTTGAGATGGTATTCGGCAAGAACCTGAGCGCCTTCAAGAGCAACATGACCAAGGTGACATTCTCCATACGCCGACCTTACGACAAGTACCGTTCGGAGATGCCCCACCGTGGATCGCTCTGTGGCACCACCAACAGCCAGCAGTTCATCACCGACGAGGAGAACCGCCGCTACTGTCCTTGGCTGGTAAAAAGCATCGAGAGTCCGATAGAGCACCCGATAGACTACGACCACGTGTTTGCCGAGGCAGTGGCACTGGGCCAGGAGGTGATGAGCCATCCTAAGGGCGAGCCTCTGGAGTGGACATACTGGTTGACGAGGGACGACATCGAGCTGATGCGCAGTCACAACCGCCTCTTCATGGTAGCCAACTATGCCGAGGAGCAGATACTCCGTTACTACCGGGTGCCGGAGCCAGATACGCCGCTACAGTTTATCAAGTTCCGCTACAGTGCTGAGATACTGGAGAGGATAGGTGTGAACCCTGCCCTTCGCCAGAACCTGAACAACCAGAACATCGGTAACGTGATGAAGCGTCTTGGATTCAAGAAGATTCACAAGAAGAACGGCAACGGCTGGGCTGTGATAGAGAAGGAAGGTAGCGAAATCAACAACGATGCCTTCATCGATCCTAACGATACCGTGGAGGATTAAGTATCTTGGTTACGACCGCTAAGTATCATGGTAACGATGGCTAAGTATCATATTTACGAAGCATAACCCTAAT
>ENA-OXQB01000038-OXQB01000038.1-human-gut-metagenome-genome-assembly--contig:-NODE-38-length-49518-cov-18.3586_pt1 | contig 49518 bp, 29 predicted proteins | sample MGYA00249577_ERZ652553 | MGnify/ENA primary metagenome ERZ652553 (study PRJEB26925, sample SAMN05826609) | human gut metagenome | biome: ENVO:2100002; feature: ENVO:00000062; material: ENVO:00002003... | reverse complement strand
CCTCTTCCCATTCCGAACAGAGAAGTTAAGCCTTGTCACGCCGATGGTACTGCGTAACAGTGGGAGAGTAGGTAGCCGCCGTTTTTGATGGAAGCCTCCGAGTCAGTCAAATGATTCGGAGGCTTTTTTTGTGTTTATACTGAGTTCCCGACTTGGAAGGGGTGAAAATGCTATTTGAGTACTATAAATGTATATACTCAGGACAATATTGCTACATAAAGAATACCTGAAGCTTTAATTTTGTAGCAATAAAAAAACTATAAATATTATTATGAATAAACGAATAGCATTTTTGTTGTCTTTGTGCTGGGTGGTATGTTGCTCTTATGCACAAAATTCTTTTTCAAAACATGAAGTAAGACAAACAATGAGGCGTGTTGCCGACTGGCAAATTGCCCACATGAAAGAAGTTACCTATGATCCGTTGAATTGGGTAAATGCTACGTTTTATCTGGGCTTGTCTAAATGGGCATCCGTGGCGGAGCAGGAAAATCAGGATGATTTTTATTTTAAGTGGTTGCGGCGCTTGGGGGCACGCAATTATTGGCAAGTGGATAAACGGATGTATCATGCAGATGATATCTGTGTTGCACAAACATATTTGGATCTTTATCGTAAATATGGAAAAGAAGAGATGCTGATTCCTACGAAGGCCCGTACTGAATGGGTGATGGAGCATCCTTCTAAAGGATCTTTCTTATTGGATTATGGTGATGCTTCCACTTTAGAAAAATGGACATGGTGCGATGCATTATTTATGGCTCCGCCGGTTTATGCCCGTTTGTATAACATTACCGGTGATAAGAAATTTCTCCGTTTTATGGATAAGGAGTATAAAGAGACTTATGAGTTCCTTTATGATAAGGATGTCCGTTTGTTTTATAGAGACCATCGTTACTTTACTCAAAAAGAGGCCAATGGTGAGAAGGTGTTTTGGGGGAGAGGAAACGGATGGGTATTGGGTGGACTGGTCGAAATTCTTCGTGAACTTCCTGCGGGAAATAAATACAGAACTTTTTATGAGAACCTGTTTGTGGAACTGGCTACTCGTGTAGCCACCTTGCAACAGTCTGACGGCTTTTGGAGAGCCAGTATGCTGGACCCTCATTCTTATTCTTCTCCGGAAACCAGTTGTTCCGGTTTCTTTGTCTATGCTTTGGCATACGGCATCAACGAAGGATTGTTGTCGAAAGAAGAATTCCTTCCCATAGTGGAAAAGGGCTGGAAAGCTTTGGTAGGGGCAGTAGAGGAAGATGGTAAATTGGGCTATGTGCAGCCTATTGGTGCTGACCCCAAAAAAGTAACCCGTGAAATGACAGAGGTGTATGGCCCGGGTGCATTTTTGCTGGCAGGGACAGAGGTTTACCGGATGGCAAAAGACGAGATACATGGAAATAATATTTCGGCAGAACGTATTCGTGAGATAGCCGACATGTTACCGGAAAAACCGGAAGGTATCGGAGTAACTTATAAAGATCGTACTTATTGGGATAAGATGAAGAATACTCCTGAAGCTCGAAAATTAATTGAAGAGGCTCATACCAGCCTGAAGGACGGAATGCCGCCTTTTGTAGATTCGCTTTATTTGCATCTTAATAAGACCGAGATTCGTCTGCCGGGAGAGAACATGATGAATGCCCGTTATCAATATTTGTGGCGATTGGTATTGGCGGAATGTTTGGAAAATAAGCGACGGTTTATTCCGGCGATTTGTGAAGGGGTGGAAGAGCTCTGTCACCAGAAGCCTTGGTCAATTCCTGCACATGACCGTAACTTGCATAACTATCATGGAACTGATTATTATGTGGATTTGGTTGTTGCTACTGCCGGAAATACATTGGCGCAATGTATTTATTTATTGGATGACCGCTTGCCGGCCGAAACGAAAGCTTTGGCGATGTGTGCTTTCCGTGAGAAGGTGTTCCGCCCTATCTACCGTTGTTTGGAAGAAACAAAACCTTTTTATTGGTTTACTGTCACGAATAACTGGAACTCGGTGTGCTTGGCCGGCGTGACAGGAGCTGCACTTGCTTTGTTGCAGGACAAGGAAGAGCGTGCTTACTTTGTGGCTGCTGCTGAGAAGTATTATGTATATGGAATGAAGGGATATAGTGATGACGGATATTGCAGTGAGGGGGTAGGATATTATAATTATGGTTTTTGCTCGTTTATCTTGTTGCGTGAAGAAATTTGTCGTGCTACGAAAGGGAAGATTGATTTCTTCCGTACTCCTAAGTTTGCCCGTATTGCACAATATGGAAAGAAGATTCAGATCATGAATCAGGTTTGCCCTGCCTACGCCGACTGTCGTGCAGGTGTTTCACCTTCTTGGTTTATTACAAACTATTGTGATAATGTGTTGGGTACAGCTCCTTATGAAGAAAAATATGAAATACCCGGTATGGATAATCTTTCATTGCACACCATCGGCATGTTCCCCCATCAGGCTTGGAAAGTGGAAATGACTCCCGAAATACAAGAGGTATTGAAGGCCGAGGCTGATGAACTTCATTCTTGTTATGATGAAGCAGGCATTATTATTAGCCGCCCTGCTACCGGTTCGACTTGTCGTTTGGGCGTATCTGTAAAGGGAGGGCATAACGCGGAAAACCATAATCATAATGATGTGGGTTCTTATGCAGTAGTGATGGGTAGTCAGACGATGGCAGGCGATATGGGTGGACCTTTCTCTTATCCCGGTGACTATTTCAGTGGAAATGCTTATAAATATCCTATTAAAAATTCATTTGGTCATCCCGTTCCCTTTATCAACGGACAATGTCAGGTGTCGGGCAAGAAGGCTCAGGGAGTGGTGTTGAAGAAAGAACTGACTGGCGGCACAGATATCTTTCAGATTGATTATACATCTGCTTATGCTACTGCGGTACCTGAACTGGAAAAGCTGATACGTACCTTTACTTATAATCGTGCCGGAGAAGGAACGTTCGTGATTGAAGACCGTTTTGAAGCAGTGTCAGGAATTTCTTTTGAAACAGCTATTACTACTCGTGCCGACTGGAAGATGATAGGAAATAATCGTTTGGAGTTGGTGCTGGGAGGAGAAAAAATGACGGTGGATATTGAAGCTCCGGGTGTGGTAGAATTTGATTCGGAGACTGTTGAAGTGAACTCTCCTGCTTATACGCGTATCGGTATTCGTCTGAAGAAACCGTTGCAAAGCGGTAGTGTCCGGCTGATAATGTATCCTTCGCGTCCATAGTTATGTATAAAATAGTCCGTTCGGTTAATTTATGTACAAAGAACTCAAAAAAAGGGTATGCTCTAGTGAAGGGCATACCCTATTTTTGTACTGTTAAAAAGTTTACTACTAACGAATTTTAAGCTATTATTATGAAAAAAACATCGAAACGGATTTCTTTGCTTTTACGAAAGAAAGGATTCTTCATGTGCACTACATCAATGCTGTTGGCAAATGTGAGTGTATTTGCAAGTCCGGATGCAGCGAAGACATCTTTGCTGCCGGCTAAATCGGATGTGGCATCAGTGGCCATTGTTGCGCAACAAGGTAAGACTATTACCGGTGTGGTGATGGATTCACAAGAGTCTATTATCGGTGCAAATGTGATGGTAAAAGGTACGACAAACGGTACGATAACCGATTTTGAAGGAAAGTTTACCCTGAGCAATGTACCTGAAGGAGCTATTCTGCAAATCTCTTATATCGGTTATCAGAGTATGGAGATTAAAGTTGGAAATCAAACTAGCTTTACTATCAAATTGAAAGAAGACAGCCAGGCTTTGGATGAAGTAGTGGTTGTGGGGTATGGTTCGCAAAAGAAAGTGAATTTGACAGGTTCTGTGGGAACTGTTGATGCAAAAGTTTTGCAATCACGTCCCATCACTTCGTCTACCAGTGCATTGCAGGGGACTATACCTAACTTGCAGATTACGCCGAGTAGTGGTGAGCCGGGTACCGGAGCAACACTGAATGTGCGTGGTACTACTTCTATAAATGGTGGCAGCCCATTGGTATTGGTTGACGGTGTGGAAATGGATCTTGACATGATTAATCCGAATGATATTGCCAACGTTACGGTCTTGAAGGATGCGGCTGCATCTGCCATCTATGGTGTACGTGCTGCTTATGGTGTTATTTTGGTAACTACGAAAAATGCAGGTTCGGATATGAAGACTACTGTATCTTATTCCGGTAACGTGGCATTCTCTAAACCGACTGTATTGCCGGAGATGGTCGACACAAGTTGGGAACATGCCGAATTTGTAAATCGGGCAATGACAAATGCTAATTTGGATGTGATGTATAATCCGGATACAGTGGAAAAAATGAAGAATTATGCTAATGATCCGGCTAATAATCCTGAATATGAAGTGCTGAACGGTACTATGTATTATTATGGTCATTCTGATTGGACCGATTTAATGCTGAAGAAATATACTCCTTCTCATCGCCATAATATAAATATTTTGGGAGGTAATGAAAAGACTAAATTTTATACTTCTGTAGGTTATGTAAATCAATCTGGGATGTATAAAGTGGGGGAAGACAGCTATCAGCGTTTGAATACTCGTTTGTCTGTAGATAATCAAACGACTCCATGGATGAAGCTGGGGGCTAAAGTATTGTATAACTATACTACTACCGATAAGCCTCATAAATATAAAGATGATGTTTGGCAGCAGATGGTATTTTCAACTCCGACACGTATGGCTCGTCCGTGGGGAGGTGATGCACGTTATCCGGAACTTGACCAATATGCCGGTAAATATTTCGATGACCAGAATCCTATTTCTTTGCTGGAACAAGGAGGTCGTGACAAGAAGAAAGTACATGATATCTGGTTGACAGGTAGTGCGGATTTTACTTTTACGAAAGATTGGCATGCACGTGTGGATTTTACTTATAACCTGAATTACAGCCGCAGTGCCGAACATCGTAAAAAAGTGGATATGATTACCAATGCTTTTGTTGAGACGGAAGGTAATACCAATAACAACAGTTATTCGTGGGTGAACGGTAATAAAGATTATTATTCTTTCAATGCTTATACAGACTACGAACACACTTTTGCAGAAAAGCATTATGTAAAAGCCATGTTAGGTTTCAATCAGGAATTGACTAAGTATAATACAACTACTGCTACCCGTCAGAACCTTATATCTCAGGATTTACCTTCAATGAGCTTGGGTACCGGTATGCAAACTGTTAGTGAAAGCGGTTATGAATGGGCATTACGCGGCGGTTTCTTCCGTTTGAATTATATCTATAATAACCGTTATCTATTTGAAGTGAACGGCCGTTATGACGGAACTTCCCGCTTCCCGTCCGATAATCGTTTTGTATTCCTGCCTTCATTCTCGGGAGCATGGCGTGTTTCGGAAGAAGCTTTCATGGAATCTACCCGTTCTTGGTTGGATAACTTGAAGGTACGTGCTTCATACGGTATCTTGGGTAATCAGTTGTTGACAGCCAGCAGTTGGTCGGGTAACACTAAATATTATCCGTATATTCCCTTTATGGCTTCGGGTACAGCAGGAAACTGGCTGTTTGTAGACGGTGAGAAATCTTTGTATATCAATCCGGCAGGCTTGGTATCCAGCGACTTGACTTGGGAAAAAGCTTCTACCTTTAATATTGGTCTTGATTTTACAATGTTGAACCAACGTTTGGACTTCTCTTTTGACTGGTATCAGAGAACAACATCGGATATGCTTGTTAAAGTGGAATATCCTGAAGTATTGGGAACAACAGCTCCTCCTGCCAACAAAGCGGAGCTACGCACTCGCGGTTGGGAAGTATCCGTTAAATGGAATGACCGTATTGGCAATGACTTCTCTTATGACTTAGGCTTTATCCTTTCGGATTCACAGGCTGAAATTACTAAATATGAAAATCCGAGTGGAACATTAAGTGACTATTATGTAGGTCAGAAGATTGGTGAAATATGGGGATATGAAACAGAAGGTTTCTATCAGTCGGACACTGATGTGCAAAACCATGCAGACCAGTCTAAGTTAGGTGCTAACTGGGCTCCCGGTGATATCATGTATAAAGATCTGGATGGAAATAAGAAGATAAACAACGGCTCGAATACATTAGACGACCATGGTGACTTGAAAGTAATCGGTAACACTACTCCGCGTTACCAATACGGTATCACTGCTAATATGTCTTATAAGAATGTATATTTGAATGTCTTCTTCCAGGGTATCGGCAAACGTGATTTCTGGCCGAGTTCACAACCTTTCTGGCCGGTGGCAACACAGTATTATAATACTCAGAAATGGTTTGTTACGGACTCATGGTCTGAAGATAATCGTGATGCATATTTTGCACGTCCTATTGCACGCGAAACAAAGAACCAACAAAAGCAGACCAAGTATTTGCAGGATGCTTCTTACTGTCGTCTGAAGAATCTGACAGTAGGATATGACTTCCCGAAATCATGGTTGAGCTTCCTGCACGTTGCAAAGGCAGGTGTTTATTTCAGTGCTGAGAACTTGTTTGAATTCACCAATGTGAAGGGAGCTTACGACCCTGAAGCAGCAGGTAAGAATGGTACTATGGTATATCCGTTCCAGCGTACTTATTCATTCGGGTTAAACGTAACATTCTAAATTTAGTAGACAAGATGAAAAAAATAATATTAAATATAGCAGCTTTAGCGGCTGTATCATTGATGTGTGTTTCTTGTAATGACTCCTTTTTGGATAGAAATCCGACACACGACTTGAATGACAATAGCTATTGGAAGACCGAAAGTGACCTTGAAGTCTATAATAACGGTATTTACAATGAAGCCGGAAATGACAGTTATTACCGTTTTATGGTAGGACATACCCTGGGTGCATGGAATAGTAGTTATGCGGATTATTTCTGGAAGGATGTACAGACTGATAACTATGTTTCGAAGAGTAACTCAAACCATACTTCGTATACAAAGATTGCAGCCGGAAAAGAGACGGTTCCCAATGACCCGACTGCCGGAGGGTGGTATTGGACTTTGCTGCGCCGCATCAATACTTTCTTTGCTAATTATGAGAAAGTGGGAATAGCAGAAAATATCAGAAACAAGTATGCAGGTGAGGCTTATTTCTTTCGTGCATGGTTCTATTTGGATAAAGTGCAGATGTATGGTGATGTCCCTTATATCACTACTCCTTTGACTACGGATTCTGAAGAACTGTATGGGCCGCGTACTCCCCGCAAGGAAGTGATGGACCATGTTCTGGAAGATATCAATAAGGCTTGCGACTATTTGCCGGAAGACTGGGGTAATAAAGGGGTGCGTGTGACAAAAGGTGCAGCATTGGCATTAAAATCACGTATTTGCCTTTACGAAGGTACTTATAGAAAATACCATGGACTGGGTGATTATGAAAACTTCTTGCAGGAAGCTGTGAAAGCATCTGAAGCGTTGATGGCAATGAAGAAATATGAAATCTATAATACCGGAAATCCGGATAGAGACTATGCCACTTTATTTACCAGTGATGATTTGACTGATAATAAAGAAGTGATTCTGTTTAGAAAGTATGTAGCCGGTTTGTTGGGACATCGTTTGTGCGGTTATTTGGTTGCTTCGGGTAATGGTGCTACAAAGGATTTTGTAGACGACTTCCTTTGCATCGAACCGGATGGAAGTGCTAAACCTGTTGCTTTGAGTGAGACTTTTAATGATGATGAGTATGAGAATGTTTTGGATAACCGTGACCCGCGTTTGACTCAGATTGTACTTGATCCTCGTCACTCAAAAGAAATTCTGTACAATAAAGACAAGTTTATCTTCCCTCGGGTAGCGGGAATGACAGGTTGGGAATCGGCTACAGGTTATCATGTTATTAAGTATTATATTGCCGAGCAAGATATGAAAGGTTATGGTAACGAGACACATGACGCTCCATTGTTGCGCTATGCTGAAGTCTTATTGAATTTGGCAGAGGCAAAAGCTGAATTGGGAACAATTACACAGTCTGATTTAGACCGGACTGTCAATGTGATTCGTGATCGTGCCGGAATGCCTCACTTGACCCTGAATCCTGTAATGGACCCGAAATATGCGGCTGAAGGTTTGTCTTCCCTTATTATTGAAATTCGTCGTGAACGTCGTGTTGAACTGTGTTTTGAAGATACTCGCTATCAGGATTTGATGCGTTGGAAATGGGGCAAGCGTTTGGCAAATCGTGTACTGGGTATGCGTTTTGAACCGTCAGATTTTGATAATCCTCGTTTTAATCCGTCAGAAGGCAAGGCTGATCCTGAACGTGTGAAGCTGTTTGAATTGAACGGAAAACATTATATTGATGTGTTTGCCGGCACCGACTGGGAAAATCGCTCGTTTGATGAAAATAAGCATTATTATCATCCTATACCTGTTAATGTGATTGGTAAGAACAAAGAGATAACACAGAATCCGGGATGGGATTAAACAAATATCTTAATTGTTGAGGTAAAAGGTTGGATTACGGTTAGGTTTGGGGTGTGTCAAAACTAAAACGGTCTATTAAATTGTCAACTGTAGGGGGAGGGTTTGCCTGCCCGAATACACAAAGCAAGCTGTTTTCGGGCGAGCGAACCTCGCCCCTACGGGCTAAACGACAGCATTAGAACGTCTTGATACACCCCTATTTATTTTCTCCCCTATTGTCTTCTACTCCTCTTTTGCGGATGGATTAGCATTCTTACGTACATTCAAAGGAGCAATACCATAGAATGTTTTGAAACATTTGCTGAAGTATCTGGCCGAAGAGAATCCGAGCTGGTAGGAAATTTCCGTCACATTGAGATGAGGTGCATTGTTTAATAAATGCATGGCTTCTTCCAGTTTTAACTTGAGAGTAAACTCGTTGGGAGTCAGTCCGGTTATTTCTTTTAATTTCGTATATAGTTTGCTGCGTCCCATTCCAAGCTCAGAGGCGAGAAGATTCATGTCAAACTCCGGGTTTTCAAAATTCTCTTTAATTATTTGTGTCGCTTTTTCCAATAGTTGTCGGTCGTTTATGTTAATGGTGTCCGGGGCTTCTTGTTTGTTGGCAATAGGCTGTTTAAGCCGTTCCAGCATTTGTTGCCGAGTCTTAATAAGGTTACTGCAGCGTGCTATGAGAATTTTCACATTAAAGGGCTTGGTGATATAATCGTCTGCACCGAACATATATCCTTCTATTGTATATTGTTCAGATACCTGTGCTGTGAGCAATATGACGGGGATATAAGATAGTTCGATACTGTTTTTTATTTTGTAGCATAATTCCTTACCCGACATTTCCGGCATCATCACATCGCTGATAATGAGGCTGGGATGTACCTGATATGCCATTTGTAATCCTTCCTTGCCGTTTTGGGCAATGTGTACTTCATACATGGATTCGAATATGCTCTTCAGCAAATCCAGCATTTCTTTATTATCTTCCACTATGAGGAGCACAGGTTTTCCACTGTCTGTATCCGGTACAACGGGAAGGACTTCTTCAACAGGCATTTCTGTCAGGTCGAGCGGCTTGTTGATATCTCTGCTGTCATCCGTGGTCAGGCGGGTATGCGCAATGTCTTCGGGTGAAAAATGGGAATTTCCTTTTAGCAGGTCAATAATGAATTCGCTTCCTTGTTCAGGTTCGCTTTTTACATGGATGTTTCCATGATGCAGGTCGATGATTCCTTTGGAAAGTGCTAGTCCGATTCCTGTGCCGAGCGTGAATTTGTTGGCACCATTCTCCAGTTGGTAGAAACGCTCGAATATTTTGTTGACTGCTTCTTGCGGAATGCCGGAACCATTATCCTTTATACTTATATGAGCCTGTGTGTTTGTACTGCTGATGCTCACATTGATTTTACCTCCTTTTGGGGTATATTTAAAGGCGTTTGAAATCAGATTGAATATGACTTTTTGCAGTTGTACCGGGTCAAACCATAGTTTGAGTTCCTGTTCCGGGCATTCAAACCGGTAATTGATTTGCTGGGTGGCGGCATATTCATAAAAGGACATATATATTTCCTTTATAAAAGGGACGATATCCTTATGTTCAATTTTCAGTTTCAGGTAGCCTTGTTCCTGTTTGCGGAAGTCTAAAAGTTCTGAAATGAGATCTCTCATGTGCCACGCGTTCTTATAGATATGCAATATACGATTATAGATGGTGGGAGCAAGCTTGTTTGACTGCAATAACACTTCAATCTGTCCGATAATCAGTGTGAGAGGGGTGCGGAACTCATGTGAAATGTTGGTGAAGAATCTCAGTTTGACCTGATTTAGCTCTTCTGTACGTTCTTTTTCTTTGCGCTCGAATTGGAGTGAGGTCTGAAGTTGGGTTTGTTTGGTTTTGATATAAATGATGAGGTACATGATACCAATCACACACAATATATATATCATAAATGCCCAGTAAGTGGCATAGAATGGAGGAGCGATGTAGATGTTGAGGCTGATACTGTGCGTACCTTGATGTTCGCGAACGGTTAAACGATACATGCCCGGACTGAGATTGGTGTAGGAAATAGACTGTGAATGGGTAGGAATCCAATGGTCGGAAAAGCCTTCTAATTTGTATTCATAAATGATGTCTTCGTTCAACGTATAATTGGAGGAACAAAACTCGAAGATTAGATTGTTCTGGTCGTGTGAAAGCTTGATTTCTTTTACTTGCGAGAGTGTTTGCGAGAGGATTCCGGTTTCATCATCGGGCAGTACGCGTGTGTTATGCACCCACAACTGATCAAAATAGATATGATAATTATTGTTGCTGTGGTAGAGTTGTTCTTCGAAAAAAGAAAGCATGCCGTTTACTCCGCCGATAAAGGTTTCTCCATTTTGTGCGAAATAAATGCTTGACCCCTGGCAATATCCCATTTGAAATAAATTATATGTATGCTTGCTTTTACCGGTTTCGGGATCGAAGAGGGAGAATCCTTTGCTGTGTAGAATCAGTAGATGGCGGTAAATGGGAGATTCACAGATATAGTAGCAATAATCGCTAGGCAGCGCATTATTGCCTAATCCATATTGACAGAAGGAATCATTGTCGGGGATATATTTGAATAAGCCTGAGCCGATGGTACCAAAGTATATCTCGCCTTTGCTGTTTTCCATGATATCCACTATCCTGAATTTGCCGATGGAAGAAGAGTCTTGCGCATTGGTATAATAGCGATGGAGGCTGTTGTCTGTCATGTGGATACACAGAAGTCCTCCTTTTGAATCGGCCAGCCATAATCTTTCTTTGCTGTCAATAAGAAAGGTTTCGAATTGATAGGGACGGAAGAGAAGCTTATTGATGTCCTCATTGTGGGTGAGGGGGGAGAATGTCTCTTGCTCGGGATTGAAAAGGTAGACACCGGCTTGCGTCAGTATAATAAGCTTGTCTTTATAAGGTTGTATTTCGTTGACGATATTTCCGGCTTGTGAAGTCGGGTTGTTTTGAGAAGGAATTAGCGTACGGAACTGTTTCCGGGTAATGTCGAAGACGGCGAGACCGCCTGTATGCGTACCTATGTATAGTTTGTTTCTTTCCTTGGCATAATAGATACATTTCATATTATTATGAGCAGTTCCGGGCAGTCCATTGGCATGATAAGAGAATTTCTCAAAGGTCCGGGTAGTTCGGTTGAACAGATTCAATCCTCCTCCTTCCGTACATATCCAAAGGTTCCCCGTCCTGTCTTCTACCATCTTGCCGACAAAAGGAAAACTCAGGAAATGGTTTCCTGTTGCTCCCGAACCATAAAACCGACACGTGTTGGTATCAGGATTAAAGTAATTTACTCCACCGAAATAAGTTCCTATCCAGATTGTTCCTTGCTGGTCTTTATATAAGCAGTTGATAGAGTTATGGCTGAGTCCGTAGTCTATATTATCTTGATGCAGATGGGCGGACCATGTATCGGAATTTGGGTTATAATGGTTCAGACCATTGAAAGTTCCCACCCAAATATGTCCGTTGTTATCCTCCTGAACTGTTCTTATCTGATTATTGGATAAACGGTTGCTATCGGTGTAATGTGTTATTTCTTCCTGCGGACTGATACGGTATAGACCATCCTGCACAGTGCCGGCCCATATATTTCCTCGGCTGTCTCTGTAGATGGAAGAAACATGAGAGATGCCCGTGATGGTCTTGATTGTTTTATAATCTTTACGGGATATTAATGAAACACCTTGCTTATGTCCCATCCAGATGTAATCCTTGTCTATAATTAGAGAGTTTCCAATACTGAATTTATTGTCCAAGGTAGCAGCGTGGTGTATTTTTCCGTCACTTTTCAGATAGTATTGCAATTCGTTCCGATACCCGAGCCATAATGTATCTTTATAGCAATACATGGTATGGGCTGCATTTGGAAGGATGCAGGTAAACTTTTCTTTTTCTATATCGAACTTTATCAAATCATAGATGGATCGGATATAGATGCTTCCGCTCTTGTCTCCGCAAATGGCGCTGATTTCATTGTGGGTAAGGCCGTTGTCGTTTTGCGAAGGACGATAGATATCTATCTTGTCGCCATTGTATCTGTTCAGTCCTTCGCTGGAACCAAACCACAATGTTCCTACTTCATCCTGATAAATGGAAAGGACGGTGATTTGCGACAAACCGTCTTTTACATTAATGTGCTTAAAGTGAATATGATTTCCATAGCAAAAGAAAACACAACAGAAAATGAGGATACAAAATACATTTATTCTCATATTAGATTTGTTTTAGGTCTTTTTAGCGAGGCAAATTTAAGTATTAATTAATCAAGATGGAAACGATAAGAAATAAAAAGCATGTAAATGCATCCAAAAGTTTGCAGAACGAAGGAGGATTCTTGATATCGTTCCACCCTGATGAAGTGTCTCGCAAATATTTTTTCTTGATGATAGAGCATAAATAAATGCGATAATTCACAAAAGATAATAGATTTCTTTATATTTGTAATCGGGATTGCCGACTATTCTTTTTCTTGGTTTTTTCTGTTGGAGAGTAATTGGTAAGCCTTAGTATTCATTGCCTTATATTTTAGTTCTATGAGACACTTGCTGTTGTTTTTATTCAGTTTGCTGCCTACTTTCTTGTGGGCAGACAATATTTCGGTAGAGAAGGCTCAAGAGTTGGCTATTACCTTTTTCAAGGAGGGACATCCGCAGCGTTCCGCCTTTTCTTCTTTGCGGTTGCTTGTTACGGATGAAGCCGTGTCTGCCCGGGCAGTGGGAGAGGCTCCTGCCTATTATGTGTTTGGCTGTACCGACAGCGAGGGCTTCGTCATTGTGGCGGGCGATGATGCGGTGATGCCTGTGTTGGGCTATTCGTTCGACAGTAGTTTTCCACAGACCGATTTGCCTGTCAACCTGAAGTTGTGGTTGCAGGGAATCAGTGAAGAGATAGCGGAGAAACGTCGTGCTCCGACGTATGGTTCGACGCAAAGCAACAGTCTGGCTCAACGCTGGACGACGGTCCGTGCCGGACAAGCGGTGGTAGAATTGGAGACGGCTAAATGGGATCAGGCCAATCCTTACAATTGGCTGTGCCCGCACATTGCCGGCAAGGAGACCTATACCGGTTGCACTGCCACCGCTACTGCTATTGTCATGCGATATCATCAGTGGCCCAAGGCGGGTAGTGGCACTTTGCCGGCTTACACTACGAGGACTCACCAGAGATATATTGCTGCACAGTCTTTAGGACATGCCTATGACTGGGACAATATGCCGCTCAGCTACGCGCAATCTTTTTCTTCGACTGCCGGAAATGCCGTAGCCACTCTGATGCGCGACTGTGCACTCATGATTTCGTCTGATTTCGGCCCGATAGGGGGGGAAGGTACAGGCGCTTATGTGACCGATGTAGTGAAAGGACTACAGACTTACATGGGATATGACAAGGACGGACGTTACATAGTGCGCAGTAATTATTCCTTTGCCGAGTGGATGCGGATAATGAAAGGCGAACTGGATGAAAGGCGTCCGGTCATTTATACCGGCGGCAGCAGTGAAGGCGCTCATGCCTTTGTGCTCGACGGTTATGACACTGAAAACTATTTCCGGGTGAACTGGGGATGGAGCGGCTGGGGAAACGGCTACTATCTCTTGTCGGCTCTCGACCCCGTTGAACAGGGAGCAGGCGCTTCCGGCGGCCACTATAATGAATATCAATCGGCACTTATCGGATTGAAGAAGGATGAAGGAGGTATAGGCGTGGAAGATTTTCGTTTCATGTGTTATACGGATGGTAAGAATTACCGGGGAATCACTTCTTCGGAAAAGGTGTTTGAAGTCAATAAGCCTTTCTCGCTGGATATCGGTTTCCTTGGCTATTATGGTAGTCTTCCTTTTACGGGTAAAATCAGTTTGGCTCATGTCGATAAGAATGGAAATATAAAAGAAGATCTTTATTCTTTAATGGCAAGTCAATTACCTTCCGGTTCCGGCTATTTGTTGCCCGGAGTACAGGTGACTATTACCCGGCCCATTACTTCCGGCGACCGTATCAGGGCTTATTGGACTCATACGCAGACAAAAAAGGTAGAGTGGGTTAAAGGAAACGAGGAAGACGGCTGTGTGTGGGATTTTGTCCTGAGTGAGGAGGTAAGTTTGGAAAAGGAGACCTCACTGACCTATAACAACCGGACCCGATTGCTGACACTGCAAGTGCCTGCCGAAACCGTGGTGCAAGTGTTTGATGCCGATGGCAGCGATTTCAGCCGGATGTGCGAGGTGCAGGAACGGCAGGTGAGCATTGACACCGGGAAACTGTCTGCCGGCACCTACCTGCTGCGTTTGCAACTGCATGACATGACCAAGGAATTGAAGTTCAAGGTGGGAGCTCCTGTGCAATAGAGGTAATAAGATTAATGATTCATAAATACCATAAAGAATATTCGTATGAAAACTTCACGATATAATATACTTCTCGTCTTGTGGGCGCTCATGTTGCTTGTGGCTTGTTCGGACAGTAGTTCTGACGAATCGGAAAAGCCGGTTGCCCCCTCCATTACGCTGGATACTGAAATTCCGCCGGTCATTGTGGCGGAAGGAGGAACGGTTGCGGTCGGTTTTAAGGCGTCAGCGGATTGGACTGCAACCAGTGACCAACCGTGGTGCATCGTGTCGCCTGCTTCGGGCAAAGCCGGCAACGCTACTGTGACCGTAAGTGCCGAAAAGAATGAGGATTACAATGAACGGAATGCGACTCTGATTTTAAGGGTTGGAACGTTACAGAAGAAGATTACTGTGACGCAAAAACAGAACGATGCCTTGACGGTGACAGCTGACAAGATAGAGGTTGCCACCAAAGGAGGAGAAATAACGGTAGAGGTAAAGGCTAATGTGACGTTTGAATACGAGGTGGAAGAAGAGGCTGCCGGGTGGATTGTATCGGCTCGTACCGGTGCTCCTCGCGCGCTCACCACTTCGGAGGTGAAGTTCGACATATCTCCCAATGAAGAAGGCAAGAATCGTCAGGGGCGGATTGTCTTCAGCAGCGGTGCGTTGAAGAGCACGGTCACGGTCTATCAGGAGGGAGGCAGCTTATTGTTGCTTTCCAAGGAAGAATATACGGTGTCCAGCGGTGGTGGAGAGATTGTCATAGAGTTGCGTAGCAATGTGGATTATGAAATGGTGCTGCCCGATGTGGATTGGTTGACGGAAGTCAAGACCAAGGCACTTTCTTCTTATTCGCGCCGCATCACCGTGTTGCCCAACGAGGGATATGACGCACGAACGGCAGACATATACTTCGTCAACGAACTGCAAGGAATCAGGGAAAAGGTGAATATCGTGCAGGTGCAGAAAGATGCGGTCCTTGTGGCACGGGAAGAATACGACATGCCTCAAAAAGGAGGAGTCTTGGGATTTGAACTGAATACCAATGTAGAGACTTTCGATGTGGAATGTTCGGAAACATGGATAAGGAAAGCGTTGAAAGGAAGAGGACTGACGGCTTATCCATTGAGCTTTGTCGTGGAAGCCAATCCCGAAGAGGCATCACGCTCGGCTATTATCACTATCATAGGCGGACAGGCAAAACAGCAGGTGGAGGTGGTGCAGGCAGGATTGAGTTCATTAAAACGTATCACTATTGTCCATTCCAACCGTATGTTCAGCATTCCCAGGTTCCGGGGAAGCGACTTGACCGGACTCATCAAATGGGGTGACGGGAAGTCGGAAGAGTACGCCGATGGCAGCAGCCATACTTATACTACCGATCCGCCCTATACCGTGGTGGTGGGAATGAATGGTGCGGAAGAGGTGACTTTGCATGACTTGAGCGGTGTGGAAGAAGTGGATTTTTCTAAGTTCTGATGCCATCTGTAACTTATTTCTTCGTGTTGGAGGAGAATTGAATCCAGAAGGAAATGGATACCAGGATCGGGACCCAAGAGTTTATAATAATAGCTATATTGAAAATACAAAGAAGAGAATCAGAATGGCAAACTTCGGCAAAAGACTGCGGAGTTTGCCATTCTCATTAGGGAATACTGACTCTGAACACATAATGAACTGAGATTATGGCGGAAGCTAAAGATGGGAAAGAAAAGAGGAATACAGGAAATTGAATAGTGTCAATTACAATGAGGGTATAGCGTGGCACATTATACATTATAAAGTAAGTGAAGAATTTTGAACTAAATTAAAACAAATTCAATGTATTGTTATTTATTGATAGGACTTTTGTATTTTTGAAAACTTATTCATCAAGGAAAGTTTTTTGAGAATGAACTTTCTGCAGACAATAGACTATTTATGAAAATAATATTACTTAGCTTGCTCCTGTGTCTGTTTTGCTCTTGGAATGTGGCGGCACAAGGAAATGACATGAGTTGTTATCCTGAGGACACCATTGCTCATCAACTTTCAAAAAAGGAATTAAGACGCCGGAAGGTGGCCAAACGCAACATACATTATAATATATTGGGAGGACCGAGTTATACTCCGGACTTTGGTGCGTTGATAGGAGGGAGTGCTCTTGTTACATTTCGTATGAATCCGTCGGATACCTTGCAAAAACGTTCTGTATTGCCGATGGCCGTTGCGGTGATGTTCGAGGGAGGGTTGAACCTGATGGTGAAACCTCAGTTGTTTTTCAAGAATGATAAATTCCGTATTTTTGGAAAATTCACTTACAAGAATACATTGGAGAACTTTTATGGAGTCGGGTATACCACCAATAAGCATTATGAGCGCAGTGACTCTACCAGTGAATATCGTTATAGCGGTTTTCAGATTAATCCGTGGTTTTTATTCCGTTTGGGTAAAAGTAATTTCTTTGCCGGTCCTCAGATTGACTTGAGTTATGATAAAATGTCCGAGCCTGCCAAACATTTAATTAATCAGCCTGATTATAAAAGGTTGGGAGGTACCGCCAGCGGATATTCTACTTTCAATTCGGGAGTAGGATTTTTGTTGACTTACGACAGTCGGGATATTCCTGCTAATGCTTATAAAGGTATTTATCTGGATTTTCGTGGATTGATGTATCAGAAATTCTTGGGAGGAGATAATAATTTCTACCGTTTGGAGGTGGACTACCGCCAATATAAAAAGGTAGGAAATAGAAAAGTTATAGCTTGGACTGCTCAGACCAAGAATGTGTTTGGGGATGTTCCTATGAACCAATATGCTTTAAGTGGCACTCCTTTTGATCTTCGTGGGTATTATATGGGGCAGTATCGTGATAAATCTTCTCATGTGGTGCTCGCCGAATATCGTCAGATGTTCAATACGGATAAAAGTACATGGGTAAAGCGTATGTTGCATCATTTGGGTTTTGTTGCTTGGGGAGGTTGTGGTTTTATGGGACCTACCATGGGTAAGATTGAAGGAGTGTTACCCAATGCCGGTGTGGGACTTCGTATCGAGGTGCAGCCGCGTATGAATGTACGTCTGGATTTCGGACGTAATTTTGCCAATGACCAAAGTTTGTTCTATTTCAATATGACAGAAGCATTTTAATGGAAGTAAACACCATGCAGACTGAATATATATTAAAAGCGGTAGATGCGGCTTTAGCTGCCGGTAAGGAAATTCTGAACGTTTATAATGATCCTTCTTCTGATTTTCAGATTGAAAGGAAAGCTGATAATTCTCCACTGACTCTTGCAGACCGTAAGGCGCATGAAATCATTATGACTTATTTGCAGGAAACAGACTATCCGGTATTGAGTGAGGAAGGAAAGCATTTGCCATATGAGGTACGGGCGAAATGGGATACGCTGTGGATAGTCGATCCCTTGGATGGCACAAAGGAATTTATAAAACAGAATGGAGAGTTTACTGTCAATATTGCGTTGGTAGAGAAAGGAGTTCCTGTTTTTGGAGTGATTTATGTTCCTGTCAAAGAAACGCTTTATTGGGGTGAAGTGGCAACCGGCGCTTATAAAATGGAAGGAGTAACCGGACGTGCAGACCGTTCACTGGAAGAAATGAAGGCATCGGCATTTCGTATGCCGTGTGCCGGAACGCATGAAACTTTTGTTCTGGTCGCTTCCCGTTCCCATCTGTCGGTCGAAACGGAAGAGTATATTGAGGAAAAGCGAAAGATATATCCTCATGTGGAGTTGATATCGGTGGGCAGTTCCATCAAGATTTGCAAAGTGTGTGAGGGACTGGCCGATGAATATCCTCGTTTTGCTCCTACCATGGAGTGGGATACGGCTGCCGGGCATGCCATAGCCAAGGCATCAGGAGCAGAAATATATCAGGCGGGAAAAGAAGAACCGCTGAGGTATAACAAGCCGGACTTGCTGAATCCTTGGTTTATCGTTAAACGAAACTAATATCCGGAGTCGATGCTGACATTTGAAGTGATTATTGTATTTCTGGGGTTGATAGGGATGGTGACCGCGCTGCTTCTTGATAAGATGCGTCCCGGAATGATCTTGTTTTCTGTAACTGTATTTTTCCTTTGTTTTGGTATATTGACACCGAAAGAGATGTTGGAGGGTTTTAGCAACAAGGGAATGATTACTGTGGCGTTGCTTTTCCTGATCAGTGAAGGAGTCCGGCAATCGGGAGCATTGGGACAGTTGATAAAGAAACTTCTGCCTCAGGAGAAAACGACGGTCATGAAGGCGCAGGCACGTATGCTGCCCGTTATTTCCTTTGTTTCTGCTTTTTTGAATAATACACCGGTGGTTGTGATTTTTGCTCCTATTGTCAAACGATGGGCAGAGTCTGTCTGTATTCCGGCAACCAAATTTTTGATTCCTATCTCATACGCTACCATATTGGGTGGAATGTGCACGCTTATCGGGACTTCTACTAATTTGGTGGTGGATGGTATGATTTTGGATGCCGGATATAAGGGGTTTGGAATGTTCGAGTTGGGCAGGGTAGGCGTTTTCATTGCTTTGGCGGGTATTCTTTATTTGTTGTTTTTCTCTTCAGGATTGTTGCCTGAGGCTCGGAAGAATACGGCAGACGATGAGTATGTTGAAGCGGAGCCCTCTTCTTATCATCGTGTTGAGGCGGTGATAGGTGTACGTTTCCCGGGTATCAACAAACGGGTGGGGGATTTTAACTTTGCCCGTCATTATGGTGCCGAAGTAAAAGAAATAAAGCGAAGTGGTGTTAGTATTACCAATAATCTGTCAAGGGTGAAGTTTCATGAGGGAGATACATTGGTGTTATGGGCCGATGATTCATTTATTTCTACATGGGGGGATTCTTCTGTATTTGTATTGTTGGCTAATGGTAAAGACACCGAACCGAAAGGTGACAGGAAAAAACGTTGGTTTGCATTGACTTTGTTGGTGTTGATGATTGTGGGAGCGACAGTGGGAGAGTTACCTTTTATGGAAGAACTATTTCCCGGTGTTGAGCTTGATATGTTCTTTTTTGCGGCTGTAACGACTGTGATAATGGCGTGGACCAAACTTTTTCCGGCACGTAAATATACTAAATACATCTCGTGGGATATCTTGATAACCATTGCCTGTGCATTTGCTATCAGTCGGGCTATGGTAAATTCCGGAGCATCAGGTTTCATTGCTCATGGAATTATTGATATGAGTGATGATTATAGTCCGCATGTGTTGCTGGCTGTTTTATTTATTATCACCAATCTGTTTACTGAGTTGATAACTAATAATGCCGCTGCTGCACTGGCTTTTCCGCTTGCCCTGTCTTTGTCCGATCAGTTGGGTGTAAGTCCGACACCTTTTTTTGTTGTCATCTGTATCGCTGCATCTGCCAGCTTTTTTACTCCTATCGGTTATCAGACTAATTTGATTGTGCAGGGTATCGGAAACTATAAATTTACAGATTTTGTGCGTGTCGGTTTGCCGTTGAACATATTGACGTTTATAATTTCAGTTATTCTGATACCGATGATATGGCCTTTTTGATAAAGTAAAAGATTAAATGAAAATAGAGAATGAAAGACGAGAACATATATCCTATATTTGACCGTATGCTTTCCCGGAAGGATAAAGAAGCGCTGTTGGGACAACGGGGAGTTATGCTGTGGCTGACGGGACTTAGCGGTTCCGGTAAGAGTACTATTGCCATAGCTTTGGAACGTGAATTACATAAACGTGGTTTGCTCTGCCGTATATTGGACGGGGATAATATTCGTAGTGGCATCAATAATAATTTGGGCTTTTCGGCAGAGGATCGTGTGGAAAACATCCGTCGCATAGCCGAAATAGGCAAGTTGTTTGTCGATACGGGAATCATTACCATTGCCGCTTTCATCAGTCCCGGTAATGAGCTTCGGCAGATGGCTGCCCGTATTATCGGGATAGAGGATTTCTTGGAAATCTATGTCAGCACTCCTTTGGTAGAGTGTGAGAAACGTGATGTGAAAGGACTTTATGCCAAAGCACGTCGGGGTGAAATTAAGAACTTTACCGGAATCTCCGCCCCTTTTGAAGCTCCGGAGCATCCTGCCTTATCTTTGGATACTTCTAAGTTGAGTTTGGAAGAGTCGGTCAATACTTTGTTGGAGTTGGTGCTCCCCATTGTTGGTAAAAAAGAAGAAAAAATATAATTCATTATAAAATGGAAGAAAATTATAAATTGAGCCACTTAAGGGAATTGGAAGCGGAGTCTATCCATATCATTCGTGAAGTGGCAGCTGAATTTGAGAATCCTGTTATGCTTTATAGTATTGGTAAAGATTCGTCTGTCATGGTACGTTTGGCAGAGAAGGCTTTCTATCCGGGAAAGGTGCCTTTCCCTTTGATGCATATCGATTCTAAATGGAAATTCAGGGAAATGATAGAGTTCCGTGATCAATACGCCAAAGAACATGGATGGAATTTGATAGTGGAAAGTAATATGGAGGCTTTTAATGCCGGAGTAGGGCCTTTTACGCATGGCAGCAAAGTGCATACCGATTTAATGAAGACACAGGCGTTGCTTCACGGATTGGATAAATACAGGTTTGATGCCGCCTTTGGTGGAGCACGTCGTGATGAGGAAAAGTCACGTGCCAAAGAACGTATATTCTCTTTTCGTGACCGTTTTCATCAGTGGGACCCTAAAAACCAGCGTCCCGAGTTGTGGGATATTTATAATGCTAAGATTCATAAAGGAGAAAGTATCCGTGTGTTTCCATTAAGCAATTGGACTGAACTGGATATCTGGCAGTACATCCGTTTGGAAAATATTCCTATCGTGCCGCTTTATTTTGCCAAGGAACGTCCTGTGGTGAATATAGATGGAAATCTGATTATGGCCGATGATGACCGCTTGCCCGAAGAATATCGGGACCGTATTGAAATGAAGAAAGTGCGTTTCCGTACTTTGGGGTGTTGGCCTTTGACCGGGGCTGTAGAGAGTGATGCCGATACGATTGAGAAAATTGTAGAGGAAATGATGACCACTACCAAAAGCGAGCGTACTACCCGTGTCATTGATTTCGACCAGGATGCCAGTATGGAGCAGAAGAAACGTGAAGGATATTTTTAAATGGATAAGTAGGAATTTAAAATGAAGGAATGGGTGATGGAGAATAAACTGAATATAAAGGAATATTTAGATAAGGATGAACAGAAAGACTTGCTACGCCTGTTGACAGCCGGTTCGGTAGACGATGGAAAGTCTACCCTGATAGGACGTCTGTTGTTTGACAGCAAGAAGTTGTACGAGGACCAGCTTGCCGCCTTGGAACGTGACAGCAAACGTGTGGGGAATGCAGGTGACCATATAGATTACGCTTTGTTGTGCGACGGGTTGAAAGCAGAGCGCGAGCAGGGTATTACGATTGATGTAGCTTACCGTTATTTTTCAACGAACAACCGTAAATTTATCATAGCCGATACTCCGGGACATGAACAATATACCCGCAATATGATTACCGGAGGTTCTACTGCCAATCTTGCCATAATCTTGGTAGATGCTCGCTTGGGTGTGATTACGCAGACCTGCCGCCATACTTTTCTGGTATCTTTATTGGGAATAAAGCATGTGGTGCTGGCGGTGAACAAGATGGACCTTGTCGGGTTTTCGGAAGAGCGTTTCAACGAAATCGTGACCGAATATAAGAAGTTTGTAGGGCCATTGGGAATCCCGGATGTGACTTGTATTCCTCTTTCGGCACTTGACGGTGACAATGTGGTGCAGAAATCTGAACGTACGCCATGGTACAAAGGTACTTCTTTATTGGAATTGCTTGAAACGGTTTCCATCGAGAATGACCATAATCTGACTGATTTCCGTTTCCCGGTTCAGTATGTATTAAGACCGAATCTGGATTTCCGCGGTTTCTGTGGAAAGGTTGCTTCCGGTGTCATCCATAAAGGAGATGAGGTGATGGCTTTGCCTTCCGGCAAGAAATCTCATATCAAGAGTATTGTTACTTATGATGGTGAGTTAGAGTATGCTTTCCCGCCGCAAGCGGTGACATTGACTTTGGAGGATGAGATTGACGTGTCTCGCGGAGATATGTTGGTGCATGCCGATAATGTGCCTGTGATAGATCGTAACTTTGAAGCCATGTTGGTATGGATGGATGAGGAGGCGATGGACCTTGACAAATCTTTCTTTATCAAGCATACCACCAATACAGGACGTACCCGTATAGATAGCATTAAGTATAAAGTGGATGTGAATACGATGGAGCATCTGTCTGTTGAAAACGGTAAATTGAAAAAGGAGGATCTGCCTTTGCAATTGAATCAGATTGCCCGTGTGACATTTACTACCGCCAAGCCGCTTTTCTTTGATTCTTATCAAAAGAATAAAGCTTGCGGTTCTTTTATTCTGATTGACCCCATTACCAATAACACCAGTGCGGTGGGGATGATTATAGACAGAGTGGAAGCCAAAGATATGCTGAATGCCATGGAAGTTCCTACTTTGAATCTGGCGGCTATGGGTATTGGTGAGGAACATTATGAAGCCATAGAAAAGGTGGTGAAAGAATTGGACCGTCAAGGCATTTCAGTCAAGATAGAAAAATAACAGCGTACAATTAAAAAAAGAAAAGTAATGGGATTACTTGAATTCAACAAGCTGCCGATTAATACATTGGTAGGCGCCGATTGGAAAACGTTCAAGGCGATTACTGCGGGAAGGGAAATTGATCCGGCATATAGAGGAAAATACCGTTTGACGAAAGCAGTATGCCGTTTGCTTTCCACCTTGGCTCCATTGCAGGAAAAGCGATACAGGAAACTGTTGGCCGACAAGCCTTTGGAACACGATCCGGTCTTTATCCTCGGACATTGGCGTAGCGGGACTACCTTTATGCATAATGTGTTCTCTTGTGACAAACATTTCGGATATAATACTACTTATCAGACGGTGTTTCCTCACCTGATGATGTGGGGACAGCCTTTTTTCAAGAAGAATATGAGTTGGCTGATGCCCGACAAGCGTCCGACGGATAATATGGAACTGGCTGTAGACTTGCCTCAGGAGGAAGAGTTTGCATTGGCCAATATGATGCCCTATACCTATTATAACTTTTGGTTCCTGCCTAAGTACCAACAGGAATATGCTGATAAATACTTGTTGTTCAATGATATCAGTGATGAGGAATTGAAAGTGTTTGAGGATATATTCACCAAACTTATTAAAATTTCTCTTTGGAATACAGGCGGAACACAATTCTTAAGTAAGAATCCGCCTCATACAGGACGTGTAAAAGAGTTGGTCAAGATGTTTCCGAATGCCAAATTCATCTATTTGATGCGTAATCCGTATACGGTATTCGAATCTACAAGGAATTTCTTCACCAATACAATCCAGCCGTTGAAACTGGAGGATATTTCTCCGGAAGCGCTGGAACAGAATATCTTGTCTGTTTATACCAAGCTGTATCATAAATATGAGGCGGATAAACAATTCATTCCTGAAGGAAATTTGATGGAAGTGAAGTTCGAGGATTTTGAGGCGGATGCAATGGCTATGACCGAGCATATCTATAAATCTCTTTCTATTCCCGGATTCGAAGCAGCTGCTCCGGCTATCAGTCAATATATAGGCGGAAAGAAGGGATATAAGAAGAATAAGTATAAGTATGACGACCGTACGGTCCGGTTAGTGGAAGAGAATTGGAAATTTGCTTTAGAGCAGTGGGGATATTCAATTTGAATATACTAAAGAAGGTACTGAAAAATAGCACCGGAATTTTTTCTATAAGGAGTTGAATGTGTCAAAACGTGGATAATGCTGTCGTTTAGTCCGTAGGGGCGTGGTTCGCTCGCCCGAAAACAGTTTACTTTGTGTCTTCGGGCAGGCAAACCCTGTTCCCTGATGTTGTCTTCTCCGCTCTTCAGCCCCCTGCATGCGTTTTTGAGTTTCCTAAGCCGTTTCATTAGCCGGACCAAGCATTTTCGTCCTTTCGGTTATGCCTGTCTGTCCGTCGGATTACTACAGTCTCCGGCAGCGGACTGTATAGTCCGTTGCAGTGGACCGTACAGTCTGCTACAGTGGACTGTACAGTCCATTGCCGCAGACTGTAATAATCTTCCGTTTAAAAGACCTTGACCGACCTTAGGAAACGGCTTATTCTTCCCTTTGTCTTTAAATCGCCAAGAATAATGACTGAGCCATGCGCTCCCATAAATGAAGGAATATATAAAAAGAAAAAGCCTCTGACATTCAGAGACTTTTTAGTGGACCTGGAGGGAGTCGAACCCTCGTCCAAACGAGGAAGCCATACGCTTTCTACATGCTTATCTTCGCCTGAATTTTCGTGTATAGACAAGACCGAAGCCACCAATCTATACCTTATCCTCTAAAATTTCGTGAGAGATGCGAGGAAAGTCTCAAACTATTCCCGAATTTGCTGTGCCACTTTACCAAACGCTTCGGAACAAGAGCTTTTGAGTGACATCTCGTTTCTACCACTATGGCAGAAATAAAGTTAATCTACTATACTTCGATTAAGCAGCGAGAGCGTAATTTTCGTTGCCAGATAAAATTTTGATAACTGAGATTATAGTGCCAATCACCGACGCACTGCATGCTTACATACCACTCCAACTCGCTGTCAAATCCAGTCAAGCCCGAACTGGTATCTATGATAGATGCTGCAAACATAATAATTTTTTCTCAATTATATGCCATCCCTTTGCAATTATTAGTAATATTCTGTGTAAATCAATCTTTTGCCAATATGACTTAAAGCTATGTTTGTGAGCATTCTTGTACAAAAATGGATAACCTTATGGACAATTTTGTTCTGTTGTCTGAGGTGTTTTCTTTATCTTTACCCCGACAAATAGTGATAATTAAATCCAATAATCAGAATATGATGAAGAACCTGTTTCTTACTTTTGCTCTGTTGGGAAGTTCTGCGATGCTCTCGGCACAGGCAACAATTAAAATACCGAAAGTCTATCAGCCTGTCAAGAAATCTATGTACCATAAAGGATGGATTGACTTTAATAAGAATGGTGTGATGGATGTTTATGAAAATCCGAATGCAAAAATTGAAGACCGTATTGAAGACCTTCTCGGACAAATGAATATCGAAGAGAAGACTTGCCAAATGGTGACGCTCTACGGTTATAAAAGGGTGCTGAAGGATGCACTTCCTACTTCCGAATGGAAGAATATGTTGTGGAAAGATGGAATAGGAGCCATTGATGAACACTTGAATGGTTTTCAGCAATGGGGGCTTCCTCCTTCGGATAATGAGAATGTGTGGCCGGCTTCCCGGCATGCATGGGCATTGAATGAAGTACAGCGGTTTTTTGTTGAGGATACCCGTCTTGGAATTCCGGTCGATTTTACCAACGAAGGCATTCGGGGGGTAGAGAGTTATCGTGCTACGAATTTCCCGACGCAACTCGGATTGGGACATACTTGGAACCGTGATTTAATTTATAAAGTGGGGAGGATAACCGGACGTGAGGGACGTATGTTGGGCTATACTAATGTGTATGCTCCTATTCTCGATGTGGGGCGTGACCAGCGCTGGGGGCGTTATGAGGAGGTGTATGGTGAGAGCCCCTATCTGGTAGCCGAATTAGGTATTGAGATGGTGAAAGGAATGCAATATAATCATCAGGTAGCTGCCACCGGTAAACATTTTATAGCTTATAGTAATAATAAAAGGTGCGCGTGAGGGCATGGCGCGTGTCGACCCGCAAATGTCTCCTCGTGAGGTGGAGATGGTTCATGTTTATCCGTTTAGGAGAGTGATAAAGGAGGCAGGTTTGTTGGGAGTGATGAGTTCTTATAATGATTATGACGGCTTTCCTATTCAAAGCAGTTCTTATTGGCTTACTACCCGTTTACGCGGTGAATGGGGGTTCAGGGGATATGTCGTTTCGGATAGTGATGCGGTGGAATATCTGTATACCAAGCATGGAACGGCAAAGGATATGAAGGAGGCTGTGAGGCAGAGTGTGGAAGCCGGACTGAATGTCCGTTGCACCTTCCGTTCTCCGGACTCGTATGTGTTGCCGTTGCGCGAACTTGTTGAAGAAGGGGGATTAAGTGAAGAACTGATAAACGACCGTGTGCGGGATATTCTCCGTGTCAAGTTCTTGGTAGGGTTGTTCGACGAGCCTTATCAAACAGACTTGGAAGGTGCCGATAAGGAAGTGGAGAAGAAGGAGAACTTGGAAGTGGCTCTTCAGTCTTCCAAAGAGTCGCTGGTGTTACTGAAAAATGAACGGAATACATTGCCGTTAGATATTTCATCAATAAAGAAAATAGCTGTATGTGGTCCTAATGCGGATGAGAGCGGTTATGCTTTGACTCACTATGGTCCTTTGGCTGTAGATGTGGTTACTGTGTTGCAGGGGATTAAGGATAAAGTGAAAGGTAAAGCGGAGGTGCTATATGCCAAAGGTTGTGAATTGGTTGATGACAATTGGCCTGAGTCCGAATTAATTGATTATCCGTTGACGGAGACGGAAAAGGATGAAATAGATAAAGCGGTAGCCGATGTTAAGCAGGCGGATGTAGCTGTCGTGGTGCTTGGAGGCGGACAACGTACTTGTGGTGAGAATAAGTCGAGAAGCAGTCTTGACTTGCCGGGACGCCAGCTTGATTTATTGAAAGCGGTATACGCCACCGGGAAACCGGTCGTGCTGGTATTAATCAATGGCCGTCCGCTTTCCATAAATTGGGCGGATAAATTTGTCCCTGCCATTCTGGAGGCGTGGTATCCGGGCTCGATGGGAGGCATAGCCGTTGCCGATGCCTTGTTTGGAGATTATAATCCGGGTGGAAAACTGACGGTTACTTTCCCGAAGAGTGTCGGACAGATTCCGTTAAATTTCCCGGCTAAACCTTCTTCGCAAATTGATGGCGGGAAGAATCCGGGGATGCCCGGAAATATGTCTCGTGTAAACGGTCCTTTGTATCCGTTTGGTTACGGATTGAGTTATACTACTTTTGAATATTCCGATTTGCAGGTGAGCCCGAAAGTAATTACACCAAATCAGAAAGTAACCGTCACCTGTAAGGTTACTAACACCGGCAAACGGGCAGGAGATGAAGTCGTACAGCTCTATTTAAGGGATGTTGTCAGTTCTCTGACTACTTACGAAAAGAATTTGGTGGGTTTCGAACGTCTTCATCTGAAGCCGGGTGAAACCAAGGAAGTCCGTTTTATGCTTGACCGTAAAGATATGGAACTGCTGAACGCAAAGAATGACTGGGTGGTGGAACCGGGCGAGTTCAGAGTGATGGTCGGCGCTTCTTCGGAGGATATTCGCCTGAGTGATAAGTTTGCGGTGGTGGAATATGGCATGAATGGCGTGTGGTCTGAAACAGGAAACAGTAAGGGAGATGCTATTTCCGCCAGTACCGAAATGCAAGATGTGGGCATGACACTCGATAATGATTTGAAGACTTGCTGGCAAGGGAACAAGGGGGACTATATTACTTTTGCTTTGGAGAACGGTGCAAAAATAGATGGTCTGTCGATTGCTTGGAAGAAAGAGAATACCGGCGAGGCGGATTTTGAAATCCAGCTTTCGGGCGGTGGAGGACAGTTCCTGACGGTCTATTCGGGCAGCGTGTCGAAGTTTAATGAATGGATGTCTTACACATTCAAAGGCACTACCGCAAGTGACTTGCGTATTCTTTTGAATTCGGATGGATTGGGAGTGGCTGAGGTGAAAATCAATCAATTAAAAAAAGAATAATAAAGAATTTAGGTCGTTATAGCATGTGTTTTGCCAAGAAGTGAGTATATTTGGGAGCGCATTATGTGCTCCCAAATTTTATATAAATATATTATGAATAAAAAAATATTAGCGTTGTGTATAAGTGGTTTGTTGTTGGGTGCTTGCACTTCAAAGCCACAGAAGAATATAGTTACAGTGGATGAAAATAGTGATAAAATGTTCTTGTTTGTAGGCAGTTATGCCACACCGGACGAAGAAGGCGTCAAGGTTTATCGGTTTAGCGAAGATACCGGGAAGGCAACTTATATCAGTGGTTTGAAAGGAATCTCGAATCCTTCTTATCTCACTCCGTCTGTGGATGGTGAAAGACTGTATGCCGTAGGCGAGGATGACGGACAGACTTCTACGGCGAATGCCATTATATTTAATAAGGAGGACGGCAAGTTGACATTGCTGAACTCTCAGCCCACCAACGGCGGAGCGCCTTGTTACATTACGTTGAGCCCTTCCGGTAAGTTTGTATTGACGGCTAATTACATGGGCGGAAGCATCACTGTCTTCCCACTGAATAAGGAAGGCAGATTGGAGTCGGACAGCCGTTTGATTTCCTTTGTCGGCGATGGTCCCGACAAAGAAAGGCAGTCACAACCCCATTTGCATTGTGCGGAATTTACTCCTGACCACAAATATCTGTTGGCAAATGATTTGGGAACAGACCAAATACATGTCTTCCCGGTGAGCGAATCGGTCTCTGATGGAGTTTCCCATTCCTTGCTGAATGAAGGAGAGTCGACCGACATAAAGGTGGAACCCGGTTCGGGTCCCCGTCACATCTGTTTCCATCCCAATCAGAAATTTGCTTATCTTATTAATGAACTATCAGGTAAAGTAACGGCTTTTTCTTATCATGAAGGAAAACTGGATGCTATCCAGTATATAGCTGCCGATACGGTCGGCGCCAAAGGAAGTGCTGATATTCATATCACTCCCGATGGGAAGTTTCTGTATGCTTCCAATCGTCTGAAAGCAGATGGCATTGCTATTTTTGCTGTGGACAGTGATAAAGGGACATTGACAAAAATTGGTTATGAATTGACAGGTATTCATCCGCGTAACTTTGTCATTACGCCCAATGGCCGTTATTTATTGGTAGCTTGCAGGGATAGTAACCAGATTCAGATATTTGAGATTAATAAGGAAACAGGTTTGCTGACCGATACGGGAGAAAAGATAGAAACCTCTAGACCGGTGTGTCTGAAGTTTTCTTATTGAATTGTTGTCTGATTATATTGAGAATGCAAAAGGGGCACAACGTATTGTGGGGGATTCTTGGATGAATCACCGTAACCATTCACAGCGTATATATGAAAGCTGCTTTTGCCGGATTGATAAGATTTCATCATTTAATGCTTGGATTCTATTAGGTTTGTACTCTATTAATTGAGAAATTTGCAGCAATGGTAAAAGAAGAGATGAAATAATCGTTAATACATGATAAATACAGGCATATGAATGTAGATTTTGAACAGAAAATAGCTTTGTTGCAGCAGCAACATGAAGCATTGTTGCAGCGGTCAAATCTTCCGGTGGAAGAAACGAATGGTATTGTTTGTCGTTATACGTATCCGATAGTTACGCGGGAACATATACCGTTGGAGTGGCGCTATGATTTTAATCCGGCTACCAATCCATATTGTATGGAGCGTATCGGTTTTAACGCAACCATGAATAGCGGAGCCATAAAATGGAATGGTAAATACGTATTGGTTGTCCGTGTGGAAGGTGCAGACCGGAAATCTTTTTTTGCTGTAGCAGAGAGTCCGAACGGCATTGATAATTTTCGCTTTTGGAAGCGTCCCATAACATTGCCTGATATTAATCCTGCAGAAACAAATGTATATGATATGCGTCTCACTGCCCATGAAGACGGCTGGATATATGGAATATTTTGCAGTGAATGCCATGACGACAGTGCACCGGCCGGCGACCTTTCGTCAGCAGTGGCAAAGGCAGGTATTGTCCGTACCAAGGATTTGGTGGAATGGGAACGTTTGCCGGACCTGAAGTCTTACAGTCAGCAGCGGAACGTAGTGCTTCATCCTGAGTTTGTTAATGGAAAATATGCACTCTATACCCGTCCGCAAGATGATTTTATCAATGCCGGCAACGGAGGAGGTATCGGTTGGGCACTTATAGATGATATAACACAGGCAGAAGTGAAAGAAGAAATCATTATAAATCATCGTTATTATCATACAATAAAAGAGGTAAAGAATGGGGAGGGACCACATCCCATCAAAACATCTGCCGGATGGTTGCATTTGGCACATGGGGTGCGTGCCTGTGCTGCCGGATTGCGCTATGTACTTTATCTTTATATGACGGCATTGGATGAACCTTGGAAGCTGACAGCAGAACCGGCAGGTTATTTCTTGGCTCCACTGGGCAGCGAAAGAGTGGGAGATGTATCCAATGTGTTATTCTCTAATGGTTGGATTGCAGATGAGGACGGTACTGTATATATCTATTATGCATCCAGTGATACTCGTATGCATGTGGTGACTTCTACTATTGATAAACTGGTAGATTACTGTATGCATACACCGGCAGACGGATTACGTTCGGCAACATCTGTAGATGCGATTAATAATCTGATTGATAAAAACGAAACATATTTGAATAAATGAAAAAGTTTTTAGGATTAATCCTCTTGATGCTGCTTCCTTGCTCTGCTCTTTCCATGTGGGGACAGACCGGACAACAAATGAAACTTATTTCTTATAATATTTGGAATGGTTTTGAAGGAGACTCGTTGAGGCGTGCGCGTTTTATCGAATGGACTCGAAAACAGGCTGCTGATATCTTTGTGTTGACAGAATTAGTCGGCTTTAAGGAAAAGGATTTGAAAACATTGGGGCAGGTGTGTGGGTATCCGTATGCTGCCATTGTGAAGGAAGAGGGGTATCCTGTCGGAGTGCTTTCCAAGCAACCGATAGAAGTGATTAAGAAACAAGTAGAAGGATTTTGGCATGGCATGATGCATGTTAAGACAGCCGGTGTCGATGTCATTGCTACTCATCTTAGTCCTTTTGAGTGGAAATACCGCTTGAATGAAGCGCAACAAATTGTGGATTATATTCAGGCAAATCATTTGAAAGACTATTATGTGGCGGGTGATTTGAATGCTCATTCCCCATTGGATGCCGATGAGATTGCTAAACATGATACATTGTTGGCAAATATGCAACGTTGGGATTTATCACAAAAAAAATATCGTAATTTGAGAGAAGGACGATATGACTTTTCTGTTATTTCTACTTTTCTTGCGGCAGGAATGGAAGATGCGATCGGACGGATGGTACATCCGGCAAGTGCACGCATGAGTTTTCCGGCTGCTTTCCTTTATGATTGGCAGTGGGATGACAAGCGTTTGCCGCAACGTCGTGAACGGTTGGATTATATATTGCTTTCTCCCTCATTGATGGAGAAATGTAAAAGTGCTGCTGTACATAATGGAAGAGAGAATGAGGGGATTTCAGACCATTATCCGGTCAGTGTGATTTTAGAGAAATAAAGACTCGGTTGAAAGAAAATAGAAACATGAATATGAAATATTGGGGACATTGTTTGTTGTTTATGCTTGGCTTGGCAAGTGTGTGCAGTTGTACTGATAGTGAGAAAATAGTTCATTACCGGGGTATTGCTGTGGATGATGCGAATGGTAGTGAGGGACTGTATAATCCCGAACGCGGGTTTCGTTTGGAAACGGCTGTCGATCTTGTTACTCAAAAAGAGTGCCCTACCTTGCAATTGGATACTTTGTCGTTGAAGTATGCTTCGGATAGTGTATCGCTTTCGCAAAGCTATTTTTATTTGACTTACCTGACAGATAAAAAGTTGTCTGATACTGAATTTCAGACCATGCAGGTATATTTTGACAGGTTGCGACAATTGGGAAAGAAAACAGTCTTGCGTTTTGCTTATGAAAAAGATTTTGTGCGTCAGGAACCGGTAGGACCTACATTGAAAGAAGCATTGGCACATCTTGATCAGTTGAAACCATTTTTGCATAAGAATAGAGATTTGATTCTGGTCGTTCAGGCGGGTGTTATCGGTGCATGGGGAGAATGGCATAGTTCTATTCATGGTTTGGAGCATTCCGATACGGCAAAGATTGCTATATTGGAAAAGTTGTTGGAAGTAGTACCTGCCGAGAAGAACGTACAAGTAAGACTTCCCGAATTCAAGAATCTTCTGAAAGGTAAACCGGAGTTGTATAAACGTGTTTCTTTTCATGATGACTTTATTGTTATCAAGCCTGATCGTTGGGATGGAGATATGCATGAAGGTACACCCAATTTTGAGCAAATTGTAAAAGAATCACCTTATTTGGTTGTAGACGGTGAATTGCCGTGGGGCTTTTGGAGTGCCGGATGTGACCCTGACAGCCCGTCTGCCGGATGGATTATTGATGGTATGGGAGCGGCACGTCGTTTTTTTCTCCAGCATTATACCTCATTGAGTGTTATTCATAATTATAAGGAACAGCACCCCAATCGGATGTTTGATGAGGCGAATGCTCCTGAATATTCGATGATTGTGTGGAAAAAAAGTATGATAAATGCAGACTCCTTAAGAAAATATCACATGCCGGTATCAGACCATTATTTTCAAAAAAAGGATGGAACATTGGTTTCACGTAGTATTTTTGATTATATTCGTGACCATTTGGGATATCGCATCGAATTGCAGAGATTGGGAATGCCGCAAACGATAAGGAATGGAGAAGCATTGACTTTAAATTTGGAGTTTATTAATCGTGGATTTGCCGGTTTCAGTAGTGAACGCCCTGCTTATTTTGTATTGATTGACGAAAAGGAAGGAATAATGGAATTGCCGGCATTGTTCAGTTCTTCCGACTGCCAGCCATATCAACCTGGAGATGTTACTTATACTCCTTTGGTTCACTCAATCTCATTTGCAGGGAAGGTACCTGTTTCTCCGGGAAATTATCGTTTGGGGTTATGGTTGCCTGATGTGTCGGAGCGATTGAAGTATAATCCTCGTTATGCTGTCCGATGTGCCAATGGTGATGTAGACTGGTGGGTTTCAAAGGATGGGAAATATGGGGTGAATGTATTGACAACGATACAGATAAAACCATAAATGTACTATTATGAAGCATTTTAATAAGTTATTATTTTTACTTGTCTTTTTATTATCCGGCCGGGTGCTTTGGGCTAATCCGGTTATTATCGGCAATAGCCGTTTTACTTTCATTACCGACCAATTGGTGCGTATGGAATATGCACAGAATGGTCATTTTTTGGATGATCCTACTTTGTTTGCCATTGATCGTTCGACGGAGTGTAAAGACGTGAAAGTAGAGGAAAAGTCAAAAGATCATTATGTATTGTCTACTCCGGTGATGCGGATTGAATATTACGCGGACGGATTTCCGTTTGGACAAACCAATTTGCATGTTTATTTTAAGAATGGTGAAGAGGCCAAAGAGAAACATTGGTATATAGCCAGCAGGCAAAGTAAGAATCTACTGGGAGCTCTTACGACCTTGGATGAAGTGGATGGTCCGGTAGATCGTCAGGAAGGTTTGTTAAGCCGTGACGGTTGGTATCTGATAAATGATACGGGCAAAGAAGTGTTGCGTGACGGTTGGGTGAGTGCGCGTGATAAAGACCATGTACAGGATTTGTATTTGTTTGTTTATGGAAACGATTATAAGTCGGCTTTACGTTCTCTTCGTGTTGTCAGTGGTCCGGCACCTATGCCACGTAAATATGTACATGGTTCGTGGTATTGTCGCTGGTGGAATTATACGGATGATGATTACCGTCAGTTGGTGCGTGAATATAAAGAGCATGATTTCCCGTTGGACATCATGGTTTTTGATATGGGATGGCATACTCAGAATGCTACTGTTGGTACGGGCCATGCAGGAACCAGAGGGTGGACAGGTTATAGTTGGAACAGGAAACTGATAAAAGACCCCGCCAAACTGATACAGGATTTGAAAGATGACCATGTATATGTGGTACTGAATGAGCATCCGCACGATGGGTTACGTCCGCATGATGATGCTTATCCTATGTTTATCCGTGACTTGGGAGCCGATACGCTGAAAAACGGAGTTCCTTTGTTTGATGCAGGGAATCCGGAATATATGAAAGCATTTATGAAACATGCCCACCAAGAGAGCGATCAAATGGGCGTTGCTTTTTGGTGGTTGGATTGGCAGCAGGATTATCTTTATCCATACGTCAGAGGTACATCGATGAGGCATTTGCCGTGGTTGAATAAAATCTATTATGATTATTCTGCCCGTAATAATCTTCGTGGTGCCGGTTTCAGTCGTTGGGCAGGTTGGGGAGATCACCGCCATCCCATCCAGTTTTCAGGCGATGCCGTTGCCAATTGGGAGTTGCTGCGTTTTGAAATTGATTTGACTACAACGAGCGGTAATGCCGGTTGCTTTTTCTGGGCGCATGACTTGGGCGGATTTTATGGAGGAGATGATGCAGAGCTTTATACTCGTTGGACACAATTCGGTTTATTGAATTCATCTCTCCGCATCCATTCAGTATATGATGAGAAACTCGATCGCCGTCCTTGGTTGTGGGGGGATAAGGAAGAAGAAGCCATGAAACGCATCTATCACCTTCGTTCGCAGTTGATGCCTTATATTTATTCTTCTGTCCATCAGTGTTATGAAGATATGATTCCACTTAATAGAGGATTATATTTGGAATACCCCTCGGACGAGAAAGCATATCAATGTCCGGGTGAATTCTTATTCGGCGATTTATTGTTGGGAGCGCCGGTTACCATGCCGGGAGAAGGAGAACAGAAGCTGGTCTCGCAAGAGGTATGGTTGCCGGGTGGGGAAAACTGGTACCATTTCTTCACGGGGAAAGCATATCAAGGGGGCCGGACAGTGACGGTAGAAAGTCCGTTGGACGAATTTCCTTTATTTGTGAAGGGGGGCTACCCATTACCTATGCAACCTTATACAGAACGTATGTGTTCGACTCCGCTTACCGAGTTGATTGTCCGTTGTTATCCGGGCAACGAAGGATGTAATCACTCTTATACCCTATATGAAGATGACGGGATTACAACAGCCTATCAGCAAGGTGAATCTGCTTTTACATTAATGAACTATCGTAAGGAAGGAGAACAGACCTTTGTTACTATCCATCCGGCAAAAGGCTCGTACAAGGGGCAACCTCAAAAAAGAGCTTATCGTATTGAATTGCCGGGAATCCAGGCAGGAACAAAAGTAAAAGTAAACGGTAAATCGGTAAAAGCCGTTTTTGATAAGACGATAGGTGGCATAGTGGTGTCTGTCAAGTCGGATGATATACGGAAGAAGGTAGAAGTACAGATCGGTTGACATACAGAATTGCTTGAACAAGAAAAATCTTAAAGTAAATAATATATGAAATTACATGTTGTTGACATCCTGATTATTTGCGCTTATCTGATTGTCATAGTTCTTATCGGGCTATTCCTGAAGAAGAAAGCGGCAAAAAATATGGATTCGTATTTTTTGGGGGGCAAGTCCCTTCCGTTTTATATGCTCGGACTTTCAAATGCTTCGGGTATGTTTGATATTACCGGAACCATGTTGATGGTTTATTGGGCCTTTGCATATGGTTTCAAGAGTTTGTGGATTCCTTGGCTGTGGCCGGTGTTCAATCAGATATTCCTGATGGTGTATCTTTCCGTATGGTTGCGCCGAAGTAATGTGCTGACAGGTGCCGAATGGATTAAAACCCGCTTCGGACATGGAAAAGGAGCTACTTTGTCGCATACTATTGTGATTGTTTTCGCTCTGCTGAGTGTATTGGGTTTTCTGAGTTACGGTTTTATCGGCATTGGTAAGTTTATGGAGATATTCTTCCCGTGGGAGGTGGTTTCACAATATGTGCCTTTTGATATTCCGTTGCAATATGTTCCTCATTTTTATGGCATATTCTTTACGGCAATTGCTACCTTTTACGTGATGTTGGGCGGTATGCTCAGTATTGTATGGACAGATGTGGTTCAGTTTATGATTATGACAGTGGCAGGTATTATCATTGCTGTTATCGGTATGAATATGGTAGCTCCCGAAATGATTCAAGAGTTTGTTCCCAAAGGATGGGATTCACCGTTCTTCGGCTGGGCACTTGATATTGACTGGAGTGAGCGAATGAGTCTGTTGACGGAACGAATGGCTAATGAGCCTTATAGTTTGATGGGTATCTTTGTGATGATGGCATTGTTGAAAGGTATATTTATGAGTATGGCAGGTCCTGCACCTAACTATGATATGCAGAAGATTCTTTCATGTAAGTCTCCGAAAGAGGCAGCTATGATGAGTGGTTCCGTACCGGTTATTTTGCTGATTCCGCGTTATCTGATGATTATGGGGTTTGCTCTGTTGGCGATTTACTTCTTTAAAGTGGACGGTGGTTTGTCTCAAATGACAGCAACAAACACGGATTTTGAGACCATATTGCCTCATTTGATAACAAAATATGTACCGGTGGGATTGGCAGGACTTTTATTGGCGGGTCTGCTGTCAGCGTTCATGTCTACTTTTGCATCTACCGTCAATGCAGCTCCGGCATACGTGGTAAATGATATCTATTTGAAGTATATCAACCCCAAAGCTACTGTCAAGACACAGATTCGTGCCAGTTATTTGATTTCTGTTCTAGTTGTGATTATCAGCACGGTTATGGGCTTTTTCTTAAAAGATATCAATGAGATATTCCAGTGGATTGTGGGTGCCCTGTTTGGTGGCTACATTGCTGCCAATGTATTGAAATGGCATTGGTGGCGTTTCAATGGAGAAGGTTATTTTTGGGGTATGACAGCAGGTGTGGTTGCCGCTATTGTGATGAAATTTACAGTCCCTGATGGATTGGTGCTCTATTTCTTCCCTGTTTTATTTGGTATTTCGCTGATAGGGTGTATTGTCGGAACTTATTCTGCTCCTCCGACAGATGAAGACACTCTGATTAATTTCTATATTCGCGTTCGTCCGTGGGGATGGTGGAAACCAATTGTCGACAAGGCAATAGCGCGCTATCCGCAAGTGACTCGTAATAAGAATTTTAAGCGTGACGCATTTAATGTTACCATTGGTATTGTGTGGCAGTGTTGTCTGACTATTGTACCGATGTACTTGGTTGTGCGCGGAAATCTGGGCTTTATTGTATCTGTTCTGATACTGATTGCGACAACTGTTATACTGAAATATACTTGGTATAAGCCGTTGTGCCGTGAGGAAGAAGAATATAATAAGTTGATGAAAGAAATAGGATTTGATAAAGAGTGTAATTAATATTATTTGTATAGAAAATGGGAATGTGTCAAAACTGAAACCTAGCAAAATATGGTATTATCAATGTTTGACACACCCCCATTTCTTTAATATTCTATCTTGTCTGTTTTAGAACTCCATGCTTCGAATGCTTTAATAGCTTCTTCGCGTAACATAACTTCAGAAGGAAGTTTTCTGTTTTCCGGTTTCAGTTCCAGTTCATCATAGATAAATGAATCATCGAAACCTATATTTTTTGCATCCGTTTTATTGTTGGCATAATACATCTTATCCAATCGTGCCCAATAGATAGCACCCAAACACATAGGACAGGGTTCACAGGAGGTATAGATTTCATATCCGCTTAAGTCGAATGTTCCCAGCTTGGCAGCGGCGGCGCGTATGGCGCTTACTTCAGCGTGGGCGGTGGGGTCACACGAAGCGGTTACCCGGTTGACACCTGTTGCTATTATTTCTCCGTTTTTGGCGATGACGGCTCCGAAAGGTCCTCCTCCGTTTGCGACATTCTCAATGGAAAGCTCGATGGCTTTCCGCATAAGTTCTTTTTTAGTCATAGTTGCATCGGTGAAATTGGATTATACATAAGTCTCCAGAAATTTCACATGTTCGTTTACCGTTACATTTACTTCTTTAGTGGTAGCGGGGAAAAGTATAGACTCTCCTGCCTGAATTTCCAACGAATGACCTTCATTATCAGTTACCGTGCATGAACCTTCCATACAGATATAGATTACAAAAGAATCCAGTTCGCTGTAATCCATAGTCATATTTTCCGTCAGGTCGTATACAGAAGTGGTGAAGTAGGGGCAGGTTACCAATTCTATCGGTTTGTTTTGTTCCGGCGTATAGCTGGTGCGATAGTCTTCTTCCACTGTATAATCGATGGCATCTTTCGACAGCTCGGTATGCAATTCGCGTGTATTGCCATTCTTGTCTTTGCGGTTAAAATCATAGATACGGTAGGTTACATTGGATGTTTGTTGGATTTCTGCAATAAAGCATCCGGCACCAATGCTATGGATTCGTCCGGCAGGCAGGAAGAATACGTCTCCCGGCTGAACAGTATAGTCTGCCAAAGCATCACAAATTGTATTGTCTGCAATCATTGCTGCATATTCGTCAGGAGTGATTTTCTTTTTCAAACCGGAACGAAGATGAGCTTTGCCACCTGCATTATCGATTACATACCACATTTCTGTCTTTCCCATTGAGTTGTGGCGTTTCCTGGCAAGTTCGTCATCGGGGTGAACTTGTATGGAAAGATCATCGCATGCATCAATGAATTTGATAAGCAAAGGGAAATTATCTCCGAAACGTTGATAGTTGCTTTCACCTACTAATGCTCCTTTGTATTCTTTTACCATGTCACTCAGGTTTTTGCCTGCGTCTGTACCATTGGCAACTACTGATTCGTCGCCCGGAACATTCGAGATTTCCCAGCTTTCGCCTACTTGTGCCTGTTCGGTTGCAAGATGTTTGAACGGGATAATCTTTTCACCACCCCAGATGGTGGATTTTAGAATGGGGTTAAATTTTAATGGATACATAGGTATATATATTAAATGTTTTTAGGTTTGGATACAAAAATACGGAGATTCTACGACTTTACCCATAGAATCTCCGTAAAAATCACTAGCTATTTGTGTGTTTTCAAAAAAGTGTATTAGTAGTCTGTATTGTTAGGGTCGAAGTTAGTCCAACCGTCCAGCCAGTTGTCATTTATACCGAATGCCCCGATGTAGTCTACCTTATCAAATCCATTGTCTAATAGAGCATTGTCGAATGAAGCGGCAGTCAGTACCGGGCTATTTGCATTCGGCATATAATTTACACCGATGCCGCGTCCGTCTTTAAAGTTCAGTTCATTCATGTCGGCAAGTACTTTATTTCCTTTTTGTGCTTTGAAGAAGCTGGAAGAATAGGACTCCTGACCGGCATCGATAATAGTTTTGTTTACTGCATCATAAAGCACGTCATCATACACTTTGTTGGCATCCGAACCGGTGACTGTCATACCGGCAAACCAAATATTTTGCAAATTGATAATGCCCTCTTGTGCTTGTTCTACCGTGTTTCCTTTCTCGCCGTCAATAATCAAACCGACAGGATATCCCACTGCTACAGAATTGAAGCAATTCAAACGGCTGGAACGGCGGATTTGCATCGCTGACTGGAACTTCCCGAGAGCTGAACCGTTATTGGGGTTGAAGCTGCCGGCATTGATATAGCTTTCATCATTGGTAAATCCGGCATCACGTCCGAGCGGGCCGATAAAAGTAATGTTACTGAATACTGCCGTTGTATAGGGAGAAACCAGAGAACCATCGGCACAGTTGTCCGATTCAAATCCGTTTGATTGTGATGTATCGGCAATTCTCGGATCGCGGATAGACAAGCCATATTGTACTTTACCGGAGAATCCGTTGTCTGTGTCGAATTCGTCATCCCAACCATTATAGGCAACCAGATATTTACAGCTTACAGAACCGCCGAACCATTCATAAGAGTCATCGTTGGAATAAGAAACCTGCAAGTGGTCAATGGTAGTACCGCTACCGACCGAGCCGAACGTAATGCCGTTGATTTCCTTATCTTTCATAAAGGGATAACCGGCAAACTCCACACGTACATAGCGGATGATACCGGAATTGTCGGAGTCATCATCCCCTCCGTGTTTGGTACGGGGCCCCCCTTCAATCTGCTGATTCAGCACGCCTTGATTGTTCTTTGCCTTACCACAGATAATCAAACCGCCCCAATCACCGGGTTTGCGTTGTCCTTTCGGCATTTCAGAGGTAAATACGATAGGAGCATCCTGCTTTCCTTCGGCTATCAGTTTTCCGCCCGGTTCTATAATCAGGGCAGCTTGTGTGTCTTTATCACCTTTGATGACAGTTCCCGGTTCAATGGTCAATGTAGAACCTGCTCCCACATAAACCCATCCTTTCAACAGGTATGTACCTTTGGCAAGGGTCTGGGTTCCTTTGAATACAAATTCCTGGTCACCATTTCCTATTACTGTTCCTTTTTTGTTTTCAGACTTATCCTCATTGAACAACAAATGATCACACGTCTTGATTGAGCCTTCAGTTCCCCATACATAAGGTGTGTCCGTTGTCTCACCACCACTGTTTCCACCATTGTCTGGTTCGGAATCATCACTGCTGCAAGCAGCCAGGCTTCCCAGCATCATGGCCGAGAGAGCATAAGTCATAAACTTGTTTGTTTTCATTTTCATTTATTGGTTAGTTACTGAATGAAATATTTCTTGTTTTAAAAATTATAGCTTATGTTTACGTTGAAGCTGCGTCCCGGTTTAAACTGACGGGTTATTTGCTGCACTTCACCATTTCCTGTATTTTCAAATTGTTTGAAAGACACCTTTTCGGCCAGTACATCGCGGATAGCGGCTTTTACTTCCAGTTTGCCGAATTTCTTAGAGGCACTCAGGTCAATGGCATTACGTGGCATTTCATATGAGTCGGGCACACGTACTTCGTTGCCTGCGCTGCCCAGGCTGCGCCCTACACCGATAATGCGTTTACCGATGCGGTTGTAGAGTATGGCGGCATTCCATCCGTTTTTGGGCTGTTGATAGAAGAGTCCCGCGTTGACCAGGTAGGGCGATTGCCCTTGCATAGGACGGTCTTCTTCTTTAGAACCGGGTTCAAAATTTACGTTACTTTTTATCAGTGCACCATTCAGGCTGAGGCTGAAGTTTTTCATGCCGATGAAATCTAAGTTTTTGCGTATATCCACTTCTACGCCATAATTATCGGCTCCTTTGGCATTGATATAAGAATAAATCAAGTCAGTACCTCCGGCTACGGTGTAAGTCCATTCTATCGGATTCTTGAATTTCTTATAAAATAATGATACGGAAATCAGCTCACCGTTACTGGGATAGTATTCATATCCCAAGTCAATATTATCAATATAAGCTGCTTTCAGGTCATAATTGCCTTGTACATTACTAGCCAAATCAAAGTCGTAATACACCGAAGAAGAGACTTCCCGGAATTCGGGACGGTTTACAGTACGCCCATACGACAATCTGAACTGGTGTTGCTCATTCAGACGATAGGCGGCATTAAGCGATGGAAAGAAATCATCGTAAGTGTAATAGACACTGGTCGGACTCTTTTCGTTCTTTTGTGTATTGCTGATTAATTCCATTCGGCTGTGTTCGAAACGGACGCCTGCGTATATGTTCCACTTTCCGAAAGGAAGATTTACACCGGCATAGCCTGCTCCCAACATATTGTTTCCTTCATAATTATTTCGCCAGTCCACTTGCTCCAGCAGGTATAATTTATCTTCTCCGTAATTTTTGTCCTGCATCAATTCGTCAGGCACATTCATCACACGGTAATTACTAGGTAAACCGTTCTTCCAACTGTAAATGAAGAGGCGCGTATTGTATTCACGTGTACGGTACTCCGTATATCCTCCCATCTTGAGTGTGGGAGTGAAATCACCGAATGCGAAATCATGCTGATAATTGATGTTGGCCGACAGGATGTGTTCATTCAGACGCGAGAACTCACGATTGATTTCATTCAGATTCTCTACTTCCAATTGATTGGTATCTGTGTTCAGTACCGTGTTGTACCGGCGGCGGTCGGGCATATTCCGGTTGACATAAGAATATCCGGCACTCCAATCCAGTTTATCCGTGTCACTCCATGTATGTTTTCCCGTAAACTGTCCGCTGTAGGTGGTACGGCTCTGGTAGTAATACTCTGCACTCTCTTCATAATCGCTCTGTGCATCCGTTCCCTTGCGATAAGTATAGCGGTCTTTTCCCAATTGGTTGAAGATATTCTTGAATTCATAACGGTTATTTCCGCTTGCCGGCACATAAGTGAGGTTCAACATGGCTCCCACGCGTACATTGTGATTATATTGGTCATCCACTCCCTTGCGCAAATAGTTGGAACGGTCATGAGTGATGTCATAGGCACCATACAGATTATTATCCATATTCAGATATGTTTTGTAGGTATTGCTATAATTTACGGCTCCCAGCATAGCTAAAGTGCGACCGCTTTCACTCACCCAGCGATGGGCGATGTTCATGCTCAGGCTGAGGTCGGCAATAGGCTTGCGGTTCTTTATGCTCCAATCATTATTCAGTCCGTTGTTGAGCAAGTCGTAACCATTATTCATCGGTCTCAGTGTCGCGTTGATACCGCCATTCAAGCTACGCAATCCGTTGTCGAATCCCAAAAAGTCCGTACCGCTTCCTTTGTTGTATTGAAAGTTTTTAAAATGAGTCTGATCATTCATGCTTCCTCCTACTGAGATGTTAAACAGGTTACTGTTCGGAACATCCTTGGTATTAACTAAAATAAAGCCGCCACTGAAATCGGCAGGATATTCGGGAGCCGGAGATTTTACAACCAGCATATTGTCCAGTTGTGAGGAAGGAATAATATCGAAGGAGAAGGCGCGTGCGTCGGCTTCCGAACTGGGCACGGCACTATTGTTTATCCACACATTGTTGTAACGTTGCGAAAGGCCGCGTACCATTACGAACTTTTCTTCAATGATACTGATGCCCGGCACACGGCGAATCACTTCGGAAGCATCCTTGTCTTGTGTCTTGGTAATTTGTTGTGCGGAGACACCGGTTTGCATCACCAGACTGGTGCGTTGCTGGGTAATCAGGGCATTTTCTGTATTCTTCTTGGCTTCTGCCACTACCACAACTTCTCCCAGTTGCTGGTTATCAGGTGCTAATGTTATATTTATTTCTGACATGCCATTGACAGATACCTCTAAAGTCAATGTTTTATAAGAAACATACGATACCATCAGTTTATATGTTCCGTTTCTTAATCCGGCCAGTTCGAAGTTACCGTCCAAATCAGTGATTGCTCCTGTAGTAGTGCCGCTTATTTGTATTACTGCACCGATTAGTGGTTCATTTGTCACTTTATCGGTCACGCTTCCTCGTAATACAGCCGCTTGAATAGATATGGCCAGAAATAAGAAAATGATTATAAGGCCAAACTCTCTCTTCTTTGTATTCATCATTCTTTAGCTTGTTTTTTTAATTCAGTGCAAAGGTCGGTTGTCGGTATTACATGAATGATACAGCTGCGTAATACTTTCTTTTCAAATGTATTTTAATACTGTTTCATTGTCTATTGAAGAGAAAGAAGTTAACTTTGCACGAAAATTATAATTCAATATTCTACTATTATGAGAAGTTTTGCATCCGACAACAATTCCAGTGTACATCCTCAAGTAATGGAAGCACTGATGGCGGCAAACACAAACCATGCCTTCGGTTATGGTGATGACCCTTGGACAGAAGAGGCAACCCGAAAAGTAAAAGAACAGTTTACACATCCGTGTGAACCGTTGTTCGTCTTTAATGGAACAGGTAGCAATACGATGGCATTGCAACTGATGACTCGCCCTTATCATGTTATATTTTGTGCCGACACTGCACATATTGCAGTAGATGAATGTGGAGCGCCAAGCAAGGCGACCGGATGCTTCATGCGCACTATCTCCACTCCCGATGGAAAACTGACACCTGAACTCCTGAAACCTTATATGATTAATTTTGGTGTGGAACACCATTCTCAACCGGGAGCAGTCTATATCAGCCAATGTACAGAACTCGGCACTGTTTATACTCCTGCCGAAGTACGCGCTTTGACAACGTTTGCACACGAACATGGTTTGTTACTGCACATGGACGGTGCACGCATCTCCAATGCTGCCGCAGCATTGGGAGTCAGTTTGGATGAGATATCGGGAGCTTGCGGAGTAGACACCCTGACTTTGGGGGGAACAAAGAATGGTCTGATGGGGGCTGAGTGTGTGGTGGTTTTTAATCCGGACCTGATGAAAGAAGCCCGTTATGCCCGTAAGCAGGCTTGTCAGTTGGCAAGTAAGATGAGGTATATATCTTGCCAATTCACTGCTTTCCTGACTGATAACTTATGGTTACGGTGTGCCCGACACGCCAATGAAATGGCTGCAAAACTTTCTGATGCCTTGCAAGCCATGCCGGATGTAACGTTTACCCAGCCGGTGGAAAGTAACCAGTTATTTTTTATTATGCCTCGTGAGAAAGAGGATAAGTTGCAGGAGTTTTATCATTTTTATTTTTGGAATGATGCAATGAATGAGATGCGTTTAGTCACTTCTTGGGACACAACGGACGAAGATATTGATTCACTTATCGAACGTATTAAATCGTTATAGACAATAAAAGAACGTTTCGTTTGGGTTTGTAATCCAAACACGTATTAGCGTATATTCAAATGATGGCTAATACGTGTTTTGTTTTTAGTTGTCGATTGTTATAATGCGGTTTTATTTGAGACAAAAGACTTTCTATGTATATGCTTTTCCAAATGCTGTCCGCATAGGACTTTCATATAAGTTCTTCTTTTCAAAAATCTTGCATATCCTTTTTTTCTCTCTCTTTCAACTTATTAAAACAAAATTAGAGTCGGTTGAAATGTGAATGAAATTTAATGAATACCTTCTTTGATAGAAAAGTGATAATATAAATAATTGGAAATGAGGATATTTACGATGATTGGAAATTTTAACTAAAAGTGTATCTCTTAGTAAGAGATCTACCATTCCGCTGCAAAAATAAGCAAAGTTTTGAGAATTAGTACACTTTTACGCAAAAAAAATGGGTGTGAGCTCGAAAAAAGATTTTATTTTTTCATTCTTTAGCATTCTAAAAGTTAAAAAACAGTTCTTAATATATTGATAATCTGATGCTTTACTTAGGTCGGTGTATCTCTTACTAAGAGATACACCGATTTTCGTTTCGCGAATCTATATAAAAATGCTTGTAAATCCGCGTTTCGAGAGCCCGCAAACTAAGACAAAAGTAAAGGATAAGATATGGAATACCTGTTTCTAAAACGCAAAAAGAGCACCCTACGTTCCGAAAGGCAGAAAGACCTGCTTTTCAAGGCAGCCGAGCGTCATTGGGACGAACAGTTTGCCGGACAGGGAATAGTGGGCAGGAAAGTGGATTGCTATATATATAAATGTATCCTTTATCAATTGGAAATTCGTCAGGTGTTTTTGGATGCCACTCTTTCTTTGAAGAAATTGAGCGAGCTGGTCGATACGAATCAGACTTATCTCTCCAATGTAGTGAACAAGTATTTTGGGTGTAACTTGAAAGAACTTCTGAATACTTACCGTGTAGAGTATGCCAAGGAATTGCTTCGCAGTAATAAATGCTCGTTGGATAAAGTCCCGGAAAAGAGTGGGTTTACTTCCCGAAGTGCTTTCTATTCAGCTTTTAGTAAGATAGCAGGCGAATCTCCCAAACGTTATTTTTTGCATGAACAGAGGGATTTATGTGCCCAATCAATAACTAATATGTATAACCAATTTTAGTTTTTTTAAATTTATAAATTTAAAGTTTTTCTATTATGAACAAAAAGTTTTTAAGTGCAATCCTGTTCGGAGCCTTAATGGTTTCGTCAACAGGAACATTTGTGTCTTGTAAGGATTACGACGATGACATCGAGAACTTGCAGGGACAAATCACTGCAAATGCTGATGCAATCAAGGCTTTGCAGGATCTCGTTGGTAGCGGTAAGTATGTTACTTCAGTTGCAAAAACAGCTGACGGACATGGCATTACCTTTACATTCAATCAGGGTGATCCTGTAACTATCACTTTGGATGACGAAACAGGTAGTGGAGATGTTGTGAAGGTTGTAGATGGTATTTTGTATATCAACGATGAACCTCAAGAACTGAAGGTTGCCACAAGCGAAACAAAACCATCTATCATTATGCAGGATGGTGTATGGGCTGTATTGCAGGAAGACGGAACCTACAAATCTACAGGTGTTCCCGTTTCCGGCGTTAGCGTTGCAGGTAGCGAAGCTGATGGATTTACACTGACTATCTTTGATAAAGACGGTAACAAACAGGAAGTGAAAGTTCCTTCTGCTTCTTCATTGGTAACTTCTATTGCTATTGCTGTGCCTGTTGTAGAAGATGAAGCTTCATTGCTTAATGAAAAAAATGTTGTGTATTATGGCAGCAAAGAATTGATTAATGTTTCAGAAGTTAAGTATCCGAAGGATGCAATTATTTCTGCATTAAATGAAGATGGTACAAGAGGTGTGGCTGTAAATGTTGTGGTTACACCGACTAATATTGATCCGGCTGATTTGAAGTTCAACTTGGTAAATTCTGAAGGTGCTACCATCTTTGAAGAGGCTGTAGTTTCTACTCCTAAGGGTGCTTTGCAGAGAGCTGCTATGGACGGTGTTTATACTTTGCACTTTGCTCTTAAAGAAGGTGTGACAGTTGCCGATATTAAGAAAGGTAGTATTATCAGCCAAGATGACGCACTTGCTGTTGTTTGTGGTAAGGCTGCTACAGCTTTTGAATATAAAGCCGGTTTGGAAAATGCTGCTACTATTACTCAAGGTAAGACAACAGGTAATTATGAGGCTAAGGATAAGACTTATGTGAAATTAGGTGAAACTTACAGCTTGTTTGGTAAAGGTTATGCTGCAGATCCTTCTGCAAATCCCAATGCCGATGCTCAAGCATTCCTTACTAAGTTGGAGGGTGTTTCAGATATTGCTTTGTCATTGGATGAAAACTTGAAATCTTTGTATGGCATTACTATCGATGGTACTAACTTCACTATCTCTAATGAAGCTGCTTATGGTAAAGAAATTACCTTTACTGTGAAATATACTAATAGTGCTTCAGTTGCCAAAAATAGTATTCAATCTGCAAACTTGAAAGTAACTGTTCAAAAGGCTGCTGTAACAGCAGGTGTTACTCTGAAGGCATCTCATGTATTGTCAACTGATGTAACTAAGAATACTGTTTACTTGCCATTGGCTGACTTGGCTGCTTCTGTAACTGCTGCCGGTGATAAGATTGTATGGAATAATGCTAATGCATTCACTTATAAGACTGTTGCTAACAATACTCCTGCTGACGGATTTGTGTTGACTTCTAGCAAGAAGTATGGTGCTACTCCGGCTAATTTGAAAATTACTAAAGATACAGAACTGGGTGGCTTTACTTTTGTTAAATCAGATAAGAAAACTGCTACAACTAAGTTAAGTGAGGCAGCTTATTTGGCTATTACTGTTAACCCTGAAAAGGAAAATGTAACTGCTGATGTTTATAGTGCTTTGATTCAGTTTGTTGTTACTGGTAATGATGTAGACGGTCAGTCTAAGACATTGACTTTACCTGCAACTGTAGAGTTGACATTGACTAACCCGACATCTGCTGTAAGCAGAATTCCGATGTACTTTGATGGTGATAAGCTGGCTGCTTATGGTGCTGTTCCGACCGGAGCAAATCTGTTGTATGATGTAAAAACAGCTTATAACAATGCTGATAAAGCAGTAGACTTTACTGTAACAGCAAAAGCAGACAAAGATAAATGGACAGTTGCTGGTAGCACAGTTCAGATTCCTCTGGATAAGTTGTATACTGAAACTCAGAAGTTTGAAGTTTCTTACAAGCACTTTGAAAATGCAACTTACAATGCTGCTACTGAAACTATCTATATCACAGGTCAAAGCCCGATTAAAGATGGTACAATCACTGTAAGCAAGACTACTCTTGACCTTGCAACCGGTTCAGACTCATTCTTGAGCGCAGACGTTGCCGGTAAGGATGCATTCAACAAGGCATACAAGTTATTGAACTCATTTACTGCTGGAACTAATGATACACCTGCTGCTCAGAAGGATGTAATGGATGCAAGAATTGCTGATATCGAATTGGTTGCTACAGGTGAAAATGCAGGTGCATTTGATGTAACTCCGGTTTATAAGAAGATTGAAGATGGTAAGCTTGTAGATGGTACAGAGACTGATGGCGAATTGGTAGGTTGGACAATTGCTCTTAAACCGAACACAGCTATCCAAAACGGAGCTACTATCACATTCGACTTGAACATTACTGATAAGTGGGGTGTTGAACTTCCTGCTCAGAAAGTTTCTTTGACTGTGAAAAAATAATCATTCATCTTAATGATTAGCTAATATAAAAGGGCATCCTTCGGGGTGCTCTTTTTTTGTTTAAGCTGTATTTGATAGTATGGCGCAAATATATTTGTAAACATAGAGAGTCGCTTTCTTGTCCTGTCTAAATAGACAAAAATGTTTTCCACGAAAAAGTTGATAACAGGTTGCTTTCACACGTTTCACCCACTGAAACCCTTTATTCATCGGCTTTTTGGGTGAAAGAAGCTGTTGAGAGGAAATTTGTTGCTTTCACGCGGAAACCCCTATGAACAGGTGGTTTACGATATTTGTGAAACGTGAAAGGAAGTTTTATCAATTTTCTTTCGGGGTTCGGTTCATTCATTCAATCAGTAGGAAAACTCGGAAGAAAGTGTTTTCAAAAGGCGTTTTGCTCGTGTCAAAACACTTTGGTCTTTTCAAAAAAGTTGGTGGAGTTTTTGAAAAAGTTGGTGAAGTTTTCTGAAAAGCTGGTGAAGTTTTTTAGACCTCTTGAGATTTTTCATCAACAATGGAGAGAGTTTTAGCAAATAATGGTAACAATCTTCATAAACAATGCCCATTATTGAGGGGGTATAAGATGGGGTTGTCAAAACGTGGATAATGTTATCGTCTGGTTCGTAGGGGCGAGGTTCGCTCGCCCGAAAACAGTTTGCTTTGTGTCTTCGGGC
>ENA-OXQB01000032-OXQB01000032.1-human-gut-metagenome-genome-assembly--contig:-NODE-32-length-55456-cov-15.6201_pt1 | contig 55456 bp, 57 predicted proteins | sample MGYA00249577_ERZ652553 | MGnify/ENA primary metagenome ERZ652553 (study PRJEB26925, sample SAMN05826609) | human gut metagenome | biome: ENVO:2100002; feature: ENVO:00000062; material: ENVO:00002003... | reverse complement strand
AACAAGACCTTGAAGATATAAAGGGGCTTATCGTGACCTCGCACCGATATTTCAAAGAGCGGTTAAAGGTGTTGTTCCCGGCTGATGATACACCGACCGGGGAAACAACGCCCGTTTCATGGCATGACAAACTGATATACCGGGTAACTCCCTATCTGAAGCCCAAGTTCTTTCTTCTTTCAGCAGGGATAATCATTTGCCTTGTGTCGCTTGCATTGAATGTGCGTTTTATACAAAGAATGCAGCGGTTACAAGACAATGATATAAAATACCGCTATATCCTGATGAAAGGAAAGATAGACGGCAGCAGCCTTGATTTGCTGGAAACGAAGTTCAGCCGGGAACGGGATAACGCTTTCATCCGAAGCCTGACCGATTCGGTAAAAGGGTTTGAATACCGTAGCAGGAAACAGGCGGAAGCGTTGGAACGGGCAAGGCTGTTAAACGAACAAGCCGAGCAGCTAAGGGAGCAAGCCGACAAACTGGGCAAACCATAAACCCAAAGCGAAGCCGGAGCAGAACCGCCCCGGCTTTCTAATTCACTTCTTTTTCTTCGTGCAGTGTTCTTTCTCGAACTGGCGCAGCGTGGTGACGCTGAACCGCTCCTTGATGAACTCCCGGACATCGGAAGCCTTGTAGTACACTTTTCCGCTGATTGTGAAGTACGGCAGCGCACCGATAGCCCGGTAGCGTTGCAGGGTCTTGATACTCACCTTGAAGAGCAGGCACAAGTCCTGATTATCCAGCAGGTTGTCATCTTCGGGCAGCACCCTGTCGGCATTGCGCAGTACCCGTACATCCTTGCAGAGTTCTTCCAGTTTGGCGTACAGCTTTTGCATCCATACGCTGAAATCGTCATTCTCTATATACATGATTGCTTCATTTTTCCGATTATACATTATGGTCTGTCAATCGATTGATGAAGCAAAGTTCAGAAAACAAGCGCAAAGAAATTATAGGGGAACTAATGGAATCCCCTATAAATAAATTCTAAACCTTTGGTTATCTGTACCCTTTCTTGTCATGTTCCTTTTTGATAAGTTCCGCCAGTCCATTAAGAAACTCTGTCAGCTTGCCCGGCTTGCGTTTTATCACGTCCTCATGATTTTGGTAACAGTCGCCTATCCTGATGTTGAACAGCCATTCAAAAGCTTTCGCCAAGTCCACCAAGTAGGCGGGCTTACCGTTCTGATACACGATGTCTTTGGAGAGGAACAGACCGCTTACCATTTCCATGATGTTGATAAGGGTTGTTTTGTCAGCGAGATATAGAGGGGAAAGGACTTGTTTGTTGGTACGTTGCTGTAGCTGTTCCGGGTACTTGATACGCCATTCGATAAGGCGTATTTCGGTGTTTAAAAGTCCTATCGCTTCATCAATTAAGTGCAAATAGGGCATTTTTTTCTTGCTCAAACCGCACTCGGTACGATTTAAGACGATGCAAGCCAAAGAAGAAATAACGTACTAACACGCTATAATCCTGCTCATTAATACTAAAATCGGCTACATAGGCTGCTAATTCATTAATAGCTTCTATCAACTCGGATGCAGAAACTTTACGTTGAGAATATTCCGATAATAATCGAAAAAACTTCTGTTGTAATAATTTATTCATATTAATTGCTATAACTAAGAATATAGTGAGTATTCCTTATTATCCTAAAATAAAGAAACTCACTATATTGCTTCAATTTTATAGATTTTCTAATTCTTGCAAAATAGCTTTTCCCACCTCTAAGGCAGATTGAGGGTTTTGTCCTGTTATAATTCTATGGTCTACTGTAACATGTGACTTCCACAAACCGGATTTTTCAAAAAGACAACCTCTTTTTTTTAATTCTGTTTCAAGCATAAATGGTACTATTGAATCTGTATTAAGGAATTTTTCTTCTTCATTCGTGAAACTATTTATTTTTTTACCCTTGATTAATAGCTCTCCATTTGATAATTTTACATTCAATAAAGCTGCTGGCGCATGACAGACAGCACTTACAACACCCCCATTTTCATAAATTGTTTGAGCTATTCTTCCTAAATCTTGGTTATTAGGATAATCCCACATAACTCCGTGTCCCCCAGCATAAAAAACTGCAATGTATTCTACAGGATTAACTTCTTGGGGATTTAATGTATGCTCTATTTTAAATCGATAAACCGAGTTTTCCCAAAACGCTTTATTTATTTCATCTGTCAAATCGACTGCTTCTGCTGGAGCTTTACCACCTTTGGGACTTACAAAATCTATCTCATACCCAGCACTTATCAAAACAGACCAAGGGTGGCTTACTTCTGATAAATAATAACCTGTTGGATTATTGGTATTTCCCAATCTATCATGGCTGGTAACAACAAATAATATCTTCTTTTTCATTTCCTAATTTATATATATGAAACAATTTCATTAATTTCCTTTCTCGTAGATAGTTGATGTTCTTTGCTGATTGTATAGCCAATGGGAATTATTGCTATAGGTTGAATATATGCTTCTAAATCAAGATTTTCCTTACACATCGCAACATCAAAATTGCATACCCAACAAGTTCCTAACCCTTGTTCTGCTGCTGCTAAACAAATATGCTCAGTAGTTATAGCCCCGTCAATATCAGCATGGTTTTTATTATCAAACTGTCGTTTCCATGCAATATCAGTATTTACGCAGACAACAATATATACAGGAGCTTCCGTAAACCATTTTGCCGGATAGCACTTAGCTAATTTCTGTTTTTGGGAATCGCTCTGTACTACAATAAATGTCCACGGTTGTTTATTGACTGCCGAAGGAGCCAAACGAGCACAATCCAAAATGTAGTCCAGTTTTTCTTTTTCTACCACTTGCTGTGCATAATGCCTAACAGAATGGCGTTCTTTTACTAATTCTAAGAAGTTCATAATTCATATATAAATTAAAAGATTATTTCAGAGAGCAAAATTATACCGATTTCATTCTTTGTTTTTAGTATATATTTTCCTAAATACAGTATATTTGCAACATGAAAAAGGAAAATCTACATCAGCCGTTTGAAATCAGCGTAAAAGAGCTCGAAGAATCTCCTCTTAAAGAGCATGAACATACTTTTGAAGTATTTACAACTAATTATTTCTCAATATTTTATAAGCAATAAGTCAGGAATATGGTCGTTGTCTTTAATTGTACATTCTAAAGGATGAAGATTTAACATTTTTATTATTTCTTAGCTTATTTGACTTATTATCACTGTTCGTACAGTCAAAGTACTTCTTCCGAAAGTTGTTCGGGCTCTTCGTCCGTCACCTTATGTTGGTTGACGCCGGGAAAGTAGTGACGCGTGTAAATCATCTGTTGCCGGATGTTGCTGGTCGTCACGTACCGCCCAACATTCTATTAATTTATGAGCGTGCTCTGGCGGGTGATAAAATAAGTCGGTGAGTTGTCCCATCAAGCCGAAGAGGAACCGGAAATTATTATTTACCAGTTCGTGGTCACCTTCGATGAAGCAGTCCTTGACAAGCGTTCTCATAGCCGATACCTCGTCTTTCTTGGATACAGGCATGAACTTGGAGAACTGCGAAAAAGTTGGTTCTGCCATGAGGGCTACATACATCTCCTTTTTACCGCAAAAGGTTTTCCGAACTCCACCATCAAATAAACCTTGCGCAACTTCTTTTCTTCCATAAACGTATTTTTTATTTTCCGATAGATATAGGACGGAAAAAAGAAAGAATGTGGAAAAACGGAAAGGAAAGTGCAGAAACCCCGTGATATTTTCCGCTATGCGTATATGGGAGGGGGTACGTTATATTTCTTTAACAATATAATATAGTGAACTTTGCCTTATTTTGCGTCTTTTTATATAAACGCACAGAACAATAACCCTATTTGCATGAATAAATTTACGATAGACATAGATGAAACATTCAAATATTATTATCGCCCGTTATGCTTGTACGTACTGCACTATGTTCACGACACGGATATTGCAGAAGACATCGTACAAGACAGTTTTTCTATCCTATGGGAGAAATTAAGTATCAGTGGAGCCGAGATAGAAAATGTCAAAGCCTACCTTTATACGACTGCCCGCAACCGCAGTCTGGATTATCTGAAGAAAGAAGAGATATATGATCCGAATCTTTCTCCTTCCGATTTTGAAGATACGTTGAGCGATGAGGAAGCGGAGGAACGTTCGGTCAGGGAAGCGCGGATGTGGACTGCCATTGATGCCTTGCCCGAACGCTGCCGGGAGATATTCCTGCTGAACAAACGCGACGGCATGAAATACAGGGAGATAGCCGCCAAGTTCCAGATTTCCGTAAATACGGTGGATAACCACATCAGCAAGGCACTCCGACTGATACGGGAAGGGACACAGAAAGTTTACGCATTCTTATTTAACTAATATTTACAAATTCCGCATAGTGAATTTGTCTGTAATCCCAGTCATTAATACGAAAACCAAAATAAAAGAGTATGAGAACCACGGATGAAAAATGCCTTCATTTTGTCTTGCGCCACTATCAGAAGAACAAGTTGGATACGCAAAAAGCATTGAAGGCTTTCAAAGAGAAATACCAGATAACGAAACAGGAACGGAAATCCTTCCGCTTGTGGTGGATACTTCCCGGTATGGCGGCAGCCATTCTGGTCGCAGTCCTTATTTATCCCCGCTTCCGGGAAAACGGAGCATGGAAGGAGGTAACGGCTTACTCGCACCCTGTGGACTATATGCTCCCGGACAGTTCCTCCATAACTCTGTTCCCGCATTCTTTCGTCCGTTTCCACGCAAAAGATTACCGGAAATCCAGCCGCAAGGTTCACATGGAAGGAAAAGTCGCGTTTTCTGTCAAGCATGACAATGCCCACCCGTTTACGGTAGAAGGGAAACTGTCCCAAGTCAGGGTATTGGGTACTGTCTTTACCGTCGATGAGAGCCGTGCAGACACAGCTATCGTGCAAGTCACATCGGGAAAGGTGCAGTTCTCAGCAATCGGGCAACCGGACGCCGTGATACTGACCGGAGGCATGGCAGCGCAAGTGACGGAAGAACAACCGGACGTACAGGTAATCAAAGAACGGAAAACGGGCAGCTTTATTTTCGACAACGCCCCACTTCCAAAGGTACTTGAGGAATTGTCCCGATATTATAAAGTCAAACTATCCGCAAGCAATGAGAATAAACGCCTGACGGCCAGCTTCAAGAACAAAAGCCTTGATGAAATAATCAGGTTTATAGAGAAAGTGTTGAATGTAAAGATAGAAAAAGTAAAACAATGAAGTTAACAATCATTGCGATTATATTGTGTGTCTCTCTGGGTGCTAAAGCCCAACAGGATTCAACCGAAATGAAAAAAGCCATAGATGCCATGCAAAAAATGTATTCTGTTCATTTCGTATACGATTCTTCCTTGGCAAATATAAAGCCCAAAGGTATCTTCCAGCGGAGCAGTTCCTTGCCTGAGAACCTAAAAAGGATTTTCAGCGGAACCGGCATCCGATGGGAGATTCAGGGAGAATATGTCCTGCTGTTCCGCCAGAACAACTATACTTTTTCCGGCCACATATGCGAGGATAACGGAGAAACGCTGATCAACGTGACCATTTTCGATTTGAATACCCAAACGGGAACACTGAGTAACGAACAGGGATTTTTCAGCATTACGCTGCCGGAGGGGAAACACAAACTTCGTTTCTCTTATATAGGTTATCAGGATGTGGTGAAGGAAGTGGATTTGACATCCAATTACAACGGTGTCATCTACCTGAAAGAAAGCAATACTTCGCTGAAAGAAGTAGTAGTGGTTGCAGACTTGAACGCTCCCCTCCGCACGACACAGACCGGCAAAGTGTCGCTGACCTCGGAACAGTTGAATACGGAGTTTTCGCTGCTTAGTTCACCGGACTTGGTAAAGACCCTCCAGAATATTCCTGGTGTGGTTTCCGGAACGGAGCTGCTTTCCGGCATGTATGTACACGGAGGCAAGAACGATGAGAACCTTTTTCTGCTGGACGGAACACCGCTTTACCAGATCAACCATTTGGGCGGGCTGTTCTCCGCTTTCAATACGGACATTATCAAAAACGTGGATTTCTATAAAAGCGGTTTTCCGGCACGTTACGGCGGCAGACTTTCTTCCGTAGTGGATGTACGCACCAAAGAGGGGAACATGAAGGAGTTTCACGGGACTTTCTCTTTGGGGCTGCTCGACGGCAGAGTCCAGTTTGAAGGCCCGATCATAAAAGACAAGACCTCGTTCAACATAGCCATGCGAAGAAGTTGGGCAGATCTTTTCACGGCTCCGGCATTCTTCCTGCTCAACCATTCCAATTCCGATGACAAAAAGAACGTGCGCTATGCCTTTCACGACATCAACGGGAAAATCACCCACCGTTTTTCGGGCAATAATAAATTGTCCCTTAGCGTGTATTCCGGAAATGACCTGCTGAAGACAAAAGCCCGGCAGACGTTCGAAGACGGGGAACATTACGACTCCGATTTCAAGGTTCAATGGGGCAACCTGACTACGGCTTTGACGTGGAACTGTCAAATCGCCCCGAAGTTGTCCGGCAGTTTCACCGGTGTCTATTCACGCAATATCTCCATGTATGATTATGTGGAAGGCAGCCGTTTCTTTTCCGACGGGGAACAAACTTCCATGACGGGAATGGAACGGTCCAACCATTCCACAATCGACGACATGGGATACCGCATGGAGTTCGACTACCGTCCCGGCACGAATCATCATATACGCTTTGGCAGCAATTATCTGCATCACATATATCATCCGCAAAGCACGGCTTCCAGAAACCAGACGGACAGGGATACCTTATCGACAGAAAACGCAAGCAGCTATAAGGGTAACGAGGTCGCTTTTTATGTGGAAGATGAAATGCGGCTGTCCTCCAGGACGAAATTAAACGCGGGACTGCATTACACCCTTTATCAGACAGACGGAAAGATGTACCATTCCTTGGAGCCAAGGCTGGCCATGAGTTACCAATGTTCGGAAAAAGCTACGATGAAAGTGTCCTATACGGAAATGAGCCAGTTTGCGCACCAACTGTCAAACACCTATCTGAATCTGCCGACAGACAGTTGGGTTCCTTCCACACGCAAAGTCCGTCCCATGCGTTCAAGGCAAGTAGCAGCCGGGATATATACGGAGTTGCCCCGGCATATCAGTTTGAATGTGGAAGGATATTACCGTACCACAAGCCAACTGCTGGAATACGACGGGGGCAACAGCCTGATGCTTCCTGCCGAGAACTGGGACAATCTGGTCAAGACCGGCAAGGGAAAGTCTTACGGCGTAGAATTGTCATTGGTATACAAAGACCGTTACAATGTCATCGAAGCAGGATATACGCTTTCATGGAGCTTGCAAAAGTTTACTGATTTTTATCCCGACTGGTATTCCAGCAAGTTCGACAACCGGCATAAACTGAACATCGCCTACCGGCATAAGTTTAATGACCGTATAGATGCCTACGCCGCATGGGTTTACCGTAGCGGTGACCGTGCCACCGTCCCGAACCAGTATGTAAACGGGCCGTCTTTTCCGGGCATACCGGATTCAGGCGAACCGGAACTGGTTTACGAGAAGCCGAACAACATCACGCTCCCGGCATATCATCGGCTTGATTTGGGTGTCAATTTCCGGCGTACTACCAAAAGGGGATTCGAGCGTATCTGGAACGTCAGCATCTATAACGCCTATTGCCGTATGAATGCGTTTTATACCCGGATAGAGCGTCTGCCCGACGGCGGTTTCAGGGGTAAGGGATTTGGCATTTTCCCGATTATACCCTCGTTTAGTTATACCCTCAAATTTTAAGTGCATGAAACATTTATATCATATATTACTGCCCGTGTATATCGGCTTACTTTCGTCCTGTACCTATCATTTTGAACTGGACGATGTGGGCGCTTCCCCCAAACTGGTGCTATACAGCTATCCGGGAAGCGGCGACACAACGGTAGTCCACCTTTCACGCAGCCTTCCCGTCAGTCAGAAAGGCGAGCTCGTCCGGGGACTGAAGGGAGCGGACGTCCACCTGTCCGTAAACGGTGAAGCGGTACCCCTTGCATGGACGGACGATTCCATACCAGGAGTCCCCGCCCAAAGCTATTACGCGGTAAAGGCGTATGAAGATGGCGACAAGGTCAACATAACCGCAGCGGCAGAAAGAATGAAAGCGGTTTCATCCGCTACGGTTGTCCCGTCCCGATTCCCTTTGACATCAATCAAATTGGCTCTCAAAGACGGTGAACCGAACCTGCTTCAGTTTCGGATAGGCTTTACAGACAATGCGCTGACAAAAGACTATTATGCGTTGAAGATGGAGCGTAAACAACTGTTCTGGAACGATGGCAAGTATTCGGAAGAAAGCAGTACCCTCGCGTTGAACTTGGACGACGAACCTCTGCTGAATACATCTTCTGGGTTAGACGATATCCTGATGATTGAAAACGGGTTCTACCGGAATTTGTATTACTGGGACGATACGAAAATTCAAGGGAAAAACTACACGGTTCGTCTGAATACCAATTACGAGGCAGACTATGAAGACGACTTCATAACCCCTGACGGGGTCGAGCATATCAAATGCCAAGTGAAATACAGAATTAGTCTGTACAGCCTTTCGGAAGAGTTTTACAGGTATCTAAAATCACTGAACGACCAGAAAAACAACGGACTTGGAAACTCTGAACTGGCTCCCATACGCTCTACTTATACCAATGTCATAAACGGGATAGGCGTAGTGGGCGGATGCAGGATTTTCCAAACACAATGGATGAATAATTTGCAAGAAAATTAAATATTTTTTATTTTACAATGAGAAAGACAGTTTTATCAGTCCTGTTTCTGATTGCAGGAATAGGATGCTTTGCGCAGAAATCAGGTATCATCATCGGGGTGACGGATGGACATCTCGGCAAATACTCGGGATATTCCTATATGGGTTCCGGCTATGCCGAAAACGGAAGTTACGTTTCATATCCTGAAAACAAATGGACGCCAGGAATAGGCCTGAACTTGGGGTATCAGTTGAATTTCAAACTTTCAGAACGCTTTTCCATTGATGCTTCCGTTTTGGGAAAAGTCGTGCAGGGGGAAATCAAATCATTCAATGTAGATGACAACAAGGTAAAGCAATGGTCCGACAAAGGATGGATATGGGGAGCTTCTGTGAACGGGACAGTCAACTACCATATTTATTCCGGTCTATATGCCGGTATCGGGATAGAACCTACATGTTACATCAAGACAGACAAGCTGAAAGGAAATTCCAACAAACAAGTTTTTGATTCTCCCTTGGTCTTTGCCTTGGGCTATGAATTCCGTAACGGAATGAAGCTGAGTGCTTCTTATAAACACGGATTCAGACCGCTATATGAAAACAGTTATGCAACTAACAAAAAAAATAACAGAGAATTTGGCATATCTCTGTATATGCCTATTTTCAAATAATCATTTTAATTAAAATTTTTATAATTATGAAGAAAACGCTTTTAGGCCTTGCCCTGACTATGGCTGCTTTATCATCATGCAATTCGGATGATACCGTAAATAATCTGATGGAACAAACGAGGATTAATTCACATTCCTCCAGAAGTATGCACGAAAACATCCTATCCTTCTCCAGTGAAGAGGAATACAATGCTTTGCTTGATTCTCTCGGTACCTTATCTGACAAAGAGCTTCTGCAATGGGAATCACGTCAAATAGGATTCACCTCCATGTACAGAGTGCATAGCGAAGCATTGGAGCGTATATTGTCATCCACAGACAAAGCGGAATATGAACTCGTCAAAACGGATTACCAGCCTGCCTTTATTTTCAATGATAAGGATAGCACAGACCTGTCAATATATATGCCTGTTCTGGATGCAAGCAGAGCGATTACACTAAATCCGGAAGGACTGGTTTGTATTGCCGGAGAGGTAAAGAATATGAAAAAGAGTTCAATGATTATGACGGCTATCAGAAAGCACTCTCTGCACTTTATCCTATTCCACTGGGGGTTACGATTGAAAACGGTATAAACAAAGTCTATGTAAAAACGAAAAAAAGAAAATTCTCTGCACAAATCGGTCGCCGAGGCAATCAGCAGGCCATTCGTGTAAATGCTTCCAAGAAATTCCTATGGGGCTGGGTCGAATATACGACTGCGTACTATTGGAAGTTCACTCCTAACGGTCCAGTTCAATATGGAAAGGAAGTAAAAAGCGGACATGATATTATGATTGTAGGCAAACCTTTCCAGAACGGAACTAAACTATATATGTGGACTCGTGGGACAGGTGAGGAAAATTGCGGTATTATGACCGTGCAATTGTAATCCTTATTGAACCGGATTATTCACCAATCATTCGGGACGAATCTCTGATATAGCCAAATGTTCGTCCCGAATATTAAAATTATCATTTTATGAGCAGGAAAGTATTTACTTGTTTTATTGTGATTTCCCTTTTTCTTAATAAAGCCGCTTCTTACGGTCAGGAAATTCAAGTGTCGCGTGACACCGTCAAGGTTTCCGTTCAGGAAGGAAATACTTCGCCTCATAACGAAAGAAGCATTACCCCAAAGCCTTTGGATATACGGAAAGCGGTTGATCTTTCTTCCGGCAGTTGCCCGTCCCGGATAACATTTGACGTGCAGAACCCTTATAATCCGACATTCCCTACCGACAAATCGCCTTTGCATGAGGGGGAATATTCTACCTCCGGTATCATTAAAAGCTATCCTTCCGGCTATTTTTACGGCATAGGCAGGCAGGAAAACTTCATCGGCTTGGGAACAATGAACTATGCAGGTATCGGATATGTGTATTCTCCCGGTTGCTGGTCATTCAACTTGCAGGCATATACCGTAAAATGGAGTCTCCCCAGACGCGAGAGTCAGCTATTGGGATTGTCCGGGCTGTTGACATATCCCGTCAACGAGAAAATTCGTCTAAACACATTTGCCTCATACTCCTTCATTCTTTCCTTTCCTTTCAGTTCCTCGAATTACGGGGGATTCGTTTCCTATGACATCATTCCCAACTGGGGGATGGATTTCGGCGTCAGAAGCTATACCGATTTTCCGTTGCATAAAACGAAAACGCTTCCGATAGTAGCTCCGTATTTTCAGTATAAAGGCAACAAATTGGGTATTGATATCGGTGGCGGATTATTTAATTTGCTATTCAAATAACCTGCACTGATTTCTATCGTTACTCCTGAAGCGAGGATTATAAGATAAAGGTATTATCTTTTCATCGAAAAACCTCTTTTCTGCTGCTGGTCATAATTCCCTTCCACCACATTGTCAACCTCCCGTCTGGCTTTGATTTGCTCCCGGTTGTCAAATTCACCCTTTTGCCTGGCAGTGAAGTACAGGAAATCCCCTGCCGCCTGATGTGATTGTCTGTCATCCCCGAACAGGTTAAGGGCGTTCTTGATGTCAGAGACCTGTTCCGTGTCAAAACGGGACTTGTAATAATCACGGGCAAAACGGATGATACTGTGTACCGCCTTGCGGAAGATGTCGCTTGTTTTTAGCAGCAGGAAACTGAGGCAGCCAATAATATGGCTTTGCCATGCAATCCGGTTCTTGAGTCTCGTAGTTTCCTGTGCATGTTCCGTTTCCTTGCGGTTCAGTTCGGACCGGTGTTTGGCCTCCAGTTGCATCAGCTCATGACTGTGGTCGTTCTGTATGGTCTGGATTTTATCCTGCAACCGTTCGATGGTTTCCTCGTGCGTGAAAATCTCACAGCGCAAATCCTCTATTTCATTTTTCAGGGCTTTCGATTTCCCGGTAGCCCAGCCGACAGCGGCGTTCAGAAGCTCGCTTCCTTTTTCCTTGTTCAGTCTGGAGCGTTTCTCGCTGATAGCCCTGTCAAGATCTTCACTCTGCCGTTCCTTTTCATTTGCCTTTTCGATAAGGGCGTTGGTAATGCTTTCCGTTTCCTGCATCTTTTTGTTCGCCATTTCCAGCTGATGTTCCCGGTATTGCCTCGTGGCATCAAGCCGCTTCATTTCCTCCTTCTGCTTCCCAATGATAAAGTCGTTACGTTCCTGATGTTCCTTGCCTGTAACAGCCTTTGACTGCCCACGCTCCATCAGGAGAATGTCGGATGCCAGACTCTGCATTTCGGTCATATCCTCGTCATTAAGTTTGCGGCTCTTCCCGGTTTCGTGGTTCATCCAGTCGAACACGATGTGTGCATGGTAGTTCGGTTTGAACCATTTTTCGCCTACCTTGAAACTCTCCTTGTCCTCCGGGGTTGGTTGCCCACCCAGCCAGTGTCCCTCGTCCTTGTGCAGGAAGATTTGGAGCGGTGTGATGCCCCAACGCCTCCGACACTCCTCGCCAAATTTTTGCACATCAGCCAGTGTCGTGTCAGGTCTGATGAGCAACACACCCTCACGGATTGGCGAGCATCCCGCCACCTTAGTTATCTTTCCGTTCTTGCCCTTGCGTTCACGTTCCCTTTCCTGCATGGCACGACCGGTCTTTTCCTTGACCATCCGTTTGATGTTGTCATAGTGCGCTTGCAGGTCGGGATTGCCGAAGCCGGAGTTTATCCATTGCTCATTATTGGCAGTGAGTTCGGGCACGATGTAAATTTTGGACTTGCCGATATTACGCATGTACTCGGCTGTTCTCCGGTTATGAGCCCCACTTGATGTGACTTTGCAGGGCTTGATATGTATGCTTGATTTTGTAGCCATATTCTTAAAACTTGATTTGGGTTGTTGATTAAACTTATTGTTGTCCGCTCATAATCGCACGGGGTTCTTAGGGGTGCAACCCATAAGCGGAGATTGCAAAGAGAGGGTCACTCTTTGCTCTGGGTTCTCAGGGGTGAAACGCCCTGAGTGGGTCATTAGGGCAAAGCCCTAATCCCCTCGGGAGAGCCCACAACTACGGAAGCGGAGCGTGTAGTTATAGTGGGCTACTAATCAATGTATAGTATATTAATATTGATAATCAGTAATTTATATGAACAAAATAAGGTATAAGAAACAAATTAGTAACAAATATATTTTATTTGAGTTACTGTTACTGAATTGATTTCTTATACAGTTTATGTAAATATAGCAAATAAGCACTTTAAAAATTTATGTTGACAAGACAATTGCTCTGACATTATCAAAACTTTGGCGTTTTAAGTCCAATGGAGAAATCAGGAAGTCCAGCACACCGCAATCCATGAAATTCAAATTAAAATCATTTCCTTCGAAGGAATCAATCTGTAACAATATTTCCCAGTCCTCATAAGGCGAGTCCCATGTTTCCCAAGGGCGGTGAGTCGGTGGTGCAAATAATGAGTGTTCATCGGACAATGGTGTAAAATCAAGATGGAAGTCAATTTGCAACTCATCTGGAGCTATGGGATCATTATCATCGTCAACCAATACTTTTTCCTCCATGTTTTCGCATAGCGGAAAATATAGCACACGGACTGCATCTTTATCACTCACACTTCCACATATATCCATAGGTGCATCATAACAGCCCATATAATAATCAATCTTTGCGAAAAAAGAAAGTAATCCTTTTTTCGGTAGAATGGTCGAAATACTTGATTTCGCCAGTTCCTCTAAATTGATTTGACAAACAAAAAAGTAATGATACTCGTCACCGTCTTCGTCGATGTATGAGGGGTAATCGAAATCTTCAGGCAGGTCGGGGTTGCCCCAGAATCGGGAACTTCCAGTAGCAAGTTTACCCGATGGTACGGACAATTTAAGATAAACAGGTCTCATAGTTCAATCCTCCTCTATAATCTGTTCAGGTTCCCAAATGGAGTCCATTATATCGATAGCTTCCACTACACCATGGCAAGCTGCGGTATCAAGCACTTCGTAGTATAATTCCATGTCTTCCATGAAATCGGTTGGGGCATTGTATTTGGTTGCCACCTCCATCCATTCCCAACCAAAATAATTGTCGGGTGCAAGAGATCCCCGTTCAATACCTTCCAACAGTTGTTGCCGAAAAAAATTAAGATTATTTATTTTACATGTACCCCAGTTATTGTACTCGGTTAGCAGTGCTTTAGCCACATAAAGTCCTGTGTTGCCTTGCTCGATTGCCTTTTTAATATGATGAAGAATATATTTCTTTCGGACTGTCAGCGCGCGTCGTTCCTCTTTCCCCTCCAGCTCGTCGCAACCCACCTTCGCTATCATACTCCAAAGTTCGGCATAGTTCGGAGATTTGCGGTAGGAGAAGGTGAGTTTCAGTAAATCAGAACTTAGAAGCGGATTGTTGATAAGGTATTCTTTCGTGCTTACTTCTGAGCCAAAGTTGACATGAAATTCCTCTTCACCCCATTTCAGGGTTACGGCGTCTTCCGTAACTGAAACCAATTTGACGCGTCCTCCGTCAAGGCGTGGGAGGTTTATGCATGTTTCTTCATTGCCGCCGAATTGGTCTATGTCTGTATAGTAATCCACAGAATAAGTGTTTCCTACCGACATGTCGCGCGTGACATGCGTTGTTTTTATCCCAAGCTCCTTGTAGCTCGCCTTAGGGTCGTAGCCTTCGTCCTTGGAAAAGGTTAGAGGCGACGCTTTGTCGGCAAGTTCTTCAAGTTCCTGTAATTTGTATATGGTATCAATCAGCATATAGCGTGCGTTGTCGAAATCTGCATCTGACAGTGTACAGGTGTCGTAGCATAATGTCAGCGTTTTACGAATCTCAGCATACAGTTTTTTGTCCAGAAGCTTGCGATTATAGGCAAACGCCTCAAGAGAATCAATCACTTTTTTAAGCTGTCTTCCAAACTCGTCGGCAAATTCTTTATATTGGACGACTGATTTTAGCGACGAATACCCCTCCGCCAAATTATTGTCCTTGGTACAGACATATCTACTCTCTATGATGAAGCATCTGTATTTACTTTTCCACATATATCTTCTGTATTTAATATGTCAGTCGAATAGTACTCCTGGATTCATTATAGTCGGCGATTTCCAATTGATGCCGTATTTTGCCAGAACTTTTTCCATTGTAGACCAGTACATGAAGCAGAACCCCATGCCTCGTGACTCATTCTTTAGAATTTCATCGCATTCCTTTTCTACACAAAAAATTACCTCTTCCCACTTCCGTGAACGCTCCACTGGGTCGAATTTCAAATACTTCTTATACTTGGCACAATACTCTTCCATGGACAAATCTGGATCGATATAGTCATTCAGCATGGCGAGTTCTTTTATGTTGTCCTCGTCATTGTGGTTTAGCTCTTTTATGTATTCCCGCACTTCAATACAGAATCTCGGAGTGGAAGTCTCGTCCATCTGAGACAGCATCTGAGACAGCAGTAATGCTTTATCCGCTGGTGTATCAAATTCCCCTTCCAGTATCGGCGGAAGGCTTTTTATAATGGCAAAAGCCTGTTTGCCCAGTTCGATGTTTTTCCACACGGCACCATATGCATGGTAATTGTTTACCATTGCTTTGAACAAAATGGAAAGCTTTTTAATTTCCGACATCATGAAAAATATTGTTTTTAGAATTCTTTTTGCAAACAAAATTGCGTAATGAGTCGGATAGCAGCGTCAATGTCGCGCATGTCACACATTTCAACAGGCGTGTGCATGTATCGGCAAGGTATGCCTAACGATATGGTACGTACACCTTCTCGAACCAGTTGTAATCGGGATGTATTTGTCCCACCAGTAGCATATGGCTTTGCGGACATTTGATAGGCAATTCCCTGCTCTTTTGCAATATTTTCCATTTGCCTGCTTAACTCAATATTACAATCTACGTTGAGAGGAATGACAACCCCGCCTCCCAATTCTATTTTGCCATATTTATTTGATGAACAGTCGGGTACATCTGTGGCAAAATCAAGGTCAATGGTAATTGCTATGTCCGGCTTTATATTGTAACCAGCGATAATAACCCCTCGACTTCCTACTTCTTCTTGTACCGTGGTTACCCCAGTGACAGAATTAAAAATAGAAGCTACTTTTGCCAAGCCTTCCATTACTTTTACAAGAGCCCAAACTCCAAGTTTATTGTCCAACGACTTACCTGAAATTCGATATTCACTAAGCCATTGCCAATTGGGTTTCATAGCTACAATATCACCTACTGATATTCTTGACTTTACTTCCTCTACATCCAGTCCTGTATCTACCCATAATTGACTAAGTTCCAAGGTACGCTTTCTGTCATCAGTTGTCATCAAATGGATTGGTTTTTTACCTATTACACCATTAATGCGTTCACCATTACGCGTAAGTATTACAACTTGAGAACCAGGAATACATTGCTCATCAATTCCTCCATTACGTCGTAAGTACAAATACCCATTTTCATCTATATACAATATTTGAAATCCTATTTCATCTGCATGTGCTTCAATCATGATGTTCTTTCCACTGCCAGAGCCAGAAATAACACCATAAGCATTACCCATGACATCCAAAAAACTCTTACTCACAGAAGATTCTACCTTTTCAAGATACCATGAGCATACTTCTTGTTCAAAACCAGAAACACCTAATAACTGAGACAAAGCATCCAGCAATCTTTCGTCGTTATTTGTTTTGTCAAAATCCATATTTTAATGCAATTCGTTATATTTTTCAATCACACATTCTCTCAGTATTTCCGCCATCTCACAGAAACGTGGACAAATATCGAACAAATCTCCGTTTTCATTGTAATTATATACGGCACACATGTCGCAAAAATTATGTTTGTCACATTTTTGACATTTAACATAATCTCCGATGCCTATTCTGCGCAGTCTGTCAGCATTGTCACTATTCCATATTTCAGATAATGTCATTGAATTGATATTCCCCAAATTCAAGCCATTCCATCCCGGACAAGGGTAAACACTCCCGTCAGAGTCAATACAAATAGATGCAGAAAGAATGTCGCACATCGTTCGCCTTCGTGCATATTTTTTAGATAATGCCTCTTCTAATGAACCAGATATGGAAATAGCGTTGGCATATGCTGGATTTACATCTAAATAGAACTTGAGAGCTTCCCTTACTTGTTTCACATCAAGTCTGGTGGTCAGATTATCACTGCATCCATCACAACCGGCCATCATCATAAAGTCAAAATATATATCCAACCCCATCTTGTTGGCATAACTATGTAAATCACGTACCGTGGAAAAATTAATATTCATGACAGGACATGAAATCATGGCAGGAATATCGTACTTAACCAAAAGTTCAAGATTATGTTTTGTTTTAGCAAATGAACCTTTCCGTCGAGTTATTGTTTCGTGTAAATGTGCATCTGTAGAATACAGCGATACTTGTACATTAAACACATCTAGTTCCTTTATTCTTTGTATATCTTCTTCTGTAAGAGACACCAGATTACTTTGAAGCAATATCATCAGATTTAACCGTTTGCACTCTTCCATGATGCAAAAAAACTGAGGATGCAACAGTATCTCTCCTCCAGAAAAGATGACTTTCAATCCTTCCATTTCTCTGTATTGATGAAGAATATCAACAACCTCTTCTTTGGAAAGGAATCTGCATTTATCTTTTTTAGCATTGGGTAAATAACAATGAATGCAACGCTCATTGCAGGCATCTGTCAATTCAAGTTGCAAATTACGCAGAAAAGGCTTTTCATTAGAAGTAGTTATTCCTATTTCAGGGAAATTCTCAAAACGGCGTTCTATTTCTCGCTTATTTGCATAGGAGAACCTGCGTTCCATTGACATAGGCAGATTTTCAATGTCTATAAGCCACGCCTCATGTAATTGCAGTAAGGTGTCGGTCACTCCAAGGTAACTTGACATATCATTATATAATTGTCCAAGATTGTAAGTTGAACCATAGCTAACGGTAGAAAGCCATTTAAATTCATCAGCCGGAAGTTTTGCATGTACATGGCTAATTTGATTCTCCAGATAAAAATATCCGGAAAACTTTCGTACAAATGTGTACGGATTTAATCGAAAATTAAAATCATGCATAGATATTGAATATCTCTTTTAATGAATCCTGTTTAGGTATATTGTTCTTCATTGTTTCCTGACAGATTCTTTCAATCTCCTTCAAAAGAGGAAACCTGCATCCAACAGATAAAGAGCATTGTTCACAATTGAAACATAACGGTGTGTCTATTGCAGACAAGGCTTTCTCTGGCTGAGAGAGGAATGAACGTGCAATCAAATAATCACGTGATTCTGTGTCAGCGACAACTTTGCCTCGCAGAATATCCAGCATTGATACATAATAAGGACGCATAGGACGTTGTTGTGAACGACAATACTCCACATAACCTTCCAAACATTGGATGGCCTCTTCTTTATGTCCTAATTTAATGTGTAGAAACATTAATAGCAAGTGACGATTTACAGTGTTTCCGAGATTGGTATTTCTTGGGAACAGTTCGATCGCTTCTTTGTCCAATTGGTTAAGATATTCGATTGTCTCAATGCATTCCTTATCATTTAGAGTAGATAATCTGAATAAAGGATTTATTCGATTTTCTGTCAGTTGCATATGACAAACACGTCTGTTTAGATTACAAAAGGCATGATCTATCTCTGAAAGTCCTGGTACAACAATATGTAGAGTTGGAAAACCAAGAAAAGAGTTGTCGCGGATATAAATATTATACCCTTTTTCCATAATCCATCGGCAGATATTATGCAAATCTTCCTGAAAATTCCTTCCAATTTGAATCGTAGTATGACCAGTATATGAATATGTAGGTGATGAAGAAAAGAAATTCTCATGTTGTCTGCCTCGCCCATACATCAGACTGCGCTTGAATTCATTGAACAAATCAAGTCGCTCACAGGTATTTACATCGTTTTCGAAAGCCAATGTTTCGACAGTATAACCTTGAAATACTTCTGTAAAACAACGCTCCAATGCGATTTTAGGATCAAGATCGGCTCCCAAATGCAGTATATACTTTGTTTTATCTGCATTAAACAAGAGAAGTCCGATAACGGGGAAACCTTCTCCCAAAGAATAGTCCTTTACATAAAAGTCCATGCCATGCTTATCGTGAAGGTCGTTTAGCCGTTGTAATACTTCTGAACCTTCAAATACATGTAAGGGAACATCTGGAGGAACTATCTTTCGACGATACATCTCTTGTATGCAATATCGCTCAAAAATTTCACAAAATCCCTGTATAAGTGCTTCCTCCCGGATATTCCCGGCACACATGCCATTTGAACCGTTTATCCAACGTATGAGTGAATACGGCACATCTATAACCTTGCCACTGTTAACATGATAAAATGGAATGGAAACACCTTCTACTGTTTCGGCTTTTAGCCCGTCAGCAGACAATACACGTGGCGTAAATTCCATTATCATTTCCAAAGCTTCATCATGGTTCAAACTGTATGGTTTTTCATCTGGAAAAAAACGGCAGGATTCATTAATGCAAGCAGGATTGGGGTAAACAATTACCCTGTTTTGGAATCGTTCCATGAATTCGGCATAGCCACTTGCAAGAGCATAATCCTTGTCCATACCTTTACCATTCGTTCCTATTGATGAATCTTCATCATGTGCCAAAAAGATACGACAAGAACAAAACATGGAGCCATCTCCAAGTTGTTGTTCTTTGACAGGAATGCCATGTAGGGCTATTATGTTTTTAATTCTACTAACAGTCCCTTGGGGACTATCTGCTTTATAAGGTTTTATTATCATAAATTTCAGCTACCAATGATTTAATTTGTTTTCGATAATTAGCTTTCCAGTCCGGACATCCTGACTGAGTGCCATGCTTTTTGTCTGTAAATAATGCATTATGAGGACATCCACCGTTACATAAAGGAACGAGTACACAGTCTTTACAAATATCGTTCTTAAAGGGACTCCATTTATTCCACATTCCATACCATTCTGGCTCGATTTGTAGAACATCTTCTTGTACTCCAATATTTCCTGTTATCCATTGAGGATTACCTACGGTATCCAGACATTTATAAATTTCTCCATCTACGCCAATCACGATGTCTCCTTTTCTCAAACATCCTCCAGATGGTGCTGCATGCGGAAACTGATATTCCCATAAGCCTAAAGTGTGAGCACATTGAATAAGTTCCCATTCTATATCTATAAATTCAGTCTCTGAATAAAGGTCTTTGGAAATATTGTCAGGCGTATAATTATAATCTATAGTTCTACAAAATGCCAGTCCGACACATTTCTTTAATTTGCTATTGGCAATTCGATGCAATAACGCAGGAATATGGGAAATGTTATTTTTATCAATAGTCACACGTACGGTAACTAATGCTCCCATTTCTACTAACATTTCAAGGTTACGCCAAAGAATGGGGAAGTATCTTTTCCGTGACAATAACGGACGACGTTGCTCTTGAATATCCTCCAAACCATCAACTGTAATAATATACCTCTTTACATTCAAATCAAAAATCAGTTCCTCACATCGACGCCTATTCAATGCAAGTCCATTCGTTGTGATATCTGCCGAATATTTAATGTGATTCTCTTTACAGAAATTTATCAAAGCAACAGATATATCTCTGAGTCTATTGTAAGCTAGTAACGGTTCACCACCAAACCATGTTACACGCAGTTTCTTACATATACCAATCTGATTTTGCATAAATGACAGAATATTGTTTATTGTTGAAGTGGTAATTACACTTTTTTTCTTTTCCCCTTCAAAACAATAAACACATCGCATCTGACAGTTTTGTGTTAAGAGTATTGTTAAATCTATATATGACAGATCTTCTTTTCCTTTTGAATAAAGTATATCCCATTCCTTTTTTTCATTTTTCTTAGCATCCACCAAAATGCCCAATCGGAATAAAATATGCAAATAAGACTCATCAAGCTCCGTCAATTCCTTAATCTCTGTTTTATCGACCAATACGGCATTACGCGAAAAAGTATTGAAGACGACCAAGTCATTCTCTCCAATATCAATCAGGTCATTCCAAACAGACCATTTCAAATCATTCGTATTTGGCAACTGCAAATCGAATGGGCTTATATTATTTTGAGATAGTAGTTTCATGTGTGTTGATATATTTTTTTAATGATCGCAAATGATTATACCAATATTCAAAACGTTCTTGTGACATATCTCCGAATAATACTGGAAAATTTAGCATGCCAAGCATTGTCCAATCACGAATATCCTTGATATATGGCTTTATGATTGATATATTATTATCATAATCAATAGACCCTGGAACAGGAGAAAATTTATTAATCGCAAGTGATGTAGGCTGAGTTTCAAGAATGAGCTGTTCCGTCAATTCCAAATCCTCTTCTGTTTCTCCAAAATAGTTAACTATATAACTTGTGTAAAATGGGATTTCAATTTTATGACACAAAAATGCGGCTTGGCGACATTGTTCTACTGTTATTCGCTTGTTCATTTTATCAAGTATGCGTTGACTACCGGATTCAAACCCGAAAAACAATTTAATACATCCTGCCTGTTTCAATAATCGCAAAAACTCTTCATCAACTTGGTTTACTCGTAAATTTGCCCACCATTGATATGGGGTTCCTTGTTCTATCAGTTTATAACAGACTTCTTTCCATGTATTACGGAAATTGCCAATAGAACTGTCTTGTATAATAAAAGTATTAACACCACATTGATGCGAAACCCATTCCATTTTCCGAATGAAGTATTTGGAAGAATGGCATCTTGCATATAAAAAACAATTGTGAGCACAAAAATTGCATCTATACATACAACCCCTTCCAAAAGTAATAGGCATCACCTTATGTATAATTGCATTAGATATCTGATGAGAAGGTTGTGTATAAAAATCTTTATCGATAAGTTCCCAATCGGGGAATGGAAGCTCATCAAGATTAGGTATAACATCAGCCTTTTCTACAGAATCCTTTCCCGGAAAGAAAAAACCTTTAATTGCGTCCATGCTTTCTCCATTCAACAACCGTAAAAGTGGCAGTTCTCCTTCTCCGATAATTACGGCATCAAATGGTACGTATGAAAGTGTGTTTTGGGGCAATAAAGTTGGGTGTACCCCTCCTGCTATCATTAATGGGCATTTGAGTTTCAAAGAATGAAACCGAGACGTAAGATCCTTGAATATATGACTTACATATTGGAATCGGGCAGTAAAAAATGAAAAACCAATCACTTCCGGATTGAAGGATTGGCATATAGACCATAATTCGTCCAATGTTTTTTTATCTTCTCCTTTGTTGCATCGCAACATTTGCTGCATATCTGCTATCTTAACTTGTATGCCATGCACTTTTAGATAAGTAGCCAATCCGACAACTCCTTCTGGAGCCCTTTCTGGCTCATCCGCAAAATTGCAATTTGCGTTCCCTATATAAAATCCCGACCAAGGGATTATGAATAATATCCTTTTCATGTGTTCATGTTTAGTATCTTGTTAATTATTGCTTTTTTCTCTTCAACGGATTTCCCTTTTAGGATATAAAGTTTACCGCCTTTAGATTCTATCCATTTTAGCACATGATTCCAATACATTATATTGCTTTTACATCTGTATGGATAACCAAGCATAAAACGTTCTCTAAAACAACCTCCATTACATGTAGGCATGAATTTACATTGAAAACATTCTTCAGGAATTGGAGCCATTGCGGCTATTTTTTCTCTTGTATTATATTTGACAAAGTCTTCGGGAGCTTGCGTAAGGAAATTGCCTATTACGGATTCCGGAACATCAAATTCCGCGCATGAAAAAATATCACCCCCCGGACTTAATGCCATATACCTGTTGTGGCAGTTAGCTTCCCGAAGACAAAGAGAAGGTACCCCCAAAAGCAAATCTGCTATCAATTTTACAATGTCAGTATTATTAGCAGGGTTAGTATCGTTTGCCCATTTATCAAAAAAACGGATCATAGCCTCCGCGTATTCTTCATCGCTTATATACATTGATGATGACAATGTATCCGAATGATTAATTGGGAACACTCGGGAAAGACGAACGCTCATTTTTCTTTTCTTATAAAAGTCGTAGATATCATCAATTCTGTTTAAATTATCCTTTGTAATAAGGTTAATGGCTCCGCATCTTATCCCGGAAGCTAAAGCATTGTCTATATTATTAATAGCAATGTTAGTAGAATCTTTCCCTGACGGGAATGTGCGATATTTACTGAATAGGTCTATGCTGACACCAATATATCCGTCAAAATATTTCTTAATCAGCTCGTATGTGTTGGGGTTGAGCAAGATTGCATTAGTCTGGGTTCCATGAGCTACTTTTATGCCATTTTTTGAGAACAAATCATTGGCATATTCTATAATGTCCGGCAATTTTTTAGCAAGTAAAAGAGGTTCACCGCCATGCCAACAAATTGTAAGGCTTTTGGCCCCTACAATAGAAGCATATTTGCATACGAATTGTATTCCACGTTGAATTTCTTCATCTGACATTTCGCTTCCTTGAGCATGATTGTCACGCCCATAACAGTATTGACACGCCAGATTACATTTTAGCGTGACTTTAAACGTTACATATATATTTCTAAATGTTGACATAACGATGAACTGATTAATTTTAATCAAGTGGAGCTGGATGACCCTCATTGCAACGGTCACACCATTCTGCTTGAGCTTCGCTTGCATCGAGACGAACTTCGAGTTCAGCGAAAAGTACTTCATTCTGTGCCATAGTGGTATAGAATTTTTATTATTCCTACTCTATTAAGGCTTTTCGGATTCCGCCGTTTATTGTTGTTTGCTCAAATATTTGATACTTGCATATCCATCTGAGCCATTATATTTTATTTTCGCAAATCCGTTTGTAATTTCGTAAACATCCACTATCTGGTTGGGCTTCAATACACCGATAACTCTTGCGTTTTGACTGGGTGCAGAACGGATATTCAAGACCGATCTCGCCGTACAATAGTACTTTGTTGTTTGTGGAAAGGTATATTCGCTTTTTGTTGAATTTGTTGTGTGGCTGTCGGAAGAAGACATGATATTTATTCCAATCAATACCCCAACAATTGCCAACGTAATCAGGAAGGATGTTCCGGAATAAAATATATATCTTATAACAGCCAACCCAATATTGCTTATCCAAATAAAAATGCCAACCACTATCATAGCTGCATAATAGGCAATCCCCCCTAAAAATATTCCTGCTACTATTCCCCAAAACCACCCGAGAGAAATCAGCCAACCAATAAAAGGTATAGCCATGCAAATCAATAATAGGACGGACAGTATGCTTGTAATCGTTTCTGAAGTATCTGCAAACCAATTCCCTATATTGCCTATAAAGTCATCAAAACGATTCCAAATGGATCTACGGTATGTGATATATGAACGTGTATTATGGCTGATAGGAATAGGACCGCGTCCAAGAGGAGTTCGTATTTCCCCCTGTTCCATATCTATACTGATGCCACTTGGCAGTTTTATCATCTTAGCCATAATAAGAGCTATTAATAGTATTTACACTCGTTACAGTCACAACTTTTTGGAAACTTCACACCATACCACTGCAATATAGTTGGTTTCTTCCGTCCTGGATTATTATTGAACGGTGCCCAGTTCGCAAAATGCAATTCTCGCCTATTTGCCCACATGTAAAAGTCATAATTCAACTCCTGATCAAGCGTAGTGATAAGGCAATCGGTTCCTTTTGACAGCTCCTGAATTGCCAGCTTCACGACCATGGTGTTAATAGGAGCTATATCAGTGGAAAGCCCCACTTGTACCATCGCATTTGCGTCTTCTTCAGAAGTGTAGGCAGGTATGACACCGGTTGCACGTGCTCTCCGTAAGTCTGTAATTTCTTCTTCATGTGTGTACCATTGGCTTCCTTTCAGACAGGCATAGCATGGCCCACCCGGACGTACTCTTAGGACATCCCCTCCTTCAGCTCTAGTAACGGCCCGACCGAACAGTCCAACCTTATTATACTTTATTATTAGGGCGTTCAATAAATATCTACTTGGTAAGCTATCGGTAGCTGCTATTACCAAATCCGTTTCAGATACAAGCTTTTCTATTATCGGCGTATCTTCCATAATGTCAATTGGATATGTATTGACATTAGCATAAGGGTTCTTTCCCAAAATTGCATCGCGTACAATATTTGTTTTTAATCTTCCAAGTTCGTTGACTCCTGCTATGTGTCTGGAAATGTTATGTAATTCAAGACGATCGAAATCAACAAGTGCAAAATTTCCCACACCGGCTTTGGCCAGTTCTACGGCTATGCTTGCACCACCGCTACCCAGACCGACAATAAGAACATTTCTTTTCTCTAATGCACCAACTTCAATCAAACCCTTACTGCGAGTATACAGATTGCTTTTATCCGGAACATATTCAATTCTGACTTGGATGTCAGGATTGTTCGGAAGAAAAGCCCGTTTTGACAACTGCCCATTCTCCAACCTGAAAACAATTATCACATTGAACCTAGACAATTCAGAATTTGACCTCTTCATTTCTTCAACCAAGGTCTCAACATTGTCAAAATCCGCCTTGTTTTGAACTTTCAGGAATAAGCAGGCAACTGCATAACCTGACGGTGCAATCTGAGGATACTCCAAATAAGCATGATATACATCCTCTCCTTTCCATTCATAAGCCACCCCGGGCTTGAATTGTTCTGGGGCGTTGATAAACTTCTGAATTTGGTACTGATGAAGATAAAGTAGGCTGTCCATAGAGATTGTTCTGATAATTAGTAGCTATAATAATCTTTTTTGGCAATTTCCGTTGCTTTTATACCGTCCATTTGGTTGACCTGTGAGGACGGCACCGCAACCATTTCTCCGTCTTCATTCATTATCAGCTCAACACCTCTGTTTCCGTCATGCTGATCTTTGATTACCTGACTGACATCCGTACAATCATTGGCTTGATTTTTCTTGAAAAAACTCATATGCGTTATTTTTATCGGTTAAACTTATCTTTCTGGAGCCGTACTGAGATATTTGTCCAGCGGATATCCTGTCTTCAGATGATTCTCATAAACTTCAAGCCATATCCTAACCTTGACTACCACCTGATACAGATATACTCCCGGATGCCATTGGGAGGGACCGTAATGGCATATGCGGGTACAGCCGTTTTCCCCTGTAAGCGTGTGCATCGGATGACTAGCATTCAGCAAAGCGTTTCCTGAACGGTCACGCAATGGCTTAGGGCTAGTAATAAATACTTTAGGTACTGAATAAGGATACCCAGCCAAATCTATTCTTACCGTATATATTTTCTTTGAGTTGGTTTGTAATGCTATGGTCAGCGTATTACTTGTCAACTTGAATTGCTTAACAGAAAACGCCTGTGAAAGCAAATAGAATTCATCTTTTAATCGTTCTTCTGTCATATTTCTATTGTATTATAAAAGTTGATAAATGCTTCAGATATGCTTTTCCCATTAATATTCCACTTAGGTACGGACTTGAATTTGACTCCATTATTCCTCTGTGCCAGTAACTTCGGCGGATTATAGGGAAACGTCTTATCGAATATAAATTTGTACACATCTTTAGCGTCAGTCATTTTTACTTCTACAGTTGAAGAATCCAATTGAAAAACGCTAACATTCTCAAATTCAGTCTTAAGATATTTTATAATCACTGCAAACTCCTTCTTGTTCTCTTTGCTTGAGAGCCAATAGTCAGTGTCAAATGCAGGAACTTTCGAATCCATATGACTATTGTTGGTCAATGATGTCTGCTCTAACGCCATCATGTCAGGTTCTCCTTTAGGTTTGTAAATAATGTCTGGATGGCTCTTGTCGTAAATCTGTCTGACAGGACTCTCTCCTTCCAGTATTATCCATTTCAACTTTATACAACTACCATTATCATAATAGCGAAATGCGTTTACAGTAGATTTTCCATGACGATAGTTTCCTATCAATAGAACAAAACTCCTCAAATGACATTCTCTCATTCCAGAAAGAGTAGAATGCGTATCACCACCACTCGGATGGTCAAGTTCTAAAGAGTGATGCGAATGCCATGTGCCTATATGGTGAAGGGCATGTTCCTTTACCAAAAAATCTGCATTCTTATCTAAAAAATCAAAATCTTGTCTAAAGTGGGTATGATGGTGTTCAGCCTTCCTGCCGGGTCCCACTATATATTGTATAAATGGAATTCCGAATGGAGTCCACAAACCAAACAGGTTTCCCCCTGTTTCCATTTGAGGAGACTCCAATATGCACTTTGACAGATAATCCAATTCGCTCTTGTAGATGATAATCTTTCTATCATTATCTCTATTTTTTTCGTTTTGAACTCTGTCTTTACCCATAATAATCCCAAATAGTTTACGCAATTTTAACATAACATTTTTAGAAGTTCATCTTCATATAAGATCTTGTTGTCTTCTATATTCATTGTTTCTCCCTTTTTATGAGAACATTGAATATTTCATAAACAACAAACCTCCGTTTCCTTGTAAGAAACGGAGACTACATTTAATATATTGATATATAGCAAAATATAAACTGTTTAATAATGAAAAGTAGATCAAATGCATGTTTTTTGACATGTACTTCGAAATTTCTTGTATTCCAATGACTTACTTTTCGGGATTTTTTAATATCTTTGCATGTAGTTTCCGTTTCTTACAAGGAAACGGAGACATTTACACAACAGATTTTCTTTATAAATCCTTAATTATCATTTCATTTGCCCGATCGATAACAGACGTGTCTATCGAGGCAAGATATATCTGTGTGGTGGCGATGGAATCATGACCGAGCGCATCCGAAATCACATTGACAGGCACATTTTTCGATTTGGCAATGGTCGCCCAAGTGTGACGGGTGACATATGTTGTAAGCGTGACCGGCAGTTTCACCATGTCGGCGATGATTTTCAAGTTGTTGTTAATACGGCGTAAGGCTGTTTCGTATTGTTTACGCTCATCGCTGACCGAACAGTCTATAATAGGAAGCAAATAAGGAGAATCCTTACTCGAATAACGGTCAATCAGTTCCTTGATAGGTTTTATAATCTTGATGTGAAGCACTTGATTCGTCTTATGCCTCCGATAGGTCAGCACACCATTTTGAATGTCCGTCTTCTTCAGAAATACTGCATCTATAAAAGACATCCCCCGACAAAAGAACAGGAACAGGAATATGTCACGGGCAAATTCGATGTTGGGCTTAAGAGACAGGTCAAGATTCTTGATGTGTTTGATGTCGTTGATTGAAATTGCCCGTTTGAGGGTTTTCTCTGTTCCGGTGAACACCGTACGAAAAGGCTTGCGATCCCTGGTCAACTCCTGTTCGACCGCACGGTTATAGACAGCCCGAAGAATACGCATATAAAAGGATATGGAATTTGATGAAAGTCCGGTCGATTTCAGATACGCCTGATAATCTTCCATTGTAATCTGGTCTATTGCATCCAATGTAATGTCTTCGTTATCCCGAAACCTCTTGAAACTGCCGAGTGCAGCGTGGTAGTTCTTTGCCGTGCCGACATGTTGCAATTGCCGTAACCGTTCGATGACATCCTCCATGAACCTGAAAAGGGTATTCTTGTTTGCGGTGTTTCTGAACTCCGTAATTATATCTTCGGACGAATACTCATGCCGCCTACGATCGAATTCTTCTATAATTCCGTTTAGTCTTTCCATATCCCGATGGATTCTCTGCGCAATTGTCCGGACAAATTCAGCACGTCCGTTGTCGGGTGTGATTACAAGTTTCGACATTTTTTCATCCCATTCATCGGGGAACACCTTGTATTCCGTTGTAATCTGTCTGACGATACGGCGGTGAGTTATAAAATAGACGATGGTGCCCGGACGGTCTGAGACCGTTGACGGGCGAAATTTTAATTTTACTGTTGCCATAACTGTACTTTTTTTAATGTTTCTGTCTATAAAATGTATAGGCAACGGCAGCAAGAGTCAGGACAATGAGTATGGAATACAAAAACACCAGTTCGGTCAGTATGTCGGAATGAATCAACTTCCGGTTGGCAAAAATGACCAAAGCAAAGAATACGGAAAGTAGTATCAGTAATATAACCATGCACGAGAAAACCGCCTGCGGAATTGAGACCCGTTTCTCGTTCTTACGGATCTCCCCGGCGGCTATTCTGGCGATACTGTTCAACTCATCCTGCAACATTTTCCTATCCTCTTCCGAAAAGCGGATCGGCAAATCGGTTTTGAGCAGGTCATGCAGGTTGAGCATGGTGGTGGCGAACGTGCCTGTCTGACTGACAAGTTTTTGCAGAAGGTTGTAAGCCCTGCCGATTTCCGGTTTCAGGTCACGGAACTCGTCAGCCAATGCAGTACTGCGTTCTTCAAGCCGTCGGGTTCGTGCTTCCGCCTTGCGTTCTTCGTTCTCACTCTGTGGCGCATCCTGCGCCAGTTCATTGCTGTAATCGTATTTTCTGCCTGTCATAAAGTTCCTTTCTATCGTTTACGTGATGTTTTAGGTTGTCTGCCATGTTTCGCGATGGCTGCACGGGCACAACGCCGGGCACGTTCCATTTCGTCCTCGTCCTCTTTCCGTCCCCAAGGCAGGTCGCTGGAAGTGCCGCCTCCGCCACCCGACGGGGCAGACGGGACATTCATCATGCCGACAAACAGAGCCACTGCATAGTCCGTAAGCTCCTTGTGGTTTGCTGTTTCCCGGTAGTCGAACTCGTCATCGAACAATTGCATGACATTGTCGGGAATATAGAACCTGTAATCCCTGCCATCATGTGTAAGTTCATACCTTGATGTTCCGTCGTGCCATGAGGAATAATCTGCAACAGGTCTGTCACCGGTTGTTTTCAAGTCTGCACCGGAATGCGTTGCAGTCTGTGCCGGGACCTTGTTTTCTTCCGGCTTAATCTCTGTCACTGACAGGTTGTGAAGTCTGTTCCACGTCGTTTCAATCTTTGATGCCATCAGGGTGCGGCCTTTGCCAAGTTCCGATGCCTTGTAGATAATGTCTCCGATACCGACCGTATAACCCCGCAACACATCTTTCTTGTCACGCCGTTCTTCGAGCGTATAACCCTTTTTCCGCACCCTTGCAACATAATTGTTCCATGACCATGACGGCATGGAACGCAGGATACCCGTAAGTTCCCGGGCAACCTCGTCGGCGTTTGTCCTGCGGATTTCCGCCGCTGTCGTCCAGCCCCGTTTCCGGGCTATACGCTCCGCGGCATACTGTGCGCGGAGATGTATGTTGTGGTCGTTGTTGGTTCTGCCGTCCTTGTCCTTGCGGCAGACCGCAGCGTGCAGGTGGGGAATGCCGCTCTTCGATTCCAGATGCAGACTTACGGAATAGATGCTTCCGGCAAGGTTTGTCCTGTGTGAATACACGTTGCCATGTCTGCCCTTGAACTCCATGCTGTCAAATTCACGGACAAAATCGTCCCACAGCCTTTCCCAGTCTTTCAGGGTGAAATGTTCCGTGTGTTCCTTTGCCGGGCTGATTTCAATGCGGATCATGTTCTTGCCCGTCGGCGCATGGGCTTTTATCATGTCCCATACGCCCTGCGCATCGAGTCTGCACGGAAGCAGGTTGTCCTTGATGTGGTATATCAGTTCGGGATGTTTCTTGTTCCTCGACTCTCCGGTGATGTATCGGAGGGCGTTTATTCCGTGACTTATGGATTTTGCCTTGCCTATCATGTATTTTCTTTGGTTTCTGTCTGTTCCTGTATTTTGGGGTTTTCGGGAATTCGGTTCGGTGCGAAATAGCGGTCTATGATTTTTGTGATGGCTTCCGCAGTCCTGCCGAGCAGTTGCAATGCACCGACCATCCAGGTTTGATTGCGGAACATCGCCCGGCGTTCATCCTGCGGCATGGCGTTGAGCATGGACGTGTATCTGGCATAGTCGCTTCGCGCTATGATGAGTTCGTCACGTATCAACTCTTGTCTTGGGGTCATGCGCTCTTTCGGCCTGTAATTGTATGACCGGGCCAATACATAGTCACTGATTGTCATGCCGCACCTGTCGGCCAGCCGTCCAATATATTCCCGTTGTGTTTTGCTGACACGGAATGAGATGGTCGAGTCACGCCTTTCCCGTTTGCTTTCAGGAATCCCGGACTCTTCATCATGCCGGGTTGTTTTCTGTTTCGTATTCATAAAAAAGAGGGATAAAAGTGATACAAAAGGCAGATTACGGTGCGAGCCTGCGAGCGGCGTTCCCCATTGTCCCCATCGGACAATGGCAAGAGTGCCGTGTATGGAATGACCGCCAGGGAGTGTAATACATCGGCATATCTTGTAATGAAATACCGTCCCCGGTCTCACAGAACGTGCATCCACTGCCGGATAAATGTCCATAAATGCCTTTCGGAATTTATGGCTGTATATAAAAGGGTTGGGCTTGCAGCAAAGGATGTAGCCTTGTCATCGGTTGCCCTTACGGGCATGATGCTGCACTTCTGCCGCCACTCTTGTCAGATTTTGCCTGCAACCTTGCAGGGAAGAAGGACAGGAGTGTCTGACATTTCTGTTCGCATTTCTGTTCCCCTTATTTTGCAGAGGTTCACGGATATTGTTTCAAGACTGTCAGATACTCCGATTCTCCTTTAACTGTTTCTGCCCGCAGCATTGGACGGCTGTGATTGCAGGTGTTGCCGTGCATCCTCCACGGCCTTGAAATCGGACGAGATCTTCATCAGCGCGATGCTGACACGGCACAGCTGGCCGATGTTGACGAACTCCTTTACAGCCTCCATCAGTTTCTGCGCACGTTCCTGCCGGTGTCTCATTACCGCTTCGTTACTCGTTCCATTCTCCTTTGTCAGTCCGTGGTTGAGAAAGCGGTTCACGGCAAGCAGGTCGGTTGCCTCAATCGTGTCCGTGTCTCCCTTTCCGGTTGCATGACCGACCATCACACGGATGGAATCGGCCTCGTAAGGGGTACATTGTCTGAGAAAATCCAGGATGGTCTGTGCCTTGGCCCCGATAGCGGAGCGTGTCGTCTTCTTGCCGGTTTCCCTGTTTGAGGAAGCCTGTGGTACGGCATTCGGGAAGCCTGTACCTGTCATGTTGGAATCATTCATACTGCCTTTGTTTTATAAAGTGGATAAATCATTTGTTTCTCTCCCGGCTCACGAGATAACCCATGGCCTCGCTGTCTATTTCGTCCTGTGACTTTACCCTTACCCGTTTCAGCCAGGCATCGAGGTCTTCCTTCGCGAAGAAGCACAGTTTGCCTCCCGGCTTGTAATAAGGGACTGCGCGGCGCATCATCATCTTGTAGAGATAACTTGGTTTCACTCCGAGATACCGGGCCGCTTCGGTGGTGTTCATCAGATTGCGTTCACTTTCCATATCGCTTGTTCATTTGTTGTTTATACTCGCTTTACCGTCTTGTTGCAACAATGCGGAACAGTCAGGCTTTTGGCCTTTATTTGCCTTCCGTTTCGTTTGCAAAGTTACTTTGGACTTAAAGGGGCATAATGGGGGGCAGATGGGGAAAGTGTATAAAGCGACAGTGCGCCATACTGCTGATATTCAACAGTATGGCGCACTGCCATGATAGAAGTATGTTATCCCGAATGGGGAACCCGCGGGCTGCTATGGGGACATTCTCAGTTTCCTCGCGTTTTCGATGGCCCTGTCAACGGATTTGCGGTATTCACGGTTCTCTTCGGTTGTCCCGCCGCTGCAGACATCGCTGCGGTGCTTGTCGTAATATGACTTGGATATGCCGCAGCGTTTCAGGAACTCTTCCGCCCACAGTTTCCCGCGTTCGTGCGGCCTGATTGTCCGGGATACGGCCAAAACCATATAGCAGACACGCAGGTTCTCTTTCGGGCGGACAGCGACGGGGCGTGAGGTCGGCTTCAGGTTCATGAAATTCACGAAATCACTGCCCGATGCGAACTCGAACTGACAGTCGTTGCACACTTCGTAAATGAACAGGCACAGGGCAAGATCTACGGTGTCCATCCATGCGGATGTCTCCTGCAACAGGTTCGCTCCGTTCATGGCTTGCCCTCCTGCATGCGGTTGATGTCGGCAATGATGCTTCCCGCGATTCCCTTCAGGCGTTCCACCAGCACGTCAAGAAACAGCGGCTTGAAACAATACACGCAGAAACACCGTTCGAGTTCCTGCTGCCATTCCTGATACAACAGGTCTGCAAGGGCGTGGGCCCTGTCATATTCCGCTTTTGCGGTGTCACATTCCTTGTCAAGCAGCCTGTATTCCGCGGACTCCAGCGGCAGTAAATCCAGACGGTTGCTCTTTGCCGAATAGTCGCGCCAGAGTCGGGTGGCCGCACTTTTCGCTTCCTCGTGCCTCAGTTCAAACGGTTTGATGTGCTCCTCGAAAATGCGTTCGAAATTTGCGGCATAAAGCTCCGACCTGTCCGACGACAGGTATCCGTCCGTTTCCGAAAGCAGGGAAATGGAACATTCCAATAACCGGGCGGGATTCTCCCGTGCCAGATTTTCCGCCTCCTTGACAAGGCTGTTCGTGTCGTTGAAATCCCGGTAGAACAGGGATAATGACAGGGCCCGGCCAAAAGAGAAACCGTCCTGGTTGCAGGTGGCGACAAGTGTGTTTACCTCACTTAACCGTTGTGTAATTTGCTGTATCATCATAGTCGTCAGGAATTAAAAAGGTCATCCATGGTTACTTCGCTATGGACGATGCTATGGTATTTTCCCTCGCCGACTCCGTAAGTCGTGACAAAGGTATGCACTACGGACTTCTTCGTCCTGGTCTTGAGCCTGAAAAGCTCCCGGCGGTTCCGCAGTTTGGCCTCATATTCACCTGTGATATTGTATGCTCCTTCGCTGAATTTCATCTCGCAAAGGTGGATGATGCGGTCTGCACGCTCGATAATCATGTCTATCTGTGCCCCGGATGTTCCGTTTTCCTTGTCAGCGCTACAACGCCAGGTGGAAACGGATGTAGCCATTCCCGATATGCCCAGTGCCTTCTTGATCTGTGCATGGTGCAACATGCATATAAGCTCGAAGGTGAGTCCCATCCATGAATGGATGCTGCTCGATTCAAGATGGTGTGTCCACCATTGGTCGTCCCTTGAAAGGTTCTTTTCGACAAACTTGAAATAGAACAGGGTATAGAAATCGACCAGCCTGTAAACCGCATCCGTCCGACGGTTGCCGAACAGGTTTGTCTTGTCTATGAAATCGCAGCGTTCAAGATTCGTGAGGATGCGTGTGAGATAGGCCCCGGATATTTTCGTTTTCGTGCTGATTTCTGTTCTTGTCAGACCGGATTTGTTGTCGGCCAGGGCCCTGACTACCTCCACGTACGATTCCGCACCGGGAAATATGGCGTTGTAAAGCTCGTCGAACTCCATCTTCAGTGCACCGGTATCCGAGAAACACAGGCGGTCAACGTTCTGGGCAAAGCTCTGTTGCGGTTCAAGCATTTTGAGATAGAAAGGGACACCTCCGGTAAGCATGTACCCCTGCAATATCTGGTATCTGTCCCAATGGACTGAACGGCTTTGAAGGTATTCCTCCGTTTCCTTCAAGGAGAACGGCTTCAGGTATATCCTGTGCCTGATTCTGTTGTGCAGCCCGCCCCGGTTCTTTATCAGCTTGTCCGTCATCCACGAGGTGGCCGAGCCGGTGGCGACCAGTACGATATTGTACTGGCTGCTTGCCCAGCCGTTCCAGAAATATTCCAGGGCACTCACAAAATCGGAGCGGCGGGAATCCATCCACGGCATTTCGTCTATGAAGATGACCTTGCGCCTGTCATCGGGAAGGGTGGAAAGATAGTCCTCAAGGGCATTGAAGGCATCAACCCAGTCCTTGAACGGGGCGGGTTTCGTTCCGGAATATGCCTTGAGTGCCTTGGCGAAGTTGTTAAGCTGGTCACGGGTGCGGAGATTGTGTCCTCCCACGAACTTGAAATCGTATTTGCCTTCAAAAAACTGCTCCACAAGGAAGGTCTTGCCGATCCTTCGTCGTCCGCATACGATTACGAACTCCGATTCATTGGAATCCATGCAGCTTTGCAGTTCCTCACATTCCCGTTGCCGGGCTATCAGTCTGTTTGTCATATCATTGTTTTTTGTGCAAAGGTACTCTAAAATTTGGATAACAGACTATGACTCGCACAAAAAATTACCAAGATTGAATAATTTGGATTTATGGCGGTAATCTTTCGGGATACTCATCAATCGAATACACTATCTACCAGATTTACTGCCTCCACCTTCTTGCTGTCAACAATCTTCGCGTAGATCTGGGTCGTTTTCACATTGGAATGGCCGAGCAGCTTGCTTACCGTATAAAGGTCGGCTCCAAGGGTCAGCATCATGGTGGCAAACGTGTGCCGGCTCGTGTGATAGGTAATCTTTTTCGTGATACCTGCTGTTTTCGTCCATTTGGCCAATACCTTGTTTATATTGGGTTCGGCTATCAGACCTGTGAAAACTTTATCCTCGTCGTTTGCATTTTTCCGCTCCGGCAGCCATTTGACCGCCTGTCCCGAAAGTGGCAGGAAGATGGGAGTGGTTGTTTTCTGCATGATAACGGAAGCTCTCCACTGTTCGCCATCCTGTGAAAGATCCGTCCATTTAAGCGCATAGACATCGCTGAGACGCAGGCCGCAATAACAGGAGAACAGGTAGGAACGCTTGACAAGCTCATTGGGGCATTCCGTTGCAATCAGTGCCTTGATTTCGTCAATGGTCAGGAACTCACGCTTGCTCTCGGGTACTTTGATACGTTCCGATGGAGTGAGGGACATGAACGGGTTTTCCGGAATTACTTCGGCGCGGACGGCTGCATTAAGTGCCGTACTGAAGTAGCCGACATATCCGGACATGCTTTTGGGGCTCAGCTGTTTTCCCCATGTAGTTTTATAGTCATTCCTTATCCACCCGATGAATTTGAGGCAGAAATCCTTGTCAATATCTCCCATTCTGATCTTGTCCTTACCCACAAACGAAGAGATAAGGTTGACCACAGTCCCCAGCAGTTTGACACCCCTGACACCTCTTCGTTTCTGTTCCTCGAAATAGGTTTGCATCCAGTCGTTCAGCAATATCTTTGACCTGCCGTTTATGTTTTTCAGTCCGGCTTTCCCATTGGTTATTTCGATAATTCTTTTCGATTTGATGGTTTCCACCGCTGCAAGTGTAGCCTTGTTCTGCTCTTTCACTCTTGCGTTTATCTCCGGAAGATGATAAAGTTTGAGAAATTCGTAATGACGTTTCCCGTCAACATATATATCCAGATAGTATGATTCCGAACCGTCCGCGAGTTTCTTGGTACGTACCTTTACAGGTTCTTTCAGTTTGGGTTTTCTGCTGGTTGTTGCCATTGCTGTTGTTTTATCGGTTAATTATTAGTCTATTCTTTCATTGTTCAGAATACGTTTTCTATCAGGCTTACCGCTTCGTCCTTTTTCCGGTCTATGATCTTGGCGTATATCAGTGTATGCCTGATAAAAGTTTGGACACGGTATAAATGTCCGCTCCAAGGGTCAGCATCATCGTCGCAAACGTGTGCCGACTCGTGTGGTAGCAGACGTTTTTTGTTATTCCGGCTGCTGCAGCCCATTTTTTCAGATTCTCGTTTACATTGCCGTCATAAACCAGACCCTTAAAGACAAGGGATTCAGGATTGGCATCATCCGCTTCAGGCATCCATTTCATGGCCTGCCTTGACAGCGGTATATAAAGCGGTCTGGTTGTTTTCTGCATGACAACAGATATATAGGTCTGTCCGTTGGAGATTGTCATGTCCTTCCATGCCAGTTTTCTTACATCGCTGATTCGCAGTCCGGTGAAGCAGGAAAAGAGGTAGGCGTGTTTGACAAGCCTGTTGGGACAGGGCGTGGCTATCATCTTTCTGACCTCGTCAATGGTCAAAAAATCACGTTTGCTTTCCGGAACCTTTATTTTTTCGATTGTTTCGATAAGATTCCATGGATTCTTGCTGATAACTCCTGCCTGAACCGCTTCATTGAGCGATGTTCTGAACACCTGACAGTAGGTATTGGCCGTTTTGGGAGAAAGCGTGGAGTCGGTTTTCGGGCTGATATAAGTGTTTTTCAGCCAATTGATAAGGTCAAGACAAAATTGCCTGTCAATGTCTGTAAGTTTGGCATCCGGTCGGAAAGTATACAGAATATTTCTGGCGTTTTTCACACTATGCATGTCCCTCAAGCCACGTTCCTTATGGTTGTCAATACAAATCTGCATCCAGTCGAAAAGAAGAACATCCCGGTTGTCTTTGCCGGACAGGTCATCCACCTTTGTGTTGAGTAATGCCTCTGCACGTTCACGGGCTATATCTTCAGCTTTGCGGAGCGTCTGTGCATTCTGTCGCTTTATCAGTGCAGTTGATTCCGGCAAAAGATAAAGTTTGAGAAACTCGTATTCGTGCCTGCCGTCAACACTTCGGTCGAGAAAAAGGGACTCCCTGCCGTCCGCAAGCTTGCGGTGACGCAATTTGACAGGAGTCTTTTCAAGCAATGACTTCTTTTTTCTTCCCATGATTGATAAGAGGTTATGTATATGCCGCAAAGATATAAAAGTCATTTCAAATAAGTATCATAATGGGTAACAAAAATAGTGAGTAATTGCGATTTTTAAGGAATCTATAGGAAAGTATCCTTATTTTGCAAATAGCTATAAATCAGTATTTAATATTTCTTTTAACGGATATTGTTTCCTTTACTTTCTATACGTTGGTTAGTGGGCTATATCAATGGCAAGCCATTGTCCGTTACCCACAGCCTACGGCTTCCGCTCTCCTCCGCTATGGAGGGTTTTCATCACTGTTGCTTGGGGATGCACCGACCAGTACAAGGTCGAAAGCATCTATCAGCTTTTGCAGGACGGGGTTCTTTTCTACCATCCGCCGGAGGATTCTTTCCGCCTCTACCAAGTGGCCGGCTGTACAATTTATTTTGCTTTCCCGTATCTGGAAGACAATCCAGTCAGCTATGTCGATATGTGCAGCTTTCTGCTCCGGGGTGGCATTCTTCTCAATGATGTCGGACACGACCGTCTTGCAAAAAGTCATGTTTTCGGCACGCTGTTTCCATTCCGCATATCCGTCCGCATCTGGAAAGAGAAGCACGGTGCGCCCGGTCAGCACACGGAGCTTTTCCTCTCTCAACTGGCTCTTGCCGCCTGTCGCCAGCCATACATAGCCGGGAAAGATGGCAGAGCCGATAACGGCACTCTTTTCGGATTCCACCAAGACCACAACCTTGTCGGAATAAGTGCCCAGCAGGTGTTCTCCGAACAGGCATTGGGACAGTTGCCATTCCTCTGCCAGCTCATGCCGCCTTTTAAGCAGGCTGTGTATCCAGTCCACTGCCGATGCCTGTCCGTCCTTGACACGGTGTCCGTCATTGGGATTGTATTGCATCACCTTGCCAGTGCGTACCCTATTTGCGCGGTCTATCTGCCAGAAGATGACAGCCCCGTCACGGGTAGCCCCCAGACGGTACTCTTCCAGCAACCTCTTCAACACTTCCTTTGCCTTGCTGCCGTAATAGGAATAAAGAAGCGATGAAATGAAGCGGAAGAAATTGCTATACACGCTTTGCGACCTCTCCACATACTTTGGCGGTATGTAGCCTATGGCTGCTTGCCGTGGTTTCTGTATGGACTTCTGTTCCGACTTTTGCCTGTCAAAAGAGAAACTGTTGGCAGTACGGCATTTGGGGTGGTCATGAAAATACTCCTTTGGAGTGTAATGATACCCGCAGCTGCTTTCATGGTTACATCTGCCGACAGACGGATGCAGGGGCGTACCGCTTTCATCCACATAGTATGTGAAAGAACGCTTGTCCCCGCAGTTCGGGCAGGTATGCCGTGTTGCCGTTCCTTTATATTTCTGTAATGTATAATTGCCCATTGCTAGCCTCCTCTATTCTTTTCTTTCATGAAATTGTTGTTGTCCTGTCCCATTGTCCCACGTCCTGTGGGTCGGGACAGTGGGACATCTTGGGACACTCTGGGAAATCAAGTTTCCGTTTGCTCCGTTACCGCTCCGATAAACAAGGCGGTTATTCTTTATACAGATATGTACAGGCTGTTTCATGGCTTGTCCTCCTCTCTTTCCTGTCCGGCAAACAATCCGACCTGCTTTGTGTCCTCCATTGTCCCATCTGTCCCATGTTGTCCCACCGTCCCGTTTACTTCGGGTTGGGACAGCGGGACACTTGGAACGGCTGATTCCTCCACTTTCCTGTTGCTCTGGATTATCCGGCTGACAGTGGATTTTCCGCAATTTACCTGTGAGGCTATTTCCCTGACGGACTTTCCCGACCGGGACAATTGCAATATTTGGCAGTCCCTCTGGCTGGATTCATTGTCGCCCAGTTTCTTCAGGTGTTCCTTTTCCGTTGAATAGCCCCTGAACACAAATTGCAGGAAAGCGTCCACCTTTTCAATCTCGTAGATGATTACATTGTCCGCATCGTGGGAGAATGTCCCGTAACGGACTTTGAGCTGCTTCACATAGCGAAGCCCTCCGTCCTGCGCACTCTTCCCGATGGCGAACACGCTGTCAAAGAAATTGTAGAGCCGTTTGCTGCCGGCAAGGTCGTTGGAAGTGATGGGGCAGTCCAAAGAGCGTTTGGGGGTATGCGCCAGCACAAGGACGGACAACCCGTATTTCTTTTTGAGGTTGTTGAGCTGTATCATCAGCCGTCCTGCCGCATCGCCTTTCTCCATAGCACAGCATAGATAAGTAAGATTGTCAACGATGAAAATCTTGCACCCGGTTTGCAGAGCCATTTGCTCTATGCCTCCCATGATGGCTTCCTCGAAATCGGCTTCCAGTAACGAATTGCAGTCAAGCGAAACCCGGTACAGCCTTTCGGGAAAAGTGTAGGGCTTCCCATGCTCGCTGGTATAGCGGAGCTGGAACTGCTTTTCGGACAGTTCAAAATCCAGATACAGCACATTGTCCGTTCGGGCGATACGGTCGGCTATCTGCACGGCAAGGATGGACTTGCCTACATTGGAATCCGCAAAGAGGCAGGACAGTTCCCCCTCATACCAGAAACTGTCCCACAACGCACGGGGCGTGGGCAGCAGCGATGCTTCGAGTATCGTCCGGTTGGCGGTCTTGATACTCATCACGCCGATGCAGTCCGGCATTCCGTGCTGCACTTGGGTTGCCCTCGTCAGGTCGCCATGTATCAGACTGATATAATTCTTGTCCTCTTCCATGACGTTTACCAATTACGTTGACCGGGCTTGCGGCGGTGGGAGGAGGATATGGATTCGCAGAGTTCCTCATCGGACAGGGGTACAGGATTCTTACGGGAGGATTCCAGCCATTTGTCCAGTTCGTCACGGTAAAGGCAATAGCGTTTGCCGGGCTTGGTGGCCGGAATGCTTCCGTCCGACAGTTTCATGTAGAGCGTTCCCTTGGGAATACCGAGATATTCCGCCGCTTCATCCACGGACATGGGGACATGGGTGTCCACCGCCTTTGCATTGTTCACACTGCGCTGCTCGGTAAGCAGGCTTCTCAAGCTCATCACTTCGTCCCGAAGCTGAGCCACGACTTCCGGGAGGTCGTTGAATGTAATCACTGTTTTTTCCATTTGCGTACTCGCCTCTTTTGTAAGGCTTGGCGCAAAGGACTGGAATGATACAGCCGTGAATACCTCCACGAATGGTCATTGCAAAATAATTCCCGAATAATGATGCCCAACCGTGAATGACGGGCAAAATTATTCGGGAAACGGTGTAGTACAGATAGTTATCTGTTGTTGAATACTTACGATTATTGGTTATGGGAAGGCTGGTTATACTATTTCCGTACATAATCTGCCGGATAATGGAAATCCAGTCTGCCGTTTTCCGGCTCGTCAATGGGAATCAGTGTCTTTAACGGCTCTACCTTGAAGTTCTTGATGGTCGCTATATCCGTATCGGCAAACTCCCGTGGAAAAAGGGTGCTGATGAAGCGGGCACGGTTGTCCCCCGTGTAGTATTTCTTGTACATGAAACGCTCGGAGATATTCCACACGAAATGCCGGAGCGGAATGTTTGAAATGTCTTTGGTCAGCCGTCCTTTTATCGGCTTGGGCTTGTAACTGTGAAGCCGCATCCAGTTGTTGACCTCGCCACAGACGTGGTTCACGGTCTCCTTGTCTGCGATACGGGGCATGATGAAATGGATGTATTCCATGACCATAGCGATGCGCTCTTCATTTTCCCGTTGCTCCCTGTCCTCATAGTCAGCACGGTTTTTCTCGTGAAGCTCCGGGGATATGGCAATCTCTGCCGGTCTTATATCCGGGGTTGCTTCTCCACCTGTCGCCATTGATGCCGGGGTTACAGGCTTGTGTGCATCTTGGGGCTGGTCTTCCCGAATCTCTGTAATTTCGGCAGGTGTCTTTTTCTTGCCGAACTTGATTCGGTAGATTTCGTATGTGTCGAAGATGACTGTCTGGAAAGAGAGATAGAGCAGCCAGCCAAGGAGGTTGCTGCATACAAAAACTATCAGGCGTACAAAGTTGTCCTGATTGAATTTCTCTGCGACAATCAGTGTCGCTATGGAAGATATTAGGAGGATGGTAAAGCCGACAAATCCTAAAATGATATGTTTGTCTTTTACGGACGGTTCCATGTTTTTTGTCTTATTCGGTTGTTACTTGTTGCTGTTTTTGCAAATTTAATAGTCTTCTTCCAATTATTACTCATTATCCTTGGTTAGCGGTTTCTTTTTCAATGTTTTTCACCAAATGTCCGGAATCGCACCCGATTATCGTACTTTAAGGACTTTTTAAGGAATGGTGGGCAAAAAACAGAGGGAGCGGTTAAAGCTCCACGCAATAACCGCTCCCTCTGAATATCCCGGAATTTGAGGATGCCTTATGCCTCCTTGCGTTTCAGGGTTATCTTGTCCACGACCTCGCACATCTGCTGTGCCGCCATCTTGGAATAAATCTGTGTGGTGGTAATGTTCTTGTGTCCCATATAGGCTTGTATGACAGCCATGTCCGTACCCATTTCCACGTGCAGGCTTCCGAATGAATGCCGGGTACAATGGAAGGTTATTTTCTTGGTTATGCCTGCCGCCAACAGCCAACGCTTTAGGGGACCCTGCAGCATCTTATCCTTGAATCCTTCGAAGATAAGCCCTTCATGCCGTTCCCCGAGCAGTCCGTAGGCTTCATCACTGATGGGATTGTGTACAATCTGCTTCGTCTTTTGCATACGGGTGGTCACGAACATCTTGTCGTTGGTGTACGGCTGTATCTGCTGCCAAGTGAGCTGCCTAATGTCGCTCTTCCGCAGTCCGGTCAGGCAGGCGAAAAGGAACGCCCTTTTCAAGACCTCTTCCTCGCAAGGGGTTTCGGCAAGCCGTATCAGTTCCTCTTGGCTCAGATGTTCCCTCATGGTGGGAATACTCTCGATGCGGTCTAAGAATCCGTTGGGGTTTTCCTTTATCTTCCTGTCCCGGTAGGCGGTGTGAAGTACTGCACGGAATGCCGACCAGTAGCCTGCCGCAGAATTGATATGCAGCTTTTGGTTGGTGTGTATGGATTGGGGTGCATTAAGCAGGTATTCCATGAACTTGCGGCACAAGTCCACATCCACCTCTTCAAAGGTGCATTTACCCTTTACAAACCGCTTAAAGTGCTTATAGACGTGCTGCCACTTGATATTCTTCCTATCTGCCAGTTCCTTGAAGTAGGCGAGGAAATCTCCTTTCATCCTGGCTTTGTCAAAGAAGCCGTTGTTCTCGTTGAAGATGGCTTCGTAACGTCTGTTACGAAGTATCTCCGCCTTTTTCATCATGCGTGCGTTGAAGTCACGCTCCTGCTGGTTGGCTGGTTTGGCGAAGATGTAAATTCCCAAAGCTTCACGTGTAATCACTTTCATGGTGGTGTTGTCACGGTAGCCGGGATAATAGTCCAAACACAGCGAATACTGTGTTCCGTTCTTAATCTTGCGCTTGCGCAAGGTAACTGTCTTGCATTTGCTCATATTGATGATGTTTTAAGTTGTACGTTTTCGGGGGTGTCCCCGTGTTTACGGTGGCAAAGGAACAACGTGAAACAACCGTGAATACCTCCACGGCAATCATTTTGAAATAATTTTCCGGTAATGTCGGTTGCTCACGGTTGTTTCTTCCTCTCAGCCATAACACGCTCCACATCAGAGCGTAAAAGCAGGTTTTTCACGCCTACCTTTATCTTTTCGATGTGTTTCACCTTGACGATATGGCTGATGTTGGCGGAGGAAAGCCCGTAAATCTGTCGGACTTGCTCCACGGTGTAGTAGCGTTCATCGTTCATGAGGTCAGTCCTGCGGAGTTCGTCCAAATGGGATTTGGAATAGTAGGTGCGCCCATATTCTCTTTTGGTCGGTATCTTGTGGCGGTAGGTGTATGCCCGGAGTGCGGACGGTTTCATGCCGAACAGTTCTTCCACTTCTTCGGTCAGGAGCCAATCGGTGATATTGCTGGTATCAACTGCCACACCGAAAAAGTCGTCAACATGCTTCTTGCTGTAATAGCTCTTCCCTGCGATGCGGCAGATGGGTATGCGGTTACGTTTGGCGGTGGTGTATAGCCACGACTGCTTGACCTTGAAGAGCGACATCACCTCCTCGCCAGAATAGAAGTTCAGCACTTCATCGGTTTCCTTTTCCCTTTTTTCTCTTTTGGCTGGTAAAGACGATGATGCAGATTTTTTCGGTGCGGAAGTACTGCCGGGCAGGACACGATGGTAGGGATTGCCCTCCAGCATCCGCTCAATATCTGCCTTGCGAATAAATGCCATGCGGTTGCTGATACGTGAGGCTTTCAGCTTGCCGAGGGCTACAAGTTTGTAAACATACTGCCGGGAACAGCCCATGAGCGTGGCTGCTTTGGAAAAAGTGAGATACTCCTGATACTGTATCTCCATCAAGGGTTGGGCGACTTTGAAAAGATTGTTTTTCTGTTCCGTTCTGGCTCGTTTGGCTTCTGCCTGACAAGCCTCGCTGCAATATTTCTGTACCCCGCTCCGGGTTACAAATGACTTGCCGCAAAAACTGCATTTTCTGGTTGTTTTCATGCTGCTTTATCGTTTACTGGTTCATTCCTTTAATCGTGTATCCCTGAAACGGTGAACGGAGGTAAACAGTAGTCAATCGTTGTCGCCTTTCTACACGGTGTTACCATCGCTGCAAGTAGGAGCGATTGCTGTCGCTTGTCGTAAACGGTTGTAAACCCTTGTAAACTGTCTGCACGATGTGACAAAAACAAGCTCCGCAAATTCTCCACGTCAGAAATACGTCTCAAAAATATGTGGAAATTTGGGAAGTATCAAAAAGCAGCCGAAAAGTGTTAATTTTTAGAACATACTGATAGATAAAGATTTACGTTTGGATATTTCTGATTGTTTTTGGTTGTTATACGCTTCTAAATACATTTTTTGAATTAGTTTATATCCTTTCCGGAACAGGTTTACAATGCATCAATAATAATAAATTTGATTATCATGAGGGACATATGTTTCTAATAACCCCTCAAGATTGCCATTCTTTTGATATTCATACTACTACAAAATTCTTTTTCATTCGTTTTAATGATATATATATTCATTCTGGTTTCTTTGGAACTAAAAATATTAAGAACTTAGAATTTATTCTTCAACATGCCAATCATCAACCGGGTTGTATCTTAAAAAACATCACGGATAAACCGCTTATAAAGTCTATAATAGAAGCTCTTATAAGAGAATATGTAAATCAAGATTTGTATAACAAAGAACTGATACAACAATTAATAAATACATTGATAGTCATCGTTACTCGTAACATAGCCAAGTATCTGCCTGAAAAGATTGATGAACGTTCAGAGGAAAAGACATTAGATATTTTGCAATATATCCAAAACAATATATATAATCCCGATAAAATAAAGGCAGACACTATTAGTCAGCATTTTGGCATCTCGCAAAATTATTTGGGGCGCTATTTTAAAAAGCATACAAATGAAACAATGCAACAATACATCATCAAATATAAGTTGAAGTTAGTAGAAAACAGATTATTGCATAGCGAAATGAGAATCAATGAGATTTCTGCTGAATTAGGCTTTACAGATGAAAGCCACTTAAACAAGCTATTCAAAAAATATAAAGGCGTCATACCCTCTGAATTTAGGAAAAGGAATTTATGACAACTATTTTGTTTTCACTGATTTATCCGTAAATTTGCATTGTTAAGATAAAATTCATGCTAAATACAGAAAACATACAATCACTTATTGATAGCGGAGAAGGCTACAATGTAGAATTTAAGGTTCGTGTTCCTTCAAAGGTGCGTGAACTGACAGAGGAAATATGTGCTTTCGCCAATGCAGACGGAGGATATTTGCTTATTGGAGTAGATGATAACGGACAAGTGGTAGATACTAACTTAGAAAACGATAAGCGTTCTGCTATTCAAGGTTCTATCAGCGAAATATCTCCTGCACTCCACTGTGAATTGTATTCCGTAAATATTGTGAATAAAACTGTTTGGGTGATTGATGTTCCGTCCGGCAAGGATAAACCTTATATATTCTCCGGTTCTATCTATGTCCGTGAGGGGGCAAACTCACAGAAACTTCGCACAGCCGAAGAAATGCGCAGCTTCTTTCAGGAGTGTAACAAAATCTTCTTCGACCATATACCCTGCCATTGGTTCAATATTTACACAGATGCAGATGAACAGATGATTAAGGATTTCCGAACAGAAGCAAAACTAAGTCCATCCACACCCGACAAACAAATATTTGAAAACTTGGAACTGTTTACCGAGAATGGAACGGCAAAGAACGGTGCAGCGATGTTCTTCGGCAAGCAACCTGAACGAAAGTTTCCACATGCTATCACAAGGTGTGTTCTTTTCAAGGGAACGAATAAAGTCTATATTATAGATGATAAAACATTCGGAGGTTCATTGTACCAGCAATATCTACAGGCTATAGCTTGGTTGGAAAGTAAACTGCAAGTAGCCTATAAAATAGAGGGAACAGGACCAAGAGAAGAAATTTGGGAAATACCTCTGACCGTATTTAAAGAAGCCATTATAAACGCTCTGTCACATCGTGATTACTATGAACAAGGTGCAAGCATTATGATAGAAATGTTTGACGACCGGGTAGAGATTTCCAATCCCGGAGGACTTCTGCCTATTGTAGCTAAAGATTTCGGGCATAAAAGCATGACACGTAATCCGCTAATTTTCGGTTTATTTACCCGTATGCACTTGGTCGAAAGAGTTGCATCCGGTATTCCTCGTATGCAGGAAGCCATGAGGGAAGCAAATCTACCCGAACCGGAATTTCATACGGAAGGGATATTTACGATAGTACTCAAAAGAAAACACGGTATCATGAGTGATACAGTAAATGATACAGTAAATGATACAGTAAATGAGAAGAAACAGGAAGTTCTTAATTTACTGAAAGAACATGCAGGATTAAATGCTACAGAAATAGCACGACAATTAAGAAAGAGTGTACCGACTATAAAACGATATTTAAGTTCTTTATCTAAGCAAAATCTGATTGAATTCAGAGGAGCACCTAAAATAGGAGGATATTATTTAAAAGAATAATAATTAGCACACCCTATATTGAGAAATACAACCCAAAATTATCGCTAAATAAACAAAGCGAATAATTAAAATATATTTTATATAACTTTGCAAGAAAATAAAGATTATGGCAGAAATCGAGAAACAAATAAAGGAACAGGAACGTTGGAGTGAACTTTTACTAGACCAAACATTCAGAGAAAAGTCTCCCCGACAAACTTTTGATGGAAGAAATCCATTTGAAGGGGATTATGGACGGCTAATATCAAGTTCACCTATAAGACGCCTTCAAGACAAGACACAAGTCTTTCCCTTAGAACAAAGTGATTTTATACGAACCCGATTAACTCATTCACTCGAAGTTTCGTATATAGCTAGTTCAATTGGGTTAAGTATCGAAAAATTCTTGCTAGAACAAAAATATATAACAGAAATTTATAAAGGACATATTAGTTCTCTATTACGGGTTAGTGGACTTATTCATGATTTAGGCAACCCTCCTTTTGGACATTTTGGCGAAGAAGCAATAAGAAGCTACTTTGTTGATTTCTTTAATGAAGAAGAAAATAAGAAAGGATTGGGAAATCAGGAGATACAAGATCTTACAAATTTTGATGGTAATGTTCAAACATTTAGAATATTAAGAAAGTTGCATTTCTTCAAAGATGAATACAGTTTCAATTTAACATATCCTTCTTTAGCGTGTATCATAAAATATCCGCATTCTTCAATTAATGGCAATGAAGGAAAGCTGGCTAAACATGTTGCTTTAAAAAAATTTGGATATTTTGCATCTGAAAATAAGGATTACGAAGAAATATCTCAAGTGCTAAAATTGCAGAATAAGAGACATCCAGTAACATATTTATTAGAAGCAGCAGATGATATTGCTTTTAGTGCAGCAGATATTGAAGATGGAGCAAAGCTAGGATTGATTGATTTTGAAATCATCAAAGCCACATTTAACAAAAATCTTAAACAGAACAAGGACTTGTTGGAAGAATTGGACAAACTGTATAATCAGTTTCAATCATTCAATAATGAAAAACTTTTTTTAATTGTTCAAAACTTTAGAGTACTTACTCAAGGACGAATGATTGGAGCAGTTATTGAATGTTTTAAAGAAAACTATGACACAATAATGGATGGTAGTTTTCCCTATGAATTAATACTAGCTTCTACTGCTTCAGATATTAGAAAGGCGTACAAAGAACTTCAGTTGATAATTTTCGACAATAAGAAGATTATGAAAACAGAAATAGCTGGCTGGGAAGCATTATATGGATTATTAGATATATTTATTCCTGCTACAAAATCTGACAATTTTCAAACAAAAGGCAACAACAAAGAATCTAGATTGTATAAACTAATATCATCTAGTTTTCGTTTTATATACGAAAACTATAATAAAGACGAAAATGTTAGTAAACAATATAAAAAATATCAACTTGTAGTTGATTATATTGCAGGTATGACTGATTCATATGCTCTAGATTTATACCAAAAATTAAAAGGAATAAAACTATAATGCTAAAGCCTATATCTGATTATAATTTATTCAAACTTAACTTCAAGAAGGAATTTTATTCTTTCTTGGAGTCTTACCCTATATTTAAGTTTTTTCTGTATGAAACGCTTGTTGAAGGGACTGCTTATGTTATAGGAGGATATTTAAGAGATATAGCTAATAAAAAAGCATCAAGAGATTTAGATATAATTTTCAATCTTCCTTCAAATCGTTTAATTTCAATATTGACAAATTCAAAGTTAAAATTTAATATCAACAGAATGGGAGGAGCCAAAATTGATCTTTGTGATTATCAAGTCGATTTATGGAGTTTTGAAAACAATTGGAGTTTTAGGAATAATTTAGTCAAATTGAACGAACAATATATTGTTGAAAATATAGCAGAAGGATGTTTCTATAATTTTGACTCACTCGTTATGAACATAAATAAACTTGAATTATGTTCTAAATACTACAATGAATGTGTTGAGAAAATGGAATTAGATATAATTCAAAAAAATGACAACTATAAAAAACTCAATCCAACAATTGAAGCTAATATTCTACGTGCTATATTTCTTCATATAAAATACGACTTGCAATACTCTCAAAACTGCAAAGATTATTTACAAAGAAGACTTTTTCATTTAAAATATCAATATCAAGAGTTTGCATATCACATTATTGCAATCAAACGAAAATACCCCAAATATGATCATGAACTGAGTGATGAGGTTCTAATAGATAACATTAAAAATATAATGAAAGATAATCCTCAGCTATCTCTATTTCTATGACTCCATACTAACTAATTATAAATTAGCATGAATACAATATCATAATATTGCTTATATGCATTAAAGTATAAAATATTTAAGGCATAAGAATTACCAAACACAATATAAATATTATCTTTGTGCTCAGAAATCGTACCCAAGAAACAAACTGATGTCGAACGGTGCAAAGCTGTGAAAACCTTATTCAAGGGACTAACATCGTGATAAAGATATAACTTATTGAGAAATAGTGCCATACAAACCGACTTTCGGTTGCTGGTGGCACCACCAAAAAGCTTTTCAATTTTAGAAAACCCTTGAATTAGAGATAGTTCAAGGGTTATTTTTTTACCCTCACTACGCATTCCGCTACATATTTGTGAAGTTGGATTTCGCCAATTCAGTGGTTTTTTTTAAGGCTTTTGAAAAAGCCATAAATATGTACCATACTTCATTGTTTTTCAATTGTTTGACAATTCCAATCTCCGGTGTGAAAAAGTAATTTTGCACACATGACCGGATGAAGTCGAAAAAGTGAAAGAAATTTAAAAATTCGATATTTCCCATCGGGATAAAAAAAGGAATCGAACCCGGGATACAAAAGGCAATTCGAACCTGAAAAAAATGGGATTTTTATGGCTTTTCCACAAGTCCCTCAAAAAAGCCACCGAATTTAACATTTCGCTCCATATCCTCATGCCATCCGGTTTTGACGAAACAATTGAATGTAACACCTCAAAAAACAAAAGTGATGAAATAAGGAACAATGAACATTCTGTTTTTATAGGAGGAAACTGAATATTTCAACAAGATGTACAAAGATAACGCAACCTTGCTAAAAATCAAATAGTTATAAAACACATTTTCTTAGTAAGGTAAGGAAAGGAAGCAAGAAAAAGCATATTTGAGTAAGAGTTAGGTTACCAAATCGTAACTCAGTTCAAACACCTCAAATATGGTTATAATAAGCTATATTACAGTTGTTTGCACATTTTTGCATAACATCAAATAACTCAACAGTAATTAAATTTGTAACTAAAAAAGTTGAGTTATGAAAAGTACATTCAAAGTATTATTTTACGTAAAGAAACAGTCTGTAAAAAACGGAAAGGCACCGGTTATGGGCCGTATCACCATCAATGGAACCCAAGCCGGTTTCAGTTGTAAGAAAGAAGTGTCCCTCGCTTTGTGGGACGTCAAAACCAACCGGGCCAAAGGCAAGTCCGAGGAAGCCCGTACACTCAATCAGGAACTTGACAATATCAAGGCGCAAATCACCAGGCACTACCAGTACATCTGCGACCACGACAGTTTTGTCACAGCAAAGAAAGTCTATAACCGCTATGTCGGCTTCTCAGAGGAATGCCACACTCTTATGAACCTTTTCAGGGAACAGCTGGAATCGTATAAAAAGAAAATCGGCATAGAGAAAGCCGAAAGCACTTATCGCGGTCTGGTTGCCGATTACAAGAATCTCCTGCTTTTCATGAAAAGCAAGAAGAATACAGAGGATATTGTCATTGAGGAACTTGAGAAATCATTCATCGAGGATTACTATAACTGGATGCTCGGCACCTGTGCCTTGGCTAACTCCACTGCCTTCGGACGTGTCAATACCCTGAAATGGCTGATGTATATCGCGCAAGAAAAAGGCTGGATACGGGTCCATCCGTTCGCATCATTCGAGTGTATGCCCGAATACAAGAGGCGCTCCTTCCTTTCCGAAGAGGAACTGCAAAGGATAATCCGTATAGAATTGAGATACAAACGCCAGCGTGCCATGCGCGACATGTTCCTGTTCATGTGTTTCACCGGTCTTTCCTACGCAGACCTGAAAACTATAACCTACGCTAATATTCATACTGACTCCGACGGCGGTACATGGCTGATGGGCAACCGTATAAAAACGGGAGTGGCGTATGTCGTAAAATTGTTACCCATTGCCATCGAGCTGATTGAAAAATACCGGGGTACGGATGAAAAGAAAGACTCTCCCGAATGTGTCTTTCCGGTAGGCGAATACAATGCCATGCGGCTCAGTCTTGGAATCATAGGCAGGAAATGCAACTGCCGGGTCGAGGTCACCCCGCACATCGGACGCCACACGTTTGCCGTTCTGGCCATACTCAAGGGAATGCCGTTGGAAACCCTTCAGAAAGTGTTGGGGCATAAGTCCATCCTCTCCACGCAGGTATATGCCGAACTGATTAATCCGAAGGTAGGCGAGGACACCGACAGGATTTGCGAGAAAATCGGTCACGTTTACAAACTTGCCATGTAACATGTCAATAAAAAAGCGTCCGGAAGCCGATAGGCCGAAGGACGCTTTTTTATTACATACTTGTCTATTTTCTGAACCGTCTGAAATCCCTGTAATTCTTTTTCAATACTTCATACAAGGCACTCTCCGGGTAGAGAAGTTTCCCCCCGATAGTGGTATAAGGCACCAGCCTTTCATCCCTCAGCGTCTGCAATGTCCGCCGTGAGATATGCAGCAGGGTGCACACCTCATTCCCCGTCATGTAATGCTCGTCCGCAACCGTCGGGCGTATCCGTGCCGTAGCCTCTTCCACCGCTTTCCCCGCTTTCTTTATCCATCCGGTCAGTTCCTTGAACTCTTCCGAATCCCTTGTGATAATCTCCGCCATGCCTTACTTCCTTTTGATCAGTTCGTTTTCCAGTATCTCCCGAATATCCGTTTCTTGGTAGAAGAATTTTCCCCCTACGTTCGAGTGGGGGATTAGCCCATTATCCCGGTAGTTTTGCAGGCACCGTTTCGATATGCCCAGAGCCAGACATACGTCCTGCGCATCCATTCACTTGTCCGGTGCAGGCGGGGCAATCTTTTTCTGGAAGTCACTCATTTGTACGGCCAGCGTGCTGACCAGCTTTCTCAACTCCTGATACGCGCTTGTTTCAATAATCGTCAATTCCATACTAAAATTCTTTTTAAGTTTCTGAATATGTAGCAAAGTAAAGCACATTTTATATCCTTTTCAAACGGACAGTATCAGAGTCTTCCGTTGGCGTGCATTGGCGTATCTAACGATAAAAGAGAAGAGCTCGTCACTTGCATCCATACGACAACGGAACTTCCTTCTCCTTACTTGTTTTCCATGCCTTCTCCAGCATCACATCATACACATCCCATCTGTTCCGACCCGACAGCTTGTCTTCTATCTTTTCAAATTTCCCGTGATAACTGAACTAATCGGAGGATTCATCAACCACTCCGTCTATCGATAGCTTTTGTCCATGATATACAGCAGTGTCATCCGATCATAATTGTATGGGCTCCGCGTCAGGTTCAGCCCCTTTCCAGCGTCAATCAGCCTATAATAGTTCTCCCATGTGGAGGTAAGATCATAACTTTCATTGTCCGTTACATTTTTTAATACTGACCTGCCTTGAAATGCCTACCTTATCGTTTCTCCGTTTTCCTACCAACCGAAATGGTCATGACAACGATTCACTTTTCCTTCTATCAGCGAGAGCTATCCCCTCTGTTTATGGACAGCCGGGAATTTTATCACCAATTCAGAAGAAATCGTATCATGTTTTTAGGCTTTACAATTCAGCGCTCCATTCATCTTACCGAAATAAGAAGAAGTGTCGTGCTTGAAAGGATAAATATATAAACCACCGATAATAAATTAATTAAAAACATTTGAAAATGATATGTGCATAAAAACACTGTGTACCGGACATATTCTAATCCAAACGGTACTTTTTCAATTTCAGATAAAGCGTGCTCCGACTGATGCCCAGTAGCCGTGCGGCAGCCTTCCTGTCATTGCCCGTTGCCTCCAATGCTTTCAGAATGGTTGCCCGTTCCGTCCGCTCGTCATTAAGTGAATACTCTCCCGGTTGCCTGCCTTTATCGGGAATGTCTATCTCCCCGGTGGTTATCCAGTCATCTTTCGCCAATAAGGTGGCCCGTCTGACAACCATCCTCAATTCCCGTATGTTTCCCGGCCACGAATAAGATTTCAACCGTTTCTGTACTTCGCGGTCAAAGCCTTTCACTTTCCTTGAGAACTCTTGATTGGCGGCATCCAGCATGAATTCCGCCAACGGGATAATATCCTCAATGCACTCTGCCAGCAATGGTACATGCAACGGAAATTCATTCAGACGATGGAACAGGTCCTCCCTGAAACGTCCTTCGGCTATCGCCTTCTCCAGGTCCTCATTGGTAGCGGCTACCAGACGGATGTCCGTCTGAATCTCCTCTTTACCGCCTACGGGGCGGTAGCGTTTTTCCTGCAAGGCACGCAACAGTGCCCTTTGTACCTCGGCATTCAGATTGCCCACCTCGTCCAGAAACAGTGTCCCATGGTTGGCGGCGGCAAACATGCCCGTCTTGTTTTCCGTCGCTCCGGTAAAGGCACCCTTCACATGACCGAACAGTTCCGATGCCGCCAGTTCCTTCGGAAGTACCCCGCAATCCACTGCGATGAAAGATGCATCCGACCGACCGCTCAACACATGTATTTGCCGGGCCACATACTCCTTGCCTGTCCCTGATGCGCCACGTATCAGCACGGCTAACGTATCCACCGGAGCCACCAGCCGGATATGCTCCTGCAATCTCAATGCCAAAGGGCTTTTGCTTGTATAGAATCTTTGTTTTGTATTGCCGTCCCTTCTCTTACGTTCCAATGCTTTCCGGATAATACCGAGTACCTTTTCTGTCTGCACAGGTTTGGGCAGATAGTCCACGACACCTTTTTTAACCGCTTCCACTGCACCGGGTATGTCCCCGTAGCCTGTCATGATAAGGAAAGGAATACGATAGCCATGTGTATTCATCCATTCCAGCAGTTCCATGCCATTGCCGTTGTCGAAACGAAAATCCGACAATACCAGATCCACATCATGATTGCCCAAAAACTCCTTTGCATTGTCCACGGATAATACATAACGGGCATTGATACCGTTTTTCACCAGCCAGTTTGTGGTAGCACGTGCATACACACGGTCATCCTCTACTATCAATACAGTTTCCATATAGCCTTTTCTTTATTCTTTTTGCTTTCTTTAGAGCATATTCCACAGCTTTAATCAGTTCCTCTATTCTTTCGTCCGATAGGCCACCCCATTTTTCGGAAGGCATGGAAGCCATTTCCCTCAGTTCACTTTGGGGAATGTTTATACGGATCATTTCCCAAAGCGGTGCGGCTTTGTGTATGATACTCCCCAACTTCTTATAATCTCCCGTGGAAAAAGCGTCCCTTATTCCGGCAAGTTCATCCATGGTATCCTCTATAAATAGGTCCAGCATCTCTTCCACGTTTTCCTCTCCTTCCATGATGGCAGCAAAATCAGATCGATCCATTTGTGAAACTGCCGCCAGCAACTCTTCCTCAGAGAAAGGCTTATACAGACAGTCGGCAAAACCTGCGGTAAGATACTTTCCCTTTTTATCGGAACGTGCCGTGATGGCTATGACGGGAATCTCCCATGCCCGAGGAATGTTCGATGTCCTCAACAGCTCAAGGACCGAGAAGCCATTTGCACCGGGCATCTGTATGTCGGTCAGCAGAAGGTCGTATTTCTGTTTGTTCAGACAATCCATCAACTCCCGGACATCGGTGCAGCAGTCACAGTGAATCTGACTGCGGGAAAGCATTTTACTGATGACTTCCAGCTGGATACGGTTGTCATCAATGACCAGCACACGGATATCAACGGGCAATTCACAAACAGGAGAAAACTTCTTTTCCGGACAGACGAGTTGTTCGGCCGGTAGTATAGGCAGGAAAACAGAAAAACGGCTGCCTTTACCGGGTACACTCTCCACTTCCACATGCCCCTGCATTGAGGATACGAGTCGGGCCGTAATTGCCAACCCCAACCCGAAGCCGGGGATATTACGCGCATTATCGAGCCTTTCGAAAGCTCCGAATATCCGTTTTTTCTCCTCAAGGCCTATTCCCATACCCGTATCCAGGACAGAAATGTGGAGATCTCCCGGCCGGTATTCCACCTCAAGAAGCACCTTCCCGTGAAATGTGAACTTCAAGGCATTGGACAGCAGGTTGCCGACTATCTGCCGGATATGCGAGCTGTCACAGTTGACCATAACATCCAGACCGGAGAAAGATGCGGTGAACGCAAGTTTTTTCTGCCGGGCGGCAAGACGGTGGCTGTCCGCTATTTCTTCAAACAGAGTTTTCAAGCTGAAGAGTGTGTTTTTGGAGTGCGTCCCACCTTCATCCATCCGGTGATATTCCATCAGCGTGTCTACCAGAGCGAGCATATAATCGGACGAATGCAGGATATTGCCCAGATAACCGGCTCTGCGACTACCATCGCTTTCCAAAGGTAACTGTTCCGCACAGCCTCTGATAGCTGCCAGCGGAGCACGCAGGTCATGGGTCACCGAGGCCATCAGCTCCTTACGTGAACGGAGCAATTCTCTATTCCGATTGTCGGACTGTTCAAGTTCCCTCTCGTACCGGAGACGGCGGTTCAAATCCCGGTGGATGAGGATATACAATACAATTGCCAGTAAAGAGACAGACAAAGCCAAGCCGGCTATCACATAGTAGGAGTTATTCCGTTCAAGGACAAAGGTTCTGTAGCCTGCGGCAAAACGTTCGTTATTCTCCCGTTCAAATTCAGAGACCATGCTGTTCATCCTTTCGTTCAGCTCCATGCTGCCAACGTATAAGCTGTCCATCTGTGCCTGTATTTGCACTAATCTTTCAGCCTGTTCCAAGGA